>Ga0302294_10000374_pt1 | contig 13913 bp, 24 predicted proteins | sample III_Fen_N2_3_FD_194550 | JGI IMG/M metagenome (GOLD analysis project Ga0302294, IMG submission 194550) | Peat permafrost microbial communities from Stordalen Mire near Abisko, Sweden - III_Fen_N2_3 | ecosystem: Environmental > Terrestrial > Soil > Wetlands > Permafrost | place: Sweden: Abisko...
CGCGACCTCGACCGCGCCCGCGACCGCGCCCTCGACCGAAATAATCAAAGCAAAATCTACGCGTGGGCTAGAGATGAATTCCAAAATCGCGTGGAGGCGTTGTTCGCTTGAACAAGTACGTTCGCGCCGCCCTTTGGGGCCTCGGCATTGGTTACGCGATCCAGTTCGTTATCGCGTACTCAGCCGGTTACACGTTCCGTCAGGCCCTCATTCCATCGGAAGCTCTGCGCCTTCGTTTGATGATGGACCCAACCGACCCGATGGCGGTTGAAATCGCCAAGGCCGCACAGACGGCCACCGAGGCCGAACAGATCGTCAACGCCCGCATGACGTATCAGTTTTCCGCCGATATTTACGGCCACGAGGCCATCCCCAGCCTGGCGGAAATTCGCGCCGCCGCCGTCGACGGAAAGTTGCGCGGAGACTGCAAAGCCTTCGCCGTTTTGTTAGGTAGTGTGTGGTTAGCAATGGGTGTGGATTTCAAGGTTCACACCTCGTATGATCATGTTTGGCTCGAAGCTCGCCGATTGAAAGGAGCGGCAAGCGCATGAGCCGAACCGCCGCCGAGTGTGCAGGCCTTCCACGTTTGTCCACCGTGGAAGCCAAGGCCCTGGCGGACGCCGCCCAGGTCTCAGTCGAGACCATTTGGCGGCGTTGCCGGTTGTGGGAAGAAAACCCAGCCGATCCCCGCGCCCTGCCCTACGTCCGCGCCCTTGGCCGTCCGTACCGTATCCGCCGTTCGGATGCAGTGCGGTTTTTAATGGAGATCGGCGTATGAGAGGCGACTCTGCCGTTTTCTTGTCGCGAGGCAGAGCCGCCGCCGCCGCCCGCGCTTATCGCGCCGGCCTTCGAGCCGGACGCTTTGGCCAGATCAACGCCAAGGTTACGAGCAACCTCTTCGCGAAGGAATTTCGCGCCGGTTTGGTTGCTGGTTTTCGCGGTGGCCTCTTGGCCGCCCGCCGTCGCCAGGAGGCCGCGTGAGCCTGACGATCAATCACGAGCTGGCGCGTGACATCGCCCGCCGCCAGGCCATTGCCGATGCGCTGGCAGAGCGCCCAGGCTCCATGCAATCGCATTACCAGGTTGCAGCCATCGGCGAGCAACTGGCAGAGCAAGGCGAGATGCACTTGGCCGCGTTGTCAGCCGGTGCGCGTTCGCCTTTCCACGTTGAATCGCCCGCGCCGGACAACCGCCCGCACCGCACACAGATTTTCGTCGAATCTGGGGCCGTCGTTGAAGGCCAGACTGAGGCCGAAACAGAGGCCCTGGGCCAAGACTACAGCCCCGAGCCTGCCGACCTTCACCCGACAGTAACGGAGGCCGAACTTGAGGCCCTGGCGTTCCGTGAAAGTGAATTTGTCCGGCACTCCCGAAACCGGTCTGGCGAGCTCCTTTCCCTTGATGCAACGGCCAAGCGTGACGAGGCCCGCGCACTGATCAACAAGCAGACCAGAGACCTGGCCTTGGCCCTTGTCTCCGAAGGCATCCCGGCCTTTCTGCCGGAAACGGCCCCGAAGGCCTCTATCGTCTGCCCTTTCACCGGCCAACGCCTCGACCCTTTACCCGTTCGCCGCGTCAACTTTTTCCCTTCCGTAGCCCAGCAAAGGCGTTCGGGGATGTTGACGCATTTAGAGGCCTTTCTTGAGAGGTATCCCTACACACAGTTAACGACTTTCACGCGTGGCCCTCGGTTAATTGTTCACGATGCCGAAGAGCTTCGAGAGGGCCTTGGGGCCTTTCATCGCCGCCTTTCGATTCTGGCAAAGAGCCCCTTTTGCAAGGCCTACGGCTTCGAGATCGTCTTTTCCGCAACCGAACTCGGCACGGTTGAGCCTTTGGCCGAAGGCGGCCTGTCCGTTCATATCCACGCCCACACCTTCGCACGGTTCAAAGAGGTGCTAGGCTCAGTCAGAACAGCCGAGTTTAACTCGAAGATGTGGCAGGAATGGGGAGCGCAATGGGATGTCGGCACGTCGGTCAACAAGGCCCGCGAGGCCTGCAAATACCCCGTAAAGCCCTCTGACCTCGAAAGGCTCAGCAACGAACAGGTGGCCCTTTTGTTCAACGGCCTTCGCGGCATGAAGCTGGTAAGGCCCCTTGGCGAACTCCGGGCGACGATTCGAGACCGGGTAAAGGCCGCCATCAAAGGCCGCCGTTGGAAAACGGTAAAGGACAAGGAGACGGCCCTTGAACTCCGTTTCCGCCCCGATTGGAACGCCCAGCCTCGCGTCAAAAAGAAGGCCAAGAAACGCCTTTTGAAGCTGTCGGCAGTGCCGGTTTACGCCTGGAAAAAGATCATCGAGCGGACGTTGGCCAAGATTTCCGACGCAATTTCTGATCGTCGTCGCGCACTCCGCGCCATCGTTGCCCGCCGCCAGCAAGTCCTGGCGGGCTTTCTTCGCCGCCATGCGGGCTTCGAGATCAAGCGCCGCGCTGAGGCCGTTAAATCGAAAAAGAAAGCCCGTTTGCTCAACGCGGGGCTTTTCCTGTTCTTTTGGTTCACGTCCGAACGCTCAACCGACGCCATCCGCGCCGCCAGGGCCAAGGCCGCCGCCGCGAAGCATCTCCGCAAGCCGATCCAAAACCAGATCGTCGCCCGCTTGGCCGCCGCCGCGTACTTCGACCGCGTTTCCCGGCCCGCGTTGCTCGTTTGGAACTATGACGGCAACCTGGCGGCCCTGACCGGCCACAAGTTCGTTGCCGAAGTCGTGGCCGCCGTGGAGGCACAAGTTGAGGCCGCCAGGGCCGCAATTCCGGCCAAAGACGAGGCCGATAAACGGGCCAAAATTCAGGCCGCAGAAATTGACGCAGAATCCGCGATGGCCGGTTTCCGGGGTATTACAAGAGTTCACACCAGTCACACAACTGGTTTGGCCAAAAAGTCGGAAAACGAGGTCCGAAAATGAGCCCAAAAACCGACCCTGCAGGAACGTCAAAAGTGACGCGCCCGGCCGCAACCGATATCGCAACGCCGGTTCCGGCGTTGAAGGCCTCGCCAGGAGCCAACGCCGGAACTGACAAGGCCGCCGGCCGAAACGTCAAAAAAGGCGCTACAGGATCCGCAGCCCACCCGTTTCGGACCGGTCAACCGGTCATCTACTTTCACGTCGAAGGCCAGACCGTCCGCCCGATCCTGGCGGCAGTCGGAAACGTGATTTTCGACCTGAAGGGCCGCCCCGCGTGCTCGCTCAAATGCACGATCGTTCCTGTGCCTGGCGACGTTGACGCCCGCCAGTGCCTTCCGCTTTCCGCCCTCGAAATCCTTTCATCCGACTGCGCCCACGGCTTACAACTTGAGCCGGAACCGCTACAAACCGCTGTGGCTGGGGTGGTTGCAGTCGGATAAATCCTCCCATGAACGAAAACACACAACCAACGACGGCTCCCGCCGTCAAAATTACCGAAACGCAGCCCGCCTCGATTGTGGCGGACTTGATCAAAACGATGCCGGAGCCTACCGCCTCCGCAAAACAAACGCCCGCAGAGGCCGCCCCTTCACCGGAGGCAAAGGCCCCTTTGAGGGATAGTAACGGGGTGGCCTTTGACCCTTCGAGGCACGCGGTTGACGCAAAGGGCCTTCCGAAAAAGGACATCGTTGGCCGCTTTTACTCGAACAAGATCGGCAAAAGGGGCCTTGTCGCTGCACCGAAGCAAACGAGCTTTATTCCTGAGGAGCCTTCGACGCCTTCACCTGCCGCCCTTTCCGAAGGCCAGCCGGTAACGCCTGGTCAAACGCCCCGCAACGTCGGCGAAGTCGTGGACAACGCCACCGCCGAGACGATCATCGGACTGATTCAAATGGTTCTCGTTTTGATCGGCGAAGAGGAGGGCGTTTTGTCGGACACCGAAAAGGCCCTGATCCGCCCGCCGTTGCTCCGCGTGCTGTCAAAGTACAGCATCGGGGCGGACGTGATGCCCGCCGAGGTCGAGCTGATCTTGGCGCTCGTGGCCGTGCTGGTCGAGAAGATCAAAAAGGGCGGCAAGACCGCCACCTGGTTCGCGAAGGCGAAGGCCTGGGCCGTGGCGTTCTTTTTCAAGCGCCAGGGCGCACAGATCGGACGTGAAGTCCGCCGCGAGGTGCCTGCCAATCTGGTCGCAAGCCTCTCCGCTGAGGTCGAGAAACTGAAAGCCGAGCGTGACGCCGCCCGCGCCGCGACACAGGAGGCCGCCGCGTGATTCTGACCGCAACCGCACTCCACGCCGCGATTGTCGGGCAGACTGGCTCCGGCAAGACGTACGCCGCGCAGTCGGAGGCCCGCGAGTTCATCAAAGGCGATGTCAAGACGCTGGTTTTGCACAAGCCCCGCGAGCCGTGGCCGCGCACCGCCGCGAGCTGGCAGACTGACGATCCGGCAAAATATCTCGCGATGTTCTGGCGGGCCAAACGCTGCGCTTGCTTCATGGAGCTGGCGGACGCCGGGGTTTCAAAATGGGACACCGAATTCCACAAGTGTTTTTCGCAAGGCCGCCACGAAGGCCACCGCTGTTTTTTCCTGAGTCAACGCGCCGCCACGGTTCACCCGACGATCCGGGAAAACTGTTCGGCGCTCTACCTTTTCTCGGTTGCTCCGGCAGCCGCGAAGCTCTGGGCCGAAGAGTTCAACGACCTGGAGCTTTTGAAAGCGGTAACGCTTCCGCCTACCGCGTTTTTCTACAAACCGAACCGGTACACACCCGCAATCTGCACAAAATTCCCTGCGATATGAACACACCAACCGAACCGCCGAAGCCGAGAAAATGCGGGATGTTTTTTTGGGCTCTGGTCATGGAGTTTTATCTTGGCAAGGCCGCTCGCGAAAAGGGCGAGCCTCGCCAGTGCAGGCTGAGCCCTGACTATCCAGAATTAGAGGCCGCTTGGTACAAGGGATACGACGCGCCGCCCACGCCACCACTGCCGGACTTTCTGCAGCCGCGTCAAAACCAACGCTGAGCGATCGACAATGCCCTACATCGGCGGAAAATCTCAGGCCGGAGTCTATCAGCGAATCATCAATTTGATTCCGCCGCACGACGTTTATATTGAGCCGTTCCTTGGCGGTGCGGCCATCATGCGCCTGAAAAAACCAGCGCGGGTTTCCATCGGCGTGGATCTCGCACCGTCAAAACTGGCGCTGAGGCCCGGGGTGACGGTGGTGTGCGGTTGTGGCATCGAATTCCTTGAAAGCTACGAGTGGAAAGGTGACGAGTTCGTTTACGCCGATCCGCCTTACCTCCTCAGCACTCGCGGAGGCCGCCGCTACTACGAGCACGAAATGACGGACGCAGACCACGACCGGCTTTTGGCCGTGCTCAAGGCGCTTCCGTGCAAAGTGATGTTGAGCGGGTATCCGTCCCGTCAATACAGTGACGCGCTGACGACCTGGCAGATTGAGGATTTTTCCGTGATGACACGCGGGCACACCTGGGCGCGGGAATGCCTCTGGTTTAACTATCCGCGCCCGGAAAAACTTCACGACCTGGCCTACGTCGGGGAAAACGACCGCGAGCGGCTGAGGATAAAGCGCAAACGCGAACGCTGGGCGGCCCGCCTGGCGAAGATGCCACCGCTTGAACGCGCCGCGCTGTATTCGGCGCTGGTCGACGTCATGGCTGGCGATCGCGAGTAACGTCAGAAATGACGCTCGGCGCCGGTGAGCAGCGCCGCTTCCGACGTTGAGCGATCGCGATCGAGCCGCGTCAGCTCTGGCGTTGCGCCCTGGTCGCGAGGCCTTCAACGCCATGCCCGACGCTGGCGGCCGTACCGGTTCCAGTCCGGTCTGATCCGGTCCGGTCGTTTCCAGTCCGTTCGCGTCCGGTCGATGAAATCGCGAGGGAGAGCCGGGGGAACCAATAGCTGGATAAGTAACAGCGGCCCACGCCGCACAACTCAACCCTCGTATCCAGAAAATGAATAAGAAAGTCATCATCGTATCCGTGGTCGCTGGTATCCTTATCGGCCTCTACGCCTCCAAAATCCCGGTCGTTGGTCCCTACCTCTTGAAGGTCGGTCCGAAGACTCCCGCAGCCTCCTAATCGAGACGGCTCACCAGTAACCTAAACAAGGAACTAAAAACGCCATGTCTCGCAAAACAAATCCAATCGTCGGTCTGAGTGGCGTGGAGCCGAACCAGACCGTCACCGGCAAATGCCAGTCGGACCGCCGCTACCACGGCTTTCTGATTAACTACAGCAACGCCGCCTCGCGTCTTGCTGGTCTGCCCGCAACCCAGGCCCAGATGGAAGCCGACATCGGCGAAATTCGTTTCATCGCGAACTCGAAGGTGCTTCGCCGCTTCACCGCCGCGCAGCTCAACACCATCAACGCGCTTAACAAGATCGCGGTTCGCCCTGGCCAGGAACAAATCTTCTTCTCGAATCCGAAGTGCCGCACGCCGGACGGTGAAGAGTGGACCGCTTTCCCGGCCTATGGCATCCCCGGCGTCACGCTCGAAGTGGACATCGCCGCCACCGCCGTCGATCCCCAGATGACCATTGACCAGGTCTATGACTACGTCCCGGACCAAAACAAGGGTTTCTGTCTCTGGGAAAAGAAGTCCGTCGTCAACCCGAACGCGGGAGACATGGACATCGACAACCTCACGAAGAAAGGCGCGTACAGCCGCATCCATCTCTTCACGGACAAAATTTCCCGCGTCCTCGTCAAAGTTGACGAAGTCGCGATCCACGACCGCACGCCCGAAAAGATCAAGGCCTTCCTTGAGCCTTACGGCTTGGAAGTGCAGGCCGGTACAACGCCCATCGTTTTCGACTACACCCAGCAAATCTCCGATGCGCTGGACATGACGAAGAAAGCGCCGGACGGAAAAACCGACGTCGTGGTCGATTCGTTCGTGATCACGCCCACGCATACGGCAGGTGTCGCCACCTACCAGTACATCGTGGAGCGCCTGATCGCCAACGTCGCGCTCTACGTCTCGTAACCCGTCAGCGGATTTTTCACCTCGCGGGAAGGCCTGAAACCCTTCCCGCGAGAAAATCCGTAACCAACCAACAAAGGCAATCAAATGGACGAACAGTCTATCAATTGGGGCGATCTTCTGGGTACGGTGGTCAAGACGGCTGGCTCAGTCGTGTCCGCGAAGGTGGACAAGCCAATTTCCAACGCGACTCAGACGCAGCCCACGAACCAACAGAATTCCGCCGCTGGCAATGCTCAGTCGGCAGCTGCCGCCACGGCCACGCCCGCAACGGCGTCCGCCTCCCCACTCAAAAAATACGCGCCTGTCCTCATCGGCGGTGGCGTCCTCCTTGTCGGCGTAATCCTCTTTTTCGCGCTGAAAAGCAAAAAATAACATGGGCCTCGAAGTTCTCCAAGGATTCATGGGTGGTGCTGGTGGTGGTGCCGGTGGTGGAGCTCAAAAAGGTTCTAGCGACCAGTTGAGCTCGACCAGTGGTGACGCCAAAAGCAACTCCACGTTTGATTTCAGTGGGATGAACAATGGCTTTAATCTGAGTGGTAGCGGCTCGGCATCGTCCGCCGCCACGAATGATAAAAGCACAGGCTCAGCAAACAACATCCCGCTCTACATCGCGCTGGGCGTTGCCGGTTTGGCAGTCGTTGGAGTGTTATGGTCGTCAATGCGCAGAGCGTAATTCGTTTCCTCAAATCGTGCCCCTCTCCGGTTCACGATTTGCAGGACGAATTATTCGAGCGAAATGTGGCGAACGGAACATGCAAGCTCCACGTCGTTGGCCGTGACGGTGACAACGCCCTGATGGCCTACGAGATCCAAGGAAAGGAATTCGTGGTCATCGCGCTCAAGGAAATCGAAACCCAAAAACACGTTGATCTCTTCGAGTGTGCTTGCCGCGAAGCCGACAAATTAGGGCGAGCCAACGGTTGCTCCTACATTCGCTTCCACACCTTCCGCCCGGGCCTCGTTAAAAAAGCACTCCGCGAAAACTTCCTCCCCGCCGAATTCATCCTCCGCAAAACGATCCCATGAAGTACCTCCCTTTTTTCCTCTCGCCCTTCTGGCTCGTCTCCCGGTGCATGCTGTACTGGGGCGGCAATTCGATGGGCGGCAAGGGTGACGACAAGTCCTCGACCTCGACCACGGACGCGAGCACACACACGGCCGTCACCAACACCAACCAACAGGTTGGCGCATCGGAAGGCTCGACCGCCTTCGGTGCAAACTCCACGGTCAATATCACGAGCTCCGATTCTGCCGTGGTGAAAGGCGGCTTTGATTTCGGCGGCAAGGCCCTCGACACCGCCAGCGGCGCAATCAAGGACGCGCTCTTTTTCGCCTCCGACCAGGGCAGCAAGGCGAACGAACTCGTTTCCAAAGTCCTCGACAAAAACCCGACGCCCACCAACGACAATTTGGCTCTTTTGCAAGGTGTGTCAAAGGTCGTCGCGGACAACCTGCAAAGCGCGAGCTCCACGGTGGACACGACGGGCAACAAAAACCTGGTCGTCACCATTTCAGTCATCGGCGCAATCGTCGCCGCAATCGTCCTGTTCAAACGCAAATAATCATGGCCACCAACTCTGCCACCCGTACCGCCCAGGAACTCGCGAACATGCGCGCTGAGCTCAAGACCCCGAAATTCGAGGTTTTTCGCAAAGTACTGAAACCATTCGACAAGGCACAAATCGACTGCCGTGGCACCTTCTTTTACGTCAAGGAAGCAACCGATCCGGTGTTGTATCAGATGGACAACGACCGCGAGCTTCCCTGGGACGTGGGCATGGGGCCGGACTCGAAAGAGGCCGGCATGTTTGAAACCCTCACGATCCTCAACCCCTGGTCGTATCCTGTAACAGTGGTGGTCGTCATCGGCATCGGTGCCGTGGTCGATAACCGGTTTACGTTGGTTCCCTCTCACGACTTTGCCATCCCGGTTGCCGACGCGCCCAGCGTGGCGATTGCCCAGCCGGCCATTCCAGCAATCTTCGTGGCCGGTGTCCTGGCTGCCGGTGCGCATATCGACTTTCCCGGCGTATTCGCCCTTCCGCTCACCACGCGCAAGGCCATCTACGTCTCGAACAAACACCCGAACGACTATCTTTTGTTGACCGACAACGCAGGCGTTGAACTCCTGGCCATCGAGCCGAAGTCAAGCGCCCAGTATCCAACAACTGGATTCGTCCGCGTGCTCTGCCCTGGCGGCAATCCCGTTGCCTGCTCAATCTCCGAAATCGTCTTCAAGCGGCCCGCCTAACCGGTGACACTGCGCAACCAGATCCAAGCCCGCCCCACTCCGCGTATCTATGAAAAGCGAGGCATGTACACTCCTTTCCAGCGCGAGACGGGTTTTGCCGAGTCCGGTTTTCGTGGCGGACTTGTCCAAGACATTTTCGTCTACGGCCCGCCGCATGAGGAAGCTGGTAGCAATGACGCCGGTTTCATCGGTGGCGTTGTCATCGGTATTTATTTCCCGGCTGCACCGCACACCGAAACAGTCTCCGAAGACACTGCGTTCTTTGGTGGTGTCTGTGTGTCGGTTATTGTCCCAGGCGCTCCGCACGTTCAAGCGGCTGCCCAGGACGGCGGATTCATCGGCGGACTTCGCCAGGCCATCGTCATCACTGGGGCCGCTCACTCTGAAACAGAATTTCACACCGCTGCCTTTGTTGGCGGCTCAATAGGCCCATAAAACATGAAGAACGGAATCCACGTCGCCGGTAAGGTCTCCTACCAGCTCACCGCTTTGAACTCTGACGGTTCGGTTGCCCGCAAGCTTCCGCCGCGTCGCAATCTCCTACTCGACCGGGGCCTGGATAATCTCGCGGCCTTGTCGTGGTGTTCTCTGTTCGATTATTTCCATCTTGGCACTGGTACGGGTCCGACTTCACGTGACTCCGGTTTGATCACTTTCACCCTGGCTGGTGGCATCGCCACGGCTTCCGCCGCGTTCTTCCTCAACACGGACACACTCCGTATCCTAAAACTGGATTCAGGCCGGGAAATGCGGATTACTGGTTTCACCGATGACCAGCATGTGACGGTCGATTTCGCGGGAGCGGACGGCCCGTCGCAAGGCACGGTCTGGTATGTCACGGACACCGCGCTCACTGCGCAGGATCAATATTTCAACTTGCGCTCTGGCGATGCCGGAGACCACGGCTGGCTCTGGAATGGCGTCACCGGGATTCTCTCCACCTGGGTGACTCGCGTTTCCAACGCCGTAGTTGCTCCTGCCATCACGTTCAAAGAAATCGGCTGGAGTGAACTAGGATACACCGGCCTTGTGAACGGCAGAGATTTGATTGCAGGCGGCGCGGGCGACACGCTCACGACCGGCCAAAAGTACAAGGTTAAACTGCAACTCGACCGAACCATTTCACCGCTCGCGGCCCGCGCTTGCCCGCAAATCACTGGTTGGGCAGGAACCGCCCAGGAACAAATTGAGGCAGTCGGTTTGAGTTATTGGGATGCGAACGGAGACCACACCGATTACATTATGGCGCACGAACCCGTCAACGCGGGCCGGATGCGTTTCTCCCATGACGCGACCGCCTTCCGCGCCCCGGTCTTTGTCGGTGACGGGGTGAACCCGCTCGATCTCGGCACGCTCGCCGGTTCAGAACGGGCCTGCACAAATCAAGCCTACCTCGCCGGTTCGTTCTTCCGGGACACCCGCGCCTTTTGGGATGCGGGCATTTCGACCGCCGTGGGCATCCGTCATTTCGCCTACGGCTCCAACTACTCCACGATGTACCACCAGCGGATGCTGATGGACGCCGACCAGGTCAAAGCATCGGCGGACAAACTCATCGTGAACTTCCGAAAATCCTGGGGCCGCATCCTAGTCAACTAAACACCGCCAAACATGGACGCCATTACTCAAGTTCGTATCCTCGTCGGAAAACAGCTAGGAATTTCCGAAGCCGACGCCATCACGCCCGCCAACCTTTCGCAGGCCCAGGCCATAAAGCTCGGAGACTACACGTTCAAATACGTGGCCGATCATCCGACGCAGTTTGAACCTCGGCAAGTCGCCATCGCCCAAAATCACGTTGCCGCCTGGGGCACGGACGTTCCTCTCAACGACACCTCTTTCGATTGGGGCCTGCTCGCCTCAGAAATGGGCAACAACGTGCTCAAGGCCGGTGAAGACATCGCCAGCATTGGCCAGGGCGTCCTCAACCTGGCTTCGATGGGCAAATGGCTCATTCCGTTGGTTGGGCTCGGGCTCGTGGGCATCGTCGTTTGGAAAATCTACAAGTCGCCCGCCATCCTCCCCTCTCTCAAGTGACGCGCCAATCCATCATCGCCACGCTCGGAGCCGGAGCCGGTTGGGCCGCCACGCTCTCACTCCACGACATCGCCGCCGCCGTCGCGGCCCTGGCCACCGCCACCTGGATGGTTGCGCAAACCTACGTCTTGCTTCGCCGCCAGAAATGCACCGCCACCGATTGCCCACACCGTAAGCCATGAACGAACTCGACGACATCTCTGCTTTGAAAGACCCCCAGGCGAACCTGGCCGCCCGCGCCTCGCAAATGTCCCTGGTGGGCGTGCTACTCGTGGCCGCCATCCTGGCCACCGTCGTTTACTACCGCGTCCGCCGATGATTCGCGCCTGGCTTCTTTGCGTGTTGGTTCTGGTCTCCGGTTGCGCTGGTTTTCGCGCTCGCGTTCACACCAAAACCGCGTCCGCCGTTGCGCCTGCCGATCCGGTTACGCCCGCCACGGTTCAAGAGACCGCCTTGCCGATTCCTGCCGGTTCCAAGGTCGAAGTCCGCCGCGAAACTGTCACGCCCGCGCCCACGCAGGCCGAACCAACGCCCGCGCCTCGCGTCGTTGAAACCACGACGATCACACCGGCCAAGGACACGCAGTTGACCATCGCCCGCGCCGAGTCCGGCACGCAGCGTGCGCCCGATATTCGCGCAACGCTCCGGCACGAAGACAACGCCGCCCGCGCTCCCCTCCTTTACGCCGCCCTGGCCGCCGTCGCACTCGCGGCCCTTGCGGTCTTTCTCCACTACCCCACGCCCGCCGTTCTGTGTGGAATTGCCGCCGCGATTTTCTTTGTGGCATGGCAAGCGGCTGGGCTTCCGCAATGGGTCTGGATTGCCGCCGTGGCCGCGCTCGCGGTGGCCGCTGGCCTCTACTTTGGACATGAACGTGCCGAGAAACTTCTTGCCGCCAATCGTGGCGTCTCCGAAAAAACGCCCACCTGAACGCCGCCGCCGTGGCGATGTTCGTGGGGTTATGTTTATCCAGCAAAACTACCCACGGACTGCCGTGCAGCCTATCCGGTTGCCTGGCGAGTCCACGTATGAACTGTACCTCCGGCTCAATTCGCCGGTCGTCATTATCTCCGGCAACAAGGGCCGGTGGCACGCCTTCGAGGCCGTCAGCGCCGGTCATTTGATGGCTGAGCTTCACCGCCTGGGCGTTGAGGGCATTCGCGTTCGCGGAATGCTTTGTGAGCTTGGCGCGTTGTCGGTGCGCAGTCGGAACGCGCTCAACTGTTTCTTGCGCCAAGGGCCTGGTTTGCGCCTCTTCAAAAAAGGCGAGGCACGCGGGGCGAAGTACAACCGCTTCGCGTGGTACGAATTTCAGCAGTACCTTGCCTTCCGCTGGGTCCGTTAACGGGAGACGGCAATCTCACCACGGCGCGAACGCGGAAGGGCCGCCGCGCCGTTTTCTATTTCGGGCGTGATGGCATGGCCTGTACCCTCTTCGTGGATACGGCCCAGGGCTTCCCAGATTGCGCCGCTCGTTGGTTTCACGCGGCAAAATTCCGCGAGGATCATCGCGGCCAGCGTGTTGCCACTTTGGCCTCCGCACGCCTCACCCTGCGTCTCAAGCTTGTTGATAATTTCGTCGTCGAGCTGAACTTTAAATGAGGTTTTCTTCATGGCGTTGGCTTATTTAGGACAATAGCACAGAATTTAGGTTGCGCAATCGGCCAAATCCGGACTTTTGTAGCCAAGTCATCAGGGTTAGCGCCAGTGAATAGCGGTTACATCGGCCAAATCCGGCCAAGTTCGCCTTCTATTTATTGTGCGTCGGACCTTGATGATTCGCAACTTGCGAAACATCAATGCCAACGGCGACACAATACACGGACACACTGACTCAGAGGCGCACTAACGCGCCCCGGACAGGGTTCGCGCCAGTTGGCACGAAACTTGTCCGCCCATGCTCCCCAGCGTATCGGTCGAAGAAACACGCCATGAAATTGGCGTCACGGTTCAACTCCACGGCAGGCCTGATATTCCCCTCCGGCTCGTCGTTTTTGCCAGCAACGAAGGCGCCGCAATCTTAACTGCCCACGGGCAGATTGAAGCTCTCGCTGGCCGCAATCGGTGCCTCCGCAGCATCCGCTTTGCCTCTCCCGACTTGGTTGGGAAGCAAGGAGGTGCAAGGTGAGCACTCCCGATAAAATCCTTGCCTGGCATTTTCTGCCAGATGACTCGAAGACACGTTACAGCCGGGAGGCGGTCCAGGTCGGAACAACGCTGCACGTCGAAAAGATCGCGATCTGCAATAGCGGCCTGCACGCTAGTATCCATCCACTGGATGCGCTGAAATATGCGCCAGGCTTTTTGCTTTGCCGGGTTGAGTTATCCGGTGAAAAGGAACAACAGGAAGACAAGCTCTGTGCGCAAACGCGCACGGTTTTGGCGATGCAAAGCAGCCGCCGTCTGGTCTTGGAGTTTACGGCGGATGTCGTGGCGAAGGTGTTTGGTGAGGTCGGGCTTGGTGGCGAGGATTGCGACACGGTGTGCAAGTTCGTTCGTGATTTCGCTGCAAGCGGAAGCATGAACGGCCTTGAGGCGGCCCAGCGGGCCGCATCGAAAATCCTCGACCTCGACCTCGACCGCGACCTCGACCGCGCCCGCGACCGCGCCCTCGACCGAAATAATCAAAGCAAAATCTACGCGTGGGCTAGAGATGAATTCCAAAATCGCGTGGAGGCGTTGTTCGCTTGAACAAGTACGTTCGC
>Ga0302294_10000375_pt1 | contig 13905 bp, 12 predicted proteins | sample III_Fen_N2_3_FD_194550 | JGI IMG/M metagenome (GOLD analysis project Ga0302294, IMG submission 194550) | Peat permafrost microbial communities from Stordalen Mire near Abisko, Sweden - III_Fen_N2_3 | ecosystem: Environmental > Terrestrial > Soil > Wetlands > Permafrost | place: Sweden: Abisko...
TGTCGCTGGCGGAGCAGGCCGGCAAGGGCCTGGACGAGCTGGTCCCTTCGATCCGAAAGACGGCCGACCTGGTGCAGGAGATCACGGCCGCCTCGCGCGAACAGGCTGCAGGTCTGAACCAGATCAACACCTCCGTCATGCAGCTGTCGCAGACGACCCAGAGTACGGCCTCGGCTTCTGAGGAACTGACCGCGACATCCGAGGAGATGAGCTCCCAAGCGGCCCAGCTCCAGGATTTGGTCCGCTACTTCAAGACGGGAGGCGACGACCGAGTTGCCACGCCTGAGACCGTCCGGAGAGCTGCACGATCGGCACCGTCGGCACGGGGAACGGCTAAGCGCAAGGAAGTGGCGTTCAGCGAGGACGACTCCTTCGCCCAGTTCTGAGGGAGCGCTTCCCCACGCAGGGCATCAAGGACGACAGAAACCGACGAGGTCAGCAGGCTTCGTCGGTTTCTTCATTCAGACCCCGTGCTTCTTGCCCTTGACCGAGACAATCTCGATGCGCGTCACCGCCGTGTGTGCAAGGGTGGCCTTGGGGTACTCGAACTTGCGGTCGGTGAAGCGCGCCACGATCCGGTCCAGCACCGCGATCTTCTCCGCCTCGTCCTCCACTGCCACGGCCTTCCCGATCCCGATCGCAGTGCGGTGCTTGGCCTCGAAGTCGCACGGGTTCTCGGCTTCGATCACGCCATGGTCCAGGCTCACCTCGAAGCACACGTTGCTGTTCTTCTTGAGGATCGTCATCTTGGTGCCGACCTTGGCCGAATGGAAGAAGAGGTTCGTCCCGTCGTATGCGTAGTTCACCGGCACCAGGAAGGGCATGTCGCCGTCCACCAGCGCCAGGCGCATCACCTTGCCTTCATGCAGGATTGCATCGATCTCCGACCGGTCCTTGATCTCGCGTTCCTTGCGGCGCATGGCCCCGTGAGGATGCTCGTTCGTTATGTCCATGATATTCCAATTTCTGTCATTGGTGTCTTGTGTCCAGCTAGCAGTCAAGCCAAGTTAGCCTCCGCAGCTGCACCCCTGCTTCCCTGGCCGACGGCCCGGAGGCGCACTGCGTTCTCCGCTTGCCGGGACCACCGTCACTGTCATGACGCTGCCCGGATCCGCCTCGGGAACCAGCGCTTCAAGCCCCAGCTCTGGGAGTTCTACCGGGAACCAGCGCGGCACATGGTCGCAAACCACATCCAATCGCGCGAACGGGACCGTCTCGAGGAACGGCATCAGCATGTCCCGCGACACGTGGCATCCGCCTTCGGAAAGACGCGCCAGCAGGTCGAAGTGGTAGTGCCCTTCGCCGGGATCGCCCAGGGCTTCGGGTTGCGGAAGCTCCGCATCGAGCGCTTCCTGGGCCGCCACGGCTTCGAGTTCCTGTCGAACCGCATCGGAAAGCTGGACCTCGAGCGGGCCCGAGGACTTCCACACGCGGTATTCGAGTTCCTCCAGGAACACCCGAAGCACACCTCGCAGCTCGCGGGCCAGGAAGACCTTCGCCTTCCCAAGCCGCGCAACCGTTTCCTGCAGCGTTTCCTTCAGGACAGAAAGTGACATATCATCCCGCAGCGCCAAAGGCGTCTCCTGGACGACCACCCAGTTCCCTTCCACGTTCTCGTAGAGCCGGAGGCTTCCCGGCTCGAAGAAGTCTACGACCTTTCCATTCTCTCCGACGTAGCACGCAATCAGCATGTCTCTACCTCCAGTTCCTCTTCGGCCGCTTCGCAGCTGCCGCAATCGGCCTTCACGTAAAGGCCGCGATTGGGATTCCCCTGCTGAGGCACGGGATAGGATGCCTTGCGCGCCATCGTGCGCCTCAGCTTGTCCACATAGCTCAGCGGCAATCCCTGCTGACCCGCCCCGGCCACGATCAGGTCGAGGTAGTCTACGCTGGGAAGCGTGGGCTCGCCCTGCACGTTCTTCTTGTAGAGCCGCACCTGGTGAACCGTGCCAGCGAGATCGGTCACTTCCACCGGACAGTGGAAGTAGGTGCCTGCGCCGTCCATGCGCGCATCCATCCAGGTGTCCAGGTTGTCCCAGCTCAGTGCTCCGAGGTCGTAGAGCACGCCCCAGACCTCGCCGCCCGGCTCCTCCACCACAGTCTCCATGCCGCTGTCCCAGGTGGGTGTGCGTCCGAAGAAGGCCAGCCGATGGTCGGCCAGCCTTGCCACGGCCACAGCCTTGGGCCGTCCTCCCCGAGAGCGAAGCACCTCCGGATCGATGTCCGGGCCGTAAGCGAAGTAAAGTTCGCTCACGTCTCGAAACGGGGCGGCAATGCGCCCTTCGGCAGAATTCGCAGCCATGGAACTCCCTCCTTTTTTGACGGATTTTGTCATTTCACCAGACGTTCAGGCTCCACTCGCGTTCGCCCTTGTACTCCATGTCGGTGAACAGCGCATTGGCCATCTGCTCGGCCAGCCAGATCGCGCCTGCGTACCCGACCACCGGATGGCGGAACATGCCGGCGCGATCGTAGGTGGGAAAGCCCACGCGCACCATCGGGATCTTGTTGTCGATGGCCGTGAAACGTCCCTTGGAATGTCCCAGGATCAGGTCGAGTTCAAGCCCCTTGTTCTTGATGCGGTCTTCCATCTCCCAGAAGTCTGCGTTGGTCACGATCTCCATGTCCCAATCGACGTTCGCCTGCAGCTCCAGGATGCGAGGGTCGGTCGCGTAGCTCGAGTTGTCGTCGCCCAGCAGCAGGAGCATGGGCTTCATCTCTAGGTCGATGCAGAACTGCGCCAGGGCGATCACCAGGTCCGGATTGCCGTAGATTGCCACCTTCTTCTCGGCGAAGAACATGTGGGTCAGGTCGGTGAGCGCGTCGATGGCGATGCCGCGTTCCTTCACCAGGGATGCCGGGATGGGCTTGCCCGTGATGGTCTTCAAGGTCTGCAGGAACGTGTCGGTGTTACGGATGCCGATCGGGGTGGGGCCGATGGTGGCCGGGATATTGAAGGTCTTCTCCAGGAACTTCGCGGCCTTGCCGCCCTCGTAGCGGTTGAGTGCGATGGAGGCGGCGGCGCGTCCAGTCTCTTTGAGGTCCTCCACTGTGGTCTCGCCGTGCGAGACGTGCTGGCCTTCCGGCATCAGCGGCGAGTCGAACGACTCGATCTCGAACAGCACGTTGGCCTCGATCTCCATCTCCGCAAGCAGGTGCTTGAGCGCCGTCACGTCGCCCGGGTTCACCCAGCCGGTAAAGACATTGAGCTTCCCAGTCGGCTCGCCCTTCTCGGCGAAGTAGGCGACCACGTCCTTGACCGCCGAGTCGTATCCGCTGATCATGCTGCCCACGAAGCTGGGCGCGTGGATGGGCACCAGATGGACCTCGCGGCCCGGGTACTTCTCCTTCAGCAGCCCTTCGTTGAGCTTGTTCACCAGGCCGTCGACGTCGTCGCCGATCACCTCGGTGGAGCAGGTGGTGATGATGGGGATCACCTTCACGTGGGGGTAGCGCATGAGCATGACGTCGATGCCCTCCTCCACGCGCTTGACCGCGCCGAACACGGCGCCTTCCTCGTGCACCGAGGAGGAGGCCAGCTCGAAGCTCTCCTTGAAGTGCTGCGAGAAGATCAGGCGCACGAACATGACGCAGCCTTGGCCGCCGTGCACGATGCCGATGCAGTCCTTGATGCCGATGCTCATGAACTGGGCGCCGGCGGGCTGGCAGGTGAAGATGGGATTGATGACGCCGACGCGTTCGCGTCCCTTGACTTCGCAGGCCATGGCGTTCTCCTCAGTATTGGTGGTCGGTCAGCTCGACATTGAGCGAACCGGTGATGGTTTGGAAGTCCAGGCGTTCCCGGACCAGTTGCATGAGCTCGGTGATCTCGAGGTTGTCGAGCTCCCCAAGCCACGGGAAGAGGCGCCGGTAGTTGCGTGCCAGCAGCACCGCGTCCACCCAGTAGCAGCGATCCAGACGATCCTCGGGTACGGCCGTCTCCTCCAGTCCGCACAGGAGCTCCGTGGTCTTGGTCAGGATCTCGCGGTTCTGCCGTTCGCGATCCCACGTGCGCGAATGGAACTGCCATAAGCAGTGCTTCATGATGTACGTGAGCATCTGCTTGGCGTAGTCGCTCTTGGTGTTCTCGTCCATGGTTCCTCCTCAGGCCGCATCGGCAAGCTTGGTGGGCTTGTCCTGCATGTAGGGGTAGTCGGCCTTGGTCTTGTTGCGCAGACCCGGCATGACATCGAACTTCCCGGTGTATTGGCGAAGTCCCGGGGCGTTGCGCACCCCCTCGGGAAGGCGTGCGTCCGAGAGCATCCGGCGTGTGGTGAAGCTCTTGTCGGTCGCGATCTCGTCCTTGGAGATGTCCACCAGCGCAAGCTGGTGCACCGGCGAGTAGATGGCGTTGTAGATGTCGCGCGCAAAGCGCACCCATCCTTCGTAGCCCTTGTACGGGCCGTTGTGGTAGCCGTGGGCATTCAGGTAGGGAACCCGGATCTTCTTGGCGTATTCGCCAGGGCGCTTGCCGGTGAAGATGACGTCGGGCTTGAGCTTGTACATGGCCTCGAGCGTCTCCAACTCGTTGGGGTCGTCGATGGCCAGCGTGTCTTCGTCGGCGCGGGCGATGCCCTTCTCCATGTCTCCCTGGTGGCCGAACTTGGTGTAGACGGAAACCACCTTGACTCCCATCTCTTCTTGGATGACCTTGGCCCAGTGCCAGAGCTTGGAGCCGCCCGGCCACAGGCAGACCTTCTTGCCCATCAGGCGTTCCCGGTACCAGTCGAGTTCCGGCTTCCATCGCGCGGTCTCCTCGGCGATGATCTCCTCGGCGCGCTCCTCGATCCCGAAGAACAGGCCCACCGTGCGCAGCGAGTCGGAGAGCGGCCCGAAGCCGAAGCCGTCGATGTCCAGGCGCGGGATCCCGTACTTCACGCGCAGCTCGTTGCAGAGGTACTCCGAGGAGCGGGCGCACTCGAGCACGTTCAGATGGGCCCGGTGCATGCCGCGCAGGTCGTCGTAGGATCCGTTCCCGGTGAAGGTCGACAGGATCTGGATGCCCATGCGCTTGAAGAAGTCCTGCATGACTTCCTGGTCGCCCTGGATGTTGTACTCGCCCACGTAGTTGATCACGTAGTCGCTGGTGATCTCGGGCTCCACCGTGCCCACCTTGTCCTTCATCCAGGCGATGCAGATGGTGTGGTGCCCGCCCGACTGGCTGGGTCCTCGAAAGCCCGGCGAGTTGCACACGAAGATGTCCACCTCGGGCATCTCCTCCATCACCTCCTGGGCAACCGCGTTGATGTCGTCGCCGATCAGCGCCGACGCGCAGGTCTGGTAGATGCTCATGCGCTTGATGTCGGGGAAGGCCTTGAAGGCCTCCAGGATGTTCTGCTTGAGCATCTTCTCGGCGCCGAACACGACGTGCTTCTCCTTCATGTCGGAGGCGAAGGTGTACTTGAGCTGGAAATTGTCGTTGTCGCTGAGGTAGCGCTTGGTCTGCCAGGTGTCGTAGGTGCAGCCCACCGGCCCGTGGCTCAGGTGGATCACGTCCTTCATCGGCTGGCCGATCACGTGCTTGGCTCCGCAGTAGGCGCAGCCGCGCTCCGAGACGCTCCCGGGAATGGTGTTGAGGTATCCGGCCGGAAGCGCTTCGGTCAGGGTCTCGCCGGGACCCTTGACCACGGCGTGCTTCTTGCGCTCCGGGATGCACTTGCTGACTTCGAATTCATGGTAGGGCATGTCGGCCTTTCCTGATTATGGTTTGACAGAAATTGTCGTCTGGCTGGAATCCCGCGCGGCGGTCAGTCCCCGATGCCGTACTTGACGACCATGGCTTCGAGCTCGTCCATGGTAAGCGGCGTGGGGATCACGAAGTTGGTGTTCTCGATGATCTTGCGCGCCAGCTCCGAGTATTCCTTGGCCTGGTTCTCGTTCTCGTCGTACTCGGTCACGGTCTTCTTGTTGAACTCGGCCTTCTGCACGATGTTGTCGCGGGGCACGAAGTGGATCATGTGGGTGCCGATGGCGGCAGTGAACTCCTCGAGGAACTCGCGCTCGCGATCGACCTTGCGGGAGTTGCAGATGACACCGCCCAGCCGCACGCCCGACTGCTTGGCGTACTTCACCAAGCCCTTACAGATGTTGTTGGCCGCGTAGATGGCCATCATCTCGCCCGAGGCCACGATGTAGACCTCCTGCGCCTTGCCGTCGCGGATGGGCATGGCAAAGCCCCCGCACACCACGTCGCCCAGCACGTCGAAGAACACGAAGTCCAGGTCCTCAGAGTAGGCGCCGTTCTCCTCCATCAGGTTGATGGCGGTGATGATGCCGCGGCCGGCGCAGCCCACGCCCGGCTCCGGGCCGCCCGACTCGACGCACTGGATGCCTTCGTAGCCCCGGCGGATCACCTTCTCGTTGGTGACCTTCTCGGCGCCTTCCTCGCGCAGTACCTCCATCAGGGACTCCTGCGGCTTGCCGCCCAGGATCAGCCGGGTGGAGTCGGCCTTGGGGTCGCATCCGTGGATGAAGATGTTCTTGCCGTGGAAATGGGACATGGCCGCAGCGGTGTTCTGCGTGGTGGTGGACTTGCCGATTCCGCCCTTGCCGTAGATCGCGATCTTCCTCGTCATCGTGTGCCTTTCGCTTCTGGTTCTCTCCACTGCGCCTCGAGTGGTCTCGCCCTATCCATTGCGATTCGCATGCCACTGCGATTCGTTGGCCTTGACGGATCCGTGCGCTTCCAGATGCCGATGGAATGGGACTTTCAGGTACTTTCCGGAGGGAACAAGTACCGCTCCGTAGCATTCCTTCCCCGCCGCTTCCGGCCATATATGACAATTTCTGTCCACACCTGCCGAGGGGCGCGGATCCGTCCCCAAAAGAATGACTTGCCGATCCATCTTTGACTCTGTAGCTTCGAAGCCACGCGCACGGACGTGGCGCAAGGACCTGGAGGCCCGGCATGGCAGACGAACGCTTCGACACCTTCATCCTGGGAATCCGCGGTGCCGCAAGCCTGAGCACCCGCCAGAAGGCCGATGTGGAGCAGCACCTGGAGGCCGTTGCCCAGCAGTTCCCAGCGATGGAGGCAGCCTCTCCTCAAGCGGCTCAGAGCATCCTGAACTTCCTGTCCTGTGCCCTCTATGAGTCCTCCCGTCGCGACCGAAGCACGCCTCTCGCGGCCCATGCGCGCAAGGGAATGCTGCTGTCCTTCCGCGCCGTGGAGGACGCGCACCCCGAACTCGCGGCGCGGGCGTACGCCTTGGGAGATGTGCTGGCGGCGGTGGGCGTCTAGCCGGGAACTGTGCGACCGCGCCGGAAGTTGCGGTAGTCGATGTGGAACTTGCCCATGCGGATCCCCATCATCCGCTTGGTCAGGCCCAGGTCCCTCGCGGCGCTGGTCATGTTGCCCTTGTTGTTCTTGAGGGATTCCACCAGCATCTCGTACTCGACCGCGTTGAGCTTGGATTCCAGGCTTCCCTGGTAGGTGGTTCCGGTGATCTTGGCGCTCTGGAGCGAGGGCGGCAGGTTGTAGCCGTGGATCACCTCGTCGTCAGCGACCAGGACGGCTCGCTCGATCACGTTCTCCAGCTCGCGCACGTTGCCCGGCCAATGGTAGGTGGTGAGCAGGTCCAGGGCCGGGGTGCTGATCCGCTTGACGTCCTTGCCGTTTTCCCGGGAGTACTTGGCCACGAAGTGGTCGGCCAGTGCCACGATGTCGCCTCCGCGCTCGCGCAGCGCCGGGATCAGGATTGGCACCACGTACAGCCGGTAGTAGAGGTCGCTGCGGAAGGTGCCCGCCGCCACCATGGCACCCAGGTCGCGATTGGTCGCCGCCAGGATCCGGATGTCCACCTTGACGGTGCTGTTCCCCCCCACCCTCTCGAAGCTCCTCTCCTGCAGCACCCGCAGGAGTTTGGCTTGCATGGGAAGAGACAACTCGCCCACCTCGTCCAGGAAGATGGTCCCACCGTCGGCGTCCTCGAAGCGGCCCTTGCGGAAGTTCGATGCTCCGGTGAAGGCTCCCTTCTCGTGGCCGAAGAGCTCGGACTCGATCAGGTTCTCGGGGAGGGCCGCGCAGTTGAACTGCACGAATGGTCCTTCTGCGACGGGGCTGTTGTAATGGATGGCGCTGGCCACCAGCTCCTTTCCCACGCCGCTCTCGCCAAGGATCAATACGGTGGCACGTGAAGGTGCGATCTTGGCGATCATGCGGTACGCCTCGCGCATCGAGCGCGAGTTGCCGATCATGTTCGCTGGCCGGTAGCGCTCCTTCAAGGCGTTCAGCTGGCGGTTCTGTCCTTCGGTGCGCTCCTTCTCCTCGGCCTCCATCAGGTGGAGTTCGACAGCCGGGGCGATCATGCCCGCGAGGGTTGTCAGCAGTTCGACGTCCTGCTCCAGCATGCGGCGGCTCTCGTAGGTCCGCTCGGCACCGATGGTCCCCAGCAGCTTCTTGCCCCGGGCGATGGGAACGCACAGGAACGAGAGGTTGCCGTCGACAGGACTGCCGTGGCTGCCGGTGCGGTCCAGGAAGTTCGGCTCCTCGGCGATGCGGTAGACCGCGATGGGGCGGCCCGTCTCGGCCACCTTTCCGGTCACTCCCTCGCCCAGGGAATAGACGCCGCGCGCCTTTTCGTCTTCGCTCAGTCCCGTGCTCCTGTGGATGGAGATGCGGCCGGTGCTGGACTCGTACAGGTTGACCATGCCTCGCACCATGCCCATGCGGTCCTTCAGGATCTCGAGCACCACTATCAGGATCCTCTCCAGTTGTCCTTCCGCAGCGGTCCGGCTGAGCTGGAACACCAGGGGCAGCAGCCGGGCGCGGCAGGCCGCATTCTCGCAAGTGGGATCGTTCCCGTCAAAACTCAGCATCGGCTCCTCCTTCGCCACGACTTCCGCTCCATGCCTACCGAATTGCAATCAAATGCGAATCGAGCAGAAAGGATGCCAATGTGGCTTTGGCACGCAAGCTCAGGTCTCGTGCCGCTGTGCCTGCTGTTGGTTAACAATGGTTCCTGACATTGGCGTGACTTTGGCAACAGGAAGGAAGAGGGCGCCTCCCTGGCGCCCCTTCGACTTCGCTCAGGGAACACCAGGGTCGGGCTGCCTGCCAAGCCTCCGCTCCGCGGCGGTCTTGGGCCTTCGGCCGGCATCCCTGGCGCTGGTCATGACAGAAATTGTCATCCGTAGCGGGAAGTGGTCTGGATCCGATTTTCAGCGGCCGTCTTATGGGGAATTTCTTGCAACTTTCCCCGCACAATTGATTATCTATGTCATGCACAGTTTCAAACCAAAATAGCGAGGAAATATGCTTAAGAAAATAACGCATATGCAAAGTGTTTTCGCACATGCCATGCGTATGGCAATGCTTTGCGCAATGGTGCCGTCAATACTTTTTGCTGGTGCATGGACTCATGACACAGTCGGAAGCAATATTGCAAGCTTATATGCAGCGGCATATGGCAATAATGAATTTTTGACAATGAATTACAGCACAGGTGATGTGTATAAGTCGACCGATACTGCAAAAACATGGGTATTAGGAAGTGCGGCACCTGCTGACCTTTCTCCTGGATTTGCCATTTATGCAAATGGCGAATTTTGGGTTTCTGATAACTACGTAAATCATGAGAGGATAGTTCATTCAACAAATGGAATATCATGGACCGACATACCTCTTGAGCATAACTTTGAATCTTTAGGGGCTTTGATCTATGGGGATAGCGGTTATGTCGTTGTTGGTTCAAATGGATCTCAAGCGATTATTTTCAAGTCTTCCACAGGCTCAAGTTGGAACAAGGTATACTATGGCTCTGATCCCTCAAGTAGTTCAGGGATGTCCTTCAGTGGCGTCGCATTTGGAAATGGAACATACGTTGTCGTTGGTCAAGGTGGCCTTGATGCAAACAATACCAAGGGGAGAGTCTTTACATCGCCTGATGCAGCAGTTTGGACTATGCGAACAGCTCCAGTCGGATCGGATTTTCTTGCAGGAGTTGCCTATGGGAATGGTATTTTTGTGGCTATTGATGGAAATACGAATGTATACACATCAATCGATGGAATTAACTGGAGTTCATCTACGTATAAAGCAAGTGGATGCGACTATTTGAATGCAATAGCATTTGTTGATGGCCATTTTTACGCAACAGGGAATAAGGGTGGCGTTTTCACATCGACAGATGGATCGCACTGGACGGTAGAAACTACGAATGTCGATGTGGATTTATTAGGAATTGCTTACGGCAATGGTCATGTCATTATATCTGGAGAAAAAGGTATTGTATTAAGAAGCGTTTCCGCACCGACTGTGTCGGCCGCCTCTGTAAGTAGCATTGCCTCCACCACTGCCACCGGTAATGGCAGCATCACGTCTTTGGGTGATGCTAACCCAACTGCATATGGCATCTGCTGGAACACGACTGGCACACCAACAATTTCAGATAGCAAGGTCAGCAATGGCGCGGCTTCGGCTACCGGTGCCTTCACGGCAAGCATGACCGGCTTGACAGCCAACACCACCTACCACGTGCGAGCCTATGCCACCAATGCGGCGGGCACCAGCTATGGTTCGGAGGTTTCGTTTACCACCAAGTCTGCGCAGACCATCACGTTTGCCGCTCCGGAAGCCCAGAACTTCGGCACCACGCCAACGCTTGCGGCCACAGCTTCATCCACCCTTGCGGTGAGCTTCACTTCCAGCACCACCGGAGTCTGCACGATCACCAGTGGCGGTGCGTTGTCCTTCGTCTCGACAGGCACCTGCACCATCAGTGCCGACCAAGCGGGCAACGTCGCCTACACCGCAGCACCTACGGTGACACATAGCTTCTCGGTGGCAGCGGTTGCTCCTGGCGCTCCGACCATTGGTACAGCGACGGCTGGAGATGGAAGCGCTTCGATCAGCTTCACGGCTCCTGCATCCACAGGCGGCGCCACCATCACCGGGTATACCGTGACATCGACTCCTGGCGGCTTGACAGGAACCGGCACCACCAGCCCGATTGCTGTCGCCGGGCTGACCAATGGCACTGCCTACACATTTACGGTCACGGCCACCAACAGCGCTGGAACCAGCACAGCCTCCGCAGCCACCAGCAGCGTGACGCCTATCGGCAGTCAGAGCATCACGTTTGCAGCCTTGCCTTCCGTAACGTATGGCTCTGCCGACATTGGTCCGGGAGCCACGTCCAGTGCATCCTTGGTCGTGAGCTACGCAAGCAGCGTACCCAGCGTGGCCACTATCGTGGATGGCAAGATCCACGTCATGGGTGTTGGCACAACAACCATCACGGCGTCTCAGGTCGGCAATGCAAGCTATGCGGCCGCAACGCCCGTGTCCCAGAGCTTGGCCGTCACATCCGCTCCCCTGACCATCACGGCCAACAATGCCACCAAGGCATTGGGCGCTGCCGATCCCGTATTCACAGCCAATGTCGCGGGACTTGTGAATGGCGAGACCGAGACGGTCGTGAAGGGACTCGTATTCAATCGCGCTCCAGGCACCGCAGCAAACGACTATGCCATCATTCCTTCGGGCGCGACGGCAGCCAACTACGTCATCACCTACGTGAACGGCACGCTGACGATCCTTCCAGGAACCACGGGCATTGCCACGCATCCGGTGACAGCAGCGCCTCGCTCCACCCAGTTGGCGGCCAGCACCTCGCATCCGTTCGCCTCGGTGGCATCGGGATTGGGAGAAGGCAAGCTGGGCACAAACCTCTTTGGATGCACGGAGGAACGCTGCCTTTCGCTGGAACTTGCCTTGCCTTCGGCGGCCACAATGCATGTCACGATCTTCGACCAATTGGGCACTCCGGTGATCTCGTGGAACGAAGTCTTCACCGCCGCAGACCTAGCGCGAATCGGAACCAATCCTGACGGCCGCACCTCGGTGACGCTCTCGTGGAACCTGCGGGCCTCGAATGGCGCAGCCGTGGGTTCGGGCGTGTACCTCTGGAAGGTCGAAGCTCTGACCGTCGATGGCCAAAGACTCGAAACCGTCAAGAAGATGGGCGTGAAGTAAGGCCTCGTCAGAGCCTACGAAATCGGGGCGGTGGCCAAGTGCGGCTGCCGCCTTTTTTGTTCTCGGAAAACTCCCCTGCGATGATCTGCGGCCAATTTTATGTCAAAAACTGCCTTGCATTGTTCCCGTCCACTTTTGATCATGTACAATTGCTACATGGCTTCAATGCCGCAGGCTTCGCCTAACCTTGCCCCAAGGCAGTCACGATTGCGCAACATCGCCCCCTTGCATAACCCCAATGAATTCTTGCGATAGCCCAAATCCGCTTAAGCGGTTTCTGCATCTCGAATCGTTTCCATTTGGACTGAACCCCTGTTGGCCAAAGATGGAGCCTGTGCTCAATGCTGGCGCTGATTTGGCTTTCATTTCACATCTACCCTAAAGGAGATCTCATGGATTACTTGCTCGGCATGATACAGCTCTTCCCTTACAACTTCGTGCCTCAAGGATGGCTGGAGTGCAATGGCCAAATCTTGAATATCAATCAGAACAACGCGCTGTTCTCTCTGATTAGCAATACCTATGGCGGCAATGGCACCACAACCTTTGCCCTGCCCAATCTGACAACTGCGGCCCCCGTGACGACTCCCAGCGGGCCCATGCGTTACTTCATCTGCACTTCAGGCATTTACCCGGATAGAGGCTAAGGCATGGATTTCTTGATCGGATCCATCTGTCTGCTTCCGTACAACTTCGTTCCCGTTGGCTGGTTGCTGTGCAATGGCCAGACTGCGAACATCGCACAGTACCAAGCGTTGTACGCCTTGATTGGGCCAATCTATGGCGGCGACGGACGCACAACATTTGTCCTTCCCAACTTGCAAGGCGCAGAGCCACATCCCGCCATTCGCTATTTCATTGCCGCAGAAGGCTTGTATCCTTCCCGAAGCTGAGGATTTGTAACCATGGCAACAACGAACGTAGCTCTCAGAAGGCCCACAACGGCCAGTGGCTCGATCAATCCGTATGACCCGAGCCGTGCCGTAGATGGCAACATCACCACGCCCGCGTCCCGTTGGTTGACCAACAAATTGCCTGCATGGCTGCAGGTCAACCTAGGCAGCCGCATTTATGTGGATCGCTGGGTTGTGCGGCACCTTCCTTCGGTTGGATGGGCTGCAAAATATTGCCTGCCAACCTATTCCTTGCAACTGAGTCAAGACGGCACGAACTGGGTTACGGTGGATAGCGTGACGGGAAATACCGCCTCGTTTACGGATCGTTCCTTTCCTGCGGCATATGCTGTCTACGCCCGTGTGGTGGTGAATTCCGCCATGCCGATCAATGCGGCATTGGCATCCTTGCTGGAATTCGAACTGTACAGTGCCACGACGACAAGCAGCAAGCTGACATCCTTGGCATTCAACTCGGGTGCTTTGTTGCCTCCTTTCGCATCTGCGGTGACGGCCTACACGCAGCAGGTTGGCTTCAGCACGAACACCCTGACGGTCACGGCGACTCCCGAAGATCCCCTAGCGATTGTCGCGGTAAACGGAACCAAAGTTGTCAATGGTCAGCCTTCGGCACCTGTTGCACTCAATGTGGGCAGCAATACGGTCACGGTCGCGGTCACGCCTGTGACAGGGCCCGTCAACAATTATGTGACGACGGTGACGCGTGTGGATAGCGCCAATCTGAGTGCGCTGACCATGCAGTCGAGGAGCGCAGCCATCGCTCTGAATCCAAGCTTTGCTAAAGCAACGTCAGGTTATACGGCGAGCGTAGGCAATGATACCTCCACCGTAACAATCACACCAACAGCAGAAAACCCGAACGCGACCATCAAAGTCAATGGGACTGTTGTGGCGAGTGGGGGCACATCAGGAGCAATTTCGCTCACTGTGGGTTCCAGCAACATCATCGCTGTCGCGGTCACCACGCCTTCGGGAGTGTCGCAGAATTACACGATTACAGTGACGCGTGCGGATAGT
>Ga0302294_10000376_pt1 | contig 13902 bp, 12 predicted proteins | sample III_Fen_N2_3_FD_194550 | JGI IMG/M metagenome (GOLD analysis project Ga0302294, IMG submission 194550) | Peat permafrost microbial communities from Stordalen Mire near Abisko, Sweden - III_Fen_N2_3 | ecosystem: Environmental > Terrestrial > Soil > Wetlands > Permafrost | place: Sweden: Abisko...
GAGTTCTCAACCGGCGAGTCCTGGGCGGCCGTGGCAAGTGCGTACCGGCAATTGGCCGAGGCGCATATCGATCCCGATAAGGTGAAAGCCCTGTTGCCGTCCAGCCTGGCTCCAAGGCGTCTTGAGAAGATTCGGAGTTTAGTTGCGCGCCTGCATAAAGAGATTCGCTACACAGGAATTGAATTTGGCCAAGCCAGCCTGCAACCCGCTCTGGCAGCCGACGTCATCAAACACCATTACGGCGATTGCAAGGACAAGGCAGCCGTGCTTGTCGCCATGCTGCGCGCCATAGGCATTCCTGCGAATATGGCGTTGCTCGACTCCGGTCCAGGTCGCGATGTGACTGCCGAGCTGCCCGGCATGAATGAGTTTGACCACGCAATTGTTTATGTGCCGGCTGACGATAAGGGAGCCCCGCCGCTCTGGATTGACGCAACCGCCGAGTACACGCAGGTGGGCTGGCTGCCGCGAATGGATCAGGGCCGTCAGGCGCTCATCATCACTGAAAACACAACCTCGCTGACAACCACGCCTGAGTTCAAGCCTGAAGAAGATCATCTGACCGAGGTGCGCGAAGTGGAGATGGCGCCCTACGGTCCCGCGCACATCGCCGAGACATCGCTCACCGAAGGTGACATCGATTCGGACTACCGCTCCGAATATGGCGAGGCCGATACTCGCGAGAAGCGGAAGAATCTGGAAGACTATGCGCGAGATCAATATCTTGCCAAGGCGCTCACTCGCGTCGACCGCGGCGATGGAAAAGACCTGACGAAGCCCTTTGTGCTCAAACTGGAGATGGCCGAGGCCAAGCGCGGCAATACGCTGATCGAAGATGCCGCCGTCGCTATCCCCTTCTCCGGCATCTTCTATCGGCTCCCCGAGTGGTTCAGAACAGACCCAAAACTCAAGGGTGAAAAGCTCACGCCGCAGCAGGAAGACGATCAGAAGCGTGCGGTTGCCGCACGCGCAACGACCTATGATGTGCGTCCCTTCCTCACAGAATGGCGCTATCGCATCATTCCTCCCGAAGGATTTATTTTGCGCGCCTTGCCGGAGGACAAGAAGGTCGAAATGGGGCCGGCGCTTCTGACGCAGCACTTCGAGCGGGATGTAAAAGGGGTTATTACCGCCGATCTGCGCTTCAGCACTGGCAAGCCGCAGTATTCGGTCGATGAAGCACTGGCGCTGCGCGACGCAGTACTGGCTGCTTATAAGCAGGACATGATTATGATCCAACTCGATCAGCGAGGCGCCAAACTGCTGGCTGCGGGCCAGATCCGTGAGGCTCTTGATGCCGACCGCGCGCTGATCGATCAGCACCCCACCCAGGCGCTGCAACACGCCCGGATCGCCTATGCGCTGCTCAAGGCTGGCATGGGGGATCGGGCTCGTGCCGAGGCACTTCAGGCGACGAAATTGGATCCGAAATCGGCCTTCGCTTTCAAGACGCTCGGCTGGATGTGCCAGTTTAATGCGATCGGCATTCAGTACGGCCAAGGTTTCGATTGGGATTGCGCCTCGACGGCCTACAAGAAAGCAATAGAACTCGATCCGGACGACACAAATAGTCTCATCAATCTTGGCGTGCTCGACGAATACGATCACAACGGAGATCGTTACAGTCCGCATGCAGCCTTAGCAGATGCCGTGCGTCTCTTTCGTTCTCTGCTCGACAAAGATAAGGATGTTGGCGAGCAGTATCAGAACAATCTGCTCTATGATCTGCTCTACAGTAATCAGTGCAAGACGCTCTTGCAGGAACTGGACAAGCTGCCTTCGTCCGTCAATCGCGACGCTCTTGGAATCTCAGCAACTGTTGCCATGGAAGGGGGACAAAAGGGAATCGCTGCCGGCATTGCCCGCGCAGACCACCTGACTGCCGGTGCGGATGGCCGAAGCTCAGCCCTTGCCGCAGCCGGTAATCAACTCCTCTACTTGCGCATGTATCCCGAGGCGGCCGAGATGCTCGCCGCCAGTGCTGCGGGACAGAGTGACTCTGCATCCACGACGCAGCGGGTCAGCCTCTTCCGGCAGCTCACCCGCTGGAGTGGCGAATTCCTTCCCGCAACCGATCCGCGCAGCGTGGTTCAGCACATGATGCTGGCTGTCATCACCGGCCAACTGGATGAGAAGCTCGCAGGCGAACTGCTCGTGCGCCACGCTTATGGCTCCGCATTGGAGTGGCAGCGCAACCTTGAAAAATCGAATCACAGCCGCGGCATGTTGCATGCCATGGCTGTGCAATCGAACCTGCCCGCCAATGTTCTGCTTGATCTGATCGCGGGGAATCTAAAACTCAGTGTGGAAGGCGACGATGCCAGCGGCTACAAGGTGACGATGCACAGTCTTGGAGCCAAAGCACAGAGCTATTTCGTTGTAAAAGAAGAGGGGCGCTTCAAGATCGTTACCGATGGCAAGACGCCATCTGAAGCAGGCAATGAAGCGCTCTATCTGCTAAGCGCAGGCCAGGACTCGCAGGCGCGGTCATTGCTCGACTGGATGCGTGACCGCATGCACAAAGGCGGTGGCGACGACCCACTCTCAGGCCCGCTGATGCCGCGCTTCTGGTCTGTTGGCGATGCCGCAGATCACAAGGCGATGCTGCACGCAGCCGCCTCGCTTGTGGCAAACAACGCCGGCATCCGCACATTACTGCCTACGCTTCAAGCGGATTTGAAAAATGCAGCCAGCGAGCAGGAACGCCTCAATCTCGAGTTGCTTCTCGCAACGGGCTATTGGACCATAGAGGATGGCGCGGCTCTCAAATCCGTCAGCTCTGAAATCATCGCAAAATACCCGGATTCCTATGCGGCCATCGGATTCATAGCTGATGCCGACGCAATGCTAAAAGACTGGACTAACTCGAACTCGATTTTAGCCGCGCAGCTTGCCAGGCATCCCGACGATGAAAACCTGTTGCGCATCAAGGAACGCTCAGCTGAGGCTCAAGGCAACTTTGCGCAGGCTCGCGCAACTCTTCAACAACTTTTTGATGACGGCAAGGCGACATCAAACGATTACAACTCCTTCGCGTGGACGGCTCTCTTCGATAACAAAATCGATGCCGATGTAGTCAAGGCGGCGCAACAGGCCAACATGCTCACGCACAATGGCAACTTCAATGAGATGCACACACTAGCCTGTATCTATGCCGCCCAGGGCCGCACCGCTGAGGCGCGCGATCTGCTGCTGAAGGCGATGACAGTGGCAAGCCTCTCCGAGCCGGACTCGTCGGTTTGGTATGTCCTGGGCTCCATCTACGATCAATACGGTGTCACTGACGCGGCAATCGAAGCCTATCGAAAAGTTGAAAAGCCCGAAGTTCGAATCGGCCCCACGAGTACCGGGCTGCTGGCTCAAGCGCGTCTGAAGGCTCTTGGCGCTATCTAGCAGATAGGCAAAGCCAGCCATGAACGAGACAGTATGCCTTCCGTTGCAGAACTATCGATCTATTGATGGAACAATTCAAGCTGTGATTTCCAAACAGTAAATCGATTTCACTTATAAGTAGCTCTTGCATTGTCGAGAAAAGCGTGGTATTAAATATGTGAAGGATTGAAATCAATGCGCGTCAACTTAGTCAACTTCGATCGCCTCTCATTGTCCAGCTATCTGCTGGAATCGGGAGGCTTCGTGCGCTGACGCCATTGGAATGGTCATATTCGAAGCCCTCCGAGAAATCGGGGGGCTTTTAGTTTGTGCGGGATTGGCGAAACGGAAGCCGCGCTCAACTTAAGATCGAGTGTCTTCGGACGTGTAGGTTCAAGTCCTACATCCCGCACCACGAGCTTATATCTGTGAGCTCGAAGCGGCGACATGCAAAGTAGTCATAGGTAAGTTATGCCTTCAGGAGTTATACCCGGATGGTGGAATGGGAGACACGCAGCGTTGAGGTCGCTGTGCTCATCAGAGCGTAAGGGTTCAAATCCCTTCATCCGCACCAAGATTGTAGGAGCGTGGCGAAACTGGAAGCCGCACTTGACTTAGAATCAAGCGCCTTCGGGCTTGGGGGTTCGACTCCCCTCGCTCCTACCAAAGATGTGCCGGCCTGGCGGAATGGAAGACGCGCTGCATTCAAAATGCAGTGTCTCACGACGTGGGGGTTCGATGCCCCCGGCCGGCACCAGGTTAGTTGAATACGGAGAGTTGGCCGAGTGGTCTAAGGCGCCGCACTGCTAACGCGGAACACCATATAGGTGTCATTCGTTCGAATCGAATACTCTCCGCCATTTTGTTTTGCGGTGATGTGTGTGAGTGGCTTAAACAACTGACACGGAAAGTCAGAGGCCCGGCGAAGACCCGGACCCAGAGGTTCGAATCCTCTCGTCACCGCCCGTTTTGTTTTGGAAGCGCTGGGCATTTGGTGAGCCTACCCCGTTCGAAGCGTGTCGTCCTTCGGGATGTGAGCGTTCGACTCGCTCCGCTTCCGCCAGTTTGGAGAGATGGCCGAGTCAGGCTTATGGCACTCGCCCTGAAAGCGAGAGCACCTTCGGGTGTCGCGGGTTCAAATCCACGCTCTCTCCGCCATGATGTGCATGTGAGGCAGATACGGTTAGCTGCGGAGTCTGTAAAACTTCTACCCTTTTGGGTTCTGGAGGTTCAAATCCTCTCACATGCACCAGAGTTGTTATTGCGTTTGTTGAATCTGGGGTGAGAAAGCGCTCGAACTCGCAACTTTCATGCGGCGAGAAGTTGAACGTTTGAATCTGCCCAGAGAACGGCTACGTCGTCTAATGATAGGACGCCTCCCTGTCGAGGAGTACGGTGCGAGTTTGAATCTCGTCGTAGCCGCCAATTTCGCCGGTGTACGCTAGGCTGGTTTGGCGGATGCTCTTTCAAGGCATTGATTCGCGGGTTCGATTCCCGCCGCCGGCGCCAATTCCATAGTCGGTTTCTGAGTGAACATGAAGCTCGAGTTTTGTTCTTGCAACTATATTGCGCAACTTTAATGGGCTATCACTTGACTTACTGACACGATTCGGGGTAAGTTAGATTTGCAATGATGAACCGAGTCAATCACGGATTTACACCAGCAACCGCGCAACCGCGGCAGGGTGTTCCTATGTGATAGCTCAGGGGATTCTGAATTTGGATTCCATCTACCCTCTGAGCCAATTGGCCAGAGGGTTTTTAGTTTTGTGGCGCTGATCCGAGATAGGTCAGCGGTGCGCGGACTCGTGTAAGTTTGCATTACTCCGAGATAGCTCAAGGGTAGAGCCGCTGCCTGTTAAGCAGCGAGATGTCAGTTCGAATCCGACTCTCGGAGCCAAACATTTGAATAGTTCCCCGTTCGTTCAATGGCAGGACGCGATTCTCTGAAGGTCGCTATGGCGGTTCGAGTCCGTCGCGGGGAGCCAGAATTGATCGGTCGTCGGCCAATGGTAGGCCAAGTGCCTTTGACGCACTTTATCTCCGTTCGAATCGGAGCGACCGAGCCAAGGATAGCGGGCATAGCTCAGCGGTAGAGTGCTGGCTTGCCGAGCCGGAGACTCGGGTTCAAGTCCCGATGCCCGCTCCACATTGAAAGGAAGACGACGATGACTGAACACAAAATGATTCTTGTCTCCGCCGACTTCAAAGTGATACATGCGGCTGTGATTGCAAAGCGTAAGGCCCCATTAGCTCAACAGGAAGAGCCTGTGAATCGTAATCACAAGACTGGCGTTCAAGGCGTCAATGGGGCTCCACAAGAAAGTGAAGCGGCATAAGGAGAATTGCAATGAACGTGATGCGCAGGCCGGTACTGCAACTTAATGCCTCGTATGAGGCACTGCGCATCATTCCGGCCATGCGCGCGCTCAAGCTTGTAACAACCGGGAAAGCCACTGTTGAGCTAGCTACCAAGAAGTTGGTCTACCCCGGTATCTATCTGCCGAGTGTTATTCGGCTGCTGGTGTACAGGCATGTCCCCATTAGGCTGCAGGTGACTACACGGCGCAACATTCTTATGAGAGATGCTTACCGCTGCCAATACTGCGGACAAAAGTTTCATGGAAGCGATTTGACGCTTGATCATGTGATTCCAAGAGCGCAGGGCGGAAAGAACTCCTGGGAGAACCTGGTGGCTTGCTGCAGAAAGGATAACCACCGCAAGGCAGATAGAACACTGGACGAAGCAGGTATGCCGCTGTTGCGACGGCCACTGCCTGCGAGCGTTCACACGAGCAGATTCATTCTGCGGTCGATGGGTCTGGAAGTAAATGAGTGGAGCCGGTATTTGTATGCCGACTCTGACGGCGATCGGCGCTTTGCCGTTCGCGGATAAGGATGAGCCGGTGGAACAGCACGGCGGTTCAGTGTGAACCGCAGATTTGGGGTTTCGATTACCTCTGCCGGCTCCAACACGGGGAATGAAGCCAAACGGTGCGGCGCGTGATTGTGGATCACGTTTTAGAGGATTCGACTTCCTCCTTTCCCTCCAACTCTTACATGGGCCTGTAGCTCAGTCGGCAGAGCGCCGCACTTGCAATGCGGAGGTCGAGATTTCGATATTATCCAGGTCCACTATGTTTGGCTTCGTAGCTCAGAAGGTAGAGCGTCACGTTGAAGGCGTGAGCGTCGCGGTCTCGAAATCCGCCGAAGCCACCAAGTTGTCTGCGCGTAGCCTAGCCTGGCTTGAGGCACTCGCCCTGGGAGCGAGATGACGGGAGTTCAAATCTCTCCGCGCAGACCATAAGTTGAGCACCTGTGGTGTGAACTGGATTAGCCGCCGCGCTACGAACGCGGGTTGAGGTTAACAGCCTCTATGCAGGTTCGAGTCCTGCCAGGTGCTCCATCAAGAAAGAGGAACGAAATGCAGTTGATCGATGGAAACATTCCGGTGTTCGGCGAAGCTGACGAGAAGACTCTGAAGCAGATCCGTACTTGCGCGAAGACTGCCGACAAGGCCGCATTGATGCCCGACAATCATCTTGGTTACGGTGTGCCAATTGGCGGCGTCGATTCTTACAAGGATTGAATTGCAACGCAGTTTAACTGGTGTACTCTGTAACTCAAGAGTGAAACGTATGCAGCAGACCCTCAAACACGAGATATCGAGAATGACCAAGCGGGTCATTTGGGGAGTCGTGTCTTGAGGGTCTGAGCGTATTTGTATTTGCACCGGACCCGGCCTAGCGCCGGGTTTTTTGTTGCTCTTTGAAAATGCGGGTGTAAGCTCAACGTCAAACTGTCGGTCTCCAAAGCCGAACTTGGGGGTTCAAATCCCTCCGCCCGCGCCAACCTATGCCAGCGAAGACGAAGTGGATAGTCGCAGGTCTCATAACCCTGTTGTAGCTGATTCGAGTTCAGCCGCTGGCACCAAGTACGTGTAGCTGCTAGCGGGTATGTAGCAGTCCCCTTATAAGGGACCGATTCCGGGTTCGACTCCCGGCACGTACACCATGAGCGCGTCGTATAGCGGCTGATTATACCTGCCTCTTAAGCAGGCTGACGCTGGTTCAAATCCAGCCGCGCTCACCACTTTGGGTTCGTCGCACAGCGGCTATCTGCACTCGCCTTTTAAGCGAAGAGACGTGAGTTCAAATCTCACCGGACCCACCACGTCATCCCATCGACGAAGACCTATCGATGGGAACCCTGACTATGAGCCTATCGTCTAACGCACAAGACGCCGGTCTTCTAAACCGTGAATCTGAGTTGAACTCTCAGTAGGCTCTCCATCAATCCGTGGTGAAACTGGAGATCACGATGCTCTCCTAAAGCATAGTTCCCGGTTCAATTCCGGGCGGGTTGACCACAAGTTTTTGCGCATGTAGTTCAACGGAGAGAACACAAGCCTCCGAAGCTTGAGATGGCAGTTCAAGTCTGTCCATGCGCACCAGGTTTGCGGACGTAGATTAGCGGCTAAATCGGCTGGCCTACACCCAGTTCATCGCAGGTTCGAGTCCTGCCGTCCGCACCAAGGCCGAAATAGCTCAGTTGGAAGAGCGCCTGCATGGTACGCAGGAGGTCAGCGGTTCGATTCCGCTTTTCGGCTCCATTGCGGAGTAGCTTAGTTGGTTGAAAGCACTCGATCGATAATCGAGAGACCAGGAGTTCGATTGTATCCGTCAGAGCAACCGCATCTGTTAAACAGTTCATGGTTGTGATGGACTGTATCCATGAGCGGAGAATCAGTAGTGGTAGTTCATCGTCGCGGTCGCGCGGAGATTGCGCGGGTGGCAGGTTTGTACCGATCGAGCGGGTTGGGGCGCAGTGCGTTTTGCCGTCGTCATGGCATGGCATTGAGCACACTGAATCGTCACCTGAAGAAACAACAGCAGCAAGAGCATCACAACGCCGATGGTATTGGCCGCGGCCCTCTGGTCGAGGTAGAACTGGCTGCAGCCGTGAGTCCGATAGGCAGTGGGGATCAGCCGGTCTCATTGACGGTGCTGTTGTCCAACGGCCGCAGGGTTGAAATCGGCGATGGCTTCATCGACGAGACGTTGCTGCGGCTGGTCGCTGTTCTAGAGCAGTTGTAGCGTGTTCGGCCTGGGCGCCGCGACGCGCATCTATCTTGCACCAGGCGCAACCGACATGCGTAAAGGGTTCGATGGCCTCTTCGGACTAGTGCGTGACCAGTTGTTGTGCGATCCGTTGAGTGGGCATGTGTTCTTGTTTTCCAATGCAAAGAGGGATCGCCTCAAGTTGATTTACTTTGACGGAACAGGGCTATGGGTATGCGCAAAACGAATTGAAAAAGGCCGAGTTTACTGGCCTGCTGTCGATCCTGGGCAGTGCAAGGTGGTGTTGAGTCACGAAGAGTTCACGATGCTGATAAGTGGCATCGATCTAGCCCACACACGAGAGCGCAAGTGGTACCGGAAGCCTCTCGGAGAGGAATCTTCTAAGTTACAAATGACCGTATGAATACTGAGTATTTCGCTTGCATAGAGACGATAAGATTGCTATAAAAGAAGCATCGTGAGTGAGACTCTCCATCCTGGATCGAAGTCCACTGCGATCAGCGATACTTTTCTTTCCGCAGACCTTCTTGAACAGTTGAAAGCGCAGTTAGATCCGTTGCTGTTTGCCGCGGTCAGCGTCAAGTTCAACTCGTATGAGTATGAGTTGCAACATGCGCAGATGAAGGTTCAGGTTCTTGAAGAAAGGCTTCGCCAGCAGCGTATCGCCAAGTATGGCCCCGGCAGCGAGACACTGAGCAACCTTCAGCTGGAGTTGTTGGATCTTGAGCCCGGCGTCAGTAACGCGGAAGTGGTCGCTGAGAGTGAGCGCGAAGCACTTCTCTCGTCTTCGGACGAGAAGAAAAAGAGACGCAAGCATCCCGGTCGCCAGACACTGCCCGCTGATCTTCCCCGCGTGGAAAAGGTCATTGTCTGCACGCCGGAGCAGTGCATGTGCGGCAACTGCGGAGCTGATAAGACAGTGATCGGGTACGAAGTCAGCGAAGTGCTCGATGTGAAGCCAGCCGAGTATTTCGTGCAAGTGACCAAGCGCGAAAAGCGCGCTTGTAAGAAGTGTGAAGAGCAAGGCGTAGCCACCGCACCGTTGCCCGTGCGGATTATCGAGAAGAGCCTGGTGTCGGACGGAATTATCGTCGACACCGTCGTGCACAAATACGCTGACCATTCCCCCCTCTATCGTCAAAGCGTCATCCTATTGCGCGACGCGGGCATTGACATCAGCCGCGCCACGCAGTGCGGTTGGGTGATGACGGTCGGGGAGATGTTGATGCCCGTAGTTGGCATGATGCGGCGCGAGTTACTCGCGGGCAGTTACATCCAGGCCGATGAAACGCCGGTGGGCGTGCAGATGCACGACAAGCGCGGCAAGAATCATCAGGCGTATCTGTGGCAGTATGGGACACCCGGCGCCAGCACTGTTTTCGACTTTCGCATGGGCCGCGGGCGCGAAGGACCGGCGCGTTTCCTGGACAAGTTTGCGGGAATATTACAAACCGACGGATATGTCGCCTACGACAGTGGTGTGGGCGGTCCGAAGATGGTGCATGCGGCATGTTGGAGTCACGCGAGGCGGCAGTTTGTCGACGCGATCAAGCTCAACAAGCAAGATGCCGCGTCGATAACTATCGTGGAGTTGATGGATAAACTCTTTGCCATCGACGCCCAGGCTCGCGACGAGAAAATGGATCACACTGCCCGCCATGACCTGCGTCAGCAAGAGGCTCCACCGCTGCTCGAAAAGATCCGCGAGCAGATACTTGAGATGCGCAGGAATGTGTTGCCGAAGAGTGCTGCTGGAAAGGCATGTAGTTACACACTCACGCTATGGAAACGACTGGAGTGTTTTCTGGATTATCCGGAACTGGAGTTGAGCAATAACCTGGCCGAGAATTCCATGCGCGGCGTGGCACTTGGAAGAAAGAATTGGATCCACATCGGCAGCCAACAGGCCGGACCGAGGGTGGCCGCAATCCTGTCAGTCGTGGAGAGCTGCCGCCGGCTCAGTATCCCTGTCCGCAACTACCTGCATGAGATCCTGCCCGGACTCGCCAACAGGTCCATTCAAAGCCTGGAGCAACTGACCCCGGCAACATATGCCGCCAGCAAGCTGAAATAACCTACCCACTCGCCCAAGCTCCCGTCAACCGTGTGCTTGGCCAGACGGGTACCGTCCATCAGCGGCACAAGGGAGGCGGGCAGGCAACCGTGTATCCTGTTCCCGTCCGACGTCCAAAGGTGGCCGCCAGCAGCCTTGACGGTTTCGAGCAATTCGACAGCCGTCAAAAGTCCACCTCGATCAGAGGCGGCTTAGAATCATCAATCGGTTCCGCTGCTGGATTCGGCGGAGCGTCGGGTTTGCGGAATGGCGAGTAGTCCAACGGTGTTACCAGTGGCCACACATCGGCTTGGTTGCACACCTGCCTAGTGACACAGTTGCCTAATGACACAGTTGCTTGGTTACCTGATAACACGCCGTCGCCCATCGGAATGGTTGCACAACTGGCTTGTTGACCTGCGAAGGTAGTGAACTGGCTATCTGGCGAAGTGGGAATCTGCTTATCTGGTGAAGTGCTTAAGTGCTTAAGTGGTGACACACCTTCCGGCTTACACACCTCACTTGGTGACACAGTCTCCTTTGCTTCGTCAGCAGGCCAGTGGAAAAAGTATTCCGCTGCGCGGCGCTTGCGGACGGAGTGTTTGTGCAGTTCAAGAAACCCCATAGCATAGGCACGTTTGCGCCAGCGAGTGACTTGCGTGACGTGTACGTCCATCATCTTCGCGGTACGTTCCAGTGGCAGAAGTATCGGTTCGCCTGGGCGCGACTCTTGCAATCGTGCGGCTAGCAGTATGAAGCCGCTAAAGTCACTCTGCGCACCTTCACTTTGGGCGACTTGCCATGCCTGTTCGAGAGCGTCCGGGCCTTCCCGTTTGGTTGTGTTTTTGACGTAGGTTTCGATAGCGGACAGCGTTACACTGGTTTTGGACATTCAGGCTTATCCTTTCCGCCCCGGCCAGTCACCGGGGCAATTCCTTTGCAGCCATGTTTCGCGCTTACTGTGCCAACCTCTGAAGCTCTGTCACGACGGATTGGTCCCCGGCTGTGACGCTTATATCGGCGGCCATTATCTGCCCTCAACTGCTGGCCGCATTCCACGGTCGATGACTCGTTGAATTTCGCTAGTGGGGATCACTAGGCGCTTGCCTAGCTTCACGGAGGCAATCTTGCCATCGTAAGCCCACCTCCGCCACGTCCAACGGCTAACGCCAGTTCTCACTTCCGCCTCTGCAACCCCCAAATACTGAGCTTCCGTCTTTTGTCCGGCCATTTTGTTTCCGCCTCTCTTTTGAGTGTCGCTGTGCGGCACTAGTGATACTCTCGCGCAAGTGTTCGGAACAATGTTGCAAAAAGTGTTGCACTTTGCATAGCTTAGGCGCATCATAGTTTTTATGAGGGTTACCGGACTGGTCGCGGGGAGTGAATCTTCGGAGGATGGGTGCTCCCAAAACACATTGGCCGCCCTGAATATCCGCCTGCGTCGCCCCGCTGTTAACGTGCTTATCACGGGAGATGCAAAGAAAGACGCCTCACCGACAGCCTTAGTGATCTTTCATCAGGCCTTGCGGCTGGTTGTAAATAAGTGGATAGATTCTGGAAAGCGTGACGGCAAAGAGTGGCCTAACCGGCGCGTCCCTCCGCGCGATGTGCTGCTTGAATACACGGAGCGAAACCCTGCTGTGTGGGACATCTTTGCGCCAGACGGAGAGTTGCGCCTGCAAATAGTTCCGGGCAGCTTCTTCGAGAAGTCGGATCAGAAACGTGCCGCGTATGATGCGGCAGTCGCCCTGTTCATTCAACTGTTGGATTCCCCGAAGCGCGCGCGGCTGTTCAGCTGCGACGGATGCCGCACCTACTTCCTTCGCCAGAGGATGCCCAAGAAAGACAAGCCGATTGAGCGCGGATCGTACTGCGAAAACTGCAAGCGTGAAGGCAAGGATCGGGTTCGACGCACGGAAGACAGCCGGGGTGAGCGGACCAAGCAAATGATCAGATTGGCCGCCGATGTATGGCCGCAATGGAAACAGGACCGGCGACATGGGGAGCGCACGGAATGGGTCGCGCAGCAGGTAAACAAGCGGCGGAAGTCGAACCGGGACCGAATCGCAAAGAACTGGGTAACACATCACCAAACAAAGATTGAAGCGGAAGTTGAGCGGAGGAATGATGCCAAAGGCTAAAGAGCGGGATGGAGTATTTCAGCGGACAGACCGTAGCGGCTGGTGGGTCTCGTATGTGGACGCCAGCGGCAAGCGCAAGAAGGAGAAGGTCACGGCCCATACGCGCACTCAAGCCATGACGGCCCTTGCCCAGATCAAGACGCGCATTGAACGGGACAGCATTATGGGCGTGAAGTCCGCCAGCGAGATCACCACGGCGGAACTGCTCAAGCGATTCAAGACGCACCAGAAAGCGCACCTGCGGCCCACTACCTTTGTTCGGCTGAACGGCATTCTGGAGACGCTCAAGGCCGCGCTCCCGACTCTGGCGAAAGAAATCACCCGGCAGACTGTCACGGAGTTCATCGGAAAGCGCAGCAGCGAGGTTTCCGCTGGCACAGTGGCCAAAGAATTCGCCACGCTGAGGCACGCGCTTCAGTTGGCCGTGGAATGGGAACTGCTCATCACGAACCCGGCACAGGGCGCGAAACTGCCCAAAGTCTCGGAAGGCCGGACGCGGTATCTGTCTCCCACGGAGTTCAAGGCCGCTCTGGAAGCCGCGCCTGATTGGATGCGCGGTCCGATGGCACTGGCCGCGTTTACCGGGATGCGCCGGGGCGAGATTCTCGGCCTGTGCTGGAAGGACATAGACCTTGCCAACAATCGCCTCTACCTGCTGGAGACAAAGAACGGGACGCTGGGCGTGGTACCGTTGAACGCGCTGGCGGTGCAGGTGCTCAAGAGTCGCCCCGTCGGGAGACCTGCCGAGTTGCTTTTCCCCGAGGTTGATGCGGCAAAACTGAGCGTCTACACCAAGCGTGTTTTCAAGTCCTTGGGTATTGAAGATGCTTCGTTCCACTCACTGAGGCACACGGCGGCAAGCTGGCTGGTCATGGAAGGGGTGGACCTATACGCGGTGGGCCGGATTCTCCGCCACAAGTCGCCGCGCATGACGCAACGATACGCGCACCTTTCGCCGGAGTTCATGGCCGCTACGGTGAACAAGTTGGACGGGGTATTTGCCGGGTCGTTGCCAGCACCGAGAGAACACATGTTAGCGTTGGCTGGGGATAGCGTACCTTCGCGTTAGTCCCCGTAGCGTCCCCGCTTTTCGGGGTATCGTTCTAACTTGCCGTAAGTTATTGATTATTTGGCGTCCCCGACGGGATTTGAACCCGTGTTATCGCCGTGAAAGGGCGGTGTCCTAGGCCGGGCTAGACGACGGGGACGCTTTAAAGGGTCAACAATCGGCCAGCATTTGCCGCATGCGCCCTTA
>Ga0302294_10000378_pt1 | contig 13882 bp, 13 predicted proteins | sample III_Fen_N2_3_FD_194550 | JGI IMG/M metagenome (GOLD analysis project Ga0302294, IMG submission 194550) | Peat permafrost microbial communities from Stordalen Mire near Abisko, Sweden - III_Fen_N2_3 | ecosystem: Environmental > Terrestrial > Soil > Wetlands > Permafrost | place: Sweden: Abisko...
ACGGCGCCGGGCCAGTGGGCGGTCAACTCGCCCAAGCGATGGGACGCTCGAAGGCCAGCCTCTCGACAAAGATCCATTTGGCCTGTGACGCACTCGGCTATCCGCTGGGCTTCCTGCTCACCGGTGCCAATGTCTCCGACTACGATCAGTGCAAACCGCTCCTGCGCGCCTACCTCAAACCTCAGGCCTATGCGATCATGGACAAGGGCTACGACAGCGATGCCATCCGCGCTTATGTGAACCAACTCGGCGGCATCGCCGTCATAGCCGTGAGCAACAGCAGAGCAAAAAAACCTCCCTTTGACCAGCACCTATACCTCCAGCGCCACCGTATCGAAAACCTCTTCGCACGCCTCAAAACCTTCCGTCGCATCTCCACCCACTACGAAAAACTCGCCTCCCTCTTCTCCTCCATGGTCTTATCGCCTGCCTCTTGGTTTGGCTTAAACTTTGAGCTCTCCCAATTCCCGTACAGCTCCTAAGCTATCTTGATGAAACGGCTACAGTTTCAAATATGGGGCTCTGAAGAGGACAAACAATCCCGCGCGGACTAATTCGCCGGGCTCAGCTCCACTGCGGCGACAGCGCGGTTGCGGCCGCGGGTCTTGGCTTCGTAAAGGGCCCTGTCGGCGATCTGCACCAGCGGCGTGACCTCGGCGGCGTTGGTCGGCATCGAAGCCGAACCAGCACTTAGCGTCACAGGGAGCGCAGTCCCGTCGGCCAGTAACACCGGCTGGCGCGCCATCATCCCGACAATCCTGCGCGCGACCTCCGAGGCCGTCACGTGATCCACCTCGGTCAGCACGATCGCGAACTCTTCGCCACCTATCCGGGCGAACCGGTCGACGCTACGTAGCTGGCGGGCAATCCGCTTGGCCACGGTTTTAAGCACGAGATCGCCCGCGGGATGCCCATGCGTGTCGTTGACGCTCTTAAAATGATCGAGATCGAGCATCACGATGGCGTACGACCGGCCAAAGCGACGCGCGCGTTCGTGCTCTTCGGTCAGGATCCGGTCAAACTCGCGGCGGTTCAGCAATCCTGTGAGCGGGTCATGCGTGGCGAGCAGACGCAAAGCCTCCAGCGTTTCGCCGAGTTTTAACGCATATCGAAGCGAGCGTTCGAGAGCATGGGGGTTGATCTCGCCTTTGATCAGGTAATCGAGCGCCCCGGCATCCATCGCCTGCATGTCAATGTCGCCCCCCGTTTCGGCCGTCAGAAAAATGATCGGCACCCGACAACCAGCCGCAATCGCCTCGCGGATGAGAGCCAGCCCGTCGCGTTGACCCAGCTGATAGTCGAGCAGGCAGGCTGCGTAATCGCCGCTTAGCAATTTCTGCAGTCCCTTCTCGTACGTGTCGGCCCAGTCGATCGCGAACTTCTCCTGCCGAAACTGGGTGAAACTCGCCTCCGTCAACCGACATTGCAGCCGGTCATCGTCAATGAGGAGTACTCGGCGTGTCATCGCGCAGAAATGACGGTTCTAACGGCGCACGCCGAGCGCAAAATCCGCGGCCCTGGCGGCCAGCGCTGGCGCGATCCGTTCGCGCTGAGCGAGGTTGTCACGGATGCAGTTGACCAGCGCGCTACCGATCACAACGCCATCGGCATACGCCGCGATCTCGGCGACGTGCGCCCGCGTGGAAATACCAAAACCGACAACCACCGGCAAGGTACCGGCGGCGGCCCTGATGCGCGCGACCGCCTCGGGGACATTGGCTGCGACCTGATCGCGCACGCCCGTCACACCTTCCCGCGAGACGTAGTAAATAAAACCGGTGGCGGCCGCAGCGATCCTGGGCAGGCGCGCGTCGGGCGTGGTCGGTGCGACGATAAAGACCGTCTTCAGGTCGTGCTTGCGGCAGGCCGTGAGCACTTCACCCGCTTCCTCCGGCGGCAGATCGAGCGTGAGAAGCCCGTCAACGCCCGCCTCGCGAGCTGTGTGCACGTAGGCATCGACGCCGTTGGCGAAAACCAAGTTGTAGTAGGTATAGAAAACAACCGGCACCTGACTGAACTCGCGTATCCGCCGCACCAATTCAAAAACCCGCGCCGCCGTCATGCCGCTTTCAAGCGCACGCTGGGCCGCCAGCTGATTGGTCGGGCCATCGGCAAGCGGATCAGAAAACGGCACGCCGAGTTCCAGCACGTCGACGCCGTTGGCCAGCAACGCGCGGCACGCGGCCAGCGACGTTTCCAAATCGGGGTCGCCCGCACAGAGGTACGCCACGAAACAGGCGCGGTTTTCTGAACGGGCTCGGGCAAAAGCTAGGGCAATGCGATCCATAGGGTGCGACCGCTGCGTGCGGTGCAAAGGCGACAACTGACGAAACCCACGCCGGGCGCAAAGCGAATTTTTCGTCACTTTGACAGCCCGCGCAAACCCTGGTCGGCACAGTTGCAGTATGGCAGCGCACGCGCTCAGTGCTTGGTGCCCCGCAAGTACCTAATAAAGGCACTCCGGAAATTGAATGGGGTACCGAGCGAAGCGACTGTCTGACACTCAGGAAAACGGAAAGAAGCAAGGCGCGTACGAGTACAGAGCCCTTTCCGTTCCGGCTTTCATGAGTTCCACATTCAAAATCTGCTTCTGATTTGTTAGGTTATTTGTGGGACAGGATACTAGGTAAGTTTAAACTCCACCATCACCGGCCGGTGGTCCGAGAGCATGGTGCGCACGACAAGACAGTAGACCTCCACGCAGGTCGGAGGCAAAAAAATGAAATCGAGCATCCGGCGCGGCAGGGGCGAAGGGAAAGTGCGGGCGCGTTTTGGATGCAGCGAGTAGTTTCCGTGTTGAGAAAAGTATTGAAAAAGGGACGCGGTGGCGTCGGCCTTGGTTGATGAGTTATTGAAATCACCGCAGACGATCGGTGACACCGCCCAGTCAGCATGGCGGTCGACCCGCTTTTTATTGAGATAGGCCATCACCTGCTCGACCTGTCGGAAACGATGGGCACGCGAACGATAATGCAGGTGCATATTTACGATGGGGACACGGCGGCCATGCACATCGAGCTCGGCAAAAAGAAAACCTTTTTCACCCATCCGGCGCTGGCCAAAAGCAATGTTTTCCCACTCGGCGATCGGGTGCCGCGACAGAATGGCGTTGCCGTAGTTGAGCTTGAGCAAACCGGTGCGGCGGTTGTTGATTCCGAAAACCGCGTGAGGGAAACCCGCGAACTCGCGGAGAAACTCCAATTGGTCGAAATTGCCCGCCCACGTAGAGTTTTGGTCGATCTCCTGGAGCGCCACCACGTCGGGATTAAGCTTTTCGATCAGCTTGGCCATGCGCAGCAAGATCGAGCGGATATGGCGACGCGAAGTCAGCCCCTGGATCGGCTGGAGGCCGCGCCCATGGGCAATATTATACGTGACGATGCGCAGCCTCTGCATGACAGACCTCCCCAGCATCGACCTGAATCGCGCTGAATCAACGGGAAACGCATCCCGGGAAGTGGGCTGAACACATACCGAAGAAGGGATTGACAGCACCGGGAGCGGACGTGAGATTCGCCGACCCTTTACGGCGGTCATAGCTCAGTTGGTTAGAGCACAAGATTGTGAATCTTGGGGTCGCGGGTTCGAGTCCCGTTGGCCGCCCCATTTTCGGGAGGACTGGGAGGGTAATAACGGAAGGGACAACTCCGCACGCTTTCGATCAAGGACGATCGCCGGAAAGAACGGCAAAAAACTTTGGGTCCGCCCACCACGAGGCGCCGTATTCCCCAGCCCAAACCTCTCGTATTTAGGCTTTGGTCGGACGTGCCGACTCTGCGCTGTCGGACTATTCAATCCTTTCTCGCGCGGGGCGTAGAGCCCACGGAGGGCAAATCCTGAAATTCGAGATCTCAGCGTCTGCGCGTGAGTCCCTCCGAAAATCGTCATCACCACTCCTCCTACCCGGCAACGGCTCACCGGGGCGCGTTGCCCAACCTCAAAACCCCGACCTAAAGTAAATTTAAGAGAGGTCTTTGGTATAGTTTAGGTGCGGCCCATGCAAATACGCTGCTGGCTCAAACCGGTGGCGGCCGGAGGCCGGCTAAACCACTCCCTATCGATATGCCGGCACTTTAGGTCGCGCGCCGGTGCAATTGCACGCGTTCGCTCGCGAAGGTCGAAGGCGAGAGCCCGTGGATACGTTTGAACACACGCGAAAAGTGAAACGCATCCATCCCGAGCAGGTCAGCCACTTCGCGCACAAGCAAATGCCCACCTTCGAGCATCGCGGCCGCACGATTCATCTTGAGCCGCTGTAAAAAAACATAAGGAGTTTGCCGCGCGAATAGCGCAAACAGTCGACAGAGGTAAGAAACGTCAACGTGACAAGCGCTCGCAGCATCCTCCAGCGTCGCAATCACAAGAAAATGCTGTTCCAAGAACTGACGACACCGTGAGTAGGTCATAAAGGCCCGCTGCCCCTTGGCCCGAGGCGCGTCGCCAGCATCTCCAATCGTGAGGAGCAATGCCTCAAGGTAAAGGGAAGCCAAGCGCGACGTGTTCCCTTGGGTGCGCTGGCCGGCGCGCAAAAGGTCTTCGAAGGCCTTTTGCACATCATCTCCCAGCGTGACGGTGCGAAATTGTCCGGGAGACAATTCAATCGCACGCAACAACTGAACCGCCCGTTCACCTACGAAGTTCGCAAAATATTTTGAAAGCCGTGACTGCGGATCGCTTGCGATTTCATGAGGGACATGCGGACCGTAGGCGAAGACCGCGCCTGCATTCATGGGAAACTCGTTTCCGGCCAGATGCAGGCGGCCGGTGCCACCCGCGACGTATTCCAGCGCGAGGTACGGGAATGATTTCCGATTGATTCGATAATCCGCAGCGCACCGCTCCCACCCTCCTGAAACGACGGTGATGTCGTGAGAGGATTTCGGCCTCAGCTGAAGATAAAATCGACGCGCCTCAAACACCTGACGCGAAAAGAAACTCGGCGTTTTTTCTTTGGCTGATCGTGGCATGTGCAGAAAATTTTCCGGTCAATATCGTACAATCAGCTTTGATCGGTCCGGTGATAGAAAGGCTTGATCAGAGAAAATAAGTCAAGAATCGTCATGTTTTGCCCAAGATACGCCATTCATCCCGGACCAAAGGCAGGGTAAGATGCGACACCCCACCCCGATGCTTACCTCAGGCATTCTCAATCCCGCGCTCTTGAACTTGTTGGCGCGTATCCGGCACACTAATACGCTCGTAATCGCCGATCGCGGCTTTCCCTTCTGGCCGCAGATTGAGACTGTTGACATCTCGCTCGTGGATGATGTCCCGACGGTTTTACAGGTGCTCGATGCCATCCGGGCGAATTTCAAAATCGGGCGTGTTTTCGCCGCAGAAGAGTTCAAAGCAAATAACGACCAGACTCATCGCGAGGCGCTGATCTCACGGCTGAGCGGAATACCTCTGCTTTTCGAGCCGCACATCGAGTTCAAGAAACGCGTGCCTTCGGCCATTGGATTGATCCGCACCGGCGACACCGTGCAATACGCCAACCTCATCATCGAGTCCGCGTGAGAATCGACGCGCATCATCATTTTTGGCGCTACACCGTGCAAGAGTACGGCTGGATCGACGATGCGATGCGTATGATCCGGCGCGATTTCCTTCCAGCCTACCTCGCAGCGACGCTCAAGCCGCATCAGATCGACGGTGTGGTCACTGTGCAGGCTCGGCAGACATTGGAGGAAACCCGCTGGCTGCTCACGCTCGCCCGTGAAAACGCCTTCATCAAAGCGGTCGTGGGCTGGGTCCCGCTGGCCGACAAGTCTGTCGGCAGCCTGCTGGAAGAACTTATCACTGATCTTAAACTCAAAGGCGTGCGTCATGTCGTGCAGGGCGAAACCGATCCGGAGTTCCTCGAACGCGCCAATTTCAACGCAGGCTTGCGCGAGGTCACTGCTCGCAAGCTGGTCTACGATCTCCTGATTTTCGCGCGGCAGCTGCCAGCGACCATCGCGTTGGTCGACCGCCATCCGGATCAAATTTTCGTACTCGATCACATCGCAAAACCCGTCGTGCGGGATTTGCCAGATCCGGCTTGGGTGCGAAACATCCAAGAGCTGGCGCGCCGCGAAAACGTTTACTGCAAATTCTCCGGCGTGGTCACCGAGGTGCCGGGCTGGCAGTGGACGCCCGAGTTGCTCAGCCCCTATTTCGACGTGGTGATAAACGCCTTCGGCCCGGCTCGCCTGATGTTTGGGTCCGACTGGCCGGTGTGTCTCGTCGCCTCCGAATACGCGCGATGGATCGGCTTTGTCGAGCAATGCGCCGCGTCGCTCTCAGCGACCGAACGCGCCCGCCTGTTCGGCGGCACCGCGGTCGAAGCATACCGAATCTAACCGAACCTATTAACATGCACTATCGCGAACTTGGCCGAACCGGCCTCAGAGTATCCGCCCTCAGTTTCGGCGCCTCGTCACTCGGCGACGCGTTTCGCAAAACCGATGAAGGCGAAGCGATTCGCACCGTTCACGTCGCGCTGGACTGCGGCATTAACTACATCGACGTGTCGCCCTACTACGGTGCGACCAAAGCTGAGACGGTGCTCGGCAAAGCGTTGAAGACCGTGAAGCGCGAGCGCTACATCCTTGCAACCAAGGTTGGCCAATATGGCGAAGGAGAATTCGACTTTTCTGCTGCACGCGTCACACGGGGTTTCGACGAAAGCTGTGCCCGTCTCGGCGTTGATTATATCGACTTGCTCCAGTGTCACGACATCGAGTTTGCCGATTTGAACCAGATCGTTAACGAAACGTTGCCCGCGCTTGTGAAGTTACGCGAACAAGGCCGCATCGGACACATCGGCATCACGGGACTGCCCCTCAAAATTTTCCCGAACGTGATCGATCGCGTTGGCAATGCTGTCGTCGAGACGATCCTGTCGTTTTGTCACTTCGAGCTAAACGACAACTCGCTCGCCTCGCTGCTGCCGTACTGCGCCGAGCGCGGAATCGGCGTAATCAACGCTTCTCCCACCGGCATGGGCCTGCTCACTGTGCGTGGCGTGCCGTCCTGGCATCCAGCTCCGGCCGCGATGGTGGCGGGGGCGCGTAAAGCGGTGGAGTTTTGCCAGTCCGTCGGCGCGGACATCGTGAAACTGGCCATCCAGTACTGCGTGAGCGATCCACGCATCACTACGACACTCGTCGGGAGTGCCAACCCAGACAACATCCGTAAAAATGTCGCGTGGGCGATGGAGCCCTTGGATTTCGAGCTGATCGCGCGTGTATTGGAAATCCTCCGACCAATCCACAATCACAACTTCACCCGCGGCCGTCCCGAAAACCGCGATCTAGTAATCGGGTGAGTGCGTCCGGTCACTTTCCTACGCTCCACCATTATTTCTTTATCTTAACATGCTCCAGATCGTTCTCGAACAACCCGGAAAATTTACCGCCATGGATGCGGCTGAACCGGTTCGTCAGCCCGGTGACGCCCTCGTGCGCGTCCACCGTATCGGCGTATGCGGCACCGACCTGCACGCGTTTGCCGGCCGCCAGCCCTTCTTTAGTTATCCGCGCGTGCTCGGGCATGAGCTTGGCGTCGAAGTGATCGAGCCGGGCGATGATTCGCACGGACTCAAACCTGGCGACCGCTGCTCGGTCGAGCCCTACGTCAATTGTGGCAAATGCATCGCCTGTCGCCGGGGCAAGCCCAACTGTTGTGCCAATATAAAGGTTTTAGGTGTTCACGCTGACGGTGGGATGCGGCCGATTTTCGCGCTCCCTGCGCGCAAGCTCCATCGCTCAGCCACACTTAACTACGACCAGCTCGCGCTCGTCGAGACGCTTGGTATCGGCGCGCACGCGGTTGAACGCGGCCAGCCTCAAGCCGGAGAATTTGCCCTCGTAATCGGCGCCGGGCCGATCGGCCTGAGCGTCATTCAGTTCGCCCTCGCGGCGGGCGTGCAGCTCGCTGTTATGGACACGAGTGAATCGCGCCTGGCCTTCTGCCGCGAAAGACTCGGGGTGAAACACACCGTGAATCCGAGAGCGGGCGAAGTGAAAGCTCAGCTCACCACAATTGGCGCCGGCGACATGCCGACGTTGGTTTTTGACGCAACCGGCAACGCTCAATCGATGACCACCGCGTTCGAGCTGCCAACCAACGGAGGTCGTCTCGTTTTCGTAGGATTGATCCAGGGCGATCTCACGTTCAACGACCCGTCATTCCACCGTCGCGAACTTACGGTGATGGGCAGCCGCAATTCTCGACCGGAAACCTTCCGCTCAATCATCTCAATGATCGAAGCAGGGAAGATCGATACCGCACCCTGGATCACCCACCGGTTCGAGCTAAAGGACGTCCCCACGCGCTTCCCGGAAGTCGCGCAGGATCGCACGTTGCTGAAGGCCATGATCAACGCATCTCCTTAACCATCTTCGTACGCTAATTTCCCCAAAGTAACCCCCTGCCCCATGACCGAGAAAAAACAAGGCCTGTTCGTATCCGCCGAAGGCAAAAACCTAGTCGTCACATTCATCCTCGTGAGTTCGCTATTTCTCCTCTGGGGATTCTGCAACGGAATGATCGACGTGATGGACAAGCATTTTCAGCAGGAGCTGCACCTGAGCTTGTCGCAGTCAGCCTGGGTTCAATTCGCGCACTATCTTGGCTACTTCCTCATGGCGCTGCCAGCAGGCTGGCTCGCTACTAAGCTCGGCTACAAAGGCGGCATCATCGCTGGCCTGCTCATGGTCGCTGTCGGTGGCTTCTGGTTTATCCCTGCCACCCACATTGCACAGTTCTGGGCGTTCCTCCTGGGTGTTTGCACGATTGCTTCCGGTCTCACCTTCCTGGAAACCATCGCTAATCCTTACACCACGGTACTCGGACCTAAAGAATTTGCCCCGACCCGTATCAACTTGGCACAATCATGCAATGGCATCGGCTGGGTCTTTGGTCCGATCGCCGGCCGTATGTTCTTCTATAGCAAAGATGCCAGTGGTGCTAGCACCGGCGGTCAAACACTCTGGATTCCTTACACCGCTGTTGCGGTGGTTGTCGTAGTTCTCTCCATAATTTTCTATTTCGCACCGATGCCCGACGTTCGCGCGCCTGATGAATATAACCTCGACGATGGCAGCACCAATTCCGCGCGCCCCCCTGTTTCAAACCGCGGCCTCGTCCTTGGTATTCTGTGGGTCAACATCGTTGTACTGGCGGTGGCAGTTGGAATGATCGTCACCGCAATCGCCGCTATCTTTGGTGCTCCTGAAGGCCAAACACTTCTGATCTCATCGCTGGCAATTGCCGCCATCGGCTCCGCAGTCCTCTTCGCTCGCAAAGGTAAGTTCACTAACCAAAGCATGTGGAGTCACACCCATTTCTCCTCTGCGACACTGGCCCAGTTCTTTTACGTCGCCGGCCAGTGCGGCATTTTCGGTTTTTTCATTAACTACATGACTAGCCAGATTCCTGCCCTGCCTAATTCTTGGCGCGACGGCATGAACAATTTTGCCAACAGCATGGGGCCACTAAACGTCGGGCACTGGCTTAACGACTGGTTCGAAATACACGGTAACACAGGCTTGATGGGGTTGAGTGACGGTGGAGCATCCATGCTCGCTTCACTCGCTTTTATCTTTTTCCTCGTCGGACGTTTTACCGGTGCATCCCTCCTGAAAAAAAATCCCGCCCACAAGGTGCTAGGTACTTACAGCGTCCTTGCTACACTTGCCTGCATACTCGTGTTTGCGAAACTCGGTTGGATCTCCGCTGTAGCTCTCTTCCTGAGTTATTTCTTCATGTCGATCATGTTCCCCACGATCTTCTCGCTCGGCATCTTCGGCCTTGGCTCCCGAGCAAAGAAAGCGTCGTCCTTCATCGTAATGGCCATCATGGGTGGTGCTATTATGCCAAAGCTAATGGGCCACATTGCAGATAAAACAGATATATCGAGGGGCTTCATCGTACCGATCGTCTGTTTTGTTTTAGTTGCAATTTACGGCTTCAACTGGGCAAAGCTCAGCAAGGCCGAGTCCCTTAATCCCTCTATAAAAATTTCCGGTCACTGAGCCGGAGCGCCGCCCTGTTCTCCTCTCAAAAGAAACCCTCCACAAGCCGTTAGAATGTTCATTCCCTTAGAGCATTTTAAACAATGTCGTGGCCGCTTTAGGATAGGGGTGCAATTTTGTTGCGCCCTGGTTTGCGATACCAAAAAAGGGCGCAGCAAGACTGCGCCCCTACGAATTTGTTCACCATCGAGTGGCTACAGTTAAATTTGAAACGCGCTAGAAACCTCCTCTTTGCGAATTGGCGTCTTTGCGTGAAGACTCTTTTTGAAAACGGCCACACGCTAAATTAAGACGCTCTACCAAGCAGCAGGCTGCTCTCGCGAAAAGAGCAGCCGGTTATGTTCGCCGAAAAGCGCGTTGCGATCAAAACGGAAACCTTCGTAGACGCGAAGGAAAGGTTGGGCGCCGCAACCCGCGTCATCGCAGTCAGCGTGTCCTTTCGGACAGGTTCCAAAGCTGCAGAGATTTCCCCGATATCGATTGGTTCCTTCCTCGATGATGAAAACGTCCACTTGATGGTGGGGAACCCCGGGCCAGCATTTCGAGACGGCTTCGAGCTGGTGTAGATTGACCGCGCGTCCCCGGGCAAGTCGGAGAGCATCGAGTTGGGCGATATCGTTCACCCAAACGAGGAGATCCACATCCTTGCTCTCATGCCACAGCTTGACCCCTGCCCCTCGAAAACGGCGAAAACGAGGCACCTCTTTGTAAGGCGGTTTGGCGATGGAGCCGAAGAGGACAACTTTGTACACAAAATCCAGTTTACCGAATTCCTCAGCGACCCGTTCACCCGCGCGTCGCAGGGACTCCCGCTTTTTTTCCACGATCCGGTTTTGTTCTTCGATCCCCCGCCGGACCTCGGCCGTCTCCTGATCCAACTCTTCGGAGTCAAACAAAGGTTCAGCCGCTGCGTCTCGGACCGGTTGAGTGTTCTCTTTTTTCATAAACGCGATGTGTGGTGCGAGAGTTTCCCCTGCGTTCAATGGCTATTGTAGGTTTATATCACACGCCGCCTTTCCATGCAAAGCCTGCTCTCTTCTAGCAAGCCCGCCCATCCCATCGTCGGCTCAATGAGACGCATTAAGCATACAATCGATTTTCGCCCGAATCGTCTGGGCGTATTCCGGCACGTGCAACGTGTCGCACTCGGTGCCCAGGATAAACGGATGGCCGCAAGCAGCCATTTGCGCAGCCAGCCTGGCGGTGTCTTCTGCGACCCGAGAAACAGGCATGGACTGGTCCGAATAAAACATCTTCGAAGCCAGATTGCCGTAAAGCACGATATCCTTGGGCACACGCGCGGCGTCCTCCCAGAGCTTGCGCGAACTCCCGAGGCTGAGCAGAACCGGATGCAAGGAACAAAAACCGTCGAGCATCACGTCGGCCAGTTCGCCGCAGCAGTGAAACATCAAATCCACACCTCGGGTTGCCAGCAGCGTGGCAATCCGGCGGTTCGGCCCGAGTACGCAGCGCTCGAAGACATCGCTGCCGTCAGCCAGTTGGAGCGGAGAAAAATAGATCTGATTCGCCGCGGGTTCCGCAATAAAGACAGCCTGCGCCCCGGCCGCGACGGCCTGTTCCACTTGGTGCATGACACAGGTTTGGCTGATTTCGAGACAGGCCTCCAGCAACGCCACATCGGCCTCCTCCTCGGCGGTAACCCCTGAACCGGCCAGATAGACGGGCGTGATGGGATCGGCCATAAGTTTTGACGTGAGGGAAAACGGCCCGATGCACATGCCGATAGGGACCAGCTTCGTCTGGGTCTGGATAAAACGCAGCGCTCCCAAGTTTGCCGCGACCCGCGCGCTCGGTGCGGCCTGCTGGAGGGACCGTGCAAAGTCGCGGCGTTGCTCCGGCGGGGGCGGCGCAGAGAAATGAAACTTCTCCACGTCCGCTTCCGCCACGCCGAAATGCCGGAGCAGCTCGGCCTTCTCCAGGCGAAGATCCATGATCGGGAAAGCGAGTGGCGTATGAAAGGCCTCCGCAGCCTCCGCGACAACCGCACCAAGGCGTTCGCCATTCCTGAGGATCGCCGCGGCATCAGGGTGCTGGTGCAAGACCAGATCCGCTGCGATGGGCACGCGGTGACATTGAGAGGAAAGCTCAAGCAAAAAATCACGGGGCATGGGGTAGAATGAGACGCAGCCAGTCTGGCCTTTTAAAACCTAAGCAACAGAGCCAACGAACTTCGTTCTCCGCAAAGAAAGCTGCTCGTTTTGGTGACCCCAGCCGAGCTAATTCGTCACGGGCGTCCCCTCTCGCGGCAAAACCCTGCGCCAACCGGTTAAGCCCTATGTTTCAGTTCGGCTTTTATGAATACAACCGGCGCCTTACTTCAACAAGGCCTCGATTCGCAGCTTTGAACGCTTCACGCCGTCTACCGACGTACGCGGGCTCAGTTCTAGGACGAGAAGATGGTGCGGCTTCCAAAACGAACTGATCATCTTGAAATCGACACTGCCATCACCGACCGGCTGATGGTCGTGGCCGTGCGCGTCGACGTCGTGCAGGTGAAAACCGATCAGGCGTGATGCGTAGCTCTCAAGATGCTGGCGGTGCTTGAGCAAACCCATCCGCTCCTTGATCTCAGCGTGGCCGGTGTCATGCCAGTAGCCCGCGGTGTTGGGTTGCGCGAGGTGGCTGATCAAGTCGTCGAAGTCACTGTCGAGCGGCAATTCCTCAAACTTTTCGCGGTTTTCAAAACCCAGCGCAATCCCGCGCTCCGCCGCGTAGGCACGCACTTTTTCGATGCTTAACTTCACCCGCTCCCAATACGGCGGCATGCGATTGCGAAGTTTCACCAACGCCTGCTCCAAAAGCTTTTGATATTTCGGGTCGTCAGCCAGCACTCCGGCATGACGATCGGCGTAGGCGTCGAGCTTGTTCACCGGATTGCCGATCAGAAACTGCACGCTGCCGAGGTGCATCACGAGCACCCGCGCATTCATCTGCGCACCAAAATCGATCGAGCGTTTCGTCTGCCGCAACCATTGGTCATGCTCCCGTCGGTCTTCCGCGGAAGGCTCAAAGAGATTCGGTGCCGCCTGCGTGATGCCGGTGGGCAGCGGACAGAAATTATGAACCGAACCAACTTTTACCACTCCCTCCTCGACCGCCTTGATAATGCCGGGCACAAGCGTGATGCGGATGCCGTGGCTCAACTCAACATGACTGAAGCCGAGATCTGCGACTTCGCGCAGCATCTCATAACCGTCGGTGTGACGGGCCGAAGACCAGCAGGAAGAAAGTGAAAGCGTTGGCTTCAATAAATTAACCGGTTCGAAAACCTTGCCCCCTTAACAGAAGGTTCGGCCTCCAACCCGCAACGCCAAAAAACAAAAACGACCGCGCTCCATTTTCAGGAGGCGGTCGCCTAAAGTTAGCGAACGTACAAACGCGCTCAGGTCGCGTGGCGGCGGCGAAGCATGGCGGTGAAGGCCATGACCTTCTCTTTACGGCGGCGCTTTTCGCACGGCTTCTCGTAGTAGCGCTTCGCGCGAACACCTTTGATGATGTTCTCACGGTCGAGCTTCTTCTTCATGCGACGGATCGCACGATCCACGGGCTCGTTTTTGCGGATTTTGATTTCGATGGACATGTGTCAGACGGGTTGGTGAACGGAAAAAGACGACGAATAGGCAAAATAAATTTTGCATCGTCAAACGTATTTTACCCTTTGAAATATATGCCATCCGTCCTTGCCTGAACTCCCGTGGCCTCCGCTGACACAAATTTCGTCCATCTTCACGTCCACAGCGACTACAGTCTGCTCGATGGGGCCTGCCGCATTGACCGCTTGATGGACCGCGCCGTCAGCCTCGGCATGAAGGCGCTCGCCCTCACCGATCACGGCAATCTTT
>Ga0302294_10000380_pt1 | contig 13867 bp, 11 predicted proteins | sample III_Fen_N2_3_FD_194550 | JGI IMG/M metagenome (GOLD analysis project Ga0302294, IMG submission 194550) | Peat permafrost microbial communities from Stordalen Mire near Abisko, Sweden - III_Fen_N2_3 | ecosystem: Environmental > Terrestrial > Soil > Wetlands > Permafrost | place: Sweden: Abisko...
TGACTCACTCGACACTGTCGAGCTGATCATGGCCTTCGAAGAAGAATTCAAGGATGAGATTAAGGGCGAAATCCCGGAATCCGACGCGGAGAAACTCCAGACCGTCGGCCAGGTGATCGACTATATAAACTCCAAGGCCGCTGCTAAATAAGCCGCGCGACAATTTCTGCGTTCTACCGAGCCTCGCCCGCACGAGACTGTCCGGTAGAACGCTTTTTTGTTTTAGGCGCCGCCACTCATCGAGCGCATTATCACACCTGAAATCACGGCTGGGCCTCGGTTCCAGCTTTGTTTCTTCAGATTGTGTGCTTCGCTTAAGCCTGAAAATCTCTCTACTATTTAGAACGCATGGACTCCAAGATCCCCTCCTCGCAACGTGTCGTAGTGACCGGCCTAGGCGCAATCGCCTCGCTCGGACATGATGTCGAAACGTTATGGAAAAACCTCGTAGCCGGCCAGTGCGGCATCGACCGTGTCACGCTGTTTGACCCGACGAATTTTTCCTGCCAGATCGGCGCCGAGGTGCGTGACTGGCAGGCTGAAAATTTCATGGACCCGAAGGAGGCGCGTCGCAACGACCGCTACACCCAGTTCGGTTTTGTCGCAGCCAAGCAGGCGGTCAAAGATAGTGGTCTGGACATGACCAAGGAAGATGGCGACCGCGTAGGTGTTATCATTGGTTCGGGTATCGGCGGCATGCAGACCTACGAGACTCAGCTCAGAAACCTTTTTGACAAAGGCCCGCGCAAGGTTTCCCCGTTCACGATTCCCTCGCTGATCGGCAACATGTGCAGCGGTCTCGTCGCGATCGAACTCGGTGCGCGTGGCCCGAACTTCGGCATTGTTTCCGCCTGTGCGACCGCCACCCACGCGTTGGGCGAGGCCATGCACGTTATCCGTCGCGGTGATGCCGAAATCATGATCGCCGGTGGTGCTGAAGCTGCCGTCACGCCTTTTGCCTACGCCAGCTTCTGCTCAATGAAGGCGATGAGTACGCGTAACGACGATCCAAAGCACGCCAGCCGTCCGTTCGATCTTGGCCGCGATGGTTTCATCATGGGCGAGGGTGCTGGCATTCTCGTGCTCGAATCGTTGGAACATGCCCAGAAACGCGGTGCAAAAATCTACTGCGAAGTCGCTGGTTATGGTGCGAGCTGCGATGCGTTTCACATCACGCAACCCGATCCTGAAGGTAAAGGACTCGCGCTTTCGATGCGCGGCGCGCTCAAGTCGTCCGGAGTCGCGCCAGAGGCGATCGATTATATCAACGCCCACGGTACTTCCACGCCGTACAACGACAAGTTTGAGACGCTCGCGATCAAGAAGGTCTTCGGCGACCACGCGCGTAAACTTGCGGTGAGCTCGACCAAGTCCATGACCGGCCATCTGCTCGGCGCCGCTGGCGGTGTCGAGTCGATTGTCTGCGTGAAATCACTCGAAACCCAGACCATCGCTCCGACGATCAACCTCGTCGAACCTGATCCTGAGTGCGATCTCGACTACGTGCCCAACACCGCTCGTAGTGCCAAACTCACTACCGTGCTGAGCAATAACCTGGGCTTCGGTGGTCAGAATTCCTCGATCGTCTTCCGCAAGTTATAAACGGTTCCATTTACCGCGCGGCAGCCCATGGGGCTGCCGCGCTTTTTTGTGCGCGGAATTCAGAGCGGATTGAATTCCAGTGTAGCCGGGGTCGCTGACCCCGGAGCCATCGGAACTCCGGCCTCAGCGAGGCCGGCTACATCAATTTTTTCTCTCAAGCGGTTGTAGTAATTCTGAAACCAACCGAGCGGCCTGAGGCAGGATCTGTTATCTCCGGTTGACTGGTTCGAGATTGCTCCGCAGGCCAGCCGAACGGAGCTCCGCCTTTCCTGAGGATTGTTCCTGCCCGCCCGGGCTTGACGCCACGACGGTTATCCGGCCCGCTTTGACTGCATTCAAACGCAACCTGCCGATATGCAATCCTCCACAACCCGACGGCTGCTGGTGGTCGAAGACGAAGCTCTTGTCGCCGAGAGCCTGTCGTTGGTGTTGAGGCGTCTGGGCTATGAAGTGGCGGCCATCGTGGACAACGGCGAGGAGGCGGTAAAAATGACTTTCGCACTCATTCCCGATCTTGTGCTCATGGATATCGGTCTGCGCGGGCCGATGGATGGAGCGGAAGCGGCGCGCCAGATTCGGCTGACGACGGGCCGTCCGGTCATTTTTCTCTCCGGTCACTCTGATCCGCTCACGTTGAAAAAAGCCCGCGAGTGCGAACCCTACGGTTTTATTTTAAAACCTTTTGGCGAACGCGAACTGTTCGTGCAGATCGATCTGGCGTTGCATCGGCACAAGGTGGAAACCGAACGCTCGCTGGCTCGTCGCGAATTGGAGATCGCCCATGGAAACCTGCGCAACCTGCGCGGTTTGTTGCCGGTTTGTGCTGGGTGCAAAAAAATCCAGGAGGCCGATGGTCGCTGGCAGGGGCTCGAAGATTTCTTCAAGGAGCACGCCAACGTGGAACTCACGCACGGGTTTTGCCCAGAGTGCGAGAACCGCCTTTATGGCACTCATTCGCGGCCGCCATTTCCGCTGGTCCTGCCGGTCCTGAATTCTGGCGACTCGCTGCAGGCGGAGGCTGGTGGTGAGACAAAAGAAAAACCCGCGGCCAACAAGCCGCGGGTGGAGAAAAACGAGAGGTCGTCCTGAACTCAGGCTTTTTGGACGAGTCCGGCCTTGATCGCCTTGACGGCGACGAGCATGCGCTTGGTGCCGCCATTGGGCAGCTTCACGCGGATGCGCTGAAGGTTCGGCCGGAATTTGCGTTTCGTGATACTGGTCACGTGCGTGCCGATGCCGCCGCTCTTCTTGGACTGACCTTTACGGTGGATGATGCTGCCCTTGCTGGGGCGTTTGCCTGTGATTGCACAAATTCGGGCCATGATTTCGAGTTGGTTAAAGGGTCGTGAGTAAAGGGTTGGCCGAGGGCGAAGCAAGGGGAAATTTAGAATTCACGCGTCCTTACGCAAAGCCCACAGAACCTGAAACTTTTGTCCGAGGTGATGGATGAGTTGAAGCAGGCCGAGTTTGCGCTGACTAAAGCGGGCTGCTTCGGCGGTCGCGGTCGCGGCCAGAACCTCGGTGGCATGGCGGATGAGAAACGCTTCCTGCGACTCAACGTGAGTCCCGGCAAAATCATGACGTCGCAGTGTGTCGGCCAACCAGTCCCAGCAAATGTGACAGGTGAGGTCTTGTTCGCCGGGGTGGGCGAGCAAGTCGTTGGACTGAGTGTGCCGATGATAGGCGCGAGCGGTGCCTGCGGGTGCGGCGTCGATCAGTTCGTGCCAAGTTTTACCATAATCGAAAGCAACGAAAAGGCCGGTCCACGGCTGGGTCGCAATTTTTTCCGCCAGTTCCACCGAGGCGAGCGGTAGATCGATTCTATAACCTTCCGGTGACGCCAAAGGCAGAACCGCGGGCGCAGGGCTTTCTTCCGACTCAACCTCCTGCAGCAAGCCGTCGCACAACTGGACACCGCGTTCGCGCCACGCGCCCGCACGAAAGACGAAACGCCGGAACGGTTGAGCGTCGAAAAGTTCGTTCGAAAAAACCACGCTTTTGCCGGACAACTCAAGCGGTTCCCCCACGCGAATGGTTCGGGTCGCGCCGAAGCCGTGTTGCACTCCGGTCAACACGCCGCCGCCGGGTTCGGCCCCGATTTCGACAAACGTGGTGTCGGCGAGCGGTCCATTACCCAAGAGCGAACGACAGGCCGCCACGACGAGTTCACCGAAAAGAGGTCCGGTGGTGCTTGCGGTGAAAAAATCCGTGCCGTGGCCATAGCCCACGCGTTGTCGCCCGCTGCGGTAGTAACCCACGCGTGGGTGGTAAAGCGCCAGCTCCATGAACTGGTCGAAGCGCAGGCTGTTTGCCGGGGACGAACGTTCGCAGAAAACGTCGAGAAACTCCTGAGACGGCTGGCTTGGGCTGGGAGTTTGGGTGGGCATTCGAAAGGCGTAACGTAGGACCAAAACGGGTTGGCACGACGACAAAAGTATTCAGGGCCGGTCTTTGCGAAAAATTTCTCAGTTTGCAGAAGCTTTTGACGAACCCATTTACAAACCGGGCCATTTCCACAAAGTGCGAGCATGGTAAAAAGGATACTTTCCATTGCTCTCGGCATAATGCTGGGCAGCTGCGTCGCCCTCGGCGTCGCACGCCTGGCATTTTTATGGGGGCTTTTTGCCGACAAGGATCTGGATCGCTCCTCGGAATACGTGCGCGAAGTCCTCCAGTTGGTGAACGAAAACTATGTCGAGGCCAAGAGTGCGAAGTATCCCGACCTGGCCCACGCGGCGATCCACGGCATTGCCGAGTCGCTCGATCCACATTCAGAGTTCATGGAGGCCAAGGATTATCAACAGCTCCAAGAGGATATGAGCAGTGAATTCGGGGGCGTAGGCATCCAGGTCGAATTGCGGAAATCGCGCATTGTCATCGTCGCACCCATCGCGGGCGGGCCAAGTGAACGCGCTGGCATTCAACGCGGGGATGAAATTGTCAGCATCGACGGACAGCGGCTCGAAAAAGCGAGCATGGAAGGCGTCGTTGACAAACTCCGCGGCAAACCGAAAACCCGGGTCAAACTCGGCCTCTACCGCACGAGCACAAAACGCGATTTTGAAGTCACGATTGTGCGCGAGATGATCAAGACCGACAGTGTGCGCGACGTGCAGGTCTTGTCCGATAACATCGGCTACCTCCAAATCACCCAGTTCACCGAGCGTACAGGCGAGGAATTCGTCAAGGCACTCAACAAGCTTTCCGAGCTCAAGGCCACCGGGCTCATCATTGATCTGCGCAACAACCCCGGCGGTCTGCTCGACGCCGCGGTTGCGGTGGCTGAACCGTTCTTCAAAAAAGGCGAAATCATTGTCTACACGCAGGGCCGCAAACCAAGCGATCGCGAAGACTACAAAGCCGAGTCTGACGACGATCCGCTGGATGTTCCGACGGCTGTGCTGATCAATGCCGGCAGCGCCAGCGCCGCGGAAATCGTGGCGGGCGCGCTCAAGGACACGGGCCGGGCGGTAATTGTCGGTGAGCGATCGTTCGGCAAAGGCTCCGTCCAGTCGATCTTCAAACTGAAAAACGGCGAAGGCATGCGCCTGACGACCGCCCGTTATTACACGCCCAGCGGTATCACGCTGCATGAAAAAGGCGTGCAGCCCAACGTCGAGGTGATCATGACGCCCGAGGACGACCAAAATGTACGGCTTCAGCGCGCTCGGCACGACGTCAACGACCCGACTGAATTTAAGGAGCGGTTTGGTTTTGCCCCGATCGAGGATCGCCAGCTGCAGGCTGCTTTGGACGTGTTGCGCGGTATCATGATTCTGGAATCGCAAAAACCAGAGTCTGCGCCCGCCACGCCGGTTCCGGCCAAAAAATGATCCTCGCGCTGGAGACCTCCTGCGACGAGACGGCCGTGGCCGTCTTCGACCCTGCCCGCGGTTTGACGGGGGAGTGGATTCACAGCCAGATCGCGCTGCACGGTCGTTACGGCGGCGTCGTGCCCGACCTTGCCACGCGCGAACACCTGCGCACGGTCGGACCTCTGCTTGAGCGCGCCAAAGCAATCACGGCCGATTTTCGTGCTGTCACAAGTTTGGCGGTGACGAATGGTCCGGGACTGGCCGGCTGTCTTGCCATTGGCACAGCGGCAGCCAAAGCGCTGGCCCTTGCGCTCAAGCGACCGCTGGTGGGCGTGAACCACCTGCGTGGTCATGCGTTTTCACCCTTCATCGCGCTGCATGCGGAAGCTCCGGCGGAGTTTGATGCGAAGTTCAGCGCGTTGCTGCCTCACCTAGGCCTGATCGTCTCGGGCGGGAACACATTGCTCTTTCGCCTCGATAGCGACCGTCGCATCACCGTTATTTCGTCGACTCGCGACGACGCGGCTGGTGAAGCCCTCGACAAAGGCGCGAAGCTGCTCGGGCTTGGTTATCCCGGAGGGCCCTTGGTCGAGCAGTCGGCAGCCCAAGGCCGGCCCGATGCGTACGATTTTCCGCGCGGCATTGGCCCGCGCAGTGAGTTGGATTTTAGTTTCTCCGGCCTGAAAACGAGTCTGCGTTACTTGTTGGAAAAAATGTCGCCGGAGGAAATCGCAGTGCGCCTGCCCGATCTGTGCGCGAGCTACCAGCAGGCGGTGGTCGACGCGTTGGTCCGCAAAACCACCGGGGCGCTTGAGCAGAAGAGTTATGCGAGCCTGGGATTGTCCGGTGGCGTATCCAACAACCGGACACTGCGCGCCGCGCTTGAACGATTGTCGGCCGGACAGCGGCTGCCCGTATTGATCGCACAACCAAAGCATACCGGTGACAACGCTGGCATGATCGCCTTTGCCGCCTGGGCCGATCCACTTGCCACCGCCAGTTCAGGTCCCGGAACCTTGCAGATCGAGCCAAGTCTGGCGCTGGCCTGAATCGTTTCGCACCCAAAGATATCAGAACAGGCTGAAGGCTGAGCACCCTTAATGCCTGCTGAAAATGAGCTTCAAAAAGCAGGCAGTCGTGAGAGGTTTTAGCGCCAGTCCGAATATTCAGCTCGTCCCCGGTTGCCGGTTCTTTAGCGCTTCGCTGAGGGCTTGGGCGAAGGAGACCGAGGTAAAAGGTTTAAGCAGGAGCTTGGTGATGCCATGGGCGTGAAGTTCGGCTTCAGAAAGATCTGAGGCAAAACCCGTGGTGAGTATGATGGGCATCTTGGGGTGAATCTGATGCACCGCCATCGCGAGACGCAGGCCGGTCGAACCTGGCATCGTCAGGTCGGTCACGAGCAGATCGTAGGTGATGCCTGGCTCCTGCAGATGATCGAGTGCCAGGATTGGGCTCTTGAAGGTGGTTACATGGTAACCAACGCTCTCGCCGGTTCGCTCGGCGGACGTGCAGATTGCGGGTTCGTCATCGACGAAGAGAATGTGTTCGCCGTTCCCGACCGGCATGTCGTGCGTCACTGGGGCCTTGGTGGTTCCAGCGATAGAAAGGGCCGGAAGGTAGACATGGAAAATCGACCCTTCGCCGGGTCGGCTGTAAACATAGATGCCGCCATTGTGGGCCTTGACGATGCCGTGTACGACGGAAAGGCCGAGGCCGGTGCCTTCTCCCTGGTTTTTGGTGGTGAAGAATGGTTCGAAAATATGCTTCAATGTCTTTTCGTCCATGCCATGGCCGGTGTCGCTCACGCTCAGGCGGACGTACTCGCCCTCGCGCAAACCGTCATGCAGGCGGGCGAACTCGGCATCGGCGCGGATGGTTTCAAGCCTTACCTCCAAACGGCCGTTTGGCGCGTTTTTCATCGCGTGCGTGGCATTGGCGCAGAGGTTCATGATGACCTGATGAAGCTGGGTGCTGTCGGCGAGAACGAGAGGCAGGTCGGCGTTGATTCGCGGCGCGATTTCGATGGTGGCAGGAACGGTCGAGCGGAGAAATTTCAAGGCCTCCTTGACCACCGTTTGCAGGAGCACGGGCGTCATCTCGGGCTTGGTTTTGCGGCTGAACGCGAGAATTTGTTGCACGAGGTCGGTGGCCCGCTCGGCACCGCGCAGCATCGTCTGGAGGTCCTCGAGCGCAGCGGGCTGGTGTTCGATCTGCTCGCGAAGCAGTTCACCGTGGCCGATGATGACTGCCAGAATGTTGTTGAAATCATGGGCAATGCCGCCTGCCAGCTGGCCGATGGATTCCATTTTTTGCACCTGATAAAGCTGTTCTTCGAGTTGTTGCCGGGCTGTGACGTCGCGCAGAACAAAAACGACGCCTCGCTGGGCCCCGCGGTCATCGAGCATGGGAGCTGCGCTTTGAATGACGACGGATTCGATTCCGGCGCGATTTCTCAAAATGGCGCGCGAGGATCGGGTTTTGTCGCGATCTTGCACCAAGGCATGCAACGACGGTAGCGCGACCGGCTGGCCGGATTTTTTGTCAGTTAGGGACAGAATTTGGTGCAGCGGCTGGCCTTGGGCCTCGGCTGAACTCAGGCCAGTGAGTTTCTCGGCCGCGGGATTCATGCGGATGATTTGGTTCTTGGTATCGGTTGAGATCACGGCCTCTTCGATCGTGTCGAGCGTGAGGCGGAGATTGGCTTCACTTTCGTGCAGACGGGCCTGCGCCTGGCGTCGCCGCCGTATGACAATGACGAGCCAGGTGATGGTGGCGGCTTGAAGGCCGATGACAAATCCCACCGCGAGGATGAAGCCGGTGTGCTGTTTCCATAGAGACAAAATTCGGAAATGGATTTCGGCATCAGCCGGGGCGGCCCGGGGATCGAGGCCGAGGCGCTGCAACTCGCGGTTATCGAGCATCAGCCTTGTGCGGCATTCGGTGACGACCGGGATTGAGTTGGCGTTTTCACCCGAGAGGATGCGCCTGGCCAGTTCGCCGACTTCGTGGCCGTGAACCTGACCGCCAAGCAAATAGCCACCGACGATGCCTTTCCCGAAATAGAAATCCCACACCCCATAAACAGGCGCGGGGCAGAGGGCGTGCATTTGGGCAATGGCTTCTTCGTAGGAGCGAGCCTGCCCGTCGCCATCGAGATTCCATGAAAGGAGAAGCACGGCATCCTCTTTTGAGTCTAGTTTTGCGAGCTGGGCTTCAGTGGCTGAAAACGAACTATCTCCCAACCACAAAACCTCGTGTTTGCTGAATTTTGAAAGTGCCAGTTCCAGGGCTTTGCGGTTGGCCAGACCGGTTTCGGACCGGTCGTTGACCACCACCCAACGCCGAGCCTGAGGCTGCAGACGTTCCATCAGTTGAAGGGTTGAGGGCAGATTGATGGCTTCGACCACACCCGTAACACCGGCCGGTCGGGTGCCGTCCCAGTAGTTTACGCCTCCGAAGACAACCGGGGTTCCGGGCGGAAAAAGTTCTCGGTGCGCCAAAATAAATTGATAGGCGAAGTCGTCGACGGCGATCACGAGCCTGGGAAGGCACATCGCGGCCTTCGAACTGACCACGGCCAGCATCTCCTTTTCGCGTCCGGGCGGCGGAAAACGCTTAACATCGAGCTGGGTGATGACCAGTTCGGCGGATTCACCCAGACTCTCCTGCAAACCTTGAGTGATGTTGTCGGCCCACGGCATTCCAACGTGATACGACAACACAACGAGGACATTGGGTTTTGACTCTGCCGCATGCGCACGCGGAGAAAAAAACGGGACCGTGCCCGCCAAAACTAAAACCAATACACGGAGGCAGAGGTTCATCACAATTGGGGTACCATTTTAGGACAAACGTTCTGAGTGCTTATTCAACTGTAGATTTTGCCGCTGTATTTTGTGGGGCGTGGAAATGGATTCAGTCGGCAATGAGCTGGGTGGTTCGAACGCAGGTGACGGGACACGGGGTTCTCCTCCGAACATCTGCTGCATGCTGACCATGCTTTGGCGGACGCTTAACCTCATTATAAACCTGCCTATCGGCACTGCCGGCCCGTTGCTTTACGAGTTTTACCACCGGGGACGGCCCTGAGCGAAGTACACTTCACCTGTGCCTGATGCAGACCATTATTTGGTAAACGATTGGGCGAAACACCGACGGGCGAATCGCTTAAAGCGCCTGCTCGGTGGAGGGGTCGAAAAGATGCGCGTGTTCCAGGTCGAAGGACGCGGCGAAGGGCTGATCGAGGGCAAAACGATGGCTGGGGCTGACGCGGGCGATCATCGAATGCGCACCACTCGTGAGGGAGAGAAAGGTTTCTGCTCCCATCGGCTCGGCGACTTCGATTCGCAGGCTGGCCACGGCATCGGCATGGGTGGCGGCGAGGATGCTTTCCGGTCGCAGGCCGAGGATCACGGGCTGGTCGACCCGCGTGGCTGCTTTTTCCGACAACGCAGCGTTGAGGACGATTTTGACCGGCTGGCCCTTGCCGTTGCTTTCAAAAAATGCCAGGAGGCCGCCCTCTCGCCGGATCGTGCCATGCAGAAAATTCATCGGGGGGCTTCCGATGAAACCGGCGACGAAGAGATTCGCCGGATGGTTGTAGATGGTCATGGGTTCGTCTACCTGCATGATGTGGCCGTCTTTCATCACGCAGATGCGGTCGCCCATGGTCATTGCCTCAACCTGGTCGTGGGTGACATAGATCATCGTGGCGCCGAGGCTGGCGTGGAGCTTGGAAATCTCGGCGCGGGTGGTGACCCGCATCTTGGCGTCGAGGTTGGAGAGCGGCTCGTCGAAGAGGAAAACCTTGGGCTTGCGCACGATGGCGCGGCCGACGGCGACGCGTTGACGCTGTCCGCCGGAGAGCGCTTTGGGTCTGCGGTCGAGGTAATTTTCGAGGCCGAGCATTGTAGCGGCTTCGCGCACGCGGGCATCGATTTCGGCCTTGGGCAATTTCCGCAGCTTCAAACCGAAGGCCATGTTTTCGTAGACGCTCATGTGAGGGTAGAGCGCGTAGTTTTGGAAAACCATGGCGATGTCGCGGTCTTTGGGCGGAAGGAGGTTGACGACACGACCGTCGATCGAAACTTGCCCACTCGTGATTTCCTCCAGACCGGCGATCATGCGCAACGTGGTGGATTTTCCACAACCAGAAGGGCCAACCAACACCATGAATTCACGCTCTTTGACTTCGAGGTTGATGCCGTGAACCACGGTGGAACCGCGACCATTTTTGTCGGGGTAGGCTTTGACGAGGTTTTTGAGGACGACCGTGGCCATGGATAAGCGAGTGCCGAAGTGGTAAAGTTTCACCGGGCGCTTGGCGAGCACCGGAAGGACAAATCCCCCGGAAAGTCCAAAGCAACGAGAAGAGAGTGAATAAATGGGGAACTCAGGAGCACGGGAACAAGGCACCATGAGAGATGGCGGATGGAGTCTGGAAATCTGGTTTGCGCTGAGTGCCGACTGCCACTGTCGTTTGGTCGTGCCGCTTATCAATAATGCCCCGGAACAGATGCTCGATTTTCGCACAACCAACGCGCTCTGGTGCAGCGTGCTTGTCGAAACGCTCGTGCGCAGCGGCGTAGCGCATGCCGTGATTTCACCGGGTTCACGTTCCACGCCGTTGACGATGGCATTGGTTCGGCACACGAAGATCGAGGCCATTCCGGTGCTCGACGAGCGTTCAGCCGCGTTTTTTGCGCTCGGTCTGGCGCGTCAACATCATCGGCCGACCCTGCTGGTTTGCACGTCGGGCACGGCGGGAGCCAATTATTTTCCTGCGATGATCGAGGCTCAGGAGAGTGGGGTGCCGCTACTGGTGATCACGGCGGACAGGCCGCCGGAAATGCGCGAATGCGCCTCGGGCCAGACGATCGACCAGCAGAAACTTTACGGTACGCGCGTGAACTGGTTTCACGAACTGGCGGTGCCAGAGGCGAAATTGGAACGATTGAGTTACCTGCGGCAGACCGTTGCGCACGCCATTGGCCGCACCCGGCAACCTGAGGCCGGTCCGGTGCATCTCAACGCGCCGTTTCGCGATCCGCTGGTGCCGGTGGAAGACGGCACGGCCGCCATGCTAAGGGGAAAGATCGAATCCGACTTTTTTGCGATGCTGGTGCCCGGAATGCCGATGGTGCTGGGTTCGGCTCTGCCGGAACTGCCGCGCGTGGCTCGTGGTGTGATCGTCGCGGGGCCGTGTCAGCCGGGAAACCCCGCGCAGTACGCCGGTATGGTGGAGTTGCTTGCGCACAAGACCGGCTGGCCGGTTCTGGCGGACAGCTTGTCGCCGTTGCGCTCATATTCCGCGCCGGGGCAGCCCTTCGTGTCCAGCTATGACGCGCTGGCTAGAAACAAAGACTTGATGGAAAATCTGGCTCCCGAATTCATTCTTTGTCTGGGCGGCTGGCCGATCAGCAAGCCCTTGCGCGAATGGATAGGGCGGTGGGATGTGGCGACTTGGATGATTTCCGGATCGACCAGAAACCTCGATGCACTCCACGGCCGTACGCGCTCGTTTCAGACCGATGTTGAGGCTTGGATGGAAACGGTGCCCGATCGCCAGGCGGATTTGGCCTACAGCGCTGAATGGACGGGTGCCGATTCGCTGGTTCGGGCAGCTATCGAAGAGAAGCTGACCGGTACCGACTGGTTGTTTGAAGGCAAAGCGGCCTGGTTGTTGTCGCGACACCTGCCGGGCGATACGCCGGTTTTTGTCGCGAACAGCATGCCCGTGCGCGATCTCGAGTATTTCTGGATACCGAACAATCGCGGATGCCCAATTTATTTCAACCGCGGGGCGAACGGCATCGATGGCACGCTCTCGACGGCGTTGGGTGTGGCGCACGGCGGCAAGCCGGCTGTTTTACTCACGGGCGATCTGGCGTTGTTGCACGACACAAACGGTTTTCTGTTGCGACCGAAGCTGCGTGGATCGCTCACGATTGTGCTGATCAACAATCGTGGCGGCGGGATTTTCCAGCACCTGCCGGTGGCGCAATTTGAGCCTCCGTTTGAGGAGTTTTTTGCCACACCGCAGGAAGCGGATATTGGAAAACTAGCCGCCGCTTACGGCGTCGACTATATGCTGGTGAAGGACTGGGAATATTTTGTGTCACTCATCTCGTCCCTGCCCAAGAGCGGCATTCGTGTGCTGGAAATCTGCACCGATCGGAAACGCGATGCGGCATTTCGTAAGGAGCTTCTGGCGGAGGTTGCTGCGAAAGCGGGCGAGGGAACGGAATGAATTTGAATGTGGAAACCAGGAACGGCGGGAATGGAGAGCTGAAATTTGACGGTGTGTGCCGTCCCGCGTGCTGAGCAAACCGAGAGAGTGGAGCCCGTACGCCTCAGAGCCGTTTAAATTAAACTGTAGCCGCTCGAAGTATTGGAGCTGGTTTGTAGGGGCGCAGACTTGCTGCGCCCGAGTTTGAGATTCACAGGAAGGGCGCAACAAGATGCGCCCCAACACAGGCAGATAGGCTGTCCTTTCAGCTACAGTTTTGATCAATCTGCGTCAGCAGCTACAGCGTTTTGCCCCGCTGTCCGGCTTGAGCACTTTCTGAACCAGCACGATGTCTTCGCGGGCAGCCCAGCCTTGGTGCAGCCAGAAGGTTCGACCCTCGCTGTGGTTGGCGAAAAGGAACAGGTTAACCTTTTGAATCTTGAGGGCGGCGAGTCTGGTCAGGCCTTCATTTACCAGGGCGCGGCCGATGCCTTGTTTCCGAAAGGCGAGCGCCACGGCCAAATGGTGCAGATATCCCCGGCGTCCGTCGTGCCCGCAGAGTACCGCCCCCACAATTTGCCCCTGGTCACCGAGGGCGACCAGGCTGAGCCCGCAGTTCCGGTCAAGAAAGACCGAGATCGCCTCGCGCGTATCCGATTCACCGAGCCCCATGCCCTCGGTTTGCTGCCAGAGGGCGTAAACCGCATCGTAATCGTCAATCGTCAGCGTGCGCAGGCGGTAATTGTTCATGGCTCACACGGCACCGGCTTGGCCCTCAGAGCTGGATCGGCAGGCCGATTTCGATGATCTGATTCGGGGGGATCCGGTAATAATCTTTGATTGGTCGGGCATTGCGGCTGAGCAGGCCATAGAGCCGCTTTTCCCATTCCCACATGGGCGCATCGCCTTCGGTGATGATCATCTCGCGGTTGAAAAAATAGGTCGCTGAATTCGGGTTTATCGGCACGCCTTGCGACTTAATTTTTTCCATGAGCCGTCCGACATCAGGTGATTGCATGTAGCCGTAGCGCCCGACCGCGCGCCAGAGGCCTTCGCCAATTTCACGCAAGCTAAGCTGCTCCGACTCGTGGATCGTGGGCACTTCCTCGGTGAGGATGCTGAGCAGGAGCACGGTTTTGTGCAGACAGCGGTTTGACTTCACATGATGCAGCAGGGCGATGGGGGTGCCTTTGGGCGAGCCGGCCATGAAGACAGCGCTGCC
>Ga0302294_10000381_pt1 | contig 13856 bp, 20 predicted proteins | sample III_Fen_N2_3_FD_194550 | JGI IMG/M metagenome (GOLD analysis project Ga0302294, IMG submission 194550) | Peat permafrost microbial communities from Stordalen Mire near Abisko, Sweden - III_Fen_N2_3 | ecosystem: Environmental > Terrestrial > Soil > Wetlands > Permafrost | place: Sweden: Abisko...
GCCGACATAGAGAGTGACAGTCAGGGTTCCAGACGAAGGGTCAAACACCGTCTTGATGCCCCTGTCGGAAGCATCACAAAGCCCCGTAACGGTATCCAGAAGGTTTTTGTAGGATACCTGTGTTTTAACCGTTACGCCAAGGGCAGGCGATGTGTATACAATCCCAGTAATCTGCCGATTGCTGTCGGTTGGCGAAATCAAGTGGTTATTCACCAATTGCGCTACGCATACCGACAAATCCCCACTAAGTGTTTCCGTACCCCAGATGATGCGACGTGCTAGAAAGCTGGTCGCAAACCGCCCGCTGACCGTGATCGTTTCCTTGTCCGCCTGACTCATTTCCAGATGCTCAATGATCCCAACTTCCTCATCGTCGCTTTTCCAGAGGAGATTACCCAACATTAAAAGGGCAATGTTGTCCGCTGTGGCGATGGCCTTGAGTTCAAAGGATCCGCATAGAGAATACCGACGAACCCAGCGCAGATATTCAAAGGATTCTACAACACCTGCCAGTTGGCGTGTGTTTCCATACACATACAGTTCCACGCTACACCCCCAGAAACTTAGGCCGATACAGGATGGTCACTTCAAGCAGATCCATATTCTCAGCGGCGTTATAGCGAAGCAGATTGCGCCGCGGTTCCAGCTGTAGAAACACAGAACTAGTGTCCAATAGCGAAAAGGCGTTGCTTTCCGCTTGACCAAGGATGCGCGTTACCCTTTTTCCAGCAAAATGCGTATACACATGCAGTTCTTCACCAGATTCCATGACCGTGTTCAGGCGAAGCACATCCCCGGTATCAAGGCTCATGAGTTCCGGGTTGGTCACGCTGCCAAGCGCCCGAAAGACGATATGGCAACCACAGGCGACGTCGCCGATATTGTCCACCGTGATGATCTGGCTGGGCTGGCGGATTCCGAATTCTAACCCCGTGCTTAGCACTTCCAACGGAAAGAAGAGGAGTGGCGACCACATGGCCAATTCCTCCCATATATCCTCCAAGGCCTCAAAGAAAGGCGAAGGGCACAGGAGGCTGATGAAGAAATTCGGCGCGCGCTCACGGGATGAAGCGGTGAAGCCCGCCTCCTCGACTACACAGGCAATTTGTCGGTTGCGGTAGATGAGCGTTCCATGCAGTTTAGGCGTAAACACCCGCAGGAAGCGCCGCCGTTGGTCATACGTCTCTGCGATTGTTGGGGTAACAACCGAACCCTCTAGTGTGATGTTGCGCATGTCCATGGCGGACGAGATGAAAAAAGCGCCGTCCTGATCCGGCGCTTTGAAGGTATTTACCGTCTGGCGCACTTTACCGGCACCGTCCACCCGTGTCAGGAAGAAGGGACGGGTCTGCCGAAGGATGACACTTTCGCCGTTTGCATTCGTATAAGTCAGTTCCAACGCCGCACCTCCTCAGTATTCGAGTGCCAATTTCCGGGACAAGTTCTTAAACTCGCGAGCGATCTCTTTCTCCGAGAGCGCTTTGGGAGACATCACCGAGATGTTCTGCGTGATGCTGGTGCCTGCAGTTCCCGTGCCGGAGCCATATCCGTTCACCCTTGCGTTCATGTCAAAGCTCGTGGGGATGGCGTTTTGCATATCCCTGGCTACACCGGCCATCGCCTCTTCGAAGCCGACCCCAATGCCTTCGCCCATGTTGCGGCCAAGCCCGGCGAACAACGTCGAGGGCGAATGGATGCCAAAGAAGTTCTTGATGCTGTCCACCACGCCGCCAAAGAAGCCGGAAATCTTGTCACGTAGCCACGCGCCCGCGTCGTTGATGCCCTGCCACAGCCCCTGGATGAGGTTCGCGCCTACCTTGGCAAACTGCCCGATGGAACCAGTAAACGCGCTGACTAACCCCGAGACGATCTGCGGAACGGCTTTCACTACCTCGATGATGATAGTCGGCAGGTTCTGAATCAGGGCAATAAACAGCTGCACACCCGCCAGAATAATCTTGTCGATGTTTCCCACAAACGCACCGGTCAGCGCGCCCACGATCTGGGGTACCGCCGTGACCACGGTCGTGATGATCTGCGGCAAGGCCTGGATCAAGGCGACCAGCAGCTTGACGCCTGCGTCGATGATGAGCGGGATGGCGGTAATGACCGCGTTAATAATGCTGCTGATGATCTGTGGAATCGCCTTGACAATAGCCGCGATGATCGTCGGCAGCGCCGTCACTAGCGCGGTCAGGAGCTGGATGCCCGCCTGAATGATCTGCGGGATGGACTGAATCAGGAAATTAACCAGCGCGTCGATGATGGCGGGCAGCGCGTCGATCAGCTGTGGAATGGCATTGAGCAACCCTTGCGCAAACCCCAGAATCAGTTGCAGAGCCGCGTCCAGCAGCAACGGCAGCTGTTCCAGCAACCCCTGCACGATGGTCATGATGGCGGTCACGGCGGCAGGGATGAGCGTGGGCAGCACCAGTCCGATACCCTCCACCAGCGCGGTGACCAGCTGCACTGCCGCCGCGACCAGCAGCGGTAGGTTTTCGATCAGTGCGCCTGTGATCGTCATAACCGCGCTCACCGCTGCCGGGATCAGTTCCGGCAGCATGCTCAGAAGCGTTTCCAGCACTTGTGTGAACAGGGAAGTGACAGTCTCGAGCAGCATCGGCAGCAGATCCCCGATGGTCGTAAGGATGGCGCCGGTCGCGATAGGCAACGCGCTCACGACGTTCTCCAACACCGGCACGATGTTTTGCACGACCGCTTGAAACGCGTCCACCAGATTCTGCGTCAGATTGGTCATGTCGGCGTTCGCGTTGCCAAGGCCTGCCGTGAAGGAACCCAGCGCGGCTTTCATGAGCCCCAGCGAGCCGGAAATAGTCTGCGTGGATTCCCGTGCGAAGATGCCTGCGTACTGCTCTGTGTTCTCGAAGAACATCTGCATGGCCAGTTCAGCCTTTTCTGAGTTGCTGGCAGACGCCCAGGTGAAATCCAGCCCTTTGGCGAGCGCGTACGCTTCAAGCGTGGTGGCGTTCATGGACACGCCAAGGTTATCCATCATGGTGAAGTTGCCCTTGGCAGCGCCAGCGACGGAATCAAGCGCCATCTGCATGTCGATGCCCATGACGGAAGCCATGTCCGCAGCGCGCTGCATGGCCTTTTCGGTTAGCTCCAGGCTTTTTTGCTGCTCGACGCCGGAACCCTGAAACAGCGCGCCCATTTTATTGGCGGTGGCGAGGTACTGGCTCTGGGACACGCCGAGGTTTTTTTAGGCTTCCTCACCTGTCCGTTGGATGGAGTCAGCATACTTGCCAAACACAGCTTCCGAGCCGCCGAGGTTCTGCTCCAGCTCGCCGAACTGTTGCACGACTTCCTTGCCGAGCTTGATGGCGGCTGCTCCGGCAGCGGCGACTACGGTACCCATCGCCTTGCCGATGCCGCTTAGGATGCTGCCGAGCTTTTCAAACTTGCCGCCAGCCTTCTCGGCGTTTTCGCCTGAACCCACGATCTGCTTACCCAGATCGTCAGCGTCCTCAGACGATTCTTCCAACTCGCGCTTCATGCCGTTAAGTTCAGCCTGCGCTTTATTAAGCTGTATCTGCCAATTCTGAGTGCGACGGTCATTTTCGCCAAAAGAAGAAGCCGCGTTGTCCAGCGCGGCTTTGAGGGTGGTGATCCTCTCTTTTTGGGCTTCGATTTCCTTGTTGAGGACGGCGTTACGGGAAGTGACGGCCTGAATGGACTTGTCGTTTTTCTCAAACTGGCTGGTTGCCAGTGCCATTTCTCTGCCCAGCACCTTGAAGCTCTGGTTGATATCGGATAACGCCTGCTTGAACTCGCGCTCGCCTTCTACACCAATCTTGAGACCAAATTCAGAAATACCGTCACCTCCTGTCAGATACCCGGCGGGATGATATCGTCTATCGTCCAGTTGCGCTTGGGCTTCTCAAGACCCAGAAACTGCTTGTGACAGCACCATAAATCGAAGAACAGCCCGATGGGCATGAGCCAGAAATCCTCTGCGCGCATGCCCATTGGTACTGTGGCAAAATAGTAAAGTCGGGTAAAGACCTCCTCGTCCGTTACCCGACTGCCACGTTTTTTAAGCTTTCTTCCTCTCTTTCGATATTGCGCTTGGTACCCCGGAACATGGCTTCCGTGATCGCTTCCTTGTACGCGGCCAGATCCAGCGGGGAAGTGAGCAATTCGACATCCGCTTCCGTCAGCAGCGACTCCGGCACTTCCTTGTTTTTTAGATTGCGCACCAGAATGGCCTGATTGGCCAGCAATGTGAGCAGCCACACGACCTCATCCAGCGCTAGCTCAAAGTTTTCCGACTTCATGAGCTTTTCTCCGAGGTTTTCCAATCCGCCGTACCTACGGGCGATTTCTTTGGTCGCGCGGGTGGTGAGAATCAGTTCATAGGGTTGGCCGCCAATCACAATGCTGGCGCTGCGATCCGTATCCATGGCTCAATTCCTCCTGTAAAGTCTTATTCGCCGCCGGAAACCGTGTATACCGGCTCATAGACTTGGCCAAACCAGCCTGTGACCGTAGCGGTAGCCACACCGGCCGCGCCTTCGGTCACTTCGGCCTTCCAAGGATGCTTGCCCAGACCGTCGAGCTTGTTGCGCCGGAGCACCGTGCCCTCGATCGTAGGCGTGGAGAAGGTGATGGATTCGCCCTTGGTTTGCAGGTTGGTGGCGGGGATGTCAAACTTCACCTTGTAAAGCCAAAAGTATCGGTACTTACCGTCCGGTTTGAGCGCGCGAAACCCAACGGCCACCGGCACGCCCGCGTTTTCGCTTGCGGAGACGAGCACGCCGTTGTCATCCGCCACCGCGCCGGTCAGGTCGCGTGCTGCGGCGACGCCGATATCGTCCACACCCAGCGAGAGGGTGCCCGATTTGAAATCCTTGATCACCTCGGCGGCGCCATCATCGGCATAGAGTACTGCCTCCGCTAGCTCAATGGAAAGCTCCGCTTTCATGGCTTTGGCCAGCGGCGCGGGTACGCCGTAGGTTTCCTCACCGTCCGACGCTTCGGTGATCTTTGCGTAAAACATTCGATCCAAGCCAATCGTGGCCAATATTTATCCCTCCAGTTCATAATGTCTTGCCGTGTCGAGGGCGAAGTGGTGATAACCGGAATCATCCTAGTGCCCGACATAGCGGCGGTCGGTTATGGTGATACCTGCTGCCAGAAGCGCTTTCTCGATCTGCCGCTTGAGCGGACGGTAATTGCCTTGGGAAAACAGCGACAACCGCGCTTCCTGCATCTCGTACTGGGGATAGTCCCCGGCATACAAGGCAAACGTGTCCGTAAGTGGGGTAATGACAACATAGGTTTCAGGTGCTTTGCCAGTGAAAACGCCGGTTTCCACCGGAATATGGAGATCACCCAGAAGGGTATTCAATTCCGAAAGTAAGCTCATATCTGCCGCAATTCCTCCTCCAACTTGTCGATCATAGCCTTTTCACAGGCACTTTTCGAAGCGGATTTTGCTGGTTTCAGGAAAGGCCGCGCAGGTTGGCCATGCTTTCCATATTCTAGGATATTAGCCAGTTTGGCATTGCTACCTCCATCGCCGCGCGGTTCTGCGAAGCCGACTTTCACGTTATAATCCCCGTTACGGTCCTGTCTGGCCTTGGATAGCCCGATCGAGCGGAGCAATTCGCCCGTGCTCTTGGAGCGGCGTTTTGTAGCCCTGCCGATCACCGCCTGCAGGTTGCTTTTCACCTTCTGAAGCACCACATTGCCTCCGGCTTCAAGCACTTTTGGCACGATATCATCTGTTTTGCTTTCCAAGCGGCTGATTTTCAAGAGAAATTCTTCAGGCATTTTGACAATCGCCTTTGCCATCAGGATTACTTCACCGTCGGTTCCAGCTTTTCAGCTAGTACCTCGACATACAGGCCGCGCCCGCGCACATTCTCCACGCTGAGAATCCGGTACCGTCCCGTATCACAGACCAGCATCATATCGGTCGTGATCGTGAGCGTAGGGTTCTTGCGGAAACGGAAAAGCGCGCTGGCGTTGGGAAAGGCGGCGCGGTTTGCCCAGCTTTCGTTGCCATGCTTTTCTTCCCGGTAAGCACGCACGGTCGCCAGAATGGTATCACCGCTTAAGACAAAGCCTTCCGCGTCCTTTACCGGCGCGGTCCTAACAGTATCCACCAGCGTATTCATCTTGCCAAAGCTCATGGTCACACCCTCCAGTTCCGATCCAGCCGCAACAGCAGATTGACCGTATTCCAGACCTGCTGTCCCGCTTGAACGCTATCCGCAAAGAAACCCGCCGTCGAGCCATCCCGGCTTTCATAGAAATGGCTCGACAGCATGATCACAGCCTGTTCGGTGGTGGGCGGGAAGCGGGACGTTTCACCCGATTCGCCTTCGGCTGCCATTTCCAAATAGGTACCCACAGGCAAATGCTGGTAGCTCTCGGCGTAGGCGACAGCAGCGCGGATGAGACTTCTGAGGAGGTCGTCATCCGCGCCATGCTCCAGAATGAGGTTCGCTTTCACCTTGGGCAAAAGCGTATCCACGATGCTCATGCCGTCTCTCCTTTACGAAGCCTTCTGCTGGAGCACCTTGACCGCTTCGGGCAGGATCAGCTTGCCGTCCACGCGCTGGGAGGCGATGAAGCCGACCTGACCTGTCGCGACGAACAGCTCGTTGAGACGCTTGAACGAGCGTCCCTGACGGTCGGCGACCCAGTAGTAGCTGAAATCCCCGAAGGCAACCGTCCTCGCGCCTGCGGCAATAGTGGGCACATAGCCCGAGGTGTACACAGGGCGGTTGAGGAGCGTATCCGGCGTGCCTGCCGTCAGGGAGGGTTGCCAGAGATATTGGCCGCTCGCGTCCTTGAGCTTGCGAAGCGCCTTGACGGTCAGGTCGTTCATGAGGAAAACCGCCTTCTTGCGGTAGGGAGATTTAAGGGCGTAGAACAGATCCATGATCTCGTCGGTGGTGAGCGCGGTGGCGGATGCCGCCCTTACGCCCAGCTGCGCACCGCCGGTTTCGGCGAGCACACCGACGGGCTTGCCAATGCCGTCGCCGGTGAAGAACGCTTCCTCTTCCTTGGCGCCGATGCGGCGGGCAAACTCGGAGGAGATATAGCTCTCCACACCAAACACAGAGTCGTTGTGCAGTTCCTCGCTCACCTTAAGCATCGTGGCCAGTTTGTGCGCGCCGATCGTCACCTGCGCGAAGGAATCGTCGCTCTCGGGGAAGGCGGCTTCCTCCTCGCTCCAGGCAGCCGTGCCCTTGGTCGCGACCACCGGGATCTTCCGGTCGCCGGAGCCGGTATTGACCACGCTGGCTAAGGTACGGAAAAGGTTCTGCTCCTCCAAGCCCTGGATGAGCTGCTTTTCAAACTCGTCAGGCACGAGATATCCGCCTTCGGAATCCGTGCCGATCTGCAGTGCGTCCAGCACCTCGAACTTGGGTTTTGGCGTGCGCATCGCGTTCCAGAACGCGCGCCGATACTCGGCGGACGCGCGGCCGGTCTTTTCCTCCGAAGGCTTGGCTGGATTGTTCGCGATGGGCTGCGCCGTCGCGCGGGACAGCTCCGCGTCAATAGCCGACTGGCGTTCCAGCCGGTCGATTTCCTTGCCGAGGCTGACCACGTCGGCTTCCATTTTCTCATAGGTGGCGACATCATCTGCGGAGAGCAGACCGTCGGTGCCGCGCTTGGTATCCAGAAACGCCTTGGCGGCGTCCCACGCCTTAGCGCGTTTTTCGCGCAGGGTAAGGATTTGATTCATGATTCTTCCTCCAATCATAGGCCTGTTGCCGTAGAAAACAGGTGAAGCCTGTCTCCTTAATGCTGCAAAAGCGCCAGCCTCATATCGAGGTCTGACGCTTTTGTCCTGGGCTGTTCTGGTGTGGCGGGGGGGGTTTGAGAACCTTGGCGCGGAGCTTATCCAGCAGGCTGTTGGTGACCGCCCTGCGAGAGAATACGAAGCTGTTCTCCGCAGGTTCCGTGTGTGAAGCAGGCTGGAACATGATCTCATCACAGAAACCCAGTTCCAGCACCTTGTTGGCGTTCATCCAGGTTTCCGCATCCATGAGATTGGAGAGCTTTGTGCGGGACAGACCTGTCTTGATCTCATAGGCGTTCACGATGGACTCTTTTACCTCATCCAGCAGTTGAATCGCCTTGCGCATCTCCTCGCTGTCACCCATGGCCACCGTGAGGGGGTTATGGATCATGAGAAGCGAGGTCGGAGACATGAGCACGCGCGTGCCCGCCATGGCGATCACCGAAGCCGCGCTGGCGGCGATACCGTCGATCTTCACGGTCACGTCATGGGGATAGTCCATGAGCATGTTGTAGATCTGAGCCGCCGCAACGCAGTCGCCGCCCGGACTGTTGATCCAGACCATGATCGGCCCGCTGCCGGAAGTAAGATCAGCCTTGAAGGCGGCTGGCGTGACCTCATCTGAAAACCAACTTTCTTCCGCGATGACGCCGCTTAAATAGAGTGTGCGGGATTCTTGTTCGGTTTCATCCCGAACCCAGTTCCAGAAAGGCTTCTTTTGCATGGGATTCCTCCTTGCTTGATCGTTGTGAGGGTTGTGTTGCGGGGCTTGCTGGGCCCGCGAAAGCGCCAGCATCTGCCAGTTTGGTCATGTTCCCGTTGATGAGGAACAAATCCCCACCCTCGGCAGCAGGGATGCGGTTCATGTCCTCCAGCTCGCGGATATCGTTGGCGGATAGCCATCCGTTCTGCCTGCCGGTTGCGTAGCCGGTCATGCGGCTGGCATAATCGCCGCGCAGCAAGCCGTCCAGATTGAAGCGGATGAAGAGCTCGCTTTTTTCGGAGGGCAGCAGTAACGCCTGACAGAGCGACTGTTCCCAACGCACCACCCAGGGGTCGAGCGTGTATTTGACGAATTCGAGGGACTGCTGTTAGATATTCGAAAAGGACGATTTTTCCAGGTCGCCAACCATATGGGGCGGCACGCGGAAGATGCGGGCGATCTCGTCGATCTGAAACTTACGCGTTTCCAAAAACTGGGCTTGTTCTGGCGGGATGCCGATGGCCTGAAACTTTATGCCTTCTTCCAAAACCGCCACGCGATGGGCATTCCCGCTTCCCTGATACGCCGCGTTCCAGCTGTCCTTGACCCGTTGCACATCCTTAATGACCCCTGGATGCTCCAGCACGCCGCCGGGATTGGCGCCGTTGGCAAAGAAACGCGCGCCATATTCCTCGGTCGCCAGCGCCATTCCGATAGCATTCTTCGCCATGGCGATCGGACTGTAGCCAACGAGGCCGTCAAAACCCAAGCCGGGGATATGGAGCACTTCGTCCCTGCGGAGGGTGACATATCCACCCTTGGGTTTCAGTCCACTTTCATCTGTATCCCGGTAGTAGGTATAAAGGAGTTGGCCGTTTGCCGAGCGACTGACCTCCATCTTGCTGGGGAGCAGCGGGTACAGCGCGATGGGTTGCCCCCGTCCGTTTCGGATGATCTGGGCATAAGCGTTGCCCCAAAGTAAAAGATGGCTCATGAGGGTTTCGCGGAACACGAAAGACGTCATCTCAGGATTCGGCTCGTTGTGGAGCAGAGAGTACAGCGGATGCTGAGGGAAGCGTTCCTTCCCGCCGTCCATCCGATGCCGGTACACATGCAGCGGCAGCCCGGCGATGGCCTCCGAGAGGATGCGCACGCACGCGTATACCGCTGTGGTCTGCATGGCGGTGCGCTCGTTGACCGTCATTCCGGCAGTCGTACCGCCAAACAGAAAGAAGAACACGCTCCCTACGCGGTTTTGGGGTTTGTCGCGGGAATGGAACAGGCCGTTGAAAATACCCAAGCGTGCTACCTCCATGGCAATAAAATAAGGACGATCTTTCGATCATTCTCTCAAGAAATGCTTATCCTGTAAGCCTAATCGTGGCTGCGTATCCATTTCGCCAGTAGTGTCGTGGACACAAGAACGCCGCAATACTCAATTTCCGCTTTCGTAGTGGCGTAACGATCAAAGCGCCAAAGCGCTGTTCTCCTCATTCCATGAGGTCAGCTAATAGCCGATCTCCGGCTTCTTTTCTACAGAAGCATTCAACTTGCAGTTTGCATGTTGGCGTGAGAACGGTATAATGTACTTATTATCACGTCACTGGTTTTCGTAACTCTTTAAAACCCAAAGGAGGTGTGACCATGAAAAGCGAAATCGAGAAATACAATGCTTTACAAACAGAGCCAGACCAAACGATCTGCAACAAGTTGATGGATGTGATCAATAGCAAACTGACCACGGCGGAGAGCAAAATATGGCACGGAAGTCCTGTTTGGTTCATCGACGGTAATCCGATTGTCGGATACAGCAAACTAAAAAGCAGCATACAATTGCTTTTCTGGAGCGGCGCATCTTTTGAGGACAGTTTGCGACCCGTCGGAAAGTTTAAGGCAGCCGAAGTTCGCTATAACGACGTGGATGAGATCAATATCGAAGATTTGACGCGTTGGCTTCAAAAATCAATCGAGATTCAATGGGATTACAAACACATTGCGCAACGTCAGGGCGTTTTGGATCGTTTATAGGAGATTGGTTTTAGCCATAAACAGCGCCCTTGGACTTGACTGATCTCCACTGAGTGTCGTGCTGATCCACAGAGAGTTTCCTGGGATATTGTGTTATCGGTGAGACAAAGTTTTGATCACAGAATGATGAGTGCAGCGGGTATGTTATGGGCTTATGATAAACAGACCGCGCTCATTATAAACGCTCCCTGAAACAGTGTTTCCGCACCGTATCGCCCGATCCAGCGCCATGATGGTTGCGACCGCGCCGTCGATCTTCTCCGTTGATTTCTCCTTGTCCGGCTTGATGTTCCCCGCCGGGTCGGTCCGAACGTAGATATTGTCCATCATCCACCGGAGCACCGGATGCCCACCATGGGCGAGCTTCTGTTCCAGCGTCAGTTTCATCAGTTCCTTGGTCGGCGGCGACATATCCTTGAAGCCCTGTCCGAAGGGAACGACTGTAAAGCCCAGTCCCTCAAGGTTCTGTACCATCTGCACGGCACCCCAGCGGTCAAAGGCGATTTCCCGGATGTTGAAGCGCGTGCCCAGTTCCTCAATGAACTTTTCAATGAAGCCGTAATGCACGACATTGCCTTCTGTGGTCAGGAGGAAACCTTGCTTTTCCCAGAGGTCGTAGGGCACATGGTCGCGGCGCACACGCAGGTCTATGTTCTGCTCCGGAATCCAGAAGAAAGGCAGCACCTCGTACTTTCCGTCAGCATCCTCTGGCGGGAACACCAGCACAAAAGCCGTTACGTCAGTCGTGCTGGACAGGTCTAGCCCACCGTAACAGACGCGGCCGGAAATCCTTTTTTGATCGACAGGAAATGCGCAGGCGTCCCACTTGTCCATGGGCATCCAGCGCACCGCTTGCTTGACCCACTGGTTGAGACGCAGCTGGCGAAAACTGTTCTCCTCGGCGGGATTCTGCTTGGCGCTCTCACACGCGTCCGTCACCTTGTCAATCGACATCGTAATGCCCAGCGAGGGGTTTGCCTTTTTCCATACCTTGGGGTCTGTCCAATCGTCCTCTTCTTTCGCACCGTAAATGACCGGGTAGAATGTTGGGTCACGTTTACGGCCTTCGAGGATGTCCAGCGCTTTCTGATGGGTTTCGTAGCAAATGCTTTGCGTATCCGTGCCTGCTGTGGTGATCAGGAAGTAAAGCGGCTGTGTTCGCGCATCGCCTGAACCCTTGGTCATCACGTCAAAAAGCTTGCGGTTGGGCTGGGTGTGCAGTTCATCAAACACCACGCCGTGGATGTTGAAGCCGTGCTTGGAGTAGGCTTCTGCCGACAGCACCTGATAGAAGCTGTTTGTGGGCAGGTAAATGATTCGCTTGGTGGAGGCGAGGATTTTGACCCGTTTGGAGAGCGCTGGGCACATGCGCACCATATCGGCGGCCACCTCAAACACGATGGACGCCTGCTGCCGATCTGCGGCGCAGCCGTATACCTCGGCGCGCTCCTCGCCGTCGCCGCAAGTCAGCAGCAGGGCGATAGCGGCGGCTAGCTCGCTCTTGCCGTTTTTTTTACTTATCTCCACATACGCTGTGTTGAACTGCCGATACCCGTTGGGTTTCAGGATTCCAAACACATCACGGATGATTTGCTCCTGCCAGTCGATCAGTTCAAAGGGCTTACCTGCCCAACTGCCTTTCGTGTGGGAAAGCGCCTGCACAAAGGAGACGGCGTAGTCGGCGGCGGTCTTGCTGTATACGCTGTCTCTTGCCTTGAAGAGCGTCGGGCTATACCGGTGAAGGTTGCGCAAATCGCGGCCTCCTCTGCGCGGAATAAAAATGGCTCCGACCCGCCGTATGGCGGATCAAAGCCGATCTATGACAACGGGAAGTAGCCCCTTGCGGGGCTATCCCGGTTGGTCTCGCTGTCAGATAAACATCTTCAGTAGCTTTACATACACCGCTTTGCCGACTGCGTCGAGTTCGTCATGATCCAAACCCCGGTCGTAGCCGTAAATCTCGACGCCGTTTTTGCGAATCGAGAGCTTGAATATCCGACCCTCGTCGATCCCGTAGGAAGAACCTTCCTCATAATGCTTAACCCAGTATTCGTAACCGTCCATCGTACCTTCCGTCCACATCGCGCCGTCCTCCTCAGTCGTTTTCCTTGTATAAGGTAAAGTCTACTTCGCGGAAACCTTCCGAGATCAGGAACGCTTTCGCCGTTTCCCAGCCCGGGGCGGAAACGCTACCAGCATCCACCGCCTTGCCATCCTCGATCAGGAATACCTTGAATTCCATGTCGTATCCTCCTTGCTATTCTGCCGTCTGGCCTTGCCGTTCAGCATGTACATATTCGCTCTGAACGACCTCAATAGCAAACAGAATAAGGGTTTCGACGTGTAGAGAAATCAGCGATGGGTTTGTGTAGATTACAGAGAGATAGCGATTATTCATCCCCAAGTTTGCGCACCTCGCCCATATCACAGAGGATGCCCTTGTTAAAACCCCGATCACAGCGGCAGAAAACCGTTCCAATGCTTCCGACGAACTGAACCGTTCCCAGATCGCCCGGCTTCAATGGCGAGGTGGGATCAAGGATCCAAATCAGCTCTACCCGTGTGCCGGGCGGGAGGTGGTTATAAAGCGCTGCCACCGCCTCAATGGGCGGAAAGTCAAGCATTCGGCTCGACCTTCTTTGACGCTCCGTTTTTGAAGGCGCTGTTGTCGGATAGATTCTTAAGCAAAAATTTCCTGGAAGCTTTGTACTCGTTGCCCACAAATCCAAGCCTGATCAGGAAAATCCGGAACGCGAATTTCTCATTTTCCATGGGCTTTTCCTTGGCGGTGACACGTTTCTGCAGCTTCACAGCCGCGCACATCTTTTCAACCAGCATGGTGTAGGTTTTGACCTTGTCGCTGTGATCCTGTGCACTAGCCTCCAAGGAAAACCATGGAAACCTGAGTGTATCGGCGGTTTGCTGAATCGGTAAGTTATCAACCCCAAGGGCTGTTCGGAGCAGGTTTTCCTTCGATTTACCAGCTTGATAAGGTTATCCAGTTTGTCGGGCGTGAAACCCGTCAGCGGAACCTCGATCACCATGGTGTCACTTTCTGGTTGGGCGTATGCATCCGGCTCTTGTTCATCGTCATAGGGACTGATCTGGCCGCCCAGCGCTGTTGTTTCGGTGATCGTCAAATCGTCAGGAACGGGTTCCTCAGCTTGGGGCACCATGTCGTATTCCTCCTGTATGGCCTTGAAGTCGTGCAAACCTAGCAGATCGGCAACCAAACCGCGGTTGTCGGTGCCTTCAAGCATCCCCGTCTTGTCGATTTGGTAGCCGCCGACCTTATAGGCGAAGGTGGGAGCGCTATGGTAGTGAGCGGGCATGTTCAGTTCCTCG
>Ga0302294_10000383_pt1 | contig 13832 bp, 6 predicted proteins | sample III_Fen_N2_3_FD_194550 | JGI IMG/M metagenome (GOLD analysis project Ga0302294, IMG submission 194550) | Peat permafrost microbial communities from Stordalen Mire near Abisko, Sweden - III_Fen_N2_3 | ecosystem: Environmental > Terrestrial > Soil > Wetlands > Permafrost | place: Sweden: Abisko...
TGTGAGCAGAGCGATCCGGGAGAAAATCCATTTCTCGCGGGGCAACTGGCCCTGTGCAGCATCGGTTTTCTTGCGGAGAATCCTGCTCGCGGCGATCAAGCGGTGGAAGCGGGGTGGGATGTCGTCGTGGTGGACGAGGCGCACCATCTCGCCTGGACGCCGGAGAGAGCCAGCCCGGGTTATGCACTGGTTGAACGGTTCGCGCAAAGCTGTCCGGGCTTGTTGCTGCTCACGGCGACACCGACGCAGCTGGGTCTGACTGGACATTTTGCGCGGCTGCGGCTGCTCGATCCCCATCGTTACAGCGATTACGAAAAGTTTGTTGGGGAGTCCGAGCGGTTCGGCGAAGTTGCGGGCATTGCCGAAAAAATCCTGGAGCAGAAACCGCTCAAGCCGGAGGACCACGCCGCGCTTCAGGCGATCTTCAACCGTGCGCCTGAACGGCTCGCCCAGCATTTCGACGCGCTCTCGCAGGGCAAACCTGGCGCACGCGAGGCGTTGCTGAAGACGCTGCTCGATCAGCATGGCACGGGCCGCGTGATGTTTCGCAACACGCGTGCGGCGGTCGCGGGTTTTCCGAAGCGCAAGTTTTGTCCCGTGCCTCTGGCGGAGAACAACCTCACGCGGCTCACCCGAATCGCGCGCGAACTTCAGGCTGAGGAAACCGGTGCTGATGCCGGCATTCGCTATGCGTTTAAGGATGATCCGCGCATCGACTGGCTCGTTGGTTTCCTGAAAGCGAACCGGTTGGAAAAGGTTCTGTTGATCTGCAAATCTCAGCGCAAGGTCCTCGCGATCGAAGTGGCGTTGCAGGAAAAGATGGCCGCCAAATCCGCGCTCTTTTATGAAGACCTGGCGCTCGTGCAGCGCGACCGCAATGCGGCATGGTTTGCCGAACCAGACGGGGCGCAACTCCTCATTTGCTCCGAGATCGGCAGCGAAGGCCGCAATTTTCAATTTGCGCATCATCTGGTGCTTTTTGACCTGCCGTTGAACCCCGGCTTGCTGGAGCAGCGCATCGGACGGCTCGACCGCATCGGCCAGACCCAGACGATCTGCATCCACGTGCCGTTTGTCGCGGGCAGCTGCGACGAGTACGTCGTGGAGTGGTATCACCGCGGCCTGGAGGCCTTCGAGCGGCCGTTGCACGGCGGCGACGACTACCAGCGGTCTTTCAAAACGCGTCTACTGGACCTCGCGCTTCAATTCGGCGAAAGCGGCAACCTGGCCGGCAAGCCGGAGCTGGAAAAGCTCATTGCGGAAACGAGCGAATTTAGAAGGGAGCTTTCGTTGAAGCTGGCGAAAGGCCGCGACCGGTTGTTGGAAATGGCCTCGTTCGACCGGGCAGCGGCCACGCGTGTGATTGAGCGCATTCAGGCGGTGGATACGGATCTGTTTCTCCGCCGCTTCCTGCTCGCGCTGCTCGATCATTTCGGAGTGCGCCTGAAGGAAGAGGAAAACGGCGACGTCTTCCTCGACCCGAGGCACGCGTACATCGAAGGTTTTCCCTCGATCCCGGCCGACGGCATGCTTGCGACCTTCGACCGGCGACGTGCGACTAGTCGCGAAGACATTCGGTTTATCTCGGCTGATCATTCGCTGGTGCAGGACGCGATCGATCTGCTCGTCGATTCCCAGGCGGGCACCACGGCGTTCGGCTTCATCGCAGCCAGGAAGCCGAACCTTTTGCTTGAGGCTATATTTGTGCTCGAGACCGTCGCGGACAGCCGCTGGCACGTGGATCAATTTCTCGCACCGACGCCGGTTCGCGTCGTGATCGATCTGCGAGGACGTGATCTCACCGGGGAGCGTGATGCACAAGCGCTGGCGGAGGAGTGTGAGGATGGGAACGTCCACCGTTTTCTGGAGCGCCCTGAATTTAACCCGGCGCTGCTTAACCAATTGATCGACACCGCGACACGCGCTGCGGACGAACGTGCGCAGACGATTAAGAAAGAGGCTGAGCAGAAAGCGCAGAACGTGCTCACCGCGGATCTAAAACGCCTTTTGGATTTGCGCGCGGTCAACGACCACGTGCGCCCGGCCGAGATCGAGTTGGCGCAGGAGCAAATCGACCGCACGCGTACGGCGATCTCCCAAGCAAGATTGCGCCTAGATTCGCTGCGCCTAGTCTTGGAAGGTCCGGACGAACCATGAAGACAGGGTTGGAAAAAGCGGTGGGGCGGGCGGCCGCTGTTCCTATGCGTTGGGTTAACTAAAGAAGCGCTGGTAGATTTTCCAGCCGAGCCAGCAACCCACGATTGAGCCCACACCACTGATCATGAAACTGGTAAACATATCCGCACCCAGGGCGTCGGCGGCAAAATACAAACCATAACTCGCGACGCCGGACGTGCCGAAGATGCAGAGTTTTGCCATGCGGTGAAAGTGGTCGAAGCGCGACGGCCTGTCGAAACTTGGTTTCTTCGAGACTGCGCCGCCCGCGCGTGTCTCGAGATTTCGGTGGACGTGAGCGAGGTCCCCGTTGTGAGTCGTAGTGTGGATTTCATTGACCAATGCCTGCGTCAGGCTGCGCTTTATCCTCGCTGGCTGGTAATCACGAGCACGGTGCTCACGGGAATCGCGGTTTTGTGGATAGTAGCGAAGCTGCTCAAGTGGACGCTGATCCTCTTATTCACGCTCCTGGTCGTCGCCATCGTGGGTGGCGTGATCGTCTGGTGGTTGGGCTAATGGAGTTGGCTATGGACAAATTGCCAAAGTTGCCCGCTTTTTCTTGTCACCTTTTGGCACCCTCCATACCCCTCTTCGATGAAGTACATCTTCGTGACCGGTGGCGTTGTTTCCTCGCTCGGCAAAGGCCTGACCGCAGCGGCGCTCGGCGCGCTGCTCGAAATGCGCGGCCTCATGGTGCGTATCCAGAAATTCGATCCGTACCTTAACGTCGATCCGGGCACGATGAGCCCGTTCCAGCATGGTGAAGTCTACGTGCTCGAAGACGGCGCGGAAACCGATCTCGACCTCGGCCACTACGAACGTTTCACGAGTGGAAAACTTTCCCGCCTCAACAATCTTACCTCCGGCCAGGTCTACGAGAGCGTGATCCAAAAGGAACGCCGTGGCGCGTTTCTCGGCAAAACGGTGCAGGTGATCCCGCACGTCACGAACGAAATCAAGGAACGCATTTATCAGGCCGCGAAAGACGTTGACGTGCTCATCACCGAAATCGGCGGAACGACGGGCGATATTGAAGGCCTGCCTTTCCTCGAAGCCATGCGGCAGTTCGCGCTCGAGGTCGGACCGCGCGACGTGATTTTCATCCACGTGACGCTGGTGCCGTTCCTCAAGGCGGCCGGTGAACTCAAGACCAAGCCCACGCAGCAATCTGTCGCGAAGTTGCGCGAGATCGGCATCCAGCCGCACATTCTCGTGTGCCGTTGCGATCACCCGCTCGACAACAGCCTGCGCGACAAGCTTTCGATGTTCTGCAACGTGCCGATGAAGTCCGTGATCGAATGTCGCGACGTCGAGTCGATCTACGAACTGCCTGTCGCGCTCCAGAAAGAGGGGCTGGACGACCTCGTAGTCGACCTCTTCACGCTCAACGCTCCGACACCGGCAAAAAACATCTGGCAGGAAATCGTGGCCCGGATCAAAAATCCCGCCCATCAAGTCCGCATCGGCGTGGTCGGAAAATATATCGAACTACAAGACGCCTACAAATCCGTTTACGAGTCGGTCACGCACGCGGGCATCGCGAACAACGCGGCGGTCGAAATCGTGCGGATCGACGCCGAGGATTTGGAAAAGAAGAATGGTCTCGCGATCCTCAAAAATCTCGACGGCATTCTCGTCCCCGGCGGTTTTGGCGACCGTGGCACCGAAGGCAAAATCGCTGCGGCCAAGTATGCCCGCGAAAACAAGATTCCTTACTACGGCCTGTGCCTTGGCTTGCAGATCGCCGTCATCGAATACGCCCGCAATGTCCTCGGCCTTGAAGGTGCCAACAGCACCGAGTTTGATCCGAAGACCGCGCACCCTGTCATCAACATGATGGAGGAGCAGAAACAGGTTATCGACAAAGGCGCGACGATGCGCCTCGGCAGCTACGAATGTGCGCTCACGCCTGGCACGCACGCGGCGAAAGCCTACGGCAAGGAAAGTATCCGCGAACGTCACCGTCACCGCTTCGAGGTGAACAATGCCTACGTTGGCCAGCTCCAGCGTTCTGGCATGATGGTCAGCGGCATCAATCCGCGTCGCAACCTCGTCGAGATCATCGAGCTCAAGAATCATCCGTGGTTCGTTGCCGTGCAGTTCCACCCAGAATTCCAGTCAAAGCCGAACCAGCCACACCCGCTATTTGCCGCCTTCATCTGCGCCGCAATTAAGAATAAGAAGGGTGGGGCGAAGGAAAAAGTGGCCGCCAAATCTCCCACGCAAAGCCGTAAAGGCGCGAAAAAGAAGTAAGGCAGTCTCAGGTTTAATCGAGGAAACGAATGGTTTTTAATCTGGAACGCTGGAACTCCGGAAGAATGCCGCCGAGTGTTTTCCAGCGTTCCTGAGTTCCAGATTAGCAAAGGCAAACTTAGGGGATACGGGCCAAAATTCCGCGCTTCCGTTCCTCTGTGATTCCGCGATAAATTCACTTCATGCTCTACGATCCTTCCAGGCTTCTGCTCATCGCCGGGCCTTGTTCGCTGGAAAACGAGAAAACCTGTCGTGCGGTGGCGGATACGTTGATGGCGATCCAGCACGCCCAACCGCAGCTGAAAATCATCTTCAAGGGCTCGTTCGATAAAGCCAACCGCACTTCGGGCTCCGGCCCGCGCGGCACAGGCCTTGAGGCAGGCTTGAAACTGCTCGCGCTCATCCGTCGCGATTACGGTTTCCCGGTGCTTACAGATATTCACGACGTCGCGCAGGTTGCACCCGTGGCTGCGGTTTGCGACGTGTTGCAGATCCCGGCTTTTCTCTGCCGACAAACCGATCTCTTGCTCGCTGCGGCGGCCAGCGGACGCATCGTCAATGTGAAGAAAGGCCAGTTTCTTTCGCCGCAGGAAATGGTTTTTGTCACCAACAAACTCCGCGAAGGCAAAGCCGTGGAAATCTGGCAGACCGAGCGCGGCACGACCTTTGGCTACCAAAACCTCGTGGTCGATATGCGCTCGTTTGCCATTATGAAGGCGAATGGGTATCCCACGATCTTCGATGCGACGCATAGTGTGCAGCTGCCGGGCGCGGCCGGCGGGAAAAGCGGCGGCCAGCGCGAATTCGTGCCACCGCTGGCCAAGGCTGCACTCGCGGCGGGCGCAGACGGACTTTTTATCGAAACACACCCCAATCCCGCCGAAGCGATCAGCGACGGCCCCAACATGATTCCGCTGGCCGAATTGCCTGCCTTGCTCGAAAAATGTCTCGCGATCTGGCGTGTGGCCCGAAGTTGAGAAGGCCTCGAAGCGATCGTTTTCCTGGGCTGATGCACGCGCTCGCGGCGGCACGGATTTGTTGTATAAATTGGCTTCAGTTACAGCCCGGCAAGTGTCATTGACCAAGTCAGCGAGAACCCCAAAGCTCTTCCCTGTTATTCACTACTGATGGAAACTTTCCTTATCGATGTCCCAGTGCCCTCCATGGGGGCCACCGTCAGCGAACTCACTGTCATCGACCTCGTGGTGACGCCAGGAACGGCTGTGACCAAAGGCCAGAAGCTGGCCGAACTGGAGAGCGATAAATCGGTTTTTGAATTTGAGTCGCCCTGCGATGGCACGGTGCGAGACATCGTTGGTCGAGCTGGCGATATTCTTTCCTCGGGCGCGCCTTTTCTTCGGATCGAGACGACGGACCAGTCGCTCCGGCACTTGGAAACAAAAGCGGTGAATGGCGTTGTGCATGCGCCCGGGACCAAGCCTGCGTCGCCCGATACACGCGCTGCGTTGCCGACGGTTGTCGCTCCGGTCGCTGTGCATCCTTCTCACGTGCCCGTCGCTGCTCCGGCCAAGCCCGCTGGCATCCAATGGACGCCGCGCGCCAGCAAACTTGCCGTCGAAGCCGGACTCGATCCTGCAACGATTGCTGACATCCAAGCCACCGGTCCGGGTGGCCGGGTTTCGGGCGACGACGTTGAGAACTATCTTCAAGCGCATGGCAAGGCCCCGGTCGCTCCCGTGGCGGCGTCCGTCGTTCAGCCGAGCGGATTTGACCCGCGTTCAGCCGAGACGGTTTGTATCGCCGGTGTTGGTTATGCCATTCCCTCAGGTATTCGTTCGAATGCTGAAATTCTGAAGGGATTCCCCAATATGACCGAGGCGGAGGTGGTCAAACTGACGGGCATCCGCGAACGTCGTTACGCCGCCAATGGCGAAACTGCCACGAGCCTGGCCGCGACTGCCGTGCAGCACGCGCTCGAACAGGCTAGGATCGACGTGAAGGAAATCGACGGCGTCATCATGGCGACGTTGCTTCCCGACCAGCCCGTGCCTTCCGCGGCCAGTGCGCTGGCGAAGCATCTCGGTGTGCCGCATGCCCTCGCATTCGACCTCAACGCCGCCTGTGCCGGCTGGCTTTACGCGCTCGAAGTGGGCCGCGCCTTCATCCGGTCCGGTACCGCGAAAAAACTTCTCGTGGTCACGGCCGAGCTCCTGTCTCGCATCACCAATCCCAAGGACCACGCGACAGCGTTTCTCTTTGGTGACGGCGCGGGCGCTGCGGTGCTTACGGGTGACGAGGGCGGGCACCGGCTCGGCCGCATGGAACTTTCTGGCGATGCCGATCAGTTTGAGGCGATCCAGCGCCGTGGCGGTGGCGCGACGCGCCCGCTGCCTCATCCCGAGGGGTTTGATCGCGACGATTTTTACCTGCAAATGAATGGTTCGGCAGTGTTCAAGCACGCTGTCATCGCCTTTGGCAACCAGATCGAGGCCACGCTCGCACGTCACAATCTGAAGCCTGGCGATGTCGCCTGGATCGTTCCGCATCAGGCCAACGAACGCATCCTGCGCGCCGTCAGCAAGCGGGTGGGTATTCCCTACGAGCGTTTCGTCGTGACCATCGGCAAGTACGGCAACACCTCGGCGGCGAGTGTGTCGATGGCCCTTGGTTGGGCAGCGGAAGAAGGCATCTTTGCGCCTGGCGACACGATCATCTTCTGCAGCGTCGGAGCCGGCCTGACCTTTGCCAGCGGCTTGCTGGTGTGGTGACGCCGCGCCGTGCGCGGCGTAGTTCAAGGTTCACTTACGCTCTGCTGAGCGTAGTTCGAGGTTCACCGATCAAAGTTCACGGTTGAACGAACAGTTTGTAGGTGGCGCGCTGGTCGCGCCACGTTGCGAGGCAAGCTCGCAACCTACAGTTGCGGTTCTAAGTTCACAGTTGGATTTAAACGACGGTGAACTGTGAACTCCGAACTGTGAACTTCAACTCGGCCCAACGGTGAATCATGAACCCCGAACGGTGAACTTCATCTCCGCTTAACTGTGAACCGTTAACTCCGAACCGTGAACTTTCAGCTCGGATTGCCCAATTCGTAGCTAAGAATGCTGAGTGCGTAGATCGCGGCGGTTTCGCAGCGGAGCACGAGTGGGCCGAGCGTGATCGGCTCGAAGCCGGCGCTTTTGGCGGCGCTGAGTTCGGCCGGCGTGAAATCGCCTTCGGGGCCGATCAGCCACAGTACTTTCACCGGGGGCCGGCCGGCCGTAGTTTTGTATCCAGTAAGAACCGACTTAAGTGACTTGGCCCCGGGCTGGAGACTGGCGATAAGCTTCAGATCATAGCCGCGGCTGGCTTCGATGAAGGTGGTGGCGTTTTGCACGGGCAAAACTTCGGGCAGCCAGGCATTGCCACATTGTTTGGCGGCTTCGAGGGCGGCGGTCTGCCATTTCTCGATTTTTTTGTCCTGCCGTTCATCGTCGAGGCGGACTTGAGTGCGTTCGCTTTCGAGCGGGGCGATGCGGGCGGCGCCGATCTCAGTGGCTTTGCGCACGATGGCGTCCATGCAGGGGCCTTTCGGCAGCGCCTGGCCGAGGGTGATTTCGTAGGAGAGTGGCTTAATTTTCTGGCTGAAACGCACCTTGAGCAGGGCGGCGTTTTTTGAGTCATCGGCCAGTTCACAGATCCACTCGGCGCCATGGCCATCGAACGCCACGACGGTGTCGCCTTTGCGGGCGCGATTGACGGCGACGAGGTGATGCGATTCGTCGCCGGTCAGGCGGATTTGCGAGGGTTCACGTTCGGTGAGGGTGCAGTGGGCGCGGAAGTCAGGCATGGCGAAAAGGCTGTCAGTGAAGACCCAAACGGCGCGGGGGCAAGCGTCCAAAAACAGTAAGGGCGCGGAGCTTTTGGCGCCGCGCCCTTGCCGACTTTTAAACTACAAACTATGAAAAACGCTAAAAAGAACGGGTAACTAACGCGGGGTAAGACGCAGCAAGCGCGCCGCTGTTCAAAGTGTTTCAGAAATATTTTCCAGAATCAGCCGATGGTCGCAGACTATCTTTCTCCTTCTCTTTCGTCTTTATCTTTCTCCCGTGGATTGGGGGAGAACGAGAATGATAAAGAGAACGAAGAAAGATCCCCGGCCTGGAATTCGGTCAGTTGGCCACAGAACACGCGGAACTCCGGCGCACAGTTCACGGAGTGAAGCCTGCGCGGCGCGATGTGTTCAACCGGTCATTTTTTTGCGTGCCTTCTGCAAGACGAGTCGGGTTGTTGAGAGCGGCAATTGCGCGTTCCAGCGCTAGCGAGAGGTCGACTTCACGAGTGGGTTTGGATAAATAGTCGTCCATCCCGGCGGCCAAACAGCGTTCACGGTCGCCCTCCATGGTATTGGCCGTTAACGCGATCACATAGACGCCGCAGGTGCTCTCTTTTTGCCTCAGCCGACGGGTTGTTTCGTAACCGTCCAGTTCTGGCATCTGACAGTCCATAAGAATAATGTCGTAGTCCGATTCTTCCAGTTTCCTCAAGACCTCGACGCCGCTTGCGGCAACGGTCGCCTTGTAGCCCGCCTTTTTTAACTGCAGCTGAATCACGCGCTGATTCACCGTGTTGTCTTCCGCCACCAGAATCCGCAGCGGAGGGTGCAGAATATCCACGGCCAACGGGCTGCCCGTTGAGGTTTGTTTGTTGGTCGGCAGAGACCTCGTGATTGTGCGGTGCCCGATGGCGGCCAGCAAGGCACGAGACAAAACCAGGGCCCGTAGCGGCGTGGCCAGTGTGGTCACCTTTTTTGATTCCGTGATGAATTCGAACGCGCCCGGGCTCTGCAACGAGGTGACTAAAATGAGCGGAGGTGAACTTTCAGGTGTGAGGGTGGAGACCGCTTCCTTAACCATATTCTTATCTCCAATAACCTGGACGAGGGTCACATGAAAGGGCGAGTCCGCAGCCTGGGCAGCGGCGATCAGCCGGCCGGCTTCCGCAACTGTGGCGGCAGGGGTCAGGTGAATGCCCCAGGCCGTGGCATAGTGGAGCAAGACGGTCTGCGTCGTAGGGCTGACATTCAAAACAAGGGCGCGCAGGCCCGCCAGCATGGCCATGCGTGAGACGGCGGCATTGTCGGTTTTCTTAACCGAACCATGGGAGAGCGGTATTGAGAACCAGAACGTTGAGCCTTGTCCCGGTGCGCTGACCACGCCGATGTGTCCGCCCATGAGTTCGACGATCTGGCGGCTGATGGCGAGGCCCAGACCGGTTCCGCCAAAGCGGCGTGTCATGGAATTGTCGGCCTGGGTGAAAGGCTGGAAGAGCTTCTTTTGTGTTTCAGAGTCGATGCCGAGGCCACTGTCACAAACCTCAAAGCGAACGGTCGTCTGCTTCCCCCCGCTGCCAGGTTGCGACGGATCGCGGAAAACTTTCACGACCACCTGTCCGTGTTCGGTGAATTTCACTGCGTTGCCCACCAGATTGAGCAGCACTTGGCGAAGACGGCCGGGATCACCGTACCAGCAGGCCGGCAGATCGTGCGCAATCAGCGCGGCGAGCTCCACGGTTTTGTTCGCGGCGCGGACCGAAAGCAGATCCAGCGACTCATCGACGGCATCCCGCAAATCAAATTCCAGATTTTCAAAAGCTAGCTTTCCTGCCTCCATTTTTGAGAAATCGAGAATGTCATTTAACACCGTGAGCAAAGCCTCGGCGCTGTTACGCGTGGTCTCGGCCAGCTCGCGTTGATGGATGTCGAGCGAAGTCTCCAGCAAAAGGTTGCTCATGCCGATCACGCCGTTCATCGGCGTGCGGATTTCGTGCGACATGTTGGCTAGAAACTGGCTCTTGGCTTTGGCTGCTTCCTGCGCGGCATGGGCCGAGGCGCGGAGTTCGTCGTGCAGGCGTTCCGTCTCGGCCTGGGCTCGTGTCCGTACCTCGATTTCCTCGCGCAGGGTGTCATTGGCGGTGGCCAGTTCCGCAGTGCGTATGCGCACATTTTCCTCCATCTCGGTATGGGCGCGTTTCAGCCCGATCTGACGTCGGTGGACGTGAACCATCCACGCGAGGTAAATGCCCAGGCTCAGCAGAGCCGAGATGCATGCGGTGCGAAAGCCCATCGTCTGATAAAACTGATGCGGCAACTCGAGCGCCAGATTTGCGCCGGTTGTGCTCCAGACTCCATCGGTGTTGCTCGCCTGGACTTCGAAGCGGTACCAGCCTGGCGGCAAATTCGTATAGAACGCAGAGCGCCGGCTGCCGGCTTCGACCCAGGCGGTCTCCAGCCCAACCAGGCGATAGCGGTATTGCACTTTTAGCGGGGCTACATAGTCCAGCGCCGCGTAGTTAAACTCAAGGTTGCCAGGGCCTGGTTTAATAGAGGCCGGGTGTTCCAGGTCGTACGGCTTCCCATCCACGCGTACTTTTTCTATGGATACAAGCGGCGCACGCGGGTTGTATGGGACGTGCGCTGGATCGATCATGATAACCCCTTTCGAGCTGGGGAACCAGATGCGTCCGTCCGCCGAACAGCAGCCGGAGTATTCCAACGCCAGCTTGTCGGTGGTCTTCACCGCGTCCGATCCCTCAAAGACCGTGCAGTTGACGTGGTTGATTTTACCATCGGCGACCGCATTCATTTCAGCCTGAGCCACGCGCAGGATGCCCTGGCTGGAGTCCATCCAGAAGTTGCCCAGCCGATCGGGCACAATGGCATAGACATAGTTTTCAGCCAGGCCGTGCTCGCGTGTGAGGGTGAATATTTTGCCGTTTTTTATTCGGACGATGCCGGTATTTTGCGCAGCCCAGACGTTCCCCTGATCATCTTCAGTGAGGTAATAGTAGCGCGTCTGGGGAAGATTATTTGACCGGCAAAGGTCTAGCAGAGCGCCGTCTTTGATTTGATAGAGACCATATTCCGTGGCGATCCACAGGGATCCGTCCTTGGAGGTCCTGATCGTATTGATCCATCTGAAGTGAACCTCATTGTTGTCGGCCAGCCGGTAAGGGATCAGCTGATCGTTTTCCAGCCGCATCAAGGTATTCTCCATCGCCACGATGATACCGTGCGCGTCCTCGGCGACTGCCCGCGTCCACGCATCGCTAGTCCAGCTCGCTACCACTTTGCCGTTGACGAGCCGGTCAAGGTTTTTCCGCCCGCCGATTAAATAGAGGTCACCGTTCTTGGCCGGGTAAACGTACTTCACCCAGCGCGAATGAAATCCATCTCCGCCGTCTATCCCAAAGCTGGTAAACTTGCCGTCATCAAAATGCGATGCGCCATTGCCACTGCCGACCCAGATGCCGTTCGTGTGTGAAGTGGCCACGGCTAAACAGCCTTCCGTCGGGAGGCCCTCCAGCTTGGAGTAAATGGGGAATTTTGGATCTGAGAGCTGGGTTAGGCCGTCGGAAGTTCCGGCCCACAGGCTGCCATCTTCCGATTCGGTCAGGGCCAGGACCTGGTCACTGGCCAGTCCGTCTGCCTTGCGGAAATAGGTAAAGACACCGTCGCGGAAACGCGCCAATCCGTCGACAAAGGTTCCTATCCAAAATGTACCATGGCGATCGACGAGAAATGCTGTGGGTTGGGGGCCATAGGGCACCTCGATGGGGTGAAATTCAGGATCATAACCGCGGAGGCCGCTGGCCGTTCCGACCCACAGGTTTCCCTGGCGGTCGGTGGTAATTGTGCGAATAACCACGCTGCGCAAGGAGGCGTCAACAAAAGGAAATAAATGTCCGTCTTCTAGGTAAAACAAACCGTGCTCAGCCGTGCCGATCCAGATCCGTCCCTTGGGGTCTTGATAAGCTGTATATGCATCGACGATGGTGCCGGGTTGCAGTGCCCGCAAGAACTTCTCTCCGTCAAAGATTGCGGCTCCCGCGGTGGAAGCCACGATCAATTGCTGCTCCTTCGTTTCCATGACCGAGTGAACCGCGAAGTTGGTGTTGGCCCACTGAGGAGCAGGGAGAGCGTGGATGCCCTGTGCGTCGAAGTATCCGTACCCGCCATTATCGAGACCGAACCAGAGCCCACCGGCAGAGCGGGAGGCCAGTCCGGTAATGACTTTGCCGGTGATGCCGGTGGGTTCTGCTGGATGGGCAATGCGAAATTCGATTCCGTCGAAGCTGATCAGCCCTTTTGAGGTTCCGAGCCAGAGGCGGCCGTCATTGGCCAATGCCATTGAATAGATGGCACTGGTCGGCAGGCCGTTGTCGCGGCGCCAAGTCCGACAATTGTACTGGTTTATCGCCAGATCCGGATTTACCGCCCAACTCGCCGTTGGCCACGCAACGAGGAGGATAGCGGCCCGCAAAAGAAGGGGCAGCCAGAAGCAATGGGATGTTTTGTGCATCTAGTTGGTGGCGACCTTAATCTCATATCGTCACGCCCTCTCCTCTACTTGAACCAAGTTACGCACTCCAAGAAAACGCAGTTGGGCCTTGTCGCAGATCCACAACCACTCGTCGAGAACGACAACGGATGACCGTGCGGATTGATTCTGCAACTCGACCGGGTCCTTTGACTGAAAAAGTCGATGGGCAAAAAGCATGGCACTTTTGCGTTTACAACGGGGCGTACGTTTTTAACTTCGGCGTTCCTTCATTCGCCCGGATGGCGGAATTGGCAGACGCACGGGACTCAAAATCCCGCGCCCTCAAAAGGCGTGTCGGTTCGACCCCGACTCCGGGCACCAGTCAAGCAGGTAATTCTCAGAGGAGAAAAAAAGGGAAACACTTCAAAAGGCTTCAGAAACCTTCATTTTCGTGGACACCAACTTGGACACGAACCCGGGGTGAAGCCCTCTGAAGATTCTTTGGGACAAGAACCAAAAGATAGTGTAATATTCCATTGTTCGGTAGGCGCACGCCCTGCCGAGACTGCTTCGCAACCATAACATAAATTCCCAACCAGCCGCCGACGAGATCGGCCTTCGAGCTGCGAGGGTGTGAGGACCGAAGAGCGCCACCGTGTGAGTTGGCGACTCTGCGTGGGTTTAACCCCAGCAAAAGGTCCCGTTATGTCAGAGGCTACAGTTTTACGTACGAAGCAATTTTACGAGCGTCTGGGCGAAAAGATCGCCTTGCGCTCCGTAGCAGCCGGGTGGATACACCGCGCCGCAAAACGCGGGCGCGTCTGCTTTTGGCGGCTTGATGATGTTTTGGCGGTTGAGGCGAGGATCGCCCTTGGTGATCTGCCTCAGATGCTCGCAAGCGAAATCGCAGGGCTTGAGCGTGCACGCGCACGCAAAGCTGCTGCCGGAAAAACCCCATCAAAATTTGATGCGGTTAGCCCCGCAGGGCAGGCGAACTTTCCCGCCCCATCTCACACGCAGGTGGGAGTGGGGGGGAAAGTTCCGCCTGAAAGACACCCCCCATGCGTTTTAGCGCAGGGGGCGAGCACCCAACTTGGGTGCGAAGTGGCCGCTCCAGCTGCCATGAAAAAGGGAGGGGTATCA
>Ga0302294_10000385_pt1 | contig 13760 bp, 10 predicted proteins | sample III_Fen_N2_3_FD_194550 | JGI IMG/M metagenome (GOLD analysis project Ga0302294, IMG submission 194550) | Peat permafrost microbial communities from Stordalen Mire near Abisko, Sweden - III_Fen_N2_3 | ecosystem: Environmental > Terrestrial > Soil > Wetlands > Permafrost | place: Sweden: Abisko...
CCTCTGAAGCGCGATCGCCGTCCCACTCCGAAATCGCCATATGGAAGCCGTAGTTACAGCTGGCTCCCTCTGCTTTCTTATGCCAGAGGTCGAGCGCATCCTGCATGGTCATGCCGCGATCCTGCGTGGCAAAGTCCAGCACGGTGGTCGTGCCGCCGAGCACCGCCGCGCGGGAACCCGTAATGAAGTTATCCGCCGTGACGGTGATGCCAAGATCGAGATCGAAATGCGTGTGCGTGTCGATAAAACCGGCAAAAACGAGTTTGCCGCCTGCATCGATCACTTCGTCCGCCTCTTCGGTCATTCCGCCCGCAATGCGCTTGATAAAACCATTTTCGATGAGGATATCCGCTTGCTCAATACCCTGGCTGCGTACGAGCGTTCCGTTTTGTATGAGGGTTCGCATATGGGTGATCGCCTCCTTATGTACAATTGAATCCGAATTTTATGTATTCTGTTTTAGCAATTTTGTTCGAATCGAATGAGTTCTGTTTCAGCGGTTTTTGCGAATCTTATGAATTCTGTTTCAGCCATGATGAATCTCGCTTGTGTCCTGATCCTTCGCGGCATAAAAAGCACTGGAACCAATGGATAAAAGCGTGAAAAGGACAATACCTAGTTTCATTCTAGCACACGATTTTCTTCCTGCAAAGTATTTGCATCTAACAATCTTTATGCTATACTAACAAAAAGGTGGGTGAGCATTATGCAAAAGTCACGTCTACGCGCCGCCATCCTAAATGCGGCGAATCGAAATGCTGCGCTTGTCATTAAAAACGCAAAAATCGTCAATGTTTTCACGGAAGAAATCATAGAAGGTGACGTCGCCATGCGAGACGGCATCATCATTGGCGTTGGCTCTTATACTGGTCGAGTTGAAATCGACGCAAAGGGCGGTTACCTCTGCCCCGGGCTGATCGACGGGCATGTGCACATCGAATCCTCGATGGCGCATCCTTCCCGTTTTGCCAATGTCATTCTCGAAAAAGGCACTACCTCTATCATTGCCGACCCGCATGAGATTGCGAACGTATGCGGTACGGACGGAATTCAATATATGCTCGATCAAACGGAATGGCTTCCCCTTTCCGTTTTTGTTATGGTTCCATCCTGCGTTCCGGCGACTGCATTTGAAACCAGCGGTGCAAAGCTGACCGCGCGAGATTTAGAGTCCTTCATCAGCCACCCGCGCGTGCTTGGCCTTGGCGAAGTGATGGACTATGTGGCAGTCGTCGAAGGCGAAGGCGAGATGCTCGATAAACTGCATCTCTTCCGTCATCACCCAATCGACGGGCATGCACCTATGCTCACCGGAGATGCGCTCAACGCTTATTGCGTTGCGGGCCCGTATACCGATCATGAGTGCATCACCTATGAAGAAGTGCTCGAAAAATTGAGAGCCGGTCTCCATATCCACCTGCGTCTCGGCTCCGCCAACCGCAACGTCGAGCAAATTATGAAGCAGATCGCTGATAACAAACTCCCCACGCGCAGGATGTCCTTCTGTACCGATGATAAGCACCTCTCCGACATTCGTGAAGAGGGGCACATCAACTACATCGTCCGCCGCGCGGTGGCAAACGGCATTCCGCCAATGAAGGCCATCCAGATGGCGACCATCAACACCGCAAACGCATACAACATCCGCCACTACGGCGCGGTTGCGCCCGGATATCGCGCGGATCTCGTTTTGTTTGATAACCTGACCGATTTTAACCCGCAGTTTGTAATCACCGATGGCAAGGTGTTTGAGCCAAGCGTAGACACGCACATTAAGCCCGATCCGAAGATTTACAACAGCGTCCACCTCGCCCCGCGCAAGCCGGACGTGTTCAAGATGCCGATCTCCGGCAAAGCGAACATCCTCCGCCTGATTCCCAAAGAACTTGTCACCGCGCTGGACGTGGAAGAAGTCTACACCGAAAACGGTTTGTTTGTACCGAACAACGGGCTGCTAAAGCTCGCCGTGCTGGAGCGGCACCATGCCTCCGGCAGAGTGGGCTTAGGCATCCTGCGCGGGTTTGACATTAAGAACGGAGCCATCGCCACCACGGTCGGGCACGACTCGCACAACCTCGTGGTGGTGGGTGATAACGACGCGGATATGCTGCTTGCGGTCGATGTACTCGAAGAGTGCGGCGGCGGCTATGTGGTGGTGAGCAACGGCGTCGTGCTGGCAAAGCTCGTTCTCTCCGTTGCGGGGCTCATGAGCGATGCGCCGCTGGAAATCATCCTCAAACATCAACGCGAACTGCTCGATGCCGCGAGGCAACTCGGCATCCATACGGAGAGCGACCCGTTCATCACGCTATCATTCATCGCGCTGCCGGTCATTCCGGATGTGCGGCTGACGGATATGGGGCTTTTCGACGTGCGCAAAATGGAGTTTTTTAACAAAGCTAATTTTTGACGTCCTTCGCGAGCACTGGTAGACGGATTGTAAAATATATGTTGTTTAATCTGTGATATTCTCGTAGCATTTTGTGAAAACTTGTTTCTTTTGCAAAGCGCGGTAGTATGATAAATCTGTATCAATAGACGTTACTGTTATCATGATTTTACTCGCGATTTGCGAATAGATTTTTATGCAATCTAACATCTTGAAAACTCTTTTAAACCAATCACTGGCGGTGAGGAGCGATGCCGCCGGTTTTGCCACAAATCACAGGAGGGTACTATGGTAGTTGGACAAAGCGTCAAGCGCGTAGACGCATTCGACAAGGTAACCGGCCGTGCGCGTTTTACGGACGACCTGGTTGACAAAAGCGCACTCATCGTAAAAATTTACCACTCGACCATTGCCCACGGTATGGTCAAATCCGTCGACACCAGCGCCGCCGAGAAAATCCCCGGCGTAGTGAAGGTGCTGACCTGTTTTGACGTGCCAAATCTACCCTTCCCAACGGCGGGGCATCCCTGGTCGACCGACCCGCATCATCAGGACGTTGCCGACCGTCTGCTGCTGAATCGTCATGTGCGCTACTATGGTGACGATGTCGCCGTGGTCATTGCCGAGGACGAGGTCGCGGCGGAACAGGGCATTCGCACGCTCAAAGTGGAATATGAAGAATATCCCTTTGTACTGGACGTGCAGGAAGCCATGAAAGACGGAGCGCCTCAGCTGCACGAGAGATTCAAAAACAACATCCTCGGGCGCACAAACTACGAAGTCGGTAATTTTGACGAAGCGATTACGGAACCGGGTCTCGTGAAAATCGAGGGCTGGTATGATACGCCAATCGTACAACACTGCCACATCGAAAACCACATCTGCTACGCCGAAGAACAGGCGGGCAAGATCGTCATCGTTTCCAGCACGCAGATTCCGCACATCGTGCGCCGCATCTGCGGGCAGGCGCTTGGACTCCCCTGGGGCAGCGTACGCTTGATTAAGCCATATATCGGCGGCGGATTTGGCAACAAGCAGGATGCGCTGTATGAACCGCTCTGCGGATTCTGCAGCCAGCAGGTCGGCGGCAGGCTCGTGAAGCTCGACGTCAGCCGCGAAGAAACCTTTATCAGCAACCGCGTACGCCACGCGATTCGCTACCACATCGTCACCTATGCACGCCCGGACGGACGTTTTGTCGCGCGCCAGATGGAAGCGTATTCCAATCAGGGCGGCTACGCGAGCCACGGCCACGGCATCTGCGCCAAGGGCGCGAATGCGTTCAAGCAGATCTATGTGGATGCAGTCGCAACAAAAGTAGACGCGTACACCGTGTTCACCAACCTACCCGCGGCGGGCGCAATGCGCGCCTACGGTATCCCGCAGGTGTCGTTCGCAATCGAGAGCAGCGTCGAAGACGCGGCGAAGGCACTCGGAATGGATTCCGTCGTAGTGCGCCAGATGAACATGATGCCGGTCGGTTATGTCGATGCGTTCTCCAAGAACTGCAACTATTTCGACAGCCTGAATCAGTGCATCGCCAAAGGCAAAGCCTATATGGATTATGACCGCCTGCACGCGGAATACGCCAATCAAACCGGACCCATCCGTCGCGGCGTCGGCATGGCGATCTTTTGGTACAACACCGCCGTCTGGCCCATCGCGTTGGAAGCCAGCAGCTGCCGCATGGTCATGAATCAGGATGGTTCCGTGCAGTTGCACATCTGTGAAACCGAGATCGGCCAGGGCGCGGACACCGTGTTTGCGCAGATGGTCGCGGATACGGTCGGCATTCCGATGGAAAAGGTGCACGTCGTCTCCACGCAGGACACAGATACGACCCCGTTTGGCACGAGTGCTTACGCCTCCCGCCAGACTTACGTCGCGGGTTTCGCGATCCATAACATCGGAACTCAGCTGAAAAACAAGCTACTCAACTACGCCTCGTACCTGACGAACAAACCCGCGGAGCAGATCGACATCGTCGACGGCCGCGTGATCGACAAGGCAAGCAGCGAACTCTTGATGAACATCGACGAGCTGGCGACCAGCGCGCTCTACTCCCTCGATCAGGCGGAGCAGTTCAGCGCGGAAGGCACCACGCAGATCAAGAGCAACGCCTATTCCTTCGGTTGCGGTTTTGCCGAAGTAGAGGTAGATATTCCCATGTGTAAAGTCAAACTGCTGCGCATGATCAACGTTCACGATTGCGGCAGACTGATCAATCCACAACTCGCGGAAGCGCAGGTACACGGCGGCATGAGCATGGGGATCGGTTACGGCATGGGCGAGCAATTGCTCTTTGACCCCAAGACCGGCAAGCCGCTGAACAATAACCTGCTCGACTACAAGCTCTGCACCATGATGGATCACCCGGATCTCAAGGCGGAGTTTGTGGAAAACTTTGAGCCGACTAGCCCCTTTGGCACAAAGGCACTCGGCGAACCGCCCGCCTGCCCGGGAGCGCCCGCCATCCGCAACGCGATTCTCAACGCAACCGGCGTTGCAATCAACCAAACGCCCATGACGCCGCATATCCTCTTTGAGCGATTCAAAGAGGAAGGCATGTTATAAGAAAGGAGCTGACGAAGTATGTATGATTTTTCCGCTTTATATGAGGCAACCAGCGTACAAAACGCCGTTGAACTCATGCAGGCGCATCCGTCGGCAGTTCTGATTGCGGGCGGCAGCGATATATTGATCAAAATGCGCGAAGGCAAACTCGCCGGCGCAGAGCTCATCAGCCTCTTTAAGCTCGACGAGCTACGCGAGGTGACGCTTGACCCCGACGGCGCACTACGCATCGGTCCCATGACGAGCTTTTCCCACGCGACGAATAGCCCGCTGTTACAGCAATATATGCCGGCTCTCGGCGAATCGGCCGACACCGTTGGTGGCCCACAGCTCAGAAGCGTCGGCACCCTAGGCGGCAACATTTGCAATGGCGTCACCAGCGCGGACACCGCCTCCACGCAGGTAGCTTACGACGCAATGCTGGAGATCACCGGGGTCAACGGCATGCGAAAAATCAGCATTCATGATTTCTATAAGGGTGTCGGCAAGGTCGATCTTGCGCCCGGCGAACTGCTTACTGGCATTCTCATCCCCAAGGAAAGCTACGAAAACTGCTTTGGCTACTACATCAAATACACCATGCGAAACGCCATGGACATTGCGACCATCGGCTGCTCGATCAACGTAGTGCTCAGCGCGGATAAAAAAACGATTCAGCGCGTGCGTATTTCTTACGGCGTCGCGGGGCCGGTGCCGATGCGCGCCAGATCTGCCGAAGCCGCAGTGAACGGACAGCCGGTCAACGAGGCAACCATTGCGCTCATCGGAGACGCGGTGCTAAGCGACGTCAACCCGCGCACCAGCTGGCGCGCGAGCGCGGACTTCCGTAAGCAGATCATTAGCGAGACCGCCCGCCGCGGCTTACGCGCCGCCGTCGAGCGCGCAGGAGGTGTGTTTTAATATGGAAAAGAAACTGGTCAAGTGTAACATTAACGGCAAGGACGTAGAAACGTATGTAGACGTCCGCGCCTCGCTGACGGATATGTTAAGAAACGACTATCGCCTCACCTCGGTCAAAAAGGGCTGCGAGGTCGGCGAATGCGGCGCCTGCAACGTCATCATCGACGGAGAGTGCTTTAACTCCTGCATCTACCTCGCTGTCTGGGCGGAAGGAAAACACATTCGCACGCTGGAAAGTCTGCTCAGCCCCGATGGCGAGCTCAGCGACATTCAGCAGGCGTTTGTGGACGAAGCCGCCGTACAATGCGGATTTTGCACGCCGGGGTTCATCATGACCGCAGTGAAAGTGCTGGAAACCGGCAAAGAATACACGCGCGAAGAGCTCCGAAAGCAGCTCTCCGGGCATCTCTGCCGCTGCACAGGTTATGAAAACATTCTCAATGCAGTCGAAAAGACAATGAAGAAGCGGTTAGGTAAGGCATAACTCTTAATCCATAAAATAGTTGTGTAACCATTTTGAGCGCAACTGAAAAGACGATGAAAAAGCGCTTGGGGAAATCATAGTTGAATTTCTTTGCATAAGATTGCAGAAAAATCTATTGGCTATGCGAAAAAAAGAATTGCATTACGCGATTGGTTGAAGTAGCATAAAAACCAAACCATTCTATTCGCCCGATTCCGCGAACTGACGGTCTCGGGCGATTTCATACTCGCTCGAAAGGAAGAATTCAATCATGCGTTACTCGGATTTGGACAAAGCGGCTCTCCAAGCGGAACTGACCCGCGTACAACAGGACTACGAGGCTCTGCGCGGCAATAAACTCAACCTCAATCTCACCCGCGGCAAACCCGAAACCGCGCAACTCGCGTTATCAAACGATCTGTTTCACACGCTTGATGACGGCAATTTTGACATGGACGGCATGGACACGCGCAACTATGGCGAGCTGGCGGGGCTTCCTTCCTGCCGTAAGTTATTCGCGGACATTCTGTTTTGTAAGCCGGAAGAAGTGATCCTCGGTAACAACGCGAGCCTGCAACTCATGTACGACCTGATCGCAAAGGCTTACACCCACGGCCTTAAGAACAGCGTCCGTCCCTGGGCGAAAGAGGAGAAGATTAAGTTTCTCTGTCCCTTCCCCGGCTACGACCGCCACTTCAACGTCAGCAAGAGCTTCGGCATGGAACTGGTTCCCGTGCCGATGGATGAAAAAGGGCCAAACATGGATCTTGTGGAAGAGCTCGTCAAAGACGCTTCCGTCAAGGGCATGTGGTGCGTGCCGAAGTTTTCCAACCCCGACGGCTATGTCTTCCCGCTGGAGACCTGCAAGCGCATCGCTGCTCTGCGCCCCGCCGCGCCGGATTTCGCACTCATGTGGGACAACGCGTATTGCATCCATACCTTCGAGGGCGACGACATCCCGTTCCCGGATATGATCGGTCTTTGCCGCGAGGCGGGCAATCCCGACCTCGTATATGAGTTTGCGTCTACCAGCAAGGTAACGTTTGCGGGCGCGGGCGTCTCCTGCATGGCTGCAAGCGTGGAAAACATCAAATATATGCTGAGCCTGATGACCTTCCAGACCATTGGCCCAAACAAGGTGAATGAGCTAATGCATGTGCGCTTCCTCAAAAACGCAGAAAACACCCATGCGCATATGAAGAAGCACGCCGCTTTCATGAAGCCAAAATTTGACCTCGTCTGCGAGGCGCTGGAAAAAGAGATCGATCCGCTCGAAATCGCGAGCTGGCACCGTCCGCTCGGCGGCTATTTCGTGAGTGTCAACCTCATGCCCGGCACCGCCAAGCGAGTAGTCGCGCTCAGCAAGGACGTTGGCGTGGCGCTCACCGGCGCGGGAGCCACCTATCCCGGCGGCGTCGATCCCGAGGATACCAACCTGCGCATTGCGCCTTCCTACCCGCCGATTTCTGAAGTCAAGCTGGCGATGGAGGTCTTCTGCGTCTGTGTGAAACTCGCGACACTGGAAAAACTCCTCGCGTAAATTAAAACATGTCAAGCAAAACGCCGCTTCCGATCAGTCGGAGGCGGCGTTATTTGTTGCGTTAATCCCATTATGGCTGATAGACCAGATCGATCTGCACATCGTCCTCGCTCGGCTCAAAGCCGATTTTTCGGTAGAGCACAATTGCGCTCGTGTTGCAGTCGTCCGCCAGCAAGAAAGCGCGCGTCGCTCCGTGATCAAGCCCGTATTGCAGCGCGCTCTCAACCAAAGCCCTGCCATAGCCTTCGCCCTGAAACTCCGGCAAAACGGCAACCTCCCGTATCCAAATGATCGGGCCGGATTTTCCGTCATAACCGTATAACGACGTGCTGACGATGCCGATCATTCTGCTGCCGTTTCGGCAGGCTAGCACGGTCTCGTGTCGCGATCCTCCGGCCAGCGCCTGCGGATCACAGCCGGTCATCCATGCGATGATACTCTCCCTTGTTTCTCCAAAGAACTCCCGGCTTTGCAGGCGGCAGCTTTGCGAAACAGCGGCTGCCTCCTCCGCTTCCGAAAGTAAAATCGGTTCGCAGGCAGGTTTCGGCTCATAGGATGCTTTCAGTTGTCTAATCCAATATTCGCGCAAAATGCCGAACTCGTTAAAGCCGCTTTTCACGAATCTTGCTTTCCAAGATTCAGGTACAAACGTAACGAGCGTTTCTTTTCCGCCGCGCTTCGCCGCAGCGATGACCGCGCCCGGTTCCTTTGCCGCCCACTGCAAATCCCGAATATCCGCTTCCGGTTTAAAGCCAGCAAGCAGTATCAGCGAATCCGAGTCAGCGAGGACGTCATAAGACTTCACGCTTTCGTATTCCAGGTAGGTAAACGAAGAACAGCCGATTCTCAGCGCACGTTCCTTAAGCGCACCAAATGCCTCGTGTGATATCATCGGTCTACCTCCAATCCTGAAAAAAAGCGACGGAATTCCTTCCGTCGCTTGTGTTACCTATGCCTTGAACGAGTCAAACCCCATCTTGTGGTAGACCTTGCTGACGGTCTTGCGCGCGGTTGCCGAAGCAATTTCTGCACCGTGTTTCATCGTCTCGGTGAGATACGCCTTGTCGGCAAGCAGACGCGCATACTCGGTCTGAATCGGGCGGAGCGTTTCAATGATCGACTCCGCGACGCCGCTCTTGAGGTCGCCATAGCCTTTGCCTTCGAAATGCGCGACCGAGTTTTCGATGCTTCCGTTCGTACAGGCGGAGTAGATCGAAAGCAGGTTGTAGACACCCGTGCGTTCCGGATTGCCCGTAACTTCTCCCTCGCTGTCCGTCACCGCGCGCTTGAGCTTTTTCAAGATCGCGTCCGGCTCGTCGAGGATGCGGATGTATCCGTTGGGATTGGGGTCGGACTTGCTCATCTTTTTCTCCGGCTCCTGCAGGCTCATGATGCGTGCGCCGATCTTGGGAATATACGGCTCCGGCACGACGAACGTTTCGCCATACATGTTGTTGAAGCGAATCGCGATGTCACGCGTCAGCTCAACATGCTGCTTTTGATCCGCTCCGACGGGGATGTACTTCGCCTGATAGATCAGGATATCCGCCGCCATCAGCACAGGATACGTAAAGAGGCCTGCGTTGATGTTGTCAGTGTTCTTTGCGCTCTTCTCTTTGAACTGCGTCATGCGCGAAAGCTCGCCCATGTAGGTGTTGCACATCAGCGCCCAGGTGAGCTGTGTGTGCTCCGGCACATGGCTCTGGACAAAGATGGTCGAGCGATTTGGATCGATGCCGCAAGCGAGGAATAGCGCAAAGGTTTCGATGCTGCGCCGGCGGAGTTCCGCAGGATCCATTTTGACCGTCTGCGCGTGCAGATTGGCGACCATATAATACGCTTCGAATTCGTCCTGCATGGTGGCCCAATTCTTCAGCGCACCGAAATAATTGCCTATGGTGAGTACGCTCGTCGGCTGAATGCCGCTGAGTATTCCTGGTTTGGTTGTTGTCGTTGCCGTCGTTTCCATCTTTTCTCCCAGTTTCGCCGTTTGGGTGGCGATATTTATAACATTTCGCAAAACGCGCCACAAGGCGCGCATGCTTTTGAAAAAATATTGAGCAAGAAATAAGCCGAGTTCTGTCTAGTGCGACCATCTATCTAAGGCCAATCGTTGCCGAGAGGCTCATGCGATTCCCGAGAGCGTAGCGAGCCGCTATTAAATGCTCCCATACCAATCTTGCACCAAGTGGGGTTTACAGCGCGCTTCCGTCGCCGGAGCGCGGGTGAGCTCTTACCTCGCCTTTCCATCCTTACCCGTTGCCGGGCGGTTTCTTTCTGTTGCACTTTCCCTGGAGTCGCCTCCGCCGGGTGTTACCCGGCACTCTGCCCTGTGGTGCTCGGACTTTCCTCACCTGCTTTCGCGGGCGCGGTCGCCTTTCTTACTCAAAACAATATTCTGTTGTCAATGCGTGTCAGTCGTTGACTTGATACAGGATTCTACCGCAGTTTTCGCATTCCACGATTCCGTCGGTGGTCGCAATCTTTTTCAGCATTACCATCGGCAGGGACATATTGCACCCGCCGCACTTGCTATTGACGATTTTCGCGATCGGCACAACATGATGCAATTTCACCTGCTGATACCGTTCCAGCAACGCGGGATCGACTGTTTTGGAGAGCGTTTCAAGGTTTTGATCATGACGATCCAGTTCACCTTGTCGCGCTACCCTCTCTTCTTCGCACTGAACGCGCAGTGTGTCGTATTCCTTCTTCGCTTTGCTCGCGGCGCGCGCTGTGGTTTGATATTCATCCGATGCCTTTTCGATTTCGTTCAGCAGCGTCCTCACTTCGCGTACGCCCTGCGATACTTCGCGATTGAGCCGCTCGATGTCTCCCTTGAGCTCCGTCATTTCCTCTGCGGTGCTCTCGTCGTCCTGCTTAATGGTGTCGAGTTCCGCGCTCTCAACCTGCAATCTCTCTTCGAGTTTGCTCACGCGGTCGGTCAATTTTGTCATTTGTTGTTCGTATGATTCGATGTCCTCGGAAAGCTTCGCAATGACAGCCTGCTGGTTTTTCAGCTGCTTATGCAGCTTGTTCAGCAAGAGTCTTGCAGGGGTGGAACGAATCTCCGTCTCAACGGTATTCTTCGCGACCTCAGCTTCCTGGTAGGCCCATAATGCTTCCATCTTTCTCACGGCATTTCCCTCCTCAAAGGCGCACAAACGGACTCCCGTCCACACGCGATAACTGATATTGTACACCAAAACAATCGTTCTGTAAACGCTTGATCAAAGGTTCGAGCACAACTACCTCTGTTTCATAGTGCCCCGCAACTACAAGACTCATCCCAAGCGACTGCGCATCGATGGCATCCGAGTGCTTAACCTCGCCGGTCAGCAGTACATCTGCGCCCTGCGCCGCCGCAAGTACGACAGAATCTCCACCGCTGCCGCCCATCACCGCCACGCGCTGAACGATCCGCTCCGCGTCGCCAGCGACGGCTACCCGCGCACCCAGGACTGACTTTGCGCGGTTTGCAAACGACAAGAGCGTCTCTGGCTCCTTCAGCGTACCCACTCTGCCGACGCCTTCGTCAAAAGGAATCGCCTCGCGAATGCCAAAAAGCGAGCATAGCGTATCGTTCACGCCGCCGTGCGCCGCGTCTAAATTGGTGTGCGCGGCGTAAAGCCCGATGCCGTGACGCAGCAATATGCAGGCGGCAACCGTCGCAGGGTCGCTGAACGTCATGTGCTTGACGGGATGAAAGAACAGCGGATGGTGCGTCAACACAAGATCCGCGCCCCACTCAACCGCTTCCTCCGCAACTGCCTTCGTGCAATCCAGCGCGACGAGTACGCGCGAAATCTCGGTGTGATCCGGCTCGATCAATAGTCCCGGGTTATCAAACTCCAGCGCTAACGCACGCGGGGCAATGCGTTCCATCGTCGCGGTGAGCTCCTGTATTTTCATGGTTTCATCTCCCAATTTGTCAAAATCTGTTCCAGTTGCTCCGCTTGGCGTAGTAATGCATCGGCGTACTGTGTTTTTAATTTTCGCTTTGTCGTGGCCAACATATGTTCCGCGAGCGGCTTCATCAACGGCTCTCGGTTTAGAAACGCCGTGTAGCCGAGCAAAAAACACTCCGCAGGCCAGCCTGCAGGCAACTCCTGCTTTTGAACCAGCGGCTGACCGACCGAAAACACCTGATAATAACGTCCTGCGTCCAGCACGACACAATCTCTTAGTACAGGATAGTTACGCTCATAGAGCCAGCGACGAATGTCTTCAGCCGCGCGCATGGGCTGCAACACACACTTTTTCGCACCCATCAGCGGTGGATTCACGGCTAGAATTTCAGTCATGAGCGTGCCGCCCATACCGAGGATGGCGAGCGCATCCGCTTCGCCTGCTATGAGTGGCATGAGCCCGTCGCCAAGCCGCGTTTCAATGCGGTCTTGCGCGCCTATCTGCCGAATCAAGCGCTCCGCCTTCTTGAGCGACGGTTCACTGATGTCGATTGCGATGCAGCGTTCCGCCACGTTTCGCTGAATCAGCGCGCAGCTCAGCCGCCCGTGGTCACAACCCACATCCGCGACGACGCGCGCGCCGAAAAGAAGCTCAATTGCGCAATCCAGCCGCTCCCGCGGGTGAATTCTCTGACCATTCTGTTGCATATATTCCTATTATAAAAAACAATTCAAAAAAATGCAAACTTGTCACAATCGCATATTGTGTCATTTATGCAAAACTACGCTTGCCCTTCGGCGTAAAAAACGCCGGAAACCCGGCGTTTGAATGGTATTTGCATGCGCTAGATGCGTATCGCCTTTTTTGGCCCCACGCGATCGATCGGCCCGCCGCCGAGGCATTCTTCCCCTTGATAAAACACGACCCACTGTCCGGGCGTGACTGCACGCTGGGGTGTATCAAACGCGACATGCGCGCCCGCGCTCTGAATTGAGACATGAACTGGCTGATCCGGCTGGCGATAACGAAACTTTGCCGTGCAGACAAACTCGCTTGCGGGCGGATTCCCTGCAATCCAGTTGAGTTTCTCCGCATCGAGCGAGAGCGAAAATAGCTCGTCATGCTCGCCCTGCTGCACGATGAGCAGATTGCGCTTGAGGTCTTTGCCGATGACAAACCAGCTTTCGCCGCTGCCGTCGCTGCGCCCGCCGATGCCGAGGCCTTTGCGCTGCCCAAGCGTGTAATACATCAGCCCGTCATGCTTCGCGATCACTTTTCCCGTTTCGTCCACCATATCCCCCGGCTGAGCGGGTAGGTATTGCATCAAAAACTGCTTAAAGTTCCGCTCACCGATAAAGCAGATGCCCGTCGAGTCCTTTTTTGCGGCGTTGCTCAAGCCGGATTCCTGCGCGAGCTTGCGCACCTCCGACTTTTGTAGTTCGCCGATTGGGAACATCGCGTTTTTTAGCTGATCCTGCGTCAGTCCCGCGAGAAAATAGGTTTGATCTTTACCCAAGTCCCTTGCGCGCAGGAGCTTCACGCCGTCGGTTTTATCCAGCCGCGCGTAATGCCCCGTCGCGAGTGTATCGGCTCCGGTGGAGACCGCAAAGTCCAGAAACGCTCGAAACTTGATTTCACAGTTGCAGAGCACGTCCGGATTCGGCGTTCTGCCGCGCGCATATTCTTCCAGAAAATAGGAAAATACGCGGTCACGATACTCCCGCGCAAAATTGACCGTATAATAGGGAATTCCGATAACCGAGCAAACGCTCTTGACGTCGTCATAATCGCTTGCTGCGGCGCAGACGCCCGTTTCGTCGTCCTCTTCTTCCCAGTTTTTCATGAATACGCCGACAACGTCGTGCCCCTGCTGTTTTAATAGCAGCGCGGCAACAGCGCTATCGACCCCGCCGGACATGCCAACAACGACATGGCCCGTATGTAGATTACCCATGCTTCTCTTTGCCTCGTTTTCTACGAAGCCG
>Ga0302294_10000387_pt1 | contig 13660 bp, 11 predicted proteins | sample III_Fen_N2_3_FD_194550 | JGI IMG/M metagenome (GOLD analysis project Ga0302294, IMG submission 194550) | Peat permafrost microbial communities from Stordalen Mire near Abisko, Sweden - III_Fen_N2_3 | ecosystem: Environmental > Terrestrial > Soil > Wetlands > Permafrost | place: Sweden: Abisko...
CGGGTTCGCGACCCAGCGCGTTGAAGAGGTGGTCTGCACGCTTCACGATCCGTTTTCCCTTCGAAACAAAACGCACTGTAACCGACTTTCCGGTGCTCGAGATTTTTTCGACTTTGGTATCGGTGAAAAGTTCGACGCCTTCGTCGCGGAAGGCCTGTTGGACGACTTCGCTGGCTTCCGGCGAATGGTCGCGGAGTATGTTGGGGCTGCGTTGAATCAGGGTGACGCGGGCACCGATGCGCCGGAGAAACTGGGTGAGTTCGCAGGCGACGATGCCGCCGCCAAGGACGATGACACTCTTGGGGACGAAATCTAGATTGAGCACGTCGTCGCTCGTCCAGCAGGGCGTTTCTGCCAGTCCGGGCAGCGGAGGCGTGCTGATTCGTGAGCCCGTGGCGATTAGGATATGTTCGGCGGTCAGGCGTTTCCCGTTGGCCAGCTCGACGGTGTGGGCGTCGACAAAACGCGCCTGGCTGCGGTGAAGATCCCATCTATCGGAGGCGAGCTGCTTTTCGCGGTAACCGGCAAAGTCGGCGATGATCTTTTTCTTGCGCGCCAGGATCGCCTTCATGTCGGCGGTGGCTTGCGGGATTTTGAGGCCGAAAGTTTTTCCTTTTTGAGCGAGATGGAGCACCTCCGCCATATAGAGCAGGGTCTTCGATGGCATGCAGCCGCGCAGGATACACAAGCCACCGAGCGGCCGACCTCCGTCGACGATGGCGACACGTTTGCCCAGATCGCTGGCGACGCGTGCGGCGTTGAAGCCCGCGCTGCCGCCGCCGATGACCAAAAAGTCGTAGTGGGATTGCTTCACGGGAGAGATTGGTTGTGGTTTAGCGGCCTTTGCCAAAAAGCATGACGTGGATCGTCTTCAAAACGATGGAGGCATCGAGGCGGAACGAAAAGTGCCGGATGTAATAGAGGTCATATTCGAGCTTGCGCAACGTGTCCGCGATGCTGGCACCGTAGGGGTAGTTTACCTGCGCCCAGCCCGTGATGCCTGGCCGCACGAGATGCCGAAAGTGGTAGCAGGGAATTTGTTTTTCGTAGTCGGCGACCAGTCGATTCCATTCGGCGCGCGGTCCGATGAGGCTCATCTCGCCTTTGATCACGTTCAGAATTTGCGGAAGTTCATCAAGACGGCTGGTCCGCAGCCACCGGCCTGCCTTGGTGATGCGGTTGTCGACTTCCTGTGCATAGGGAACGCCGGTTACGTTTTGGCGCATTGAGCGAAACTTGTAGACCGAAAACGGCACGCGGTTTTTGCCGATACGGGTTTGTTTGAAAAGAACCGGCCCCCGGTCTTCCAGCCAGATGGCTGCACCCGCGACGAGGAATATCGGAATGGCGAGTACCAGGCCGATGGACGCCAGAACGATGTCGTTGATGCGCTTCAACCGTTCGAAAGCAGGTTCACGCGCCACCTGGAATCCTTCCTGGAAAAGCCAGGTCTGGTTGAGCCGGTAGAGGGGAATTTTGCGCCAGTAAACCTGATGGAAGAGTTCCAGGGTGTAGGTGGGGACGCCCGTAAAATAGAGATCGACCAGCTGCTGGGAAATCTCGGGGGTCAGGTCGCAACTGGATTCGCGCAGAACCAATGCCTCCACCCCAAGCTGGCCGGTGACGATTTGTGCCAGTACCTCGGTGACAGGCGTGGGGCTGCCGGCACCGGGCTGTGCCGGGGCGCTGACGGCATGGATAACCGGCTGCGTCATCCCGGCGAGGGTACACTCTTCCCTGAACGTTAACGCGCTGTCACGATCGCCGAGAAAAACGATGCTGCGTCCGCGCCGTTTTTTATGCTGGAGCATGCTGCTAAAACGCCGGTAGGTCAGTGTAACTGGCACAAGCACAAAGAAACTTATGCCCACCACCGCGCGGCTCTGTTGCAGGGAATAGCCGCCGGGGATCACGACAAACGTCACCAGTAGCGTGGCGATCATGGCCGAGAACAGGGCGATGGAATGCTGGCTCGCGTATTCGAGGTTCAGCATGTCGGTCTGCGGCTTGTAACCATCGATCAAATACAGCGCCACGATCACAAGCGCCGCAGGGACCAGTAGCGGGCCGAGGATGACGCCATGCAGGTGGTAGAGCAGGCGGACGGAGTTGAAAGCCAGCCCTACCGCCAGTGTGTCCAACACGAGCAGGGAAATCATTGTTTTGCGGCCGACTTTCATTTTCCAGAGGATGGTGGGAGGGCCGCCGGGCCCGCAAGCGGCATTCCACTTTGCAAAAGCGAAGACCAAATTGCTATTGCGTGATTGAGCTGACCTTTGGCCTCCCAAAAACGGATGGCGGCGCTGCGCAGGGCGGCCTGGTGCCCGGCATCGCGGCACAGGCGGCGGATCGCGTCGGCCGCGCCGGCAGGGTCTTCGCGCGACACCGCGATACCGAAACCATTGGATTGAACCAGCAGTGCCAGTTCAGACTGGAGCGGGCCGATAAAAAGCACCGGCCGCCCGGCGGCGGCGATGCCGTAGAGTTTGCTGGGAAAGACGAATGGCTCGCAGCCGGCACGCAGGGTGACCAGGTGAAGATCGGGCAGCGACAACGTCTCGGCCAGCCGATCGCGCGGCTGGGATGGTTGGAAGAAGACGTGAGTCAGTAGCCGGTCAGCAACGAGGGTTTGCAGGGAGGGTTTTTGCGCGCCGTCGCCGATAAAAACAAAGGCAATATCGGGCTCGTTGCGCAGTGCCGTGGCGACTTCGAGCGCCGGCTCAAGGTCATGAACGCGGCCAAGATTGCCCGAATAACCCACGACAAATTTGCCGGCAAGATTCCAATGGGCGCGAAGGTTGCTTGCGGATGGTTCGGCCACCGGGGCAATGCCGGCGGGCGCCCAATTGGGACAGATGAGGATCTTTTCTTTTGCCACCCCAGTTGAGGCGACGAAACGAGCCATGTCGGTACCAAGAACGATACAACGGTTGGCGCGGTGCCAGGCGCGGTTTCGCGCTGCGCGGAAAAGCAGCGGCAGTTTTGAGCCAGAAACGGCGGTGGCGATTTCTGGATACACATCCTGAATCCAATGGACGAGTCGCACGCCGCGGCGCCTGGCCAGTCGTGAGGCCGGGATGCCGAGCAACGGTGGATCGGTCATCACGACGACGGTGTCGCCCGTCCTTACCCGGGCGGAAAGCAGTCGCAGGGCTCCGACGGAAAACGAAACAAAGTCCGCGCTGCGACCGAGGAGACTGCGACGGCCCCAACGGCTGCCCCGGACTCGGAGGATTTCCACGCCGTTGCGCGTTTCGAGCGTTGGACATTTCGGCTCGCGCGGACTGCTGGTGATCACGGTAACGGCGAGCCCGGTGGAGGCCAAAGCTTCTGCCAGATCCGTGAGGAGTTGGGCCGTGGCCGGTTCATCGGGCCAGTAGAAACGGTTGACGAAGAAAACGCGGGGCTGTTCGGTCATGCAGGAAGTGCCTGGCGGCGTTGGCGACGGATCTCCGCGGCGATCCAATGTTCGTAACGCGAGAGTAGAACACAGTAAGCGAAACCAGCGCGCCCATCCAAAAATCCGCGACGCAAGAGGTACTGATAAATGAAACGGAGCACGCTGCGGGCGGGCAGATGCTGGCCAAGAATTTTCAGAGCACGCCGCCGTACCAGCGCATCCGCGGCGAATAAACGTCGGGTGAGCGCGCTGGTTTCAGGTGGGCGGGCGAGAAATGCTGCCGCTTCCTGACGGGCGTAACCGCGATGTTTTTCCTCTAATTCCGTATCGCTGTGGGCCGAGAGATTGTGGAGATAGTTCGTCTGCAACCGGCCAAGACGCAGGCCGGGCTGCTCGCGCTGACCGTGGCCGACTTGGACGAAACGAAAACGGCGGACGTGCCCGAAACGGGCCTGGTAGGCGGGGAAATCAGTGCAGTGCGGTATCCAGCGCCCGTGAAAAAACATGCGCGGAGCGGCAAAATAACCGTCAATATCCTGGGAATTTCGTTCAGCGAAGGCGGAACATTCCCGGAGGAGTTCGGGGCTGAACTTCTCGTCGGCGTCGAGGTGGAAGACCCACTCGTTTTTGAAGGCGACGGTATCGAGGGCGAAATTGCGCTGATCGGCAAAATTGGTGAAAGCACGTACGACGACCCGGGCACCGGCGGCTTGGGCGATCGCGCTGGTTCGGTCAATCGAGCCGGAATCGAGCACTACGATGTCGTCACAACCGGCGAGACTGGCGAGGCAGGAGGGAAGGTTGTGCTCTTCGTTGAGCGTAAGGATGAGGACGGAAAACATGGGATTACCCGGTGTGCTCGCGCTGATCGATTTGTGCCCAACGCACTGCAGCAAAAAAACAGGTCCAAAAGGCGATCGTAACGGCGGGATTGCCGAAGGGGAATTCGATCCCCGCGTAGAGCAGAATCAACCCGCACCCGCCGAGCAGATAGCGGGGCAACGCCGTGATTTGACGTAGCTGGCGAAGTTGAAAGACCGGCACGAGTAGAAAGCCCAGGAGGAGAATCGTGCCGATGGCACCTGTTTCGGCAAAAAGTTGCAGCCAGTCGGAGTGTGCGTCTTCGTAATATTGCGGCAGGTTGTCGACGGCATGTTGTGTGTTGTAGAACGAAAATACGGTGCCATAGGAACCGAGGCCCCAGCCAAACCAGGGCCGGTCGCAGGCCATGTGCCAGGTGTCGCCATAGAGCTGGGCGCGGCCGCCAATGCTGCCTTCCGAGCGCATGACGGCGAGCTGCTGTTGCGTGTCGGCAACCCGAGTCTCGATGGTCTGGCGGGTGAGGGTGAAAAGAATAGTGGCAGCGAGAACAATCGTCAGAACCAAGGCGGTGAGCGGGCCGCGCCTGGATTTGCCAAGTTCGCGTTGATGGAGCGCAACGCGACGCAACCCATGGATAAAGGCGGCGGTGAGCAACAGGACTGCGAGGATCGAGCACGAACGCGACCCGCTCAGCGGGATCGTCACTGCGAGAAAAAATATCGCCATCACGGACGCCAGGGCGGGCGAATGCCAGAAATCGCGATAGCCGGACCACGGACGAAGGCTGAAGAGGAGTCCAAGACTGACGGCCAACATCAGGACGACAAATGCTCCCCAATGGTTGTGATAAATGAAAGACGCAAAAAAGGAGGGATTGGGCGAGGGTACTTGATTAAAAAAAAGCCCATTTGCTCCGGCAAATTTTTGGAGCGAGCCAAACACAGAAAGTGCGAGAGCATTTGCCGCCAAAGCGAATAGAAGCCCACGCAGTGTGCTTCGGTGCCTGATCGCGAGCAGCAGGTTGTAGGAAGACAGTGCGATGACATCGAAAAGCCAGAGCGCTTGCAGCGCGAGTACAGGGCGCGCGCTGCTGGGCCAGAAGGAGAGGTTGTTGCATCGCAAATAAACCTGGCCACCTTCTATGACAGTGGTCCGCAGGCTTGGCTGGAACGTGCTAATCAATACGAGCAAATTGAAACCAACGAGTGGAAGTAACGGAAGTAGAGGCTTAACGAGTGGATGCCCCCCCAATCGGAAATCTTTCAAGGCGGCGATTGTGATAAGAGGTGCTAGGCTGCCGGAAATGCAGATTGCCGTTTTGGCCCACCCGGCCCCGCCGCCGAAGGCCCATGATGAAAATACCACCAACAGGATGACGTGAACCATCGCGAGGGTTTCAATTTTAGAACAATAGGGTCTCACGCTTGAGAAAGGTTGGTTCTGGCGGCTAGCCTACCGAGGGCGGTAAACACCTGAGTAAGGGAACGTCATCAGCTCCGTTGCCCACCAGCACGCCATATGGTGGCGGAACAGTTGGCAAAAGAGCGGGTGTCATTTTACGCTAACAATCACCGATGGTGTTTAGTCTTTGTAAACGAACTAGGCACTACCGTCTTTTTAGAAACGAACGAATACATAACAGCGGAACAAGGATCGCAATGCAGGCTTGGTAGAAGGAAGACAGCCACACGGCGAGGGTGGTCTCAGTATTCAAACACCAGGCCAAACAAAGCGTACGAAAAATTCCGCCAAAAGATAATATTCCACAGTCTGCGGTTCGGAGCGCCACCCGGCGAAGGACCCAGCCGAGGAGCAACCCGAGCACAGTGGTGCCGTAGAAACCAAAGTTCACGTAGGACTCAGCGATTAGGCCGAACCCTATGCTGGTGGTTTCCGCATCCTGTTCATTGAGCAGGCCAAGTCCGATTGAGAGCTGCTTGACGCTGTCATTTGGGCTAGGCTTGTTCGGCCAGAGGAGGCGAGGCACGATCTGCGGAGGGATTAGCCAATAGGTAGAGCCGCCGAAAAAGGGCGTGTTGCTGGGCACGGTTTCCACGGAGTGGCAGACTATCTGGATGAGTGAGGCGCGTTGAAATATGCTGGTGTGTGTGGCGCTATGCCTTTCTTGATCGGAGTCGTCCTTCTTTTGCAGGCCATAGCCAACCCACTCCGAAAGATAAGCCGGGGTTTGGATTAAACTGACTGGTTGGGTATCCTCTCCCCAGTAGATTTGCCGCATTCTGTATTTCCCGTTGTGCAAAACGGAAAAGGTGATCAGCGCGATGAGGCAGACCAACCAGGGAAAGCGCCGTGCCGTCGAAAAGTAGCCTACAAACGCGAGCAGAAACGTGATCAGGCCCGTCACGAGGAGAAGGCCGAGTGAGGGCAAGATGATTTGAAGGACGACGTTGATGATAAAGAGCACCTTTTGTTGTGGGGTGAGTTGATCGCTGCCCCACATGCGCGCCAGGATGAAAGTACTGAGTGTGCCGATGCCAAAGAAAATGGCCCGCAACGTGCCTCCCAGATTTGCCGGCACCCATTGCGTATAGGTGGAAACCAACAACCACAACGTGGTTGTCATGAGCGTGTAGGTTGTGAATTTGAGACTGTTTTCCGAGACGATCGCCTGCTCCAACCAGCCGACACGCGAAGGACGCTCGAAGGTATGCCCGGCCGCCAATGCGCCGAGAAAGCAGCTGAGTTGAAAAAGCACCACCAGCAGCGTTGCGGTCACCAACGTGCTTTCCGGATAGACCATGATTGCTTCGTGCTCCGAAAAAAGCGGTACGGCGTAGAACGGCACGAGCGTCAGCTGCAAAACTTCGGGTAGCGGGTAAGCCTCGTCGCCGCGCTCGAGCCATTGTAGCATTGGCACGATGCCCAGGCAAAAAATGCAGATCGTCAGAATCAGCAAGAATGGGTTTTGCCACGGGGAGTTTAGCCAAAACCACGTCGCCAGGCCCGCGGTGCCGACGTAGCCGAGCATCGCAAGTTGGCGACCGCGTTGGCGTGCCTCTATCTGGTGGTTTTCGTAATTGGATTTTGGCATGGCTCAGCTCGATGGGCGGTGCGACCAGAGGATTGCCACGTTTTCAACGGTGCGGAGCGGGTTGTATTTCTCGACGAGGACGCGCATCACGTCAGGTGACGGGGGGTGATGTGCGACTCGTTGCAGCGAGTCGGCAAGAGCACGGACGTCGCCGCAGGGAAATACATGTGCCTTGCCCAAGGGCGCCGCGAGGTCCGTCGCGCAACCGCAACGATCGCTGACAATGACCGGCAGGCCCGAAGCAAGGGCTTCGTTAACGACCAAGCCCCATGTTTCGCCATAGTCGCTTGGTAACACGAGGCAGTCGGCGGCGGCGAAGACGGTGGGGATCTCGGTTTGGTTTAGAAATCCGGTGACATTGCCATGCAGGGTTGGCGTTGCGATGAGAGCCTCGCGTACTTGTCTGGCGAGTTCGCCATCTCCGGCAAAGAGCAGATGCACAGGGCGACCTGCGAGTTCGGGACTGAGCTGTGCCGCAGCGAGAAGGTCGAGCGGCCGTTTTTTTGAAATCAGCTTTCCGCAGAAGAGTACGCAATATGCTTCATCGGCGATACTCCAACGATGGCGAAACTCCTCCCGTCGCTGGCGAAGATCCGCCGCGATGCGGGCGAAATGTTCGTTGTCCACGCAGTAGGGCGCGTCGGCGAGCTTTGACTCGGCAACCCCATGATTTAGGTAGAAGCGATGGTTGGCGCTGCCTATGGACAGGAAGTGATCAACGCGCCGGAAGAGCCACCCGAGGGCAAAGCGTTTCCAAAGGCGTCGCGACCATGCTTCTGGCCCCAGGTCGTGACTCTCGCCACGGAGCCAGACCTGAATGCCTGCATGGTGGGCGGATGCTGCAGCCTTCCAGAGGGTGCTGAAACGCCAACCTTCCAGCCAAATGGAAGTAACACCGTGAACGCGCAGCTCTGTCGCCCAATCTCGCTGCATGCGGATGCCGCCGAAAGAGTCGAGGCGCCAGTTTGGTTGAACATCGAGGAACCGGTGCGGGTAGCCTTCGAGCAGATCAACATCCCAAGCGAAGGACTTGCCAAATTCGGGGTCATAAGCAGGGAGGACCGCATGCGGTGTGAGGAACCACACTTCAAACGGCACACGCCCGTCGCGGGCAAGTGCGCGCCAGAGCGGAGCCTGATATTGGATTGGGTGACTGGTTATGATGGCGAGCATCGATTCAGGCAGTGTCGCGAAGGAGCGCGCCCCAACGGTCGCCGTAGGCTTCCCAATTGAATCGTGACCGCAATACCTCGGCAGCGGCGGCGACGCGACTGCGTTGGGGCGGAGTGTTGAGATAGTGGCGCATTGCCTCGACCAATGCATCCACCGAAAGAATCGGTACGAGCCGGCCAAGCGTGGCTTCCGTTACGGCTTCGATCGCACCGGTGTGCGGCGTAGAAATGACTGGTAATCCTGAGGCAAGTGCTTCGAGAATCACCAAGCCGAAGCCTTCGAAGAGACTCGGCAGCACAAACACATCGCAGCTGGCGTAGACTTGGGCGATATCAGAACGCGCCACCTGGCCGATCAGTCGTAACCCCGGCAAATCCGGAATGAGTTTGCGCTCATACGCGCCAATATTACCTACAATCAATAGTTCGGCATCGCGGGGTGCCAGCCGGCGCCAGGCCTCGAGCAGAACCGGCACGCCTTTGCGAGCGATCACGGAGCCAACGTAGAGGAAGCGGAAAGGTCGACGCGTAGAAGCACTGATAGCCATCGAGAATCGGTTCCAATCGACGCCATAGGGGTTCACGACGATCCGTTCGGGTGCAATTCCTTCGTCGATAAGGGTTCCGCGCGCAAATGAACCGCCCACGACGATGCGTCGGGCTTGAGCATGTTCCGTATTCTCCGCCGCAATGATTGCTGCTGGTCGTGGCGCGAGCGCACCGACCCAGTCGGGGTACTTCCGTGATAAATCAAGCATGAGCCGATCCAGCACTGCGGGATGGGCGATGGTTCGGTCGAGGTAGAATGTTTTCCCCTGCCTACTAGAACGATGGGCGAGCTGCCATGAGGACGTGTCGAAGCCAATGATTGCATCGCAATGCGCGAGAGCTGCATCGGGGATGGCCTCCTGGAACGTAGCATTGCGCTCATGCAATACCGCGAGCGAATCGCCGCCGCGCCGCAAGCGCAGCAATGCGCGCAATTCGACGAGTTGCGCCGTGTGGATTGTCCCACGTGGCACGCCTTCCACGATGCGCGAACTGAGTCCGCCGAGGCCAGGCATATGACCCAAAAAACGAGCGAGGGCGGCGGCGGCACTGTTTCCGGCGAAGGCCACGCCGGTCCAGAAGGCGTCCAGCAGTTGACGTTTTTCCAACTCTCGTGCGAGGTGGTGCGAGTGTTGGGTGCCTGGATGGGCGAGGAGAACTTTCACAGTGATTCGGTCCCCTGGGGCCTGCGCCGTGCGATCAACCAGCGGTTGTGAGAAATCGTGCGGTGCTCCGGTATAAGCAGACGCCATGTACCCGGTCTGATGATTCTGGTTACGTAGCCGAGGCGTTGCAGCCGTTCGATGCACCCGGTTTCAGCTTCGGGACTGTGCGTTTCGATCAAGAGCCGACAATCTTTTCCGGCCAGCGTCTCTTGGCCTGTGTCAAGCACCGCTGCTTCGGGACCGTCAATATCGATCTTGAGAAAAACCGGCGAAGGCAAATTGGCAGCAAGTTCATCGAGAGTTTGCCAATCGGGCGCCAGACCCTGTCCAGCGTATCCGGCGTGGATCCGCAGCCGCGGGTCAGATTGGAGCTGGTTGAGCGCGAGGTTGGCCGCAAATATTTCGCGCTCGGTCGCCGACGGTTCCACCGCGACGACACGTTCGATCCCTCGGAGGCGGAGGAAATACACGGTGAGCTCGCCCTTCGCGGCGCCGAGATCCAGAAAGCTGCGGCAGCCGCGGGCCAGTCGACGCATTGCGGCGAACGTTTCGTATTCGTAGAGGCCGAGGTAGTTTTGCAGCTCGCATTGCAGGTCCAGCCGCAGACGCATGCCGCGATAGAAACCGAACCGTATCAGGCGCGGATGCCTGCCCTTGGGTAGGAAAAACTTAAGGACGCCCATGCTTCAATCTCCTCCTTGCTTCCACTTCCAGAACGTAGAACGGCGGACGGGCTTGCGGCTGCGCAACACCATCGGTGTATTTCGCACCGCATCGGCCACGCCCGTTATCCCGGCGAGAAAAAATGATGGGCGTCGCAACCAGAACCAGAGATAGCTCACCAGCTTGAGCGGCATGACGATCACAACGTCGGGGATCGGGCAACGACGGAGCGTCATTACGAATTCGTTGCATACGCCTGAGCGATGGATGGGGAAGAAATTGCGATCTTGCCATGCCTTGTCATGCCACACGTGTACGCCCGGCAGCAGCGCGATCCGATAGCCAAGGTCGGCGAGTCGCAGTGAGAGATCTTTTTCCTCTGAACCGTAGGTGCCCGGTGTAACCGCGTAGAACCCTGCCTCTCTCGCCGCCGATAGGCGAAGAAGATGACCGCAACCAATAAATATCGCCACATTTCGTGAGTCGGTCCGTCTTGACGGTTGCGGACGGTCGGGGGAAAGAATGTCGAAAGCGACCGCCGACACTTTTGGATTGCGCTGGGCGTGTTCTACGGCGACGGCAATTTCGTCGTTGCGGAGAAACCACGCATCGTCGTCGAGGCTGACGTAGAAGTCCGCCGCTGTGTTTTGCATGAGCTCGTTGCGGCTTTCGATGATGCCATGGGGTTGTTCATGACGACGCCACTCGATGCCAGGAAATTTGTCATGCAGTGCAGGCGTGCTATCCGTGGATCCATCGTCGATTACCGAAACCTGCAGATTGGGGTAATCCTGGGTGAGCGCAGAAGTAATGGCCTTCGACAGAATGTGGGCGCGGTTGCGCGTGGTGATCCCAACAAGAACGCGTGGTGATGGGAGCAGGCTCAAAACGGTGGTTACTGCGAGTTGGTATCGCGTTGGCGGTGGACGTTGGCAGGGGAGCCGAAGGCGATGGCACCGGCAGGGATGTTGTGGGTAACGACGCTACCGGCTCCGATGACGGCACCGCGTCCAATGCGGACTCCGGGCAGAATCGTGACATGCGCGCCAAGCCATGCTTCATCTTCGATGATGACGGGGTTGGTGGTCATTGGCTGGCTTTTTACGGAACCGCCCGGGGCCGTGCCATGGTCGCCGTCGGTAATGAAGCAATGTGGCCCGATCATCACGTCGCGCCCGATGCTGATCCCTTGATGGGCGTCAAGAATGGTGTAACGGTTGATGTAAGTCCCGTGGCCAATCTCGATTTTATTGCGTCTTGGGTCGCCGCTGCAGAGGAGCACGACGCCTCTATCCAATGCGCAGCCGTGCAGTGTGATGTCGCTCCAGTTGCGTGAGATTTCGACTGCACGCAGCCAGCAGTAGGCACGGAAATCAACGCCGAGCAGTCGGTAGACACGGTTGCGAAAGCGAGAGGCAACACCCTGACCGAAACGATGGAATAGGCGGATCATGGCGCAGGCACGGGGATATAACCGCGCCAGTGGTGACGGTGCAAGATCACCGAGGTGAGACCGGCGACTTTACCGGCAAACGCAGCAGGGAAACGTCGCCAGCCGCTGCTGGTACGAAGCAAAAGTGTGAGTGAGAGGCATTGCCATGCCAGTTGGCGCAGATCCCAGATGAAATGGTCTTGGCCCATGATGTGGCGCATAACGAACCAGCGGTTGAGGGTCTCCATGCGCTCTCGGGCAAACGGGCGATCTTTATAGGAGGCCGGGCCGACGTCGTGAAAGACGCGCGCGGTGGAAGGCACGGATAACCGCCAGCAGCGGCCTAGGTGAAAGGTGAGCGCGGTATCTTCCATGAGTGAATAGCCCTGAAAAAAGTCGAGTAGCGGTGGTTGCGGGAGCGCCTCACGTCGGACGAGTGTGCAGCAAAGGTTCATCCAGTCCACGGATTGGTCGCCGGTGCTGTCGGCGGCGGGCAAGAAATTGAGTGCCGCACCACAACAGCGGCCGGCGAGCGAACCTTGGGCCGGGCACCCGAGCAGTGTATAGAGTTGGCGCATGATACGGCCTGGTGGATGGTAAGGTTGATTCGTAATAACCACTCCACAGGCCCCGAGCCGGGAGTCGGACTGAATCGTTCGCCATAAGGACGCGATGCAACCGGGCTCCAGGTCGATATCGTCGTCGGCGAACAGAACCCAAGGCTGAGTGACTGCGGCTACGCCTTGATTCCGTTGGGCGGCGGCACCCTTTGTTTGAGCAGGCAAGCAATGCAAGCTGACTCCGTGGGGCGGTTCGGGTAGTTCGGCGGCGGTGATAGGAGGGTTGGATGCGTCTACAATAATGATCTCCCTGGGGAAAAAGTCTTGGGCCAACAAGCTGGTCACAGTCCGACGTAAACGTTCCCGACGGTCGAGAGTGGGAATGACAGCGCTGATGGGGATTACCAACATGGTTGGGCGGTTTGCGCGGCTAGGAGGAGCTGCGCAAGCAACTGGGCGCGGAGTTTCGGCATGGCAAATTCATTGGCAGCCTCCTGAGCGGTGCGAGCGAGCGTAACGCGGAATGTGGCGTCCTCACGCAGCTGGGTTAGCGCTGTAGCAAGTGCGGCTGGTTCGGGCTCGGTCACGGTGAGCGCGCAGCCGGGTCGGGCCATGCACCAAGCAGTGCCGGCGGCGTCGGCCGGACCGGTGACGAGCAGCGGCAGACCGAGAGCAAGGCAGTCGCCGAGTTTGCTTGGGAAGTGCGTGCGGTATTGTCGCGCATGTACGCCTGGCGGGTTTAGATAGGGCTGGAGGATGGCATCACATTTTCCGAGAACTCCGCGGGCGGCGTCTTCCGGAGTCGGAGCATAACCATTAAAATGGAATACGTCATTGGCCTGACGCAGGGCTGCCAGGCCGCCGCTTGGGTCGGGGCCATACACTTCAACTGCCGTCCCCGTTTCACGCAGGACCGGTAGCATGGCGAGCAACTGTTCTCCGTATCCGTAGTGGAGTCCTCCTGCGTAACCGAGCGTCAGGCGGCCCGGGGTCTTGAGCTGCAGACAGTTTTCCGGCGTTTGTGATGGAAGATTTTCTGATCTCGGGGGAGGCAAAACCTCGCCGGAGAGCCTAAATTCTTGCGCGAAGTAGTCCACCATCGGTTGGCTGATGCAAAGACGGACGCAGGCTTGACCGTAGACCGCCCGGTCTCTTGCCAGTTGAGTGCGTTGCAACCAACCTGGCACCGGTTCGAAACCATGGGAGAGATCATGGACGAACAACACGAGGGGAAGACGCCGCGCGGCGGCGTAGCGGGCTGCGAGGTCGTAAAACCAAGAATCCTGCATCAATGTGAGAACGATATCGGGTTTGAAGCCGGCAAGCAGGGCATCGACGCGCCTGA
>Ga0302294_10000390_pt1 | contig 13571 bp, 12 predicted proteins | sample III_Fen_N2_3_FD_194550 | JGI IMG/M metagenome (GOLD analysis project Ga0302294, IMG submission 194550) | Peat permafrost microbial communities from Stordalen Mire near Abisko, Sweden - III_Fen_N2_3 | ecosystem: Environmental > Terrestrial > Soil > Wetlands > Permafrost | place: Sweden: Abisko...
TGGCGGCTGGGAAACGTCCCCCGCCGTCATCTCAACCACGGCATCCCGGTAACCGCAGCGAAAAAACTTTCAATCCACTTTCTTCATGAAACTCATCTTTATTCCCACGCTCACGGTCACTGCGTTGTCGATCTGCGTGCTGCTTGCCGGCTGCGGCGGCGCGCACGCACCCGGCAACGGCGACGCCAAGGCCGCACTCACGGTCACGCTCGTTTCTCCGAGCAGCTCCGACTGGCCGGAGCAATTCGCCGCCAATGGCAGCATCGCCGCATGGCAGGAGTCGGTCATCGGCGCCGAGGTCAGCGGGCTCAAGCTCGATGAGGTGTTCGCCAACGTCGGCGAAACCGTAAGCAAGGGCCAAATTCTCGCGCGGTTCAGCGAGGAGACCACCCGCGCCGACCTCGCGCAGACCGAGGCGTCGGTTGCCGAGGCCGAAGCCAATCTCGCGCTCGCACGTGACCAGGCAGAACGCGCCCGCCGGCTTGAAGACACTGGCACAGTGAGCCGCGAAGACATTCTCCAATACAATGCCAACGAGAAAACCTCAGCAGCCAAGCTCGCCTCCGCCCAGGCCCAGCTCGAGGCGCAGCGCTTCAAGCTTCGCTACACGCAGGTGCTCGCGCCCGACGACGGCGTGATCTCCTCGCGCACCGCCACGGTTGGCGCCGTGCTGAGCGCGGGCTCCGAACTCTTTAAACTCATTCGCCAGAACCGCCTCGAATGGCACGCTAAGCTCCCCGCCGATCAGCTCGTGCGGGTTGCGCCGGGCCAAGCCGTGACCTTGCGGTTAGCGAACCAAGTGCTCCTCAACGGCCTCGTGAGGCAGGTATCGCCCACCGTCGATCCCAACACACTCGATGGCACGATCTACGTCGATCTTCCGGAGCCCGGCGCGCTCAAAGCCGGCATGTTTGTCTCCGGCGAGATTCAACTCGGCACCGCGCCGGCGCTACATCTGCCCGAAAGTGCTCTCGTTTATCGCGACGGTTATCAATACGTGATGAAGGTGGGCGCTGACCGTCGCGTACACCAAGTGAAAGTCGCCACCGGTCGCCGCAGTGGCCAAGCCGTGGAAATCATCGGCGACGCCCTTACCCCAAGCGACCAGATCGTCACGTCCGGAGGCAGCTTCCTCAACGATGGCGACACCGTGCAGATCGCCGCAGAAAAACCCGCCGATACCGCCAAAGGAGCCAGCTCATGAACTTTTCCGCCTGGGCGATCAGAAAGCCCATCCCCTCCATTCTCCTTTTCGCTCTTTTGACTTTCGCGGGGTTCGTCGGCTTTCAAAAGCTGCCGATTCAAAACATCCCGGACATGGACCTGCCGACGGTCACCGTGACCGCGAGCCTCTCGGGCGCCACACCCTCGACGCTTGAGACCGAAGTCACCCGCAAGATCGAGGACAAGGTCGCCAGCGTCGCAGGCATCAAACACGTTACGTCCACGGTGAACGATGGGGCTTCGGTCACGACGATCGAATTCGACCTCGATAAAAATGTCCAAGAAGCCGTCAACGACGTCCGAAATGCCGTCGACAGCATTCGCGCCAATCTTCCCTCGGAAATGCAAGACCCCGTCGTGTCGCGCATGACGACGGTGGGAGGCGCCATTCTCACCTTCGCCGCAGCATCCAACGTGATGGATGAAGCGGAGCTCTCGTGGTTCGTCGATAACGACGTCAACAAGAATCTGCTCTCGCTTACGGGCGTGGGAGAAGTCACCCGCATCGGTGGCATCACGCGCGAGGTTCGGATCGAGCTCGATCCCACCAAGCTCCTCGCGCTCAACGTCACCGCAGCCGAGGTTTCCACCCAAATCCGCAAGGTTCAGCAAGAGTCGCCCGGTGGTCGCGTTAATCTCGGCGGACTCGAGCAATCGATTCGCACGATCGGCACAGTCAACACCGCTGCCGATATCGCTGCCCTACAGATTCCGCTGAACGACGGCCGCCGCATCCGCCTCGACGCGATCGCCACGGTCCGCGACACCGCTGCCGAACAACGCCAGACGGCGCTCGTCGATGGCAAGCCCGCGATCACGTTCCAACTGAAACGTGCCCGCGGCGCCAGTGAAGTCGCCGTAGCCGCACGCGTCCGCGCTAAAGTCGCCGCGATGGGCAAGGCAAACCCGAACGTTACCTTTACTGAGATCAACAATTCGATCAAACCGGTCCAGAGCAATTACGACGCGGCGATGCACTCGCTTTACGAGGGGGCGATCCTCGCGGTTATCGTCGTGTGGCTCTTCCTGCGCGACGCGCGCGCCACGTTCATCTCCGCCGTCGCGCTGCCGCTGTCGATCATCCCGACCTTTGCCGCAATGGCGCTGTTAGGGTTCCAACTCAACACAGTCACGCTGCTCGCGCTCACGCTCGTCGTCGGCGTTCTGGTGGACGATGCCATCGTCGAAGTGGAAAACATCGAGCGCCACCTGCGTGGAGGCAAAAAACCGATGGATGCGGCACTCGAAGCCGCCAACGAGATCGGCCTGGCCGTGATCGCGACATCGCTCACCCTTGTCGCCGTATTTTTGCCCACGGCGCTCATGAGCGGCATCCAGGGCAGATTCTTCAAGCAGTTCGGCTGGACCGCGGCTATTGCCGTCCTCTTCTCGTTGCTCGTCGCACGCCTGCTCACCCCGATGATGGCCGCCTACATGATGAAGCCAAAACCGGCGCTGAAGGAAAAGGATGGCCGTATCATGTCGCTCTACTTGCGCGCTGTGCGCGCGTGCCTCGCGCATCCGGCCAAGACACTCGGTGCTGCCGCCGTCTTTTTCGTCGCATCCATTTCGCTGATTGGCGTTCTCTCCGTCACGTTCCTCGGCGCGGAAGACCAGGATCAGACCGCCGTCACGGTCGAGGCCCCGCCCGGCAGCACGATCCAAGAAACGCTCCGCCTGGCCGAGCAGGCGCGCGCCATCGTCGCCAAAAACCCAGAGGTGAAGAACGTCTACACCAGCATCGGCACCGGCAGCTCGGGCGGCATGGGCGGCGCCGGCAGCGCAGCCGAAGTGCGCAAAGCGACGCTCACCATGCAGCTCACCCCCGCCGGAGACCGCGATCGTTCGCAACAGCAAGTCGAAACGGTGCTGCGTGAGCGCTTCGCCGAGATTCCCGGCGCGCGCTTCTCGGTCGGCGGCATGGGCTCGGGCCAGAAGGTTTCGCTGGTGCTCGCCGGCGACGACCAGAGTTCACTCCTCGCAACCGCGCAGCGCGTGATGGCCGAGCTGCGAACGTTGCCCAATCTCGGCAACATCACCTCGTCGGCCAGCTTGCTGCGTCCCGAAGTGATCGTGCGCCCCAACTTCGCCGCGGCCGCCGAACTCGGCGTCAGCGCCTCCAGCATCGGCGAGGCCGTGCGCGTCGCCACCACCGGCGACTACGACCAGAATTTGCCGCGCCTGAATCTCCCGACGCGCCAGATCTATATTCGCACGCAATTCGCGCCCGATCAGCGCGGCCAGCTCGATCTCATCAAAAACCTCCGCGTCCCCGGCAAGAGCGGCACGGTTCCGCTCAGTCGCGTAGCCGACATCGCGATCGAAGGCGGCCCCGCTCAAATCGACCGCTACGACCGCAGCCGCAACGTCACGATCGACATCGAAGCGCAGGGGCGGCCCATCGGCGATGTGCTCAAGCAGATCAATACGCTCACCTCGCTGCAGCATCTGCCGGCCGACGTGCGCCGGATCGAGTCGGGCGACGCCGAGCGCCTGACCGAACTCTTCGGCAGCTTCGGCCTGGCGATGGCGGCTGGTGTGCTCTGTGTATTCGCTGTCCTCGTGCTGCTCTTTCACGATTTCCTGCAGCCGATGACGATCTTGGCCGCGCTGCCACTCTCTCTCGGTGGTGCGTTCGGAGCGCTCGCGATCTGCCGCTACAGCCTCTCGCTGGCCTCGCTAATCGGCCTCGTGATGCTGATGGGCATCGTGACGAAAAATTCGATCCTGCTCGTCGAATACGCGATCATGTCACGCCGCGAATTCGGGCTTAGCCGCACGGACGCGATCATCGATGCCTGCCACAAACGCGCCCGCCCGATCATCATGACGACCATCGCCATGATCGCGGGCATGCTGCCGATGGCGTTGAACATCGGCGGCTCTTCCGCCTTCCGCGCCCCGATGGCCGCAGCCGTCATCGGAGGCCTTCTCACTTCGACCTGCCTGAGTCTGCTCATCGTGCCTGTGCTTTTCGAGGTGGTGGACGAAGTGAAATTAGCCGTCATGAAGCGCTTTGCGCCCAAGGCAGGAAGATAGTGCCCTTGCACCATCAGATGCCAAACAAGCCTGAACGACAGCTAACGAGAAGCCGTTCCCCCAGATAAACCACGGCGAGTTTGTCGGTGCGCGCTCGTTGAGGACCCACGTCGCTTTACGATTCAGTTATCTGCGTTACCGTCGCACCGTAGACGACTTCATTGGATTTCTTGGACCCAGAGCGGATCGCACGCTCCCCGCAATCACGATCCAAGATAGTGATAAATTTCGCGATCGTGAATTGAGCGCAAATAAACGTCCAGCAACCGTGAAAACGGCCTTGGCGGCCCTCGGCACAGCATTCAATCGGGCACGGCGCCTTGGAATTATCCTAACCAACCCCATTGAAGGAATAGAGTCGGTCGCCCGCAATTTTGCCGAACGTCGACCGTTCGCCCTGGATGAAATTCGCCGACTATTGTTGGTCTGCAACTCCTACTGGAAAGGGATGGTACAGGACGGCTTTCATCTCGGTTTGCGCATCCAAGACTGCGCCAGCCTGAAATGGCAGGACGTGGATTTCGACCGAAAGGTCCTCACCCACCGACCACAAAAAGATCGAAGAGATCGCGCCCCAAAGAAAATTGAGACCTATATGCCAAAGGAGCTTCGTGCCTTCCTGCGAGAAATCAAACCACTCAAATCCAAGAAGCGATTGCGCATCGCGGCTGAAATCACGCCAGACGACCCAAACAGCCGGTCGCATCTTTGAAGTATGAAGTACATTGGCTCACCGATGCCCCCGCAACCCGTCCTCAAATGCCGCGAAACGCCTGCCGAGGCGATCACTTCGAGTTAGAAATGAAGAACGAAATAAAGCTTGCACTGAATCCACACTATATTTGTGTACTTATATTGTCGATCATTTACATAGGCTTTAAACATGTCCTCCTCTAATTCTCCCTCCACAAGTGCCTCAGCCACCCCTGACTGGCTTGAAATCGTTCGCGCCAAAGTCGAGAGCCTAAACTACGGCATCGTTCAACTAGTTATTCACGATCATAAGGTTACTCAAATCGAGAAGACCGAGAAAACCCGGCTTGATTCGCCCAAAAACGAATCCACCCGGACACGTGAAAACAACTAAATCGGACTCCGTCATGACCCACAGGATACTTCGATGTACGACGCGGACCTAAGCGCCAGAAAGCCGTCCCCGAGAAATCACGCGGTTCCGTGCCGCGCTCACCGCATCGATCCAAACTGCCAGTACATCCATTGAAAATCTTCAAATCCATTTCGTCATGACCACCGTTTCCGCCCGTTTTTCCACCGTAGCCCGCACCTCAACTTCCGCAGCACCTAAAATCGAGTCACAACCTCACGTCCTGAGAGAGTATCTCAGCAAGCTGTATGCGTTGTCTCAGCGTTCCAACTACGTCTTCGCCTCGCCCATCGGGCCTTTCTATCACCGAGCCCTACACCTAAGCCTTCCGCGCTTTGTCTATTTTGGGCCGCATACCCACGACGAATCGCTGCGCCTGGCTTTCCTAACCGGTTTCAATCATCAGGACCTGAGCGGCTCGCTGGCCTTGCTGCAATTTATTGAGCATCTCGTACTGAAACCCGACCTCGGCCACGGCCTCAATCTTTCGCTCTTTCCGCTGCTCGACGTCGTCGGCCTGTACCACGGCGTGGAGAACCGCCAGCTTGGCGATGAAAACTGGGCGCATGCCCAAGCTCCAGAAATCGAGTTGTTGGGCAAAGACGCCCGCACACGCGGTTACCACGGATTCGTCACCATTGAGACAGTGCCAGGCGGCGACGAAATCGCGGTCAGCTTGCGCGGCGCAGACGACGCCTCAGGTGTGGAGCTCATTTCCTCGGAGGATTTTGATCCTCTCCCCGTGCGTTGGGAGGCCGACGCGTTCGACGCCGCACCAGCGAGCGGACCATTAACGCTGGTCGACGATCTGCCATTCCGTCCCTTCGAACTCACCCTGCGCGTTCCAGCCGAATGGCCAACCGACCTTCATCGCACGGCGGTGAGTTCGGTTTTGAAACGATTCATTCTGCGTTACCGCGCTCTCCAAGCCCATAGCCACGGAATCTGAGTCATGATTTCCATAACTAACCGATCCCGCCAGGTCCTCCTCGCCATCCTGACCGCAATGCTCCTGGTCAGCGCGGCCACTCTACCGGCGGCCACGTTGCTCAACGCCTCCTACGATGTCACGCGTGAGTTCTACAAAGACTATAACGCCGCCTTCATCGCGCACTGGAAAAGCAAAACCGGCGAAACCATCGTCGTGCAGCAATCGCACGGCGGCTCCAGCAAACAAGTCCGCAGCGTCATCGACGGACTCGAAGCCGACGTCGTGACGATGAACCAGTCGCTCGATATCGACGCGCTTGCTAACGCCCATCTGATTCCAGCCGATTGGGCCAGCCGGCTGCCGAACCAAAGCGTACCTTCAACCTCCACCATTCTGTTTTTAGTGCGCAAAGGAAACCCCAAGGGTATCAAGGACTGGAGCGACCTTGTGCGTCCCGACGTCTCCGTGGTGATTCCCAATCCAAAAACTTCAGGCAACGGCCGCTACAGTTATCTCGCGGCCTGGGGCTACGCGCTGCGCAAGCCCGGTGGCAACGAAAACGAAGCGCGTAACTTCGTGGGAAAACTCTTTGGCCACGTGCCGGTGCTCGACACCGGCGGCCGCGGTGCCACCACGACATTTGCGCAGCGCGGTATCGGTGATGTCCTGCTCACGTTCGAAAACGAAATCGCACTCACTCAGCGAGAATTTCCAAAAGAAAGCTTCGAGGCTGTGGTCCCTTCAACCAGCATTCTCGCCGAGAATCCCGTGGTTTGGGTGGATAAAGTTGCGGCCAAAAAAGGCACAGCCGACCTCGCCAGGGCGTATTTGGAATATCTTTACAGTCCCGAAGCCCAGGAGCTGGCGGCAAAACATCATTTCCGGCCACTCGATCCGGAGCTGCTCAAAAAACACGCCGACAGCTTTCAATCTCTGCCTCTTTTCAGTGTCAAAGAGGTGTTCGGCAGCTGGGCGCAGGCGCAAAAAGTCCACTTCGCCGACGGTGGTGTCTTTGATCAGATCTACGAAAAGAAATAACCTCTGTCTCCCCATAATCATGCGAAAGAAAACCAGCACTCTTCAGACACTCCATCGCCAACCGGCGGCCTGCGTGTGTTGTTCTTTTACTGGTTGAGGGTTCGCATCAGCTGAAACCAGCACACCGCCTTCTCTAAGCAGAACACTCCAAAAAAATACCCTTCATGGATGTGAAAACGATAGTAATCATCGGCGGTGGCGTGAGCGGCGCCCTCGTCGCAACCAATCTTCTGAAGCAGGCTGCCACGCCGCTTCGGATCGTGATCGTCGAACGTACCCCTCCCATCGGGCGTGGTGTCGCCTACGGGACCGACTGTCCTGATCATTTACTCAACGTGCCTGCCGCGCGAATGGGGGCATTTCCCGACGAACCAGACCATTTCTACAAATGGGTCGCTGCACGAGTGGGCAGATCCACCTTTCCGAAGACTGTGGCATCCACGGATTTTCTGCCGCGCGCCCTCTTCGGACAATACATCTACTCGGTGCTCCAGGAAGCGCGGCTCGCGGCGGCAAAAAACGTGTTGCTCGAAACGGCCGTAGGCGAAGCCGTCGATATCGAGGAGAAGCCGGAGGGCGCACTCGTTCTGCTCAAAGATGGACGATCGATCGAAGCAACACGCGTCGTCCTCGCGCTGGGCAACCTGCCGGGCGAATATCCCATTCGGAAATCGAGCCAGTTTTTTCATGGCCGACGGTATGTGCATGTGCCGTGGACCGACGACGCGCTGGAAGGCATCAATCCCACGGATGCAATCCTGGTTGTCGGTGCCGGTCTCACTGCGGCAGACATCATCACGCAACTCAGTCATCGAGGCCACACCGGTACGATTCACGCGCTCTCACGCCGTGGGCTGAAGCCACAAGTGCAACGTCTCGCCCCGCCTTATCGCGATTTTCTAGCAAACCAACCGCTGCCACCAACGGTCAGCCGGATGCTTCATCTCGTCCGCAACGAGGTTCGCGCCGCGGTCAAGAATGGCCACGACTGGCAAAGCGTGGTCGACGCACTTCGCCCCTACACGGCGACCATCTGGCAGAGTTGGCCTTTGCAAGAACGCGCGCGGTTCCTTCGACACCTACGTCCATTTTGGGAGGCTCATCGCCATCGGTTCGCCGCGCAAACCGGGGCCCAGCTCGAAGCGTTACAAATGAGCGGCCAGCTCAAGTTTTACGCCGGACGCCTGCAATCGCTCACCGAAACCGCTACCGGTGCGGAGGCTATCTTCCGCCATCGCGGAACCGACAAGCTAACAACACTCAACGTAGCCAAGGTCATCAACTGCACCGGCCCACGCTCTGACTATTCGAAGTATCAACATCCTCTGTTCATCAACTTGCTTGCTCGCGGCTTGATCGACCACGATCCGCTCGCGCTGGGCCTCAACGGCAACGCCGAGGGCGATCTTTTTCGTTATCGCGGAAAACCTAGTGGCTGGTTGTTTGCTTTGGGCGCACCGCTCAAGGGAGTGCTCTGGGAATGCACCGCTGTAGGCGAAATTCGCACTCAAGCGCGCGCGCTTTCCGCCAAATTGCTGTCATCGCTTGCCGAACGAATTGAATTTGCCCGTTCCTCCGTCAGTTTCCCGGGCTCTTCGGTGACCAGCGGCTCTCCGTACACAGCTCATATCTCGCCGACAGCTGGCACCTGGAATCTACGATCGCACTTTGCGGCTTCATGAAAACCGCCGCGACCGGGACAGCAGAGGCAGTCATGGATTGGCGATAAACGACGGTTTGATTTCTTTGTCAGCCTTGAAGGTGCGACTACCAGCCCTTGATCACGCCGCCCCAGAAGATGTTCTTGGCCGCAGCAAAGACTTCCTCGCTCTGATACGCCTTGACGAAGGTGCGTATAGCGTCGGCATCTTTGTTGTCAGCACGAGCGACAATGAGGTTCACATACGGCGTGTCCGTTCCCTCGACAAACAAGCCATCCTTGTTTGGAGTCAGCCCAATCTGTGCGGCGTAGGTGGTGTTGATAATCGCGAGGTCCACATCTTCCAACACACGAGGCAGCTGAGCAGCCTCCAACTCCACGATTCGAAAGCGGCGTGGATTGGCCGTGATATCGAGAGGAGTCGCTCCCGCACCGACGCCGTCGCGCAAAGCGATCAACTGTTGTTTTTCCAGCAGCACAAGCGCGCGCCCGAAATTGGTCGGATCGTTTGGCACCGCGATCTGCGCTCCATCTTTGAGCTCGGTCAAGTTTTTGATCCGCTTTGAGTATCCAGCAATCGGGTACAGAAACGTCCGTCCGACAACGGCGAGCTTGAAACCGCGGTCTTTGATCTGCTGCTCCAGAAAAGGCGTGTGCTGGAAGGCGTTGGCGTCGATCGAACCATCGGCAAGCGCTGCATTGGGAGTGTTGTAGTCGTTGAAAACGACAAGCTCGACTTCGAGGCCGTATTTTTCGCGCGCAACCTGCCTTGCCACTTCCGCCACCTGCTCCTCGGGACCGGAAATAACACCGAGTCGCAAACGTGCGCCAGGATTGTTTTTTGCGCAGCCGGCGAGAACGACCATATGCGCGAGAGCGGCGACGAAGAGGACAAAAACGATTCGAGTTCTCATGAAGTGGAAACGATCAATTGCGATGATCAACAGCTCGGACGAGTTTTTCTCCTATGAGTTGGATCGCTTGAATCAACAATAGGAGGACAATCACGACGGCGACCATCACGGCAGCATCGAAACGCTGGTAACCATAGCGGATACCGATATCCCCCAACCCGCCGCCGCCAACCACGCCCGCCATCGCCGAGTATCCCACCAGAGCGATCAAGGTAATCGTCACTCCGCTGAGGATTCCAGGCAGGGCCTCGGGCAGGAGGATGCGCCACACCACCTGGCTTGTTTTCGCGCCAAGCGTGAGCGCTGCTTCGACCGAACTTGTCGGAACCTCCAACAACGCCCCTTCTACCATGCGCGCGATGAACGGGATGGCCTGCAGGCTAAGCGGCACGATCGCCGCCACCGTTCCGATTGACGTTCCGGTCAACAGCCGTGTCAGCGGAATGACCGCAACCAGAAAAATGATAAAAGGGACTGACCGTCCGGCATTGACCAAAGTGCTGACGGTCAAAAAAAGCACACGATGCTCCTTCAAACGCCCCGGACGCGTGAGGTAGAGCAGCACACCCACGGGAATTCCAAACAAATAGCCGATGGCCCCAGAGGCGAAAACCATCAGCAATGTTTCGCCCAACGCATCGACCAGCACGTGTAATAAACGCATCGACATACTCCGCCTCACCTGGCCAGTGACCGTTTCGATGGCAGTTTTTCGCCGAGCGCCTCGTGCAATCCATCAACCTCCCACGAAATATCAGCGCCGGGCAAAGTTTCCAAAGCAGAACTACCGCCAAGAACCAGTATCCTACTCTGGTCATTGGCGGTGTATTGGCCAACCCCTGGCACTTCTCTGCATAACGCTAACTCAAAGACTCCACGTCCTGCTTTGTGCTCAGAAATGTTCACTCCAATTCGGTGAAGATAGATTGATCGCGACAGCTTAGCTGGCGGCTAGCCGCAAGGCCTGGTCAATATCTGCCTTGATGTCGCGTACGTCCTCAAGACCGACCGATAGCCGGATGTAGTCCTGTGTGACGCCGGTGGCTTCTTGTTCTTCGCGAGTGAGCTGTTGATGTGTAGTCGAGGCGGGATGAATCACCAGGCTCTTGGCGTCGCCAATGTTAGCCAGGTGAGAGAGTAGCTTCACCGAGTTTATGAACTTCTTGCCGGCTTCGATTCCTCCCTTGATTCCGAAGCCGACAAGACCGCCAAAACCACGAGGCAGATACTTGGTTGCTGTCGCGTAGTTTGGGTCCTCCCGAAGCCCAGGATATGTCACCCACGAGACCAACGGATGGCTCTTCAGGAAGCGGGCGACCTCAAGCGCGTTCTCCGAATGCTGCTTCTGGCGGAGCGGCAAAGTCTCTAGTCCCTGGATGAAGAGAAAAGAATTAAACGGACTGATCGCCGCACCAATGTCGCGCAGCAGCTGCACGCGGACCTTGATGATGAAGGCGATGTTGCCGGCGCCAGGAAGATTGCCGAACACATCCCAGAAAACCAGCCCGTGGTAACTGGGATCTGGTTCGGTGAATTCAGGGAACTTGCCATTATTCCAGGCAAACTTTCCTGAATCAACGATAACTCCGCCAATGCTCGTGCCATGGCCGCCAATATACTTGGTGGCGGAAGCGACGACAATATCGACGCCGTGCTCAATCGGGCGGACGAGACCGACGCCAACCGTGTTATCAACAACAAAGGGCAGACCGGCAGCGTGGGCGACCTTGGCGATCGCGTCGAAGTCAGGCACGTCAAGCTTGGGGTTGCCGATCGTTTCGGCGTAGATGGCGCGAGTCTTCGGACCAATAGCGCGCCGAAAAGCCTCGGGATCGCGCGAATCGACAAACTTCACCGTGCGTCCGAGCTTCGGGAAGGTGTAATGGAAGAGCTGATACGTGCCGCCGTAACGATCTCGTCGCCGACCTGCGTGATGGCAAGCAGGGCAAACGAAGTAGCGGCCTGGCCGGACGCGACCGCGAGGGCGGCCACGCCGCCCTCGATCGCAGCGATGCGCTGCTCGAAAACGTCGGTGGTGGGATTGTTCAGTCGCGTGTAGATAGGACCAAATTCCTTCAGGGCAAAACGGTTGGCAGCCTGTTCGGCGTCTTTGAACACGTAGGAGGCTGTCTGGTACAGCGGGACGGCACGTGCGCCGGTTGTCGGATCGGGCACCTGGCCAGCATGAAGGGCCAAGGTATCTAGATGGTAGTTAGGGTTGCTCATGGAAAAAACGGACTGATTGTTGCTGTGTCTGGACTGATAACTATTTGCTGGTTTGGAGGCGGGGGTTGGAATCGAACCAACTCATACGACGATTGCGGCATCGGGCCTTCCCAATTGGCTACCCCGCCAGTCCAAAATTTGTTGAGAACGCGAAAAGGCATGCCCGCCAGCCTGACGCAAAACCTCGCGCTCCCGAAGGTGCCAGGTGGATCGTTGGCTGGGCGGGTAAATTGATGGCAAACGGGAGTTCCGTCCGGCGCCAGCGGGCGCTTTTTGCGGTCGGGTTCTTCCATCGTTAGACTGGAAAATTCAGGAGCATATTAACAGAAAAGCTCGCCGTTCCAGTGGACTGGTCACCGCATCTTTACCTTATCACCCCAGATAGTAATCTGGAGACAGTCCTGTCAAACAGAAACTTTCAACGTGCGTCGCGCTTTCGCTTTGTACCACTGCGAAGCCAAGTGCCTAACCCTTGCTAGCTGTTGCCGTTGGATTGTGGCGAAAGGCAAGCAACGCCTCCGACTCAACCACCTCGGAAATAAAACCGTCAACCGCCTCCTCATTCAGTGCAGCACGCAACGCCGCCACCAAGCCATCCCGGTCGGTCCCAAGTCGCTGCGGCGAGGTGGACGACATGGATAAAGCCCGGTCGAGCAATCGCTCAACCGGTGTCTTAAGTCGGCGCACAACCGAAATCCGTTCCAAATGGCTAAATACCGAACCAAGTAACACCGCCTCATGGGGAATCCACGCTGGATTGCCGCGGCGCGCGCCATGGGCGGGATCTTTTTCCGCGAACGGATCCAGGATCGCCTGGAAACGTTTCTTCCACTCGTTCTCGGGAAGTTCGAGGTGAGAGTCTCCGAATAGCGCCACAACGCCGTCATCTTCAACCATGCGCGCCAACGTTTCGAGCGTGGCACTCCGATCCATCCAATGAAAAGAACGGCCCATCGTAACCATCCTAAATCGACCAAGATGATTTCCGAGTTCATAGCTGCTGCCTTGAACGAACTTCACCGCTGCGCCACGCTCGGCGGCGTAGACGACCGCTTGCTCCAACATCGCCGGTTCAGGGTCAATTCCCACAACTTCATCCACATGGAGCGCAAAGGCCGCGGCCAGAAAGCCCGGCCCGCATCCGAGATCGAGAACACGATGAGGACGACATAACCCCGTCAATGAAACCACCCGCTCAATCAGCTCCTGCGGGTAGTCTAGGCGACCTTGCACATAGTGCTGTGCAGCCGTTTTGAAACGATGAGCATCGAAGGCGATTGGCATGGGATTAGTTTTAGCTGCCTGCTTAAGATCTTCTCCGCCACGCGAGCGGATGGTGCGATTTTAGTGAATTTTAAACCCTACAATAGTTAAGGGATTACAACCTAAGCCCGAACTGGAGATTAGTTTGGGGATAGAAGTAGAGACCGAATT
>Ga0302294_10000391_pt1 | contig 13544 bp, 5 predicted proteins | sample III_Fen_N2_3_FD_194550 | JGI IMG/M metagenome (GOLD analysis project Ga0302294, IMG submission 194550) | Peat permafrost microbial communities from Stordalen Mire near Abisko, Sweden - III_Fen_N2_3 | ecosystem: Environmental > Terrestrial > Soil > Wetlands > Permafrost | place: Sweden: Abisko...
ATGTGAATGAAACCCGCGTTGACCGGCCCATTTGAGCTCGGCTCATAACCCGCCGCGCGATGCGGAATTATCGCCGAGTTCGAATCATAACCCGAGTTTTTCATCCCCAGCGGATCAAATATATTTCCCTTAACAAATTTTGCATACGGCTCACCGCTGACTTTCTCGATTAAGTATCCAAGCAGCACATACCCCGAGTTGCTGTATTTCCATTTTTCGCCCGGAGCAAATTCCAATGGTTTATCCCGAAACCGTGCGACCAATTGCTCTGGCGTCGAGGCTGTCGCCTCGCTCGTTCTGTAATCAGGAAAATCCGTGAAGCTGGGGATGCCCGACGTGTGCGTCAGGAGATGGAAGATCGTGACTTTGTCCCAAGCCGCCGGGGCATCGGGTAGATAGGCCTTCACGGGATCATCGATCTTCAGTTTGCCGCGCTCCTCCAATAAAAGGATGGCCGCAGCCGTGAATTGTTTGGTCACCGAACCAAGCCGAAATTTGGTCGTCGCATCATTCGGGATCGCCCATTCCAAATTTGCGGTACCATAACCCTTGCTCAACAAGACCTGATTGCCCCGCGCCACGAGAACCGAACCCATGAACCGTCCTTCCTTCGCAAAGGCCTGCACAGCCTCGTCCATCTTCGCTTCATCCTGGCCATAACTAAGCCCAGGAATCACGAACAAAACCAAAAGCAAGAGTCGAGATATCATATAATGTTGGATTAGATTTTTTTGCCGCGCGTAGCGCTGCCTCGAACGAACAGATCGTTGGCAACTGGCGTGGCGGATTTAGCTGTTAGAACTGGTGTCTTGTTCGGCTCCGATTTCATTTCCAGATTCGATCAAAATTTCCTGACCTGTGGTTGCATCAGCATTCGGCGTTGCCTCGCTTGCATGACACTTTGGCTCGTGTTCCTTTTCTCTGGTTCTTGAACATTCACTCGTCCTCGATAGGCCCGAACCTCCTCTTGGGAATGGCGATGCGACCAAGTTGGCGGATCGATCTTGGACGCTGGATCTGCGGCTGCAGCCGGGCTTAAGAGCTGCGCGACTGCCACAAGATAAAAGCTTACGAAGGCCCGAAAATAGGTCATCCGTCGCTTCATTGCTTTAATTTCAAATGGCATGTCCCATCAATTTTTTGGCCGAACGTTATATGTGCTAAGGTCGCAACGGAGCGGAGGTAACAGTTTGGGCCGTTGTGCTCTAATCGCTTTTTAGGCAATCGCTTCATTGCGGCTCATGCGTGAGCGAATCCATAGATTCTGTCCAAGGCTGATGAAGCTCGACGCAGCCCAATACAATCCCAAGCCGGCAGCGAGCTTCCATACAATAAAACATGTCATCGCCACTTGAATAAATACGATGGTGCTCTTGGCCGATTCCGATGCGCTCGGCATAACATACGCCGCTGAGCCTGTGAGCGCCAAAATGATAAATACTGACGCAGTGTCGGGAGACGCTATGCTACGAATCCAAAGAAATGGTCCACCTGAACTGATGGCTTCGCGAATCGCACGGTAGAGAAATGCGAAAATCGGCAGCTGCACAAACGACCCTAACAAGGCGGGCAAATCGAACGGAGTGTAGCCATGCTTCTTATAGATTTTCTGCATCTCGGAGAACATCAGCTCAGGCTTCTTTTCGAGGCGCTTCTTCAGCTCCTCCAGCTCGGGCTGCATCGTACGCATGATCTGCTGGTTCTTAATCATTCGTCGGGAGAGTCGGAATGTCAGCGGAAGAAGTGCGACACGAATGCATAACGAAAGCGTCACGATGGCCCAGCCGAGACTGCCGCCAAAGCACTGCGCGAGATGAACCAAGAGCGGAGGAAGTATATTCGACATAAAAAGGAGCTAGGCATCAGCAAATTTTGGGCCGGGATGTGCCGAACGTTACATATAGGGTGTGCCGCGCCTGGTTCGGCTGGTTAGCGTCTTGGCGGCTGATCAGCTTGAGGAGGAAGCTTCCCGATGAATTGCTCCATCTCGCGGAGGATATCCGCTTCGTTCGACATAAACATAAAATGTGATGCTTGCGCGATTCGTACGACGTGAGCCGACGGCAACCCTTTCTCGATGGCTGCGGCTTGCGCCGCTTCGCGGGCAGCCGTCCACTCCACCGTTGCTTTGGAAAAACGGCTCACCTCTTTCGCGCTGTGGGGAAAAGCATGTAGGGCGAGGATAGGAACTCGAATATCTTTATACTTCCGCAGGCCTCCCAAAATACGAAGAGCCAGTGTCGGATCGAATTCCTTGGACTTCTCAATGAAACTCTTGGGGTTTTCGGGCACCTCTTTCAGGTATTCCTGTTGATCTCGTAAACATCTTTCGAGCTGTTGCACACTCGCTAATATATCTTGAGTGATTTGCTTTGAATTCAGAGCGAAGGCCGCCGGCATCTGCTCAAGCTTTTTTTGCAACTCCACAGAATCGACCAGTAAGTTCATACGATCGCCAGTACTTTCATCGTAAAAGGCATATCCGTACGCTGCTTCGATGTAGATTAAGGCAGAGGCCCTGTTAGGATAAACGGTTCCTATATAGCTTAATTCCGAGCCGGCGATCGAATGCCCGACGAGAACGGGGCGTTCGATCTTAAGCTCGTTCAGAACCGCAATGACATCCTCACCCAGCCGTTCACTGGAATACCCGGATTCGGGAGCACTGGATGCGCCGAAGCCGCGCCGTGTAATTCCATAAACATGGTATCTTGGCGTTAGCTTCGGGGCAAATTTATCAAAGATATGAATGTCATTACCGAGTCCAGCCAAAAGAACCAGGGGACGGCCTGAACCACCCCAGTCAACAACCTCCAATTTGACGTTTTCCTCGACTGTCACAAAGAGCTGTACTGGTTTAGATGTAGGCGTGGTTTCGTCTGCGGCGCAGAGGCTTCCACTAGCGGCTACGACTATAGTAATGGCAAGGTTGCGAATTAGGGTTATCATTAAGTTGTGTCCAAGTATAAAAAGGGGATCGTCTTTGAGGTGGCTCCGGAAACTTGGGCCTATAACTTGAGGAGGAAGCTTACGTGCACCTTTTTAAAGATTGCGGCAGATTTCCACCCTCCCTCGGTTTACTTTGCGGGTGTTTGATTCTGATAGTACTCCTTGATCAGCTTCCCCACCTGCGGGAGTTTGGATTCGGCCCTTAGGGCGGCGATCTGGGTTTCGGACAACACGCCTTGAACATGGACGTCTACTTGGCTCCAATCAATCGCTTGGGGATCCGCTTTTCTCCCTGAGAATTCGGTCGATGATAGGAACGAAAAACGCGAGCGATTTACCGGAGCCGGTACCAGTGGTGACAACGTAACTTTCCTCGGCCGATGCCTTAGATATCAGGGCGGCGAAGAAGCGGAGATGACCGTCGACTACGCGGTGGTCGTCACGCAGGAGGATGCGGAACGCTGGTTGACGTGTAATCGCAATCACCGGTGCGGCGAAGGTTCGCACGAGCCTGGGTCTGCGGCGTGTGCGCGAGGTACGTGCAGGACTCTCCGGCTGTTTCAGTCGTACAGGAAGTTTAAGGGCCGTGTGTCGGCTGCGCCCTACAGCTTCGAGTGAGGTGGAACCAGAGAGATGAAATAGATCGATAAAGAGAAAGAGAAACGGGTCGGCAGCGGCCGCGGATGGGCTTTGCCCGTGCGGTTTATTGTGGCGCGCGGGTCGTGGTCAGGTGCCAGCGTTGGCAGAGGGGGCAGCGGTAGGCTTTGCGGGTGACGCAGCAGGGCGGCGTCGAGGGCGGCGGCGGTGCGCTTCCGCTCTGGATGACCTTTGTGATCGCTCCTGCGCTGTTCAAAAGACAAAGGGCTCTGCGGCGATTCTGAATCGTCCTCAAAAGGCGAAGCTACAGCATTTCAAAAAATGTCGTGGCCGCTTGAGGTAGGGGCGCAAAACTGCGCCCCTACGCATGAGAGCGTTTCAATTTAACGTGTAGCTTTTTTCAGAAAGTATTTCCACGCAGAGACGCCAAGTCGCAAAGATGAAGTTTCTTAAGGAATGAACCTTTGAACCGATTTTAGTGGGCCTCTTTTGAGAGGAGCATATTTAAAGATCGCTGCTGCCGAAAACCTCCTGGTTTTGCGGCTTCGCGTCTCTGCGTGACCATTCAGTTTCGCGGAATCGAACCAACCGGACAGCTATAGTCTAACTGAAAATGCTCTAGCTCGTCATCGATTGGCAACAGTTAAATTTGAAGCACTCCCGATGGTTCGGTAATAAGGCGGGCTCGTATATGCCGAGTCTTGCTGCTGGAATCTGAGCCTCCGCATGGCTCATGCGGATCACCGATTTGTAATGCCAGTATGAAAATGGGTGATTCGTACGGAAAGGGTTTACGTTTTTTTGCTCCCGGTAGAGCAAGGTTCTTTTCAAACTATGCCAAAGCTCCAAATCCAGCGGCAGTCACGGCCTGACTTTGTGCTGCACCACGTCATCGCCACCGGACTCATCCTCTTGTTGTTTCTAGTCGGTGTTTCGGCAAAGGCGTTCGTGCCCGCCGATTTTATTTACGGCACACAGGCGAAGACGGGAACGGAGCCTTACGACCTGCCTTATCGGCTTCTGCAGCCCGCCAACTACGACAAGGCCAACGCGTATCCGGTGGTCTTGTTTCTCCACGGCTCGTATGAGGTCGGCACTGACAATGAAAAACAGCTCACCACCAATGGCATTGGTGCGTTCGATATGATCGCAGCCAACCGGACGAACTTGCCGTGCTTCCTGCTCGTTCCTCAGGCCAACAACGGAACTGATGGCTGGAATGCCAACAACCTTGGGCAGGTCGTTCGTGCGATTCGCGACCTGGCGACAAAATATTCCATCGACCTCAATCGTGTTTACGTCACAGGCCCCTCGATGGGCGGTTATGGAACTTGGAGCATTATCAGGCTCTATCCTTTTTTCTTTGCTGCCGCTGTGCCGGTGTCCGGCGGCGGAGCGAGCGGCTTCGAACGCATGGCTGCCGTCCCCATCTGGTGTTTCCACGCGAAGAACGACGGCTCGGTTAATGTTTCCGGAAGCGACAACGCTGTGAGCGGAACCCGGATCGCCGGAGGTCGCGTCGTCTACACCCGTTACGATACGGGCGACCACATGATCGCCTACACCGCCTACGCTAATCCCTATCTCATGCCTTGGATGATGGCACAGCGCCGCAACCAACCGATGTCGGGAACGATCCTCGCTTCGATCACCGATCCCGCAGGACGTGTCGTTACCGGCCCCATCGTCGCCACTCGTGACGTTGCAGGTACTGCCGCCATGCCCGGTGGTGTCACCAAGGTGAACTGGACCTTTACGCCCGCGACCGGTCAGGCCGGCGTCGATACGAGCTCCTATGCGCTTGCGAGCGGTACAGATTCATGGAGCGTCTCTGGCGCTACCGTGACCAGCAGTGCCATTCAGTTCTTGGCGGTAGCCACAGGTTCGTCCTGGGGCAACAGCAATCCGGGCGCTGGTGGTGTGACCACCGTCAACGATTGTTTTTGGAACGTTCCGCTTGGGGCAAATCTCACCGTGCCTACGGTTACGATCAAGACGCCATCGACAACCGGTTCAGCCAGTGTTTCGACCGCGCTCGTTTCACTCACCGGTTCGGCCACTGCGGCCACCGGGAAAACCGTCAAAGCCATCACGTGGTCAAACAATCGTGGCGGTCAGGGTATTGCCCTTGGAACGACGTCGTGGAACGTCGACAACATCGATCTCGTTACCGGTGACAACGTCATCACTGTCACGGTTCGCGACTCCGCGAGTATTACTGCCACCGCCACGATTACCGTCACCCTGGCAACCACCGGCGATCTGACGGCACCGACTCAACCGACCGCTTTGAAGGCCACCGCAACGTCTGCCAGCTCCGTCGACCTCACGTGGACGGCGTCCACCGACAACGTCGGCGTTACCGGATACAATGTCTTCCGCGACGCCTCCTTCGTTGGCAGGGCCACTTCCACCAGCTTTACCGACACCGGACTTTCCGCCTCCACGGCCTATATCTACGTGGTCACGGCATTTGACTCAGCCGGTAACACGTCTGCCCGATCGATCTCATCGATAGCGACCACACCTGCCGTTAGCTCATCGTCAAGCAGTTCATCTTCTTCAAGTTCGTCGTCCAGCAGTTCGAGTAGTTCGTCATCATCCTCGTCGAGCTCCTCCTCAAGCTCGGGCGCGACCGGCCCGCTCGATCTCAGTGCGACTAATCCAGCTACGCTGACCACCGCACTGAACACGGCCAATGCCAACCCAGCCGCCACCACCACGATTGTTCTGGCCGGCGGCACCTACGCGCTCAGTTCTGGCCTGCCTGCGATCACCGCCAACAAGGTCTCGCTCCAGGGCCCTTCAACGGGCACTGCCGCTTCGCTCGACGCCAGCGCCCTTGCTGCCGGCAGCCCGGTGATGACAATTTCGGCGGACGGCGTTTCAGTCGCCAAGGTTCGCTTTGTTAATGCTAGTAGCCGCGCCATCGTCATCCAGGCAGGCGCCGACAACGGCAAGATCGAGAACTGCACGTTCAGCAACCCTGCCGGGGTGCCCACCTCGGCGATCGACGCCCAGGGCTGCGCCAACTGGATTGTCACGGGCAACACCTTCAGCGGCATTTCAGGTGCCACGACCGGCACGCCGTCCACGGTGGAACCGGCCATCCATTTCTACGGAGGTGCCAGCGGAACCGTCATCACCGACAACCTGTTGCTCGACTGCGATCACCCCATCACGTTGGGCAATGGTTCGGTTTCAACCCATACGGGTGGAAAGATCCAAAATAACTTCATCGCCAATAATCGTGGCGTCGGCACTCAGGCCGGCCCCGGGATCAGCCTGCAGTCGGCATCGGGCACGCACGTGGACAATAATTCGGTCTATCTGGCCCTGACTTCGCTCAATGCCATCGAGTATCGCTACTCTGGCACGACCGGAGTTCTTCTTCGCAACAATCTCACCTCGGGCGCCATCACCGCACTGGACGGTGCCACCGGCACCCTGACCACCAACAACGTTACTGCCGCTAGCACCTGGTTCGTCAACGTCGCCACCTGTGATCTGCATCTCACGGCAACAGGAGCGTCCGCCGCCAGCGGTGTGGTCGACAAGGGCACGGCGGTGGCCGAAGTCACAGAAGACATCGAAGGCGACCCGCGCCCGACGGGTTCGGCTTACGATATCGGAGCTGATGAATACACGGGCCCGGCTGCCTCTTCTTCGTCGAGCAGCTCAAGTTCCTCGTCTTCCTCGTCGAGCAGTTCTTCCAGCAGCAGCTCAAGCTCGTCGTCTTCCAGTAGCAGCTCCTCCAGTTCGTCCTCAAGCTCGAGCTCATCGTCTTCTTCGAGCAGCAGCTCCAGTTCATCGTCCGGCAGTTCTGGTGGCGGTGGTGCCCTGAGCGAACTCTCTCTTTTTGCCATCGTCAGTTTGGCTGGCATCCGTCAGCTGAAACGCCGAACTGCCGCCAAGCGGTAATATGGTTGCGCCTTTAGCCCCATTTCCCTGCCGATGAAAATCCCCCGCCTGTTCGCCGTAGCCTGGTTTTCCGTTTCCGCTGCACTGCTTCCAGCGCCTTGCGCAACCACGACAGGGCCCACTTTGGTGGACCTCGGCATCGCTGACTACTCAGGCGGCAACAAGGGGCCTTTCGCCCGGAATCCCTGGGACATGACGTACTTTCAGGGCCGGATCTACATCGGGCAGGGAAACAGCGACAACGATGGAAGCCCCAACACCAACGCAGGCCCGGTCAAAATCGTCTCTTTCATCCCGGGCGTTACCGGCTTCCTTTACGAGGGTGCCTCGGGTGCGGCAACCCTGCCCGAGGAACAAATCGACGTCATCCGCGCCATCGACGGAGCGCTCTTCATCCCCGGCCACGACCCGGAGTTGGATTGGACTATTCGCACGATTTACAAGCGCACCGCCACCAGCACGCTTTGGAACCAGATAAAATCGACAAATGCCGTCGAAGCCGACTCGTGGGGCATCCATACGTACGACATCGTCGGCTTCGACGGGAAATTATTCTGCAGCGGTTATGCCTACGGCGTATCAACTGACGGAGGGCAGACTTGGTCCGACGCTGGCGGCTCGGGGGCCCGCGGCATCGCGTTTCTTACCGTCGGCGGAAAGCTTTACTGCGCCACGGTCGAACCCACCTGGATCGACGAGTACGATCCCGTCGCGAAAAAATTTGCCAGCCGCATTGATCTTTCCGTCGTCTACTGGAACCGCTTCCTTCCCGGCCTTCAGGTGCAGGTGACCGAAACGGCGCCGATGTACCTGAAAGTCGTTCGTCCTGTCACGATTGGCAGCGCCTCGATTTACCTCGGCGGTTACGAAACCAGCGACCATCAGACTGGTACAACGGATGTCTTTTTGGCGCGGTCGTTTGAAGCGGGTGCCATCGACGTGATCAACACGACACCCGCCGGTGAACGTCCCTGGGATCTCCTGGGGCGCGACACGTTCGCTTACCTTCTCACCAGCAATAAAAGCGGTTCTGGGGCCAGCGAGAGTTTCACCGTGTCGATCTGGAAGAGTACCGCCGATCTCAGCAGCTGGACAAAACTGTATTCGTTTTCTGGACTCAGCACCTTCGCCCGATCCTTCGAGGAGGTGAACGGCGATTTCTACCTGGGGCTCGGCACCGATGACGGTATCTCCGGCTACAGCCCTCCCGATCAGCCCTACACGACCGGCGTGAAAGCCGACAGCGGCCGCATCCTCTGGGTGCGCCAGAATTCCAGCTCGAGCAGTTCTTCCAGCAGCAGCTCAAGCTCGAGCTCGTCGTCTTCCAGTAGCAGCTCCTCCAGTTCGTCTTCGTCGAGCTCCTCGAGCAGTAGCAGTTCCTCGTCTGGAACCACTCCCACAAATCCAACTACCGGCGGCTCAGGCGGGGGTGGGGGAGGCAGCGTCGGCCTCTGGGCTGTCGCGGCCTTCAGTGCGGCGGCAATGTTTCGGCTTTCTGAGCGTCGCTTAGCCCGGCAGTAGTTTCAGAATAACTGTAGCCGCTTGATGAAAGGGATTGATGTAGCCGGCCTCGCTGAGGCCGGAGTTCGGAGGGTTCCGGGGTCAGCGACCCGGCTACACCGGAATTTGATCGGCTCTGGGCAGCCGTTTTCGCGGCGTTGAAAGTCGGACCCAAAGCTTAGGGATAAATATTTCACTCCGTTGCGTTATGGATGGCCATGCGCGGGCGCAGAAACGGATCGGGCACGTGGATCGCGCGGGGCTCCTTGCCCGAAAACGCCCAACAAGTAATGCGATTATGAAAAAGTCCGCGCTACGCAGATCTCGTTTGCCTGGCAATCGGCATCGGCCGAACCTCCGAATATCCCTACACCCCGGGGAAATTATGAACATGTTTTGCCGTTCCACTGCTTTTACCCAATTAGCGCTGCTCTTGCTCGTAGGTGCGCTTCACCTTCCTCTGTTCGCTGTTTCCAATTCCGACTTCCAATACGGCAAACTTGTTAAGCAGGGAGCGGAAACCGTAGACCTGCCCTATCGCTATTACGTCCCGACCGGCTACGACGCGGCAAAAGCGTACCCTCTGATCGTCTATCTGCATGGGTCCGGTTCCGTGGGTAACGACAATAACACCCAGCTCGGAAGCGCCTACGTGGCCTATCCGCTTCTCGCCTCGGCCCAGAACCCTTGTTTCATGATCGTGCCTCAAACCGCCTCATCCTGGAGCGCCAATCCCATGGACCAGGTCATCCGTGCCGTTCAGGCGCTGTCCGCCCAGTACTCCATCGATCCCAACCGGATCTACGTCACCGGCATTTCCATGGGCGCATTTGGAGTTTGGAGCATAATCAACCGTTATCCCTTTTTCTTTGCCGCCGCAGTTCCGATGGCCGGCGGCGGCCCAGGAAACTACGGACGGGTCGCCCACATCCCCATCTGGTGCTTCCACGCCGCCGACGATAACTCTGTGGCCGTGGCCAACGACGACAATGCCGTCAGCGGTGTCCGCCTTGCGGGCGGCAGGGTAATTTACACCCGCTACGCAACAGGGGATCATGGGATTTGGGACAACAAGGCTTTCGTTACCCCGGGCCTGCTGTCCTGGCTCATGGCCCAGCGGCGCAACCAACCGGTGGTCCTCGACCCGTACGTCCTCATCATAAATCCCACTAACCATTTCGTACCTGCCTCAGCTGATTCCACCCGCACCGCCTCAGGCACCGCCTCTATTCTCAACGGCATCACCGGCGTAAATTGGACCTTCTCGCCCACCACCGGAAAGGCTGGCGTCGACACCAGTACCTACCCGCTCGCCACCGGTACGACTTCGTGGTCGGTAACGGGCGCCGCCGTCACGTCAAGCGCGACCCAGTTCATGGTCATCGCCGCCGGTTCCACCTGGGCTACCGCCGACGCCAACGATCCCACCGGCGGTGGCGTCACCACCGTCAACGATTCGTTTTGGAATGTGCCGCTCAACGCCAGTCTCACCGCCCCGACCTTGACGATCAAGCAGCCATCGACAACCGGCGTAGCCACCGTTTCGAGTCCGCGCCTGATGATCACCGGCACCGCCTCAGCCGCCTCAGGAAAAACGGTCAAGGCCGTCACGTGGTCAAACAACCGTGGCGGTCAGGGCGTCAGTTTGGGCACCACGAGCTGGTATGCCGAAGCCATCGACCTCGCCACCGGTGAAAACATCATCACCGTCACGGTCCGCGATTCTGCCAGTATCACTGCCACCGCCACGATCACCGTGACCCGGGCAAGTACCGGTGACATGGTGGTACCGACCACCCCTGCCACCTTGAAAGCCACGGCCTCCTCGGCCAGCTCGGTCGACCTCTCGTGGACGGCCTCCACGGACAACACCGGCGTCGCTGGCTATAATGTCTATCGTGACGCCTCCTTCGTTGGCAGAGCCGCTTCCACCAGCTTCACCGACACCGGGCTTTCCGCCGCCACCACTTATGTCTACGTGGTCTCGGCTTTCGATGCTGCCGGCAACACGTCCTCGGTTTCGATTTCGGCCAAGGGCGTCACCCCTGCCGCAAGTTCTTCCTCGAGCAGTTCGTCGAGCTCCTCCTCCAGCAGCTCCAGTTCTTCGTCCAGCTCAAGTTCGTCTTCCAGTAGCTCGTCTTCATCCTCCAGCTCGTCCAGTTCATCTTCCTCGAGCAGTAGCAGTTCGAGTAGTTCGTCATCATCCTCGTCGAGCTCCTCATCGAGCTCCGGAGCGACCGGCCCGCTCAATCTCAGTGCGACTAATCCGGCCTCCCTGACCACAGCCTTGACCACGGCCAATGCCAACCCAGCCGCCACCACCACAATCACGCTGACCGGGGGCACCTACGCGCTCAGTTCTGGCCTGCCGGCGATCACCGCCAACAAGGTCTCGCTCCAGGGCCCTTCAACTGGCACCGCCGCCTCGCTCGACGCCAGCGCCCTTGCCGCCGGCAGCCCGGTGATGACGATTTCGGCGGACGGTGTTTCAGTCACAGCAGTTCGCTTTGTTAATGCTGGCAGTCGCGCTATCGTCATCCAGGCAGGCGCCGACAACGGCAAGATCGAGAACTGCACGTTCAGCAACCCCGCCGGGATACCCACCTCGGCGATCGACGCCCAAGGCTGCGCCAACTGGATTGTCACGGGCAACACCTTCAGCGGCATTTCAGGTGCCACGACCGGCACGGCGTCCACGGTGGAACCGGCCATCCATTTCTACGGGGGGGCCAGCGGAACCGTCATTACCGACAATCTGCTGCTCGACTGCGATCACCCCATCACGTTGGGCAATGGTTCGGTTTCAACCCATGCGGGTGGAAAGATCCAAAATAACTTCATCGCCAGTAACCGTGGCGTCGGCACGCAGGCCGGGCCCGGGATCAGCTTGCAGTCGGCATCGGGCACGCACGTGGACAATAATTCGGTGTATCTGGCCCAGACTTCGCTCACCGCCATCGAGTATCGCTACTCTGGCACGACCGGAGTTCTTCTTCGCAACAACCTCACCTCGGGCGCCATCACCGCATTGGACGGTGCCACCGGCACCCTGACCACCAACAACGTCACTGCCGCTAGTACCTGGTTCGTCAATGTCGCCACCTGTGATCTGCATCTCACGGCAGCGGGAGCGTCTGTAGCCAGCGGTGTGGTCGACAAGGGAACGGCGGTGGCCGAAGTCACAGAAGACATCGAAGGCGACCTGCGGCCGACGGGTTCGGCTTACGATATCGGCGCCGATGAATACACGGGCCCGGTTGGCTCTTCTTCGTCGAGCAGCTCAAGTTCGTCATCAAGCTCATCCTCCTCGAGCAGTTCGTCCAGTAGCAGTTCGAGTAGTTCATCCTCATCTTCGTCTAGCTCGTCCTCCTCCGGAACCACGCCCGTCACCCCATCTACCGGTGGCTCAAGCGGCGGTGGCGGCGCTTTGAGCGGCCCCTTTCTGCTGGTCCTGGCTCTGGCCTTCGCATCACACGTTCGTCGCCGCAGCCGTTGATCTCCGCTGGTTCACATACCCCGAAGCAGCGGCTTGGTTGTAGCCGGCCTCGCTGAGGCCGGTTCCGAAAAGTTCCGGGGTCAGCGACCCCGGCTACACCCAATTGGTTCGGTTGAATGCCCCGGAGCTTGCTCTGGGGATCTCTACTTCCAACTTGTCCGCGTCGACGTCCGGACGCCACAGACTACCGACCTTTCACAAACCGGTAAAATTGCCAGCAAAACGTGTATCAGTGTTGCTTGCAAAGCCGCGGCGTTCCACGACTGCGTCTCATGACGCCTTCCAGCTCCCCATGCGCCGCCACTCTTACCCCTTTTATGGCGCTTGCCGCCCTTGCATTCCTGGCCGCAGGTGCAGGCGGTATGACCGCGTTTGCCGATACGCCACCGGCTCCCGTCCTGCTAAACTACGCCAATCACTGGGCGGGCAACACCGGCGGCAAGGGCGGCATTTCTAAGGCCTCGGACGTCATCAGCAACTTTGTCGTCGATATCGCGGTGCTGAACGCGGACAAGCTCGACTGGCAAATGGCCCCTTACGTTCCGCTGGTCGTAACCAAGAGTTATTGGGACGAAACCCAGTGGGGCGATGGGGCGTACTCCAAGGGCGTGCGCATCTCGAAGGGCGAGTTTTTCCGAAAGCTGATCACCTTTGATTCCTCCACGTCCAACGGCGTGACCGCAACGATTACTCACCCACAAACGCCAGACGGAACGCAACAGAACCTCGAGGACCAAGGATGCCCGCTCACGGACTATCCCAGCAATCTGCCTTTTGTATCGTTGAGCGACGGGCGTACGATCAAATCGGTCGCTTACCCGACCAACGTTGCCTTCGACAAAACCGGCCGGCTGTGGGTGGCCGACAACGGCCCGGAACAGAATTTCAAGATCTTCACCATTCCCGCCAGTGGCGCTCCGGTCTTGAGCACGACTTTCGGTGAAACCGGCGGCGTCTTCGCCGGCCCGACCAAGGGCCTGCTCGCCCCCAAGCGTTTTTGGGGCGTGCGCGGCGTGGGGTTTTCCGATGACGGCCAGATCATCGTCGGCTGCAGCGGCATTCCCGGACAGATCCAGGGAAT
>Ga0302294_10000394_pt1 | contig 13485 bp, 8 predicted proteins | sample III_Fen_N2_3_FD_194550 | JGI IMG/M metagenome (GOLD analysis project Ga0302294, IMG submission 194550) | Peat permafrost microbial communities from Stordalen Mire near Abisko, Sweden - III_Fen_N2_3 | ecosystem: Environmental > Terrestrial > Soil > Wetlands > Permafrost | place: Sweden: Abisko...
CACTTCCGGCACGGACATACCTCGAAATTCGGCGGGACGCGTGTATTGAGGAAAGTCGAGCAACTTGCCGGTGAAGGATTCGTGCGTCAATGACTTTTCTTCCCCGAGTACGCCGGGGATAAAACGCGACAGTGCGTCGATCACCACCGCCGCAGCCAAAGTGCCATTGGTGAGCACATAATCACCGATGCTGAGCTCCCGATCGATCACCCCATCGCGAATGCGTTGATCGATGCCTTCGTAATGTCCGCTCAGAAAAATGATATGCTGCTGCTTGGACAACTCCTCGGCGATCGCGGGCGAAAGCGGCACACCGTCCGGGGTCAGATAAATGCGCCGGCAGCCCGGCGTCTGCAGCTGTTCCATGGCGGCAAAAACGGGATCGGGTTTCATCACCATCCCAGCGCCACCGCCAAACGGGCGGTCGTCAGCCGTTTTATGCTTGTCGGTCGTCCACGCCCGCAGGTCGTGAACATTCACCGAGAGCCGGTGCGACTCGATGCCTTTGCCCAGAATGCTCTCGCTCAAAAAGCCGTCGAGCATCCGCGGGAAAAGCGTGAGCACGTCGATTTTAAGAGCCATGGCAGAATGTGACCAAAAGATCGCAAAGGTAACAAAAGCAAAAACCTCGGACTGAGCCGAGGCTTGAGACTTCAGAGAACGAAAGATGCTTCGTCCCCTTCGCTACCTTCTGTAGAAGACTTAGGCGGCGGGCGCGGCAGCCGGAGCGGCCTTACGTGCCTGCTTGATGAGCGAGTTCACGGTGTCGGACGCTTTAGCGCCCTTGCTCAGCCAATAATCGACGCGAGCGACATCAAGGATGAGGGGCTGCGACTTGGACTGCGGCGTGTAGGTGCCGAGCTTTTCAGCAGGACGGCCATCACGGCGGGAACGGGCTTCAGCGACCACGACGTGGTAGATGGGCTTGTGCACAGCGCCGATGCGGGAAAGACGGATTTTGAGAGCCATGAGAACAGTTTTCGGAATCGATTACTTTTGGAAAAGTTGGTGAGTGCACCGACCGCGCGGGGAGATGTCAAGCGCGCGCTTTTCAGGAGATTTGTCCCGCCCTGCCCTCCTCACTCAGGGCGATATCTCCCTACAAAGAGTTTCTTGACCGCCTCCTCTTGGCGCGAGAACGTCTGAACCTTATGCTCAAAGCTGGCATCGTCGGCCTGCCCAACGTGGGCAAATCCACTCTCTTCAACGCCCTCACTCGTTCCCGCAAGGCGGAGGCTGCGAACTATCCATTTTGCACCATCGACCCAAACGTCGGTGTCGTGATCGTGCCCGACGAGCGTGCCTACATCCTCAAAGCCATCGCCAAAACCAACGTCGTCGTGCCAGCTGCGATCGAGTTCGTCGACATCGCCGGCCTCGTTGCTGGCGCCAGCAAAGGCGAGGGTCTAGGAAATCAGTTTCTCGCCACCATCCGCGAAGTCGATGCCATCGTGCAGGTCGTGCGGTGTTTTGAAGACCCCGACATCGTCCACACGATGGGAGGCATCGATCCGGTGCGCGACATCGAGGTCATCACGACCGAACTCGTCCTTGCCGATCTAGAATCCGTAACCAAACGCATCGACAAGACGCAGAAGAAAGCAAAGTCCGGCGACAAGGAGGCGATCGCCGAAGTCGCGCTGCTCGAAAAACTCCTGCCCCATCTCAACTCCGGCAAGACCGCCAACCTCCTTCCCGCCACGCCCGAAGAAACGGCGCAGATGAAGCTCTTTCAATTACTCACCGCCAAACCAGTGCTGTTCGCCTGCAACGTCGCCGAGGGCGACCTCGCAACCGTTGCACAGAATCCATTCGTGAAAAAGGTCGCCGAGTTCGTGCAAACCCATCACGACGCCGCCTACGTGCCGATCAGTGCTAAAATCGAGTCCGAGCTCATCGACCTTCCTCCCGAGGAAGCGAAGGCCTTCTTAAAAGATCTCGGCGTCGACGACTCAGGTGTTTCCGCTCTCATTAAGGGAACGTACGATCTGCTCGGCCTGATGACCTACTTCACCGCGGGCGAAAAAGAAGTTCGCTGCTGGACGATTAAGAAAGGTTGGAAAGCTCCGCAGGCCGCAGGCGTGATCCACACCGATTTCGAAAAAGGCTTCATCAAGGCCGAAATCGTTTCCTACGCAGACCTGACGACGCTCGGCAGCGTCGCCGCGGCACGCGAAGCCGGCAAATACCGGCTCGAAGGCAAGGAATACGTCTTCCACGACGGCGACGTCGCGCTGTTCCGGTTCAACACGTGACCGAATGTTCAAGGTTCACCGTTCAAAGTTCACGGTTGGTTTCCCGAACCGTGAACTTAATACTGTGAACCGATAATTTCTGGGGCTGCCTGGCGGTATCAGTTTGAAAAAAGCCGAAATCTTTTCCTACGCAGAGGAAGAAGCTCACGGTTTTGAGGACCAACCGTGAACTCTGAACCGTGAACCGATAACTTTTTAGGCCGCGCGCGGCCTTAAATCACCGTGCCGCTCGGCACGACTCCGCCCTTCGGCACGAGCAGTACACCGTCGCGAATAATCACGCCGTGGGCGTAAGTACCATCGGGTTTGCCGTCGGGCGAAAGCGTAACGTCGTTTCCGATGCGCGCATTTTTGTCGATGATCGCGCCGCGGATGCGGCAGTTGTAGCCGACTCCGAGGCATGGCCTGACCTTGCCCTCGTTGGCTTTCATCTGGTCATCGGTTTCGTAGAAATCGGCGCCCATCATCACCACGTCCTCAAGCCGCGAGCCTTTCCTCACGAACGACCGGATACCGACAACGGAGTGTTTGATATAAGAATCTTCCAGAATCGAACCATCGCCCAGAACCACGTAGTCGATCGTACAATTGTTTACCTTGGAGGCAGGGAGATAGTTGTCCTTGGTATAAATCGGTGCCGTCGGATCGAAAAAGTTGAACGGCGGCAGCGGCTGCGCGAGCGCGAGGTTGGCGTCGAAAAACGCACGCACGGTGCCGATGTCTTCCCAGTAGCCTTCAAAGATGTGGGCGTAGAGCTTCTTTTTTCCGAGCAGGCCAGGAATGATTTCTTTGCCGAAATCGGTCATCTTGTTGTCGAGGGCATCGGCCAGTGCGGTGCGGTTGAAAACGTAGATACCCATCGAGGCCAGACAGTGTTTTTCGTCGTGAGCACTCGTCAATGTCGCCTCAATCTTCTGGCTGAGCGTCAGACTGTTGATGACCGCAGGGTCCTTGGGTTTCTCGACAAATTGTGAGATCGAAAGATCGTCGCTTACTCGCATCAGACCCAGGCCTTCCACCTTAGAAACGGGGAACGGGATCGCAGCGATGGTAACATCGGCATTCGTCGCCACGTGCTGCTCAAGGATCTTGTGAAAATCCATTTTATAGAGCTGGTCACCTGAGAGGATGAGCACGAGATCGTGAGGAAAACTACGAAAATGTTGGAGATTCCGGCGAACCGCGTCGGCCGTGCCTTGATACCAGTCCGCGCTCTTCTCGGTCTGCTCGGCCGAGAGAATATCCACAAAGCCGCCGCCAAACGGATCGAAATGATATACGCTCTGAATGTGACGATGCAGCGACGCCGTGTGGAACTGCGTCAGCAGGAAGATGCGATTGATGTTTGAGTTGATGCAGTTGCTGATCGGAATATCGACGAGACGATATTTACCAGCGAGCGGAACGGCGGGTTTGCATCGTTCCATCGTGAGCGGATAGAGTCGTGTGCCACGACCGCCACCCATGATTACTGCGAGAACTTTCTTCCCGATAGGCATAAAGATATGAAGGAGTAGAGGAGTAAAAGACCTTGCTACAGATTTGCTGCACCTCGTAATTTCGCCAGCCAAAAGAAACAAAAAAACTATATGTGCGGAATTGTTGGTTACGTCGGTAAACAAAAAGCAGCGGCAGTCATCCTCGAAGGATTAAAGCGATTGGAGTATCGCGGCTACGACTCGGCCGGTGTCGCGGTGCTGCAAAACGACCGCATCACAGTGGCCAAAAAAGTTGGCCGCGTAGAAAATCTCACGAAAGAGGTGGCGCGCCACTCGTTCACCGGTACCACCGGCATCGGACATACGCGCTGGGCCACGCACGGTGGGGTGACCGACGCCAACGCCCATCCCCATGTCAGCAGCGACGGCAAGTTTGCGATCATCCACAACGGCGTGATCGAAAACTACAACGGCATCAAAAAATTCCTGATCAGCAAAGGCTACACGTTCGCTTCCGAGACCGACACCGAAGCGCTCGTCAATCTGATCGCTTATCACTACCAAAAGGAAAACGGCGATACGGACAAAAATCGTTTTCTCGAAAGCGTCCGCCGTACGCTCATGCATGTTGAGGGCACCTACGGCATCGTCGTACTTTGCGTTGACCGCCCCGGCGAAATGGTCGCAGCGCGCAAAGCTTCCCCGCTCATCCTCGGTGTAGGGGAAAATGAATACATTCTCGCCAGCGACGTGTCGGCGCTCGTCAGTCGCACGCAAAATGTCGTCTACCTGCGCGACGGCGAACTGCTGCATATCACGCCAACCAATTTCTCCATCATCACGCAGACCGACGAAGATGTTTCTCCGATCGTCAATCGCGTCACCTGGGACATCGAGGCAGCTGAACTCGGCGACTACGCCCACTTCATGGAGAAGGAAATTTTCGAGCAGCCCACCGCGCTTGAAAATACCATGCGCGGCCGTTTCTCAGAGGACGCCAGCACCGCACAATTCGGCGGCCTTAACATCTCGCCCGTCGAATTCCGCCAGATCGACCGTCTCTCGCTCATCGGCTGCGGCACCGCCTGGCACGCGTGTCTTGTGACCGAACATTTGGTTGAGCGTTTCGCCCGCATCCCAGTCGAAGTCGACTACGCTTCCGAGTTTCGTTACCGCAATATCCCTCTCTATGGAAACCCGCTTTTCTTCGTCGTCAGCCAGTCCGGCGAAACGATCGACACGCTCGGCGCGTTGCGTGAAGCGAAGCGCAAGGGCTACAAGGTTCTCGCGATCAACAACACCGTTGGCTCCAGCATCGCACGCGAAGCCGATGGCGGTATTTACCAGCACGTCGGCCCCGAGATCGGCGTCGCCTCGACCAAGGCCTTTACTTCGCAGCTCCTGCTCGGCGCGATGATCGCCCTCTATTTCGCCCGCATGCGCGACATGAGTTTTAGCGATGGCGTTGAGTACGTGAAGGCACTCAAAACCGTGCCTGATCTCGTGCGCAAAACCCTCGAGCAGGCGCCGCACATCCGCGAGATCGCCAAACGCTTCGCCAAGTACAACGACATGCTTTTCCTCGGACGGCTCTCGCTGTTCCCTGTCGCGCTCGAAGGCGCGCTGAAGTTGAAGGAAATTTCCTACATCCACGCCGAAGGCTACCCCGCCGCCGAAATGAAGCACGGCCCGATCGCCTTGATCTGCGAAGACTGCCCAACCGTTTTCTTTGCGCCAAAAGGCGAGATTTTCAACAAGCTCGTCTCCTCCATCCAGGAGGTGAAAGCCCGCAAGGGTAAGACCATCGTCATCACGACCGAAGGCTGCGAGCTGCCACACGGACTCGCCGACGAAACCATCTACATCCCCGACTGCCACGAAGCCGTGCTGCCCATCGTGGCGACTGTGCCGGTGCAATTGTTGAGTTACTATATGGCCGTGGAACGCGGTTGCGATGTCGACAAACCCCGCAATCTCGCCAAATCGGTGACGGTCGAGTAAGCCCTCGCCGCTGCCATGAACATCTTCCCTTCACGCGACGCCTTTCTTCGCCTCAGCGAACAAGGCAATGTCATCCCGGTTTACACCGACTTGATGGCGGATTTCGAGACGCCGGTCTCGGCCTACGCCAAGCTGAAGGATTCCGGCCCCTCCTACCTGCTTGAATCGGTCGAAGGCGGCGAAAACCTCTCGCGCTACAGCTTCATCGGCTGCCGTCCACGCAAAATTTTTGCCTGCGGCCCCCAGACCACCGAAATCCGCCAGCCGAACCAGCCAACACAGATAATTGCTACGCCGGCCGATCCGCTCACTTTGATCGAGGCCGAGATGCGCCCGTGCAAGCCGGTCAGCATTCCCGGTCTGCCCCGTTTTGTCGGCGGTGCAGTTGGCTTCATCGGCTACGAATATGTCACACGCATCGAACTCAGTGTGCACGCCGCAAAAAAGGACGAGCTCGGGCTGCCGCTGATCTATTTCATGATCACGGATTCGCTGCTGATCTTTGATCGCGCCAAGCAGACCCTTCGGCTTTGCGTCAACGCCCACGTGCGCGGCGATCCATCTTCCGCCTATGATGCCGCAGTGGTAGAGCTACAGCACCTGTTCGGCCTGTTGAGCAAACCGAGTAAACTCGCTCCCGCACCACTCATTGACCCAGGCAAAATTGTCGTGCCACCGGGCAACTTCACCCATTCCGCCTTCGAGCAAGCCGTTGAATCCACCAAGGAATATATTCGCGCCGGCGACATCATTCAGGTCGTGCCGTCGCAGCGTTTCAGTCGCGCCTTTAACAAGACTCCGCTCGATCTCTACCGCGCGCTGCGCACCGTCAATCCGTCGCCTTACATGTTTGTTCTCGATACGGGCGACTACGCGATCGTGGGGGCATCCCCGGAGGTCCATGTTCGCCTGACCGACGGCTTGGTCGAAATCCGCCCGATCGCCGGCACCCGCAAACGCGGCGCGACCCACGCCGAAGACGTCGCGCTGGAAAAAGAACTTCTGGCCGATGAAAAGGAGCGCGCCGAGCACCTCATGCTGGTCGATCTCGCACGCAACGACATTGGGCGTGTCTGCCAGTTCGGCAGCGTCACCGTGCCCGAGATGATGATCATCGAGCGCTACTCGCATGTGATGCACATCGTCTCACAGGTCGAGGGCCAGATCACAGCCGACAAAACCGCTTACGATCTCATGCGCGCGACGTTCCCAGCTGGCACGGTTTCCGGAGCGCCAAAGATTCGCGCCATGCAAATCATTGCCGAAAATGAGCCCAGCCAGCGAGGCTGCTATGCCGGTGCACTCGGTTATTTTGGTTACGACGGCAACCTCGACTCTTGTATCATGCTGCGCACGTCGCTCCTAAAGGACGGCCAGATCCACATTCAAGCCGGAGCCGGCATCGTAGCCGATTCCGTGCCCGCATCGGAATACCAGGAAACGATCAATAAAGCCTCAGCTTTGCTGAAGGCGGTGGCCATCGCCGAGCGGTTCGTTTGAGCGGAAAAAATCGTCCGGAGTTACCGTAAAAAACAAGCTGCTGTGTGCTATTCGCACAGTTTATGGCTCGTTGTGCGCCACCACGTCAGTATCTAATACCATAGATTAGATCTATTTTCGCATCGCTCCCTATCCCGGACAAGCGTACTGCTTTGGAACGATTCCGGCAGTGTCAGGCCTCCAGCCCGCGGTACTCCGGCTTCGTTCAGTGAAGTGTGCAGTGGAACACTCAACAAAGACAAAAGCCATGACTACTCAGACGAAATCACATCGTAAGTACGCCGAGTCCGATGAGGCCGACTCGAACGAATCCTCCGCTCGCGTCACTGTAATCCTTTCCACTCCGATTGACGCTCCGCCTTCCTTTTTGGAAAAAAATGAGCCGGCACCGGTAGAGCAGCCCGCACCGCTCGAACGGAGCAATCTGCAGCTTTATCTCCAGGAAATTGGCAAAACTGCCCTGCTCACTCCGAAGGAAGAGGTCCAGCTCGCGCGCCGTATTCGCAAAGGCGACAAAGCGGCCCGCGATCATATGATTTCGGCGAACCTCCGCCTCGTGGTGAAGATTGCGCACGATTACAAAGACTTTGGTCTGCCGCTGCTGGACTTGATCAGCGAAGGCAACATCGGCCTGATCAAAGCGGTTGAGCGCTTCGACCCGCGCAAGGGCGGCAAACTCAGCACCTACGCTGCTTGGTGGATCAAACAATCCATCAAACGAGCCCTCGCCAACCAGAGCAAAACGATCCGCCTCCCCGTCCATCTCGTCGACAAGATCTCCAAGATGCGCCGCGCCGCGATGGCCCTCACCGAGGAACTCGGCCGCGAGCCCACCGATGAAGAGTTGGCTATGGAGCTTCAGATCCCGACCAACAAGGTCGCGCATCTGAAGTCCGTGAGCGTGCGCCCTGCCTCACTCGATGCACCCATTGGCGAAGACGGCGATTCGTCGACTTTCGGCGAAATCGTCGGCGACGAAAATGCCGCCAGTCCTTTTGAATCTTTGCGGGAACGCAGCCTCAACGCCGATCTCAAGGCCATGGTTGATTCACTCGAACCGCGCGAAGCTGAAATCATCCGGCTGCGCTTCGGCCTCGAAGGCGCCACCGAACTGACCCTCGAAGAAGTCGGGCGGAAATTCAAAGTGACCCGCGAACGCGTCCGCCAGCTGCAAAACATCGCTCTCTCGAAAATCCGGAAAGCGATGGCAAAAAACGATACTCAACGCTCCCTCGAAGAAATCGATCAGGACGACCGTCAACGCCAACGCATGGAAATCATCCGCGAGTTCATCGAATCAAAATCGAAAAAAGTCGGCCACAACTGAGCGAGCCAACCGCAAATCTTCCAAGCCGCCGCACGAAAGTCCGGCGGCTTTTTCGTGCTCCGCGCCGTCGCCTGATCCAAAATTCAGCAGTCGGATTTGAACTACCAAGATGCAAAGAATCTAAGGACAATCGATTAGCTACGGGAAGTGTTTTGGCCCAATTTCATCCGGCAAGTAACAACATTTTTCTTTCAAACGCATAATAACCTCTGGCGTTTGGATGGTAGGGACGGACACGCCGAGCCGTCCGGTTGAATATGGGCCGCTGACAGGCGACGTTCGCGGACGACCCGGCGCGTCGTCCCTACCTTTGCCTCTTTTGGCATGTTCGAGTGAAAATTGGTATAACACAGTCCAAAAGCATAACAATGCGTGCTTTGCTTCTTCTATTCTTGGTAGTTCAATTGCGGTTTTAGGGATGATGCCGGTTATTTTGCCGGAGCTTCAAGACCGCGACGTTTTAGCAGCGGCTCGACGTAGGGAGCGCAACCGGTGAAGTTGTGGAAGAGCGTCATCGCCTCATCAGATCCGCCACGAGAGAGCACCGCCTGGCGGAAGCGATCGCCGTTTTCGCGTGAGAACCCGCCGTGCTGTTTGAACCATTCCACACTATCGGCATCGAGGACTTCGCTCCAGATGTAGGCATAATATCCGGCAGAATAGGAATCGTCGGTGAAGATGTGCGAAAAATACGTGCTGCGATAGCGCGGCGGCACCGCCGCAAAATCGAGTCCGACTTTTTTGAGGGCGGCGGCTTCGAAATCGACGACGTGGTCGGCCGCGGGCACTTCCGCGGCGGGAATCTGGTGCCAGGCTTGATCGAGCAACGCGGCAGCAAGATACTCGGTGGTAGTGAATCCCTGGTTGAATTTCTGCGCCGCGAACACTTTCTCCACGAGCTCAGCGGGCATGGCTTCGCCGGTCTTGTAGTGTTTCGCATAGTTTTTCAATACCGCCGGCCACGTCGCCCACATCTCATTCACTTGTGACGGAAATTCCACGAAGTCACTGGGTACATTCGTGCCGCTAAAACGCGGATAATGCACGCGGGAGAACATGCCGTGGAGCGCATGGCCGAATTCGTGAAAGGCGGTCGTCACTTCGTCGAAAGTCAGCAGCGTCGGTTCCCCAGCGGTCGGTTTGGGTATGTTGAGTTGGTTTGCGACGACCGGCTTCAGACCCAGCAATCCCGATTGTGAAATATACTCGTTCATCCAGGCACCGCCGCGTTTGGAGGGGCGGGCATAATAATCCAACATGAGCAGCGCGAGCGGCGAGCCGTCAGCATCGAACACTTCGAACACGCGCACGTCGGGCTGGTAGACCGGCAGATCGTGGCGCTCTTTAAAGGTTATGCCGTACAGCTGCGTCGCGGCATAAAACACGCCATCAAAGATAACGTGGTTCATTTCGAAATACGGTTTCAGCTGCGTCTCATCGAAGTCGTAGCGGGCGTTGCGGACTTTTTCGGCGTAGAAAGCCCAGTCGGCGGCGGCGAGTTGGAAGCCGCCGTGTTCGCGGTCGATGAGGGCCTGCATGTCGGCGGCTTCGCGGCGGGCGTTGGCCACCGCGGGACGAGCCAGATCGGCGAGGAGCTTGTTGACGGTGTCGACGTCGCCAGCGGTTTCTTCTTCGAGCTGGTAGGCGGCGTGATTTTTGAAACCGAGCAATTCAGCCCGCTCAGCGCGGAGACGGACGATCCGGGCCACAACCTCGCGATTGTCGAACTGCCCGCCGCTGCTGCCGCGTGCGAGCGAAGCCTGGAGGAGGCGCTCCCGCAGCGCGCGGTTCGTAAGCGACGTGAGGGCGGGCTGGCCCGTGGTGTTTTGCAGACGGAGGACAAACTTGCCCGGCTTGCCATCCTCCTTCGCGGCATCAGCAGCGGCGTCGATTTCGTTTTTGTCGAGTCCGGCTAGTTCGTTTCTGTCGTCGATTACGACTGAGGCGAGGTTCTTCTCCTTTAGGACATTTTGCGTAAATGTCGTCGTAAGCGTGGCGAGCCCGGCATTTAGCGCTTTTAACTTGATCTTGTCCGCTGCTGAGAGTTTGGCCCCGGCGCGAACGAAGTCTTTATAATCTCGTTCGAGCACGCGTTTGGATTCGGGATCGAGAGCGAGCGTTTCGCGTTGCAGGTAGACCTGTTCGAGCCGGGCAAAGAGCTTTGCGTTGAGATGGATCGCGTCTTTTTGCGCAGCGAGTTTCGGGGCCATTGCCGCTTCGATTTCTTCCAGCGCAGGATTGGTATTCGCAGCGGAGAGGTTGGAGAAAATATTGCCAACCCGGGTGAGTAGTTGCCCGGACCGTTCGAGCGCAACCACGGTGTTGGCGAAGGTCGGCGCATCGGGATTGTCAGCAATCGCCGCCACCTCCAGCAGCTGCTCGCCCATGCCCTGCTCATAGGCGGTAGTAAAATGTTCGTTCTTGATCTCGTCGAACGGTGGAAAGTGATAGGGCAGCTTGCTCTCCGTCAGCAACGGGTTGACCGGTCCCGCGGGCGCAGCGCCCTGTAACATCCCGACGCCAAGCCACGCCGGACTGCTAACAAGAAATAGAAAAGTGGTCTGCATGATGAGAGATTTCGTCATCCCGCGACTGTTGAATTATGCCGACCGATCTGCAAGTCGGAGTCAGAGGCCAGCGGCTGTGAGCCCGACCATCCTGCGAACCGGTTCCCGTTCTGACAGTTAAGTCCGCGCTGGTTTGGCCGATAGACAGACGGAATGACTGTCATCAGTCCCAAGCCCGCAGAGTTGCTGCAACTGGCTCAACAGTTGCCCGCTTCACCACAGATTCTGTTGAAGCTCAGTGTCTTGATCGATAACCTGAACTGCAGTCTGGAGGACATTGCGAAGCTCCTCCGGCGCGATGCCACGCTCGCCGCCCGCATCATCCGGATCAGCAATAGCGCCGTTTTTGGTAGTGAAGCCACGGTTGGCTCAGTCGAAGAGGCTGTAGGCCGAGTCGGTTTTTCGGAGGTTTACCGCCTGACCGGACTGGCAGCGGCCGCTCAACTCGCGACCGAGCATCTGCCCTTTTACGCGCACAATGGTATTCAACTGCGCGATAATACGCTTATCACCGCCCTCGCCGTCGAGGGCCTGGCGCGCCATTTGTGCATGGATTCCCGCACCGTGTACGCGACCGCGCTGCTCCGTTCGATGGGAAAACTCGTGCTGGACCGTTTCGTGAAAAAGCACCTGACGCCGATGCAGCACTACGACCGTTCCGGCGTGCCGACCCTGCTTACCTGGGAGGAAAACATCCTCGGTTGCACCAACCCCGACGTGGCCGCACTCATTTTGGAATCATGGCACTTTCCGGCATCCATCACCGAACCCATCAAACAGCACTACATGACCGCACCGCTCAGCGGCGAACACGGGCAGGTGACGCTTTTGCTGAATCTCGCCAGCGGCATCGCCTGTGACCTCGGTTACGCCCTGCCGGGCGAGGCCAACTACTGGGAACTGACCGATGAAAAGCTCGCCACGGCCGGACTAAAGGGCGTCGACCTGCTCACCATCGGCGAAGAAGCGCAGGAAGCCTTTGAGACGATGCGCGATTCGTTGTAAAGCGGAATGCATTGAGCCGAACCATTTCCCTGTAGTAAACGGCCTGGGGCGGCAACACCGCTGGGGCTGATGATGGCGAATGCCACCGGCGGGGGGCAGACAATATTTCACCGAAAAGCGCCCTGCGGCCTTGCCGCCGGCCAAGTCAGTTCATTAATCCTCGGGCATGCGCATCCTGCTCTGTTTGCTCCTCTTGGTTCAGCTCGTGGCCGCGCTCGCCGCTGGCGAGCCATCGTCTTCAACCAAACCAGTTCCAACCGCGCCGTGGCTTTTGTCCAAGGAAGAACGCCAGCGCCAGGAACAGCTCGCCAACGCCGACCGCCAGCGGCTAATGAATCTTCTCGGTGTCACCGAAGCGTCCAATCTTCCGCCGGAGGAAACCGACCCCAAGCGTCCGACCGAACTTATCCGTCCGCCCAATAACCCTCACGGCTGGACCGACGCCGCCGGCCACTTTGTCGTGCGTTCCAGCTGGGGGAACTGGATCAATTATGACCTGGCCAAAGCAGACGTTGGCCCGGTGCCCGATTCGCTCCTGCTGAAAAACGGCCAGCGTGTGACCGATGCCACCATGTGGTGGAAACTACGTCGCCCCGAGATCGCCGGGGATTTCGCTCGCGAGATCTACGGCCAGATTCCCAGCAACACGCCGAAGATCACTTGGGAAATTGTCGAAACCAATCCCAATGCCCAAACGGGCAAGATGAGGACCAAAACGATCGTCGGCCACGTTGACAACGCCCGCTTCCCTGCCGCCTCGCCCGCGATTCTGCTCACGCTCAACCTGCCCGCGGACGCCAAGGGTCCCGTGCCGGTCATGGTTACGATCGGAGGCTTCGGCCCACCGCCCGGTTTCCCTGCTCCGAAAGGACCGACCGCGATGGACCTCGTGCTCGCCTGCGGCTGGGGTTACGCCACCTACAATCCCTACGCCGTGCAGTCGGACAGCGGTGCCGGGCTCACAGAAGGCATTATCGGTCTGGTCAACGAAGGCCGCCCCCGCCAGCCCGACGAGTGGGGTGCCCTTGCCGCTTGGTCCTGGGGACTTAGTCGGGTTATCGACTATCTCGAAACCGACACCGACGTAGACGCGCGCCGCTTGGGAGTTGAAGGCCACTCACGTTTCGGGAAGACGGCGCTTCTCGCCGCGGCGCTCGAGCCACGCTGGGCTGTCGCCTACGCCAGCTGCTCCGGCGAAGGCGGAGCCAAGCTCCATCGTCACGATTTCGGAGAGTCAGTCGACATCGTCGCCTGGGGCGGTGAATACCACTGGATGGCGGGCAATTTTCTCAAGTACGGCGGCCATTGGCAGGATCTGCCGGTTGACCAACACGAACTCATCGCCCTGGTCGCCCCGCGCCCGATTTTTGTCACTGGCGGCACCGAAGATC
>Ga0302294_10000396_pt1 | contig 13483 bp, 11 predicted proteins | sample III_Fen_N2_3_FD_194550 | JGI IMG/M metagenome (GOLD analysis project Ga0302294, IMG submission 194550) | Peat permafrost microbial communities from Stordalen Mire near Abisko, Sweden - III_Fen_N2_3 | ecosystem: Environmental > Terrestrial > Soil > Wetlands > Permafrost | place: Sweden: Abisko...
CCGGCATGGCGTCGTTAAGCACCAGGTCGCGCTTGCCGATCTTCCGCGTGTTCTTCACCGCTTCGAGGCGTCGTTTGAGTCCGAGATTTTTCAGTGTGCCTTTGTCGAGCGATGCCTGACTGACAAAGGTGAGATTGGTTGAGGCCAGCGCGCGTCCCGCTGCGCCGAACTGAGGACGATAAAACGTCGGCTGTGGTGTCGGTATCGAAGCGTTCGGGTCGCCCATGTTGGCCCAGGCAATGAAACCACCTTTCAAGACAACCTCGGGTTTCACGCCGAAGAGCGCGGGCTTGAAAACAACGAGGTCGGCGAACTTGCCGACTTCGACCGAACCAACGATATGAGAAATCCCGTGCGCAATCGCGGGATTAATCGTGTACTTGGCAAGGTAGCGCAGCGCCCGGAAGTTGTCGGCGGCAGCATGCGATTTGCCGCTGAGCGCACCGAACTGCGTTTTCATCTTATGCGCAGTCTGCCACGTGCGGATGATGACTTCGCCAATCCTGCCCATCGCCTGCGAGTCGGACGACATGATCGAGATCGCGCCGAGATCGTGTAGCCGGTCCTCGGCCGCAATCGTCTCGGGCCGAATGCGCGATTCGGCAAACGCGACGTCTTCAGGGATCTTTGAATCGAGATGGTGGCAGACCATGAGCATGTCGAGGTGCTCATCGATCGTATTCACCGTGTAAGGACGCGTCGGATTGGTCGACGATGGCAGGACGTTGGCCTCGCCACAGACGCGGATAATGTCCGGTGCGTGACCGCCGCCGGCACCTTCTGAATGGAACGTATGAATGGTTCGGCCCTTGAAGGCTTTGATCGTCTCCTCGACGAAACCGGCCTCGTTGAGCGTATCAGTGTGAATCGCGACCTGCACGTCGAGCTCGTCCGCCACGCCAAGACACGCGTCGATAGCGGCTGGTGTGGTGCCCCAGTCCTCGTGTAGCTTCAGGCCGATGGCACCGGCGAGAATCTGTTCGCGCAGCGGCTTGGGCGTGGAGCAGTTGCCCTTCCCGAGAAAGCCGAGATTCATCGGATATGATTCCGCCGCTTCGAGCATGCGGTGCAGATTCCAAGCGCCCGGCGTACAGGTCGTAGCAAACGTGCCGTGCGCCGGACCCGTGCCGCCGCCGATCATCGTTGTGATGCCCGCGCTGATTGCTTCGTCGATCTGCTGCGGACAAATAAAATGGATGTGCGTGTCGATGCCGCCCGCCGTCACAATGCTCCCCTCGCCTGCCAACACCTCAGTAGCGGCACCCACGATCATTGGATTTTTCTTCTTCGTGCGAGGATCGGGATAAATCGAGCCGATACCGCGCTGGATGCCAGGATTGCCCGCGTGCCCGATACCAACGATGAAACCGTGCTTGATGCCGATGTCGGCTTTGATCACGCCGAGCAATGGATCGAGGATCAGGGCATTGGTGATAACGAGATCCAGCGACTCTGCGTCAAGCGCGGTAGGCGACTGCCCCATGCCGTCACGAATCACTTTGCCACCGCCAAACTTGATCTCGTTGCCATAGCCACCACCCTCGGCGACGAGGTCGCGTTCCACCTGGACAAAAATATCTGTATCCGCCAACCGGACACGGTCGCCCACGGTTGGACCAAACATCTCGACATACTGACGGCGTGAAAGATTTAGCGGCATGGGAGAAGGGAGAATTTAACCTGGAACACTGGAACTCAGGATCGGAGGGCGGATAAATCGAAAAAGCACAGTGATAACTCAGCGTCTTTTTCCTGAGTTCCTGAGTTCCAGATTCGTTTTCTTCTTTGGTTTTTTTGAATCGAGTTTCCCGTTCACTTTTGCGTTCAAGCCGTAGACTTCTCGTGTGCCCGTGAGCGCGACGAGTTCGACCACTTTTTTGTCACCCGCCTCGAAGCGCACCGCGGTACCAGCCGGGATATTGAGGCGGAAGCCACGCGCGGCGACACGATCGAAAATCAACGCTTCGTTGGTTTCATAGAAATGAAAATGCGAACCGACCTGGATCGGGCGGTCGCCAACATTGGCGATTTCGAGCCAGACCGTTTGCAAGTCGAGATTGGCCGCGAGCAGCGCGACATCGTCAGATGTGATGATTTCGCCAGGAATCATAGGAAAAGGGAGAAGGCAGAATTAAGAATGCAGAATGAATACATTAGGAAATGAACGTCTGGGATTCTGCATTCGTCATTCTTCATTTGCGGTTTACCGCACGGGGTTGTGGACGGTGACGAGTTTGGTACCGTCGGGAAATGTCGCCTCGACTTGCACGTCGTGAATCATCTCGGGCACGCCCTCCATGACGTCGGTGCGTTTGAGAATGGTGGTGCCATAGCTCATGAGCTCAGCCACGGATTTTCCGTCCCGTGCGCCTTCGATGATCTCGTAGGTGACGATGGCGATGGTTTCGGGATAATTAAGTTTCAATCCGCGCGCCTGCCGACGGCGGGCAAGATCGGCGGCGGTCACGATCAGGAGTTTTTCGCGTTCGCGGGGGGTCAGGTGCATTGCGGAAAGAAGTCAGGATATAGGAGTCAGGAGAAAAGGAATGCGAGCTACGGCCATGAGAACAGCAGAATTTTGCTTCTTCCATCCTGAATCCTCACATCCTGTTTCCTGCCTTATCATACTTGCAGGTGTTTTCTTACAACGTCCTCGGTGAGGTCACTGATGTTACCAGAAACGACGATCGCACCACGGTCCATCGCATAAAAGCGGTCGGCGACTTCACGGCAAAAATCGACGTACTGCTCGACCAGCAGGATCGCAAGGGCGTGCTCCTTTTTCAATTCCTGCACGGCGTGTTTGATTTCGGCGACAGCGTTGCTCGCCTGCGCCAACGCGTCGGGCGGAGCCTTTGGCGTCTTGAGCTTTTTCAGCGTGTCGCCGATCTGGTCGATGATCGATGGCTGGATGCCTTCGGTTGGCTCGTCCAGAATGAGCAGCTTAGGTTTCGTCAGCAGCGCGCGGCCGATGGCGAGCTGCTGCTGTTGCCCGCCGGAAAGCACGCCACCCTTGCGCGAGAGCATTTCCTTCAGAACTGGAAATAATTCAAAAACATGGGCCAGCGCTTCGCGGGCTTCCGCTCCGCGACGCTTGTGCACGACGAGGCCGATCTGAAGATTTTCTTCCACCGTGAGGTGTGGGAAAATGTCGCGCCCCTGCGGCACGTACCCGATCCCGGCCCGGGCGCGCGCATCGGATGCGAGTTTATGAATCGGCTTTCCATCAAAGATCACCTGGCCGACGCGCACAGGAAGTACGCCGGTGATGGACTTCAACGTGGTGGTTTTGCCCACGCCGTTGCGGCCCATCAACGCGACGACTTCACCGGCACGAACCTCAAGATTGACGCCGCGGAGAATGCGTGAACCACCAATATCGGTCTCGATGGATTCGAGCGAAAGAACCGTGGTTTGTGGAGTGAGTGCAACCATGGGTTTAGTTGATGGTTTAGGTTTTCTTGCCGCGGCCCAGATAGACTTCGCGGACCTTGGGGTTGGACTGCACGTCGTCGAACTTGCCCTCGCAGAGAACGGTGCCCTGGTGCAGCACAGTGACCATGTTGTCGCGGGCAATCTGCCGCACGAAAGTCATGTCATGCTCGACGACGACAAGACTGTGTTTACCCGCGAGCGACAGAAGAAGTTCGCCGGTGCGATGAGTCTCCTCATCGGTCATGCCAGCAGCCGGTTCATCGACCAGCAGGAGCTTCGGTTCGGTCGCAAGCAACATGCCGATCTCCAGCCACTGCTTCTCACCATGGGCGAGCTGGCCAGCCTTCCAGTCACGTTTGCCGTCGAGTCTTACGAGCTTCAACAGCTCATCGATACGGTCGCGATCGGTGGAGGAAAGGCGGCGAAACAAGGACGAAAAGACATCGCGTGGCCCCTTGAGCGAGAGAACAAGATTGTGCCAGACGCTGTGTTCGGCAAAGACACTGGGCGTTTGAAATTTCCGCCCAATTCCGAGTCGATTGATTTCGTATTCGTTGAGTTCGGTCAGATTAAAACTCGTCGCGGAATCGGTGCCAAACTCGAGCCTGCCTTTGTCGGGCTTGGCGCGACCGGTGATGAGATCGAAGAAAGTAGATTTGCCTGCGCCGTTTGGACCGATGACGGTGCGCAGTTCGCCCTCGAACAGATAAAAATTCAGGTTCGAGATGGCCTTGAAGCCATCGTAGGTCTTCGAAACATCTTCAACGGTGAGAAGCGGATGAGCCATGGAGGGACTTATGTTTTATGACTGGCGATTTCCGGTATCGGGCTGGGTTTAGCCGCAACCGCAGCTTCCGGTATATCCGTCTTTCGGATACGTCTCCAGAGAGGCGCCAGGCGTTTGGGCAGGCTCACCAAACCACCAGGCAGAAACAGCACGACGAGGATGAAGAGCCCGCCGAGCACGATGTACCAGAGATCCGGGAATGCGCGCACCGCCCAGCTCTTCAGGGCGTTGACGCCCACAGCACCGACGATGGGGCCGAGCAGCGTTCCACGGCCACCGACCGCGACCCAGACCACGGCCTCGAGCGATTTGTCAGCCTGCATCTCACCGGGATTGATGATGCCGACCTGCGGCACGTAGAGCGCGCCACCCACAGCGGCGATGAGCGCCGCCAGCACAAAGACGAAGAGTTTGTAGTGGGCGGTCGAATACCCGCTGAAGAGCACGCGATTTTCGCCATCGCGGATCGCCTGCTGCACCAGGCCAAACTTGGTCTGTTTCAGCCAGCGGCAAAAGCCGTAAACGAGCAAAAGTGTGATTGCTGACGCCACAAAGAGAGCGCGCTGGGTCACGGGAGCCAACAAGTCGTAGCCGAGAATGAACTTGAAATCGGTAAACCCGTTGTTACCGCCAAGCAGCAGGTTGTTGCGGAAAAACATGATCGACGCCGCATAGGTCAGTGCCTGCGTTAGGATCGAAAAATAGACTCCGCGAATCCGTGAGCGAAAGGCGAGAAAGCCGAAGACATACGCGATCAGGCCAGGCAGCAAAAACACCATCGTCAGGGCAAAAGGAAAACTGGCGAACGGCTCCCAGAAAGCCGGCAGCTTGGTCCAACCAAGAAAAACGAGGAAATCAGGAATCGGCTTATGATACTGGCCGCGCTCCCCGATCATGCGCATGAGGTACATGCCGTGCATGTAACCGCCGAGCGCAAAGAACAAGGCCTGCCCGAGGCTGAGCAATCCGGTATAGCCCCAGAGTAGATCTACCGACATCGCGAGCAGGGCGTAGCAAAGATATTTCCCCCAAAGACTGATCGTGAAGTTGCTAACCCAGCCAAGCTGGTTGAACAGAGGGAAAATGAAAATCAGGAAGACCGCAGCAACCAACACGAGCATCAGCTCGGTGTTTTTACGATTGGCCCAGGCGGGTATGAATGGCGCGATTTTCATTCGTCGAGATTGCGGCTGCGGGTTGCGAAGAGGCCCGACGGGCGCCACTGGAGAAACAAAATGATACCGGCAAGCACGAGGATCTTGCCGAAGACGGCGGCATCCTGCGCGAGATTTTGCAGGAACGTGCCAATGCCAGGCACCCAGCTCAGACCCGGCGCCCAGTCCGGCAGATACTGCTGCAGCACCTGGTCGATGCCTCCGATGCTGAATGCGCTGATGATCGTGCCGCCGATACTTCCGATACCACCAACGACCACGACCATGAATGAATCGATGATGTAGCCCTGGCCGAGCGACGGACCCACGTTACCGATCTGACTGAGAAATGCGCCCGCCAACCCCGCGAGCCCGCTGCCGAGTCCGAAGGTGAGCATGTTTACGCGATCGGTGCGCACACCGATACAAGACGCCATGGTGCGATTCTGCATCGACGCGCGGATGAGGAGTCCGAGCGGTGTTTTCGAGAGGACGAGCCACATTCCAAAAACAATCAGGATGGCAAAACCGATGACGAACACTCGATTCCACCCAAGAATGACATCGTTCACCAGCCAGTTTCCGCTGAGATATACCGGACTGGAAACCTGCACGTTGTTCGCACCAAACATGAGCCGAAAGCACTGCTGCAACACGAGCGACACGCCCCAGGTCGCGAGCAGGCTCTCGAGCGGCCGCTTGTAGAGAAACCGGATGACGGTGCGCTCAAGCGCGATGCCGACCAACGCCGCCGTGACAAAGCTCAGCGGGATCGCAGCAATGAAATACCATTGATACGCGGCACCGGTCAGATTGAGACCGGGCAATGGCAGGCTAAAGCCGAAGAAAGGAATCGTGATGCCGACACCAAAAATATTTTGCACCAAATAAGTGGTATAGGCCCCAACTGCGATCATCTCACCGTGCGCCATATTGATGACGCGCATGAGACCAAAGGTGATCGCAAGCCCGAGCGCGGCCACAAGCAGAATACTGCCGAGGCTGATGCCACGGAAAAGCGTGCCAAAGAAATCCACGAACGAGCGGTGCTGCTCCACGGCGAAGAGCGCGGCACGGGCAGATTTGAGTACTTCGTTATTCTTCGCCGCCTCAGCCTCCTTGATCGTGCGGTTGAGAAAATCGGCGCTGGCGAGAGAATGAAGCGATTTGAGCTGGGTGAGAGCCACAAGTTTCACCTCTGTTCTTGTGTCTTTTAACTGGATCAAGGCCACGGCTTCAACCAAGGCTTTTTGCACCCGTGGATCCGTCTCCTTGGAAATGCGCGCCTGGAGGGCTGGCAGTTTCGTCGCGTCCTGCCCAAGCCCGATCGTCTGCACCGCCTGGAGACGTTTGCCAAAATCCGCCGAGGCAACGTCGACCAGATCGAGCACGAGCTTCATCGCGCGTCGGATCGCAGTCGTGTGCTCGACGGCGGCCAGATCGCCCGCGACGAGACGGAGCGGTTTTCCGTCTGGTCCGGTGAATGGTTTGTCGTCGTCAACCCGAATCGCATTCTGGGTGCCGTCGCCATCTATTTTACCAATCAAATGAACAGGAGTTTTTGTGCCGTCCGGTGCGGTGTACACGAACAGCTCGTCTTTGCGCCACGCAATGAACAGATCCCCGATCGATTCGTCGGCCTGTCCCATCAGAGAGGAAATCAACTCGCGCTTGCGACTGTCATCGGGACTCAAGATAGCCTCGACGACGGTCTGACGTGGCGAATCTGCGGCGAGCACCGGCGCGATCACAAGCAGCAACAAGGCAGCGAGCTTTAGAAACTTTCGCACAAGTCGGATCACGGTCGTATGAAAAATATAAATACAGGTTTAAACCAAACAGGAGGGATGGATTCATCTCGGGGAACCCACCCCTCCTGGAGTGAAAGGAACTACAAACCCAATTGGGTGGAGGTCGCGTCAGGATGGCCGATCACTTGAACTTTCCTTTGAGCCAGGGCTCGCCGTAGACGCCCTCGAAGCTCTTGAGAATCTTGAACTGTCCATCGGCTTTGGTTTCTCCGATGTAGACGTTCTTGGTCAGATGCATGTTCGGCTGAGTCGTGACCTTGCCGCCAGGACCGTCGAACGAAAGGCCCGATTTCCAAGCTGTGCGCACGGCGTCGACATCGAACGTACCGGCTTTTTCAACCGCGGCTTTCCAGAGGTAAAGACCGTCGTAGCTCAGCACCATCGGCGAGCAAGTGACGCGGCCTTCCTTGACGATGCCCTGCACGGTGCTCTTCGCGAGCCAGGCCTTGAAGCTCGCAACAAACTTTTTGTTCGCCGGCGTGTCGAGCGACTGGAAGTAAGTCCAGCAACCGAGCTGGCCGACGAGTTTGTCGGCGGGCAAACCGCGAAATTCGTCTTCGGAAATCGAGAACGAAACCACGGGACAGGTTTCAGCAGTCAGACCAGAAGCGGCGTATTCCTTGAAGAACGGAACGTTGGTATCGCCATTCAGAGTTGAGATCACGCAAGCGTCACCCGAAGCGGCGAACTGCTTAATCTCAGCCACGATCTGCTGGTAGTCGGTATGGCCGAACGGAGTGTATTTGCCCGCGGAGATGATCTTGCCGGACTCGTCTTTGCGGAAGCCGCCGCCGATATTCTCCAACGGCACGCCTTTGCTCAGGAGATACTCGAGCAGCACGAGGTTGGTGGTCTGCGGATAAACGTAGTCAGAGCCCAACAGGTAGAATTTCTTTTTGCCCTCGGCGAGATAGTAGTCGACCGCAGGCGTGGCCTGCTGGTTAACGGCCTCGGCGGTGTAGCATACGTTCTGACTTTCTTCTTCACCCTCGTATTGCACCGGGTAGAAGAGCAGGCCGTTGTCTTTTTCGAAAACAGGCAGCACGGACTTGCGGCTGACCGAAGTCCAACAACCAAAGACTACCGCCACCTTGTCTTGCTCGAGGAGCTGCTTGGATTTCTCGGCGAAGAGCGGCCAGTTCGAAGCGCCATCGACAACGACGGGCTCGAGCTTTTTACCCATGACGCCGCCCTTGGCGTTGATTTCGTCGATGGTGAAGAGGAGCACGTCGCGCAGCGAGGTTTCGCTGATCGCCATCGTGCCAGAGAGAGAGTGGAGGATGCCGACCTTGATGGTATCAGCCGCGCGCAGGGAACCGAGGAACAAAGAGCCGAGCGCGAGTGCGCCGACGAGGAGTGACTTGAACAATTTTGTTATCATGTGAGATGCAGAGATCGTAAAAAGCTGCAGGGTATGAACAGGCCGGGCTCAATCGCGCAGCCTGTTTCAGTGGGGGGGAAGTACGAGCAAAAAAAACGCGCCGCCGAAAACCGGACTCGTTGAGGGAACGGGAATTCGGCGACGCGGCGATGAAACGTTGTCGATTAGAACTTGAAGCGAACCTGGGCGGCGACGAAGTTGCCACTCTTGAGACCGTTCTCGTTATCAGCATCCTTGTAGTGGGTGTACGAATACTCGAACACCACCGACAGATTAGCCGTCAGTGTCAGCGTTGGCGCGACGGTGAAGGTGGTAGCCGAAGGCTTCAGCGCACCAGACGTCTTGTAATCCTTGCCGATCCAACCGATGCGAGCCATGACTGCCCACTTTTTGTCGAGCACCTGCTGAACCTCTGCGAGGCAGAACGTGCTATTGATTTTATGACCAGCGCTCTCTTCTGCGAAGTCAGCCTTATAGTCATCGACCCGGTAGGAGTATTCTGCCGCATACGTCGTATCACCAACCACGTATTGCGCCCAAAAATCGACAGCCGTCGCGTCCCGGTCCGCCCCATAGTTGTGGGAAAGCGCACCGTTGACACCTGTATTGTGCTCATAAGTCAGACCACCAAAGAGCGTGAGATTCTTAACGCCCTTGTAGGTGTAATAGGCCTCAAAACCGGGACCGTTCCTCAAGTCACCGTCGCCTTTATCGGCACCAGTTTTAGCGGAAGGACTTGGATCGACTGAATCAAGCACGGCCACACCCACAGTGTACGTGTCATCGCCCTGCTCAACCTTAACACCCGTGTGGTAGCCGGGAATGTTACCCACGCTAAATCCCTGCGGGGTCATCCATCCATAGGAGACCTGCGTCATATTGATCGGGTCAAACGCCTCGTAGCCCATCCAGCTGAGGAATTTTCCGAATGACACTTTGACGCCGCCGCCCGCATCGTAGGTCGCGTAAGCATCGAGGATGACAGGATCTCCCGCTTGGCCAGCATAAAGGCTGATCGTGCCGGTGACCGGAGCAAACGTAATGCTGCTCCAGAGCTTGTACGCATCGCCATCCAATTTGGATGTCGTGGAGCTTGAGCCTGTGACAGGTTTTGCTTGGTTGATGTTGGCCTCACCTACAGCATAACCGCCGACGCTGAAATTGTCGTTGATTTTGATGTCGGCGAATGCTGGAGCCGAGGCGGCAAGCGAGAGAGCTACCGCGCCGGCCAATTGAGTAATACGTTTGGTCATGGGCTTGTGTGTATTGTTGGATTGATGCTTGGCTCACGGCCGCAGCACTGAAGCGACCGCGAACTGATTTCCCAAAAGCAGGATGCTTGCCAGCTCCTCATTTTTTGCGCTTTTCGCAAAACAACCTCTCAGCCAACACCATCAGCGGCTCACCCATGCGTGTCGCCCACAAGCCCCCCTACCCGATCATCCCACGAAACCGCCCCAAATCAACCACCCCGAACAATTTCACGAACGATCGACTGCGGCCGCTGGTTAATGGTTATAAACATCCGGCCGATGTACTCGCCGATCATGCCAAGCATAACCAGCTGTACTCCGGAAAAAGTCAGCAGCGCAGCCATCAGTGAACCCCAGCCAAATGCCGGCCCACGATCGTTTAACCACCAATAGAAAACAACGCCGATCGCCGCAAAACCCGCCAGCGCCATAAACAAACCAAGCACCGTGGCCAGACGAAGCGGCATGATCGAAAAATTCACGAAAGTACTCGTCCACAGCCGCAAAAGTTTTCTCACCGTATAACCGCTGGCACCAGCAACCCGGCTGGCGTGGTGAACCTCCAGTGAGCCGATGCGCTGCGTCACCTGCAACAACAACCCGTCAATATAGGGAAACGGTCCCTGGTTACCCGTCACCGTTTTCGCCACAAACGAGGTCACACAACGAAAGCTTGAGAGATAAAACCCTGCCGGTTTGTCGAGTGCCCAGTCGGTGAGGCGGTTCGTGAACCAGCTACCGGCGTTCCGCCAGAGCGCGTGTTTCTTTTCCGCGTAGTGCCCGTAGATGACATCGTAGCCGGCCTGTCTGGCGTGTTGCCAGAGTCGTAACGCCTCCGATGGCGGGTTCTGGCCATCATCGTCGATATTCACAATGTGAATACCGCGGGCGTGGCGCCACCCGGTCAGCACGGCGTTGTGCTCGCCAAAATTGCGTGCGTGTTCCACCAGAACGATCGGCACCCGAGCCTCCTTGACCAACTCCCGGCAAACCGCAGTCGTCGCATCACGACTGCCATCATTCACCAGGACGATCTCAAGGCCGCCTTCAACCACCAGCTGTTCGATCTCTTTGACCAGCGGACGGATCGTCTCCGCGCTGTTATAGAGCGGAATGACAAAACTGACCGCAGGTTGGAAATCGTTCATACAGATGCCAACCAACGAAGGATCTCGTCACTGACTCTGTCAACGTCAGCCGCCGTCAACGCCGGGTGGCAAGGCAGGCAGAGCACTTCTCCGCAGGCGCGTTCCGTTTCCGGCAACACCAGCGCAGCGTTGGCAAAAGCGGGCTGCCGATGAACCGGCACCGGATATAATACGCCACAACCAATCTCCCGCTCCAGCAGCCACGAACGCAACGCCTCACGCCTTGGAGTGCGCACCGTGAACTGGTGAAACGCATGCGTCGTATCGTTGCTCGTGACGGGCAGGCGCAAAGCTGAACCGGCAAGGCGCGACAAATAGCGTTCGGCCAGCGAGCGCCTTACCGCATTTTTCCCCTCCAGATAACGAAGTTTCACCCGCAGGATCGCCGCCTGCATTTCATCAAGCCGGGAATTGCGCCCCGGAACTTCGGAAATATAGCGCTCACGCCAGCCATACTGGCGTAGCAGACGCACCTGGGCGGCCAGTTTTTCATCACGAGTGAATACCGCGCCGCCGTCGCCCAGCGCCCCGAGATTTTTTGTCGGGTAAAAACTAAACGCCGCCAAATCGCCGAACGTGCCAACCTTGCGTCCGGCCTGAGTCGCACCATGAGCTTGAGCACAATCCTCGACGATCTTTACTCCATGCCGTTCCGCGACCTTCAACAACGAGACCATGTCCGCTGGTTGGCCATAAAGATGAACCGGCACTACCGCCTTAATCGCGGTTTCGCGGGCCAGCACCGCCGCCAACGCCGCCGGACTCATGGTCATCGTCGCAGAGTCAATTTCGACAAATACCGGGACTGCCCCGATCTGCTGGATCGCCGACGCCGTGGCGGTGACGGTGTTGGCCACCGTGGCAACGAGATCGCCCGGCTGGACTCCAGCGGTACGCAGCGCCAGCTCAAGGGCCTCCGTGCCGTTGGCCACCCCGATGGTGTAACCACCGTCCTGATACACGGAAAATTCCTTTTCAAAACCTTCAACCTCAGGCCCGAGAATATAGTGTCCACTCGCCAATACGCGTTCAATTGCCGCACGGATTTCGCCCGCGTGGGCGAGAAAACTGGCTTTGGGATCGGCGGGGAGCAGCATGCGCGTCAGGCTCACAGATAGCGAGCGAGCTCCCCGCGATAAAAGGCGAGCGTTTGGGTCAGAGCTGTCTGCAAAGACGTCCGGGGTACCCAACCAAGTTTTTCCGTAATCAGCCGGTAGTCCGCATAGAAATCCCCGATGTCGATCTTCTTGCGGTCTCCGGGGAACACCCGCTGCACAAACTCACCCGATCCATTCGCAATAACCAAGAGCTCAGCCAGTTGTTTGAGGTTTACCGGCTCGGTGCCGCCGACGTTGAAAATCTCGCCCAGAGCCTCCGGCTTGCTCGCTGCCAGAAGAAACGCCTCCACCGCATCATCGACGTAGGTAAAATCGCGCAGCTGTTCCCCACCCCAGACTTCGATCGGCTCGCCACTGAGGATTTTTTTGATCCAGACACCGACAAACGTCTGCCGTGCGTCTTTCACCCGCATGCGCGGCCCGATGGTGTTGGTCAGCCGCAGGACCGTGCTGCGAATGCCATGCACCCGGTGGTAAAGCAGATGATACGATTCGCCTGCGAGCTTGTTGATGCCGTTGACGTCAACTGGACGCAGCGGGTGCTTCTCATCAACGGGCAAATAATCCGGCTTGCCGTAAATTTGGCGTGTACTGGCAAAGACAATACGGATGCCGGGATTGTGAATCCGACAGGCTTCGAGGATGGACAACTGCGCGCGGGCATTGATTTCCAAATCCGTCTGCGGATCGGTCATCGAGTCCATGTGGCTGGTCTGCCCAGCCAGATTAAAGAGAAAGTCCTGACCGCGTATGAAATGAGGCAGGCTGTGACTGTCGCGGACATCGGAGATATTCACGCGAACATTAACCTCCACTCCGTCGAGATTGTGCAAGTTGCCGCCGTACTCGGGAATCAGCGAATCGACCACCGTCACCACGGCACCGAGCTTAACCAGAGCCCGAACCAAATTGGACCCGATAAACCCGAGCCCACCGGTCACCAGAACACGTTTATCTGTGAAGTGCTTTCGCATGGTTCCAAGTTGGGGTACGTTCAACAACGGTCATGAAATTGGAATAACGCGTTCGCCACAGGCTACAAGCTCTCGCCATGCTGAGCACTCGCTTCCGGCGCGATCCGCAAATTCAGATGCTCGACCGCAAAGGCCTTCAGGCTGTAGCGCGCCTGACTGACACGAACCGCTGATTCGGCAGTAAATAGATCGATCCGGTTGATCCCGGGATACAGTTCGATTTTTTCGATGACCACCTGCGTCGGGTTTTCATTAATAGCCGTTTGGAATTTTTCCCGATCATTCACTAACAATGAGAAATGCCGCGTATCCACACCGCGCACATCAAACTTTAGCGAAGCAACGAGCGGTTTGGAAAACGGATTGTAGTAAGTCCACACGGCAGGTCCATTGGCCCAACTCACGCCGTCATCACCAGAACG
>Ga0302294_10000402_pt1 | contig 13384 bp, 10 predicted proteins | sample III_Fen_N2_3_FD_194550 | JGI IMG/M metagenome (GOLD analysis project Ga0302294, IMG submission 194550) | Peat permafrost microbial communities from Stordalen Mire near Abisko, Sweden - III_Fen_N2_3 | ecosystem: Environmental > Terrestrial > Soil > Wetlands > Permafrost | place: Sweden: Abisko...
TGCATTCCTGGCGGAACTCTGCCGTCCATGCGTAATTTCCAGCATCTCGGATTGTATGCCCAGTGCGTCGACATTGGCTTCAAGCTCAGCCATCCGCCTCACGCCCAGGGCAATACGTTGATCGGGAACAAAGAGCTTTTCTCGCAGTAAGAATCCACGCAGAGTTCTCTCCGCAGTATCCATTTGGAGCTGTTTTTTTTCCATTCGGGACTGGATAAACTGAAGGCTCATATTGGATCTAGCCATTCCCATACCAATAAAAGCTGAATCAAGCCAATGTTCAACAAACACCACGATTTCAGTTGCTCGTTTGGGGTCGTGATCCACATATTCAAGTTCCAAGACATCGTCGCCAAGTTCTGAAGCAGCCATCTTTAGGTTTCTTGACCAAAACTTGTAGCCATCTTCCGGCTTCCATTTCGGCCCCAGTTTCCAAACCGTGTCCAGCCGAAACCTAGCAATGGCCACGTCCGAAAGCTTGCGCGTCCCAGATAAGGTCAATATCGTATTGACATCAGTATTCCCGCCACCAACCAATGCAGAAACATCGCCCATGCCAAGAGAGCTAAGAATCGAAGATGCGGCGGTCTTCTGATTCTTGACCATGACAACAGTCATTCGGGCAGTGTAGGTCTTTTCCCCGAAATACGCTAGAAATCCGGCAGCAACGGTAGGGATGATGACAAATGCTGCGATGAACTTCCACCGACGAATCCAGAGGACGAGCAATTGCAGCGCAATCGAATTTTCCGTAACGTCCGTCATTTATTGCTCACAGTCACGTAAAGGACCACAATAGATACCATTGTACTGACCACCGTGGCGCCTAATGAAATCCACTGATCAAAGTAGAGGTATTTCTTTTCCGGAACCAAAATGGAGGATCCAGGTCGGATCGTCTGTTCCAGTGGCACGACCTGATCCGTATACTGGTCGTAGATCACGGTGCGCGCATCCCAAGCGCGGTCGGCGAATCCACCGGCAGCCGCGATGTACTCCTCGTAGCTGCCATTCCTTTTCCACGGCACGAATCCTGGACGATTGACCTTGCCACCGACCCACACCACCTTTTCGGCCTGATGCACCACGACGGAATCTCCTGCTTGCAGAGGGGCATCCGGATCCGAGTAATTGCCACGCATCTGAAGCTGGTAGCCCAACAACGCTTGCCTGACTTCCGGATACTGGGTCGCCTGATCCAGCCCTTGACGGCGTCCCGCCTGGATCCAGCTCCATCCCCGCTTGACACCGACCAGCACGGAGGAATCCTTGTCCGCACTCAGCGATCCTCCCGCCACCGCGAGCAGCTGCCTGGCAGTCATCCCCGGCCTGTAGACATAGCCACCCGGCTTCTGGACGTAGCCGGCGATCCAAACCAGATCCGCCGGATGCCGGTGCTGCTTGCTGGGCAATTCCAGCACAGCGGCCGTCGTATCGAGGAGATCCTCGCCGTGAACCACCTTCCGGTTGCCATTGTTGTCCATGACCGCGATCGCGGAGGGCATCTCGATCAGTCCCGTCGCCTTGACAAACGACCCCACGGACTCCCCCGGCACCATCTCGATGAACCCGGCAAAGGGTACGTCGCCAGACACGGCAATCACCGGCCCCTGGGCAAGTACGCGGATCACGTCCCCGGAAAAGACCCTGGGGTCCTGCTCCACCTCGCCAGCGTTGTAGGCACGGGCAATGTCGCACCAGACCGTGTCCTTGCCGGAGCTGCGAAGCAATTGGATGTGCCTGACCGACGGCATCTGGAAGCGATCGCCAGGTCGTGCGGGCGGTGTCCCCGCCTGGGAACGCAGCAAATCCCGAATAGGCAAGCCCGCAAGGCCCAGCACCGTGGTCAGGCGTTCTCCTGCGGCGATCTCGATGACGCCCGGATTCGGAACCAGGCCAGTCACTTGCACCTGGGCCTTGCCGATGTCGAGCAGCTGGAGATCGAGCATCTTGATGCGGATCTGGCTCCTGAGCAGCGAATCGATGGAGGCTCGCACCTGTTTGAAGGTGCGGCCGCGCACGGGAACGATGCCGCGATCCGGCAGCACGATCTCCCAGCGCGTATTGACGACGAGATTCTCTTCCCCGCTCCCGACTCCCCACCAGCGCAGACGGAACCTGTTGCCCGGCGAGGGGAAAAAGAGGGAATCATCCACCGGAACCGTGGGACTTTCAGACTTGTCGCCCCGCATTCCCATCGAAGATGCCGAAGGATACATCACCGGATACGCCGACATCGGAGCACTGGCCTCGGCTGCTGGCTTCGACTGCGGCGAACTGCCGGAAGGGATGCTCGCAGGCTGCTGCGAAATCGCGCTTCCAGCCCCCAACAGAGCAAGGCAAGCCCACCGCATGAAGTCGTTGTTCATGCCGTCCAAAGTAAATCAAATCACACCGGCAAAATCCCAATCAAGCCAGACCGCGCATCTTCCTAGTTTGTCCTTCGTGAAACGCATACTCCTTGCCGCACCTCGCGGCTTCTGCGCCGGTGTCGACCGGGCCATCGAAATCGTCGAAAAGGCGCTCCAGAAGCACGGCGCCCCGGTCTACGTGCGCCACGAGATCGTCCACAACCGCTTCGTGGTGGAGTCGCTGCGAGCCAAGGGCGCGGTCTTCATCGAGGAGCTCGACGAGGTCCCCGAAGGAGCCAGCGTGATCTTCTCGGCCCACGGCGTGCCCGAATCGGTGGTGGTGGATGCCAAGAACCGCGCCCTCATCGCCATCGACGCCACCTGTCCGCTGGTGAAGAAGGTGCACACCTCCGTCAAGCGCCACGCCGACAAGGGGCGGACCATCGTCCTGATCGGGCACCGGGGCCATCCCGAGGTGATCGGCACCATGGGGCAGACCCGGGACGGACGGGTCGTGCTCGTCGGCTCCGAAGCCGAAGCCTTGAGCATCTCCCTGCCCTCCGACCACGAGCTGGCCTACACGACCCAGACGACGCTGTCGGTGGACGAGACCCGCGGCATCATCGAGATCCTCAAGAACCGTTTCCCGCACATCCAAGGGCCCGGCAAGGGCGACCTCTGCTACGCCACCACCAACCGGCAGGAAGCCGTCCGGGAAATGGCTCCGCAAGTGGACGTACTCCTGGTGGTGGGCTCCAAGTCCAGCTCAAACACCAATCGCCTGCGCGAACTGGGAGCCAAGCTGGGGATCGCTTCGCACTTGCTGGACTGCGCTGACGAGGCCGACCCCGCTTGGATCGCCGGAGCCAACGTCATCGGCATCACGTCCGGAGCCTCTGCACCGGAAGACCTCGTGCAAGGCGTCGTGACTTGGATCCAAGGACTCTACCCGAACTCCTCCGTGGAGACCGTCACGGTCAAGGAAGAGAGCGTCCATTTCCCGCTGCCGCCGGAGCTGATCTGACATCGGCCGGTTCGGCGTCCCCGCTCACCGGATCTTGTCCAAAGCCGACCAACGTGGACATGTACTCCGATGCCCCGATTGGATTCGCCCGGACTTGGGAATATCTTTCCCGCCTCACTTTCACAACGAGGTTCGAGCCATGATCAAGGTCAATGAATACTTCGAAGGCAAGGTCAAGTCACTGGCCGTGGACAACTCCGCCGGCAAGCAGACCGTGGGCGTGATGGTCGCCGGGGAGTACGAGTTCGGCACCGGATCCGCCGAGGAGATGACCCTGGTCACGGGCAAGTGGGAACTGCAGATCCCTGGCGTCGAAGGCGGCTTCAAGTCCTACGCCGTCGGCCAGACCGCCAACATCCCGGCCAACACCAAGTTCCAGCTCAAGATCCTCGAGACCAGCGCCTACCTCTGCCGCTACGAGTAAGACCGGTCCCGCGCGTTTGGCAGGGCGAGGCTCACCGGCCTCGCCTTTTTGTTTTGCGGTCCGAACCGACACGGAAGGGTAGTTTGCCGCCATGATCGAACTTCTAGCACCCGCCGGCGACCTGGAGCGCATGCACATTGCCTTCAGTTATGGCGCCGACGCCGTCTACGCCGGACAGCCAGCATTTTCCCTGCGCGGCCGGGAGAACGGCTTCAAGTCCCTAGACATCGTGAAGCAGGGAATCCAGGAGGCGCACGCGCTGGGGAAGAAGTTCTTCGTCGCCTCCAACCTCTTCCCCCACAACAACAAGATCGCCCCGTTCCAGCGGGCCCTGTCGGAACTGGCCGAGCTGCGACCCGACGCCCTCATCATGGCCGACCCCGGCATGATCGGCTGGATGCGCAAGGCCCACCCCGAGCAGGTCGTCCACTTGTCGGTGCAGGCCCATGCCGCGAACTGGATCACCTGCGAGTTCTGGCGCGACCAGGGCGTGAAGCGGGTCATCCTGGCCCGCGAACTCAAGCTGCGGGAAGTGGAGGAGATCCGCGAACGCGTGCCCGACCTGGAGCTCGAGGTCTTCGTGCACGGCAGCGTGTGCATGGCCCAGAGCGGGCGCTGCATGATCTCCAACTACATGGAACACCGCGACGCCAACCAAGGCAACTGCAACAACGCCTGCCGCTTCCCCTACGAGCTGACCGCGACCTCTCCCAACCTGCCCGCAGGCGAGGCCATGCGCGTCACCGAGGACGAGCACGGCACCTATCTCTTCAATGCCCGCGACCTGTGCGCCCTGCCGATCCTGGACCAGGTGGTGGCCACCGGCGTACATTCGCTCAAGATCGAAGGCCGCACCCGCTCCCCCTACTACATCGCCCAGGTGGTGCGCGGCTACCGGCTGGCGCTGGATTCCATCGCGCGCGGCGAAGGCGTGGGCACGGATGCCGTCCAGGCGGTGATGTCCACCGACTCGCGGGGCTGGATGAGCGGCTTCTACACCTCCGACGACCCCATGCCGCAGATGGTGGACAAGGGGCGGGACATGCCACTGCAGGCCGAGGTGGTGGGCCAGGTGCGCGAGTGGAGCAACGGCCGCGCCCGCATCTCGGTGCGCAACCGCATCTCGGCGGGCGAATCCCTGGAAGTCCTGACGCCTGCGGGGGTGACCCGCATCACGGCAAGCCGCATGGTCAACCAGCGGGAGGAACCGACGGACACGTTCCATCCGGGACTGGAGAACTGCTGGCTCGACCTCCCTCAGGAACCGGCCGAACACACCTTCCTGGTGCGCCGTCTGATCCCGCAGCCATGAGCCCGGAGCGCGGCATCGGCTGGGGCATCCTGGGCTGCGGTCACATCGCAGGCAAGTTCGCAAGCGATCTCGCTCTGGCACCCGGATCGCGCCTGGTGGCCAGCTACGGCCGCGACCGGGACAAGTCCGAGGCCTTCACGACCCGTTTTGGCGGCACCGCGCACGACGACCTCGGACAATTTTTGTCAGAGCCCGGGATCGACGTCGTCTACGTGGCCACGCCGCACGCGCTGCACCTGTGCGAGAAGCCCTTCGCGCTGTCGCGCCGGGAGGCCGAACCCCTGCTGAAACTGGCCCGATCCAAGGGGCTCTTCCTGATGGAAGCCCTCTGGACCCGCTTTCTGCCGCATGTCCAGGCATCCTTGGAGATGGTGCGGTCGGGCCTGCTCGGGACCCCGCAGCTGCTGACGGCCGACTTCGGGTTCGTGGGATCGAAGGATCCCGCCTCGCGCCTGAACGACCCGGCCCTGGGCGGAGGCACCCTGTGGGACATCGGCATCTACCCGCTGTTCCTGGCCCTGGAATGGCTGGGACGGCCCGACACCGTCAAGGCCCTGGCCACGCGCGGCCCCACCGGCGTGGACCTGCGGCTGTCCATGAGCCTGGGATACTCCGGCGGCGCCATGGCCCACCTGCTGTCCAGCTTCCTGGAGTCCACGCCCACCCAGGCCCGCCTGCACGGCAGCGCCGGGAGCCTCGCGCTGGAGCGCATGTTCCACGCCCCCACCGACTTGGTCGTCCTGGATCGGGAAGGCGACGGCAAGCGCATGACCTTCCCGAAGGAAGGCCACGGCTACCAGCACGAGATCCTGCACGTGAACGGCTGCCTGCGCCAAGGCCTGCCGGAAAGCCCGCTTTGGCCGCACGAAAAGACGCTGGAATTGCTTTCCCTGATGGAACGTGTGCAAGAGGCCGCTGCACAACCACCTGCAATGTGATACATTGGTAAACATGGAACGTCAGCAGATTGAGTCCCCTGAGGAAATCGATTTTTCCTACTCGCCCGTGCCCGAGGAAGGCCGCGCCCGCAGCGATGCCTCCAACAGCATGCGCACCGTCCTGGTCCTGGGCGCCATGGGCAAGTCCACCGACCCCACCGGAGCCCCCGGCAACCGCTTCCAGCTGTACATGCACATCCGCCAGGCCTTGCAGGGCATGGGCCTGCGCCTGGCTTGGGTTCCGCTGGGCTACGACCGCAAGGGCAACCTCTCGACGGCCGAACTGCGTTCCTTTGAGCTCCAGGCGGCGGCCTTGGGAGATTCCCTGGCCGGAGTCCTCCTGCTGGATCCCGGTTACGGCCGCGAGCTGCCGCTGTGGGAAGAGGTCGCGCAGTGCGTGACCTGCCCCGTGCTGTGGTTCCACACCTCGCCGATGGGCTTGGAACATCCCCGCGAACTGCCTCGCCATTGCCACATCCTGGAACCCGATTGGGACTTGGCGGGACGGGCGCTCACCGAGCATCTGCTCTCCCAGTACAAGCCGCAGCGCGTGCTCCTGCTGCCCGGACCCGGCGAATCGGACCTTCCCCACCACCTGGACTGCATCCGCCTGGGACTTGCCGAGGTCTGGGGCCACCGCTGGGTGGACGTGCTCACCTGGGACAGCGTGTTCCCTCACAAGCAGTTCTCCACCAAGCGCCCTTCCGTCCTCGACAAGGCCCTGCGCCTGGCGCTCCAGGACACCGGACTGCGCCCCTACGACCTGGACACCTTCTTCAAGGCGGCCCTGTCCACCCGAGCCGACCTGTGGGTCTGCTCCGACGACCTGCTGGCCTTGGCAGCCCTGGAACACCTCGATCGGGACCGCTCCAAGGTCGCCCGCCCCGGCGTCATCGGCTTCGGAAACCATCCCTTCGCGCTCCAGCGCGGGCTGTGCACCGTGGAACTGGGCTGGTCCTCGCTCACCGAGGCCGCCGTAGAGAAGTTCACCGGCATGGGTCGACGCGCCCGCAGCGCACGCGCCTTCGTGATCCCCGGACCCAGCGGCACCCCCAGCCGCGAGCACCCCTTGGCCGAAGCCATCCGCTGATCCGCTGAGCAATCGTCCCTCATTGCGGCAACTGTCCTCTGGGCAGTTGCCTTTTCCATGCCTTGGCGGTATCTTCGCACCAAGGACATCGAATGGAAGGGATGAAATGACACACGCGGCCGGGCTTGCCCACGCCACCTTGAATGCATTGCCAGCCTGGCTTGAGCGCCAGCGCTGGTACGGCGACAAGGGCAGGACCCTTCAGAGCTTGCGAGTGGACTGGTGCGTCAGCTTGGGCGACCTGCTGGAACTCTCGGTGGTGCGGCTGGAGTTCACCGACGGCGAATCCTCGCGCTACTTCCTGCCGCTGTGCGCCAGCGCCATCCCCGGAGCTGGCGCCATCGTGGAGCTGTCCCCCGGCTGCCACCTCGTGGATGCCGCCCAGGACGTGGCCGCACTGGATACCTTGGCTCATTTCTTCCTGGACGAAGGCATCCTGCCCGGCCTGGAAGTCGTCCGCACCCATGTCCAGATCTCCCAGGAATGCTTCCCGGTCCAGGCAGGTAGCCTGGAACAGAGCAATTCCGCCTTTTCGCTGGGCGATGCCGGCTTTGCCAAGATCTTCCGTCGTCTTCCCGACGGGCTCTCGCCGGACTGGGAGATCGGGCTGCACCTGACCCAGGGCGCCAACCCCGTGCGCGTCCCCAAGACCTTGGGCGCCATCCTTTGGCACCCCGAAGCCGGTGAACCCGTGGTTTTGGCCCAGATCTGGGAGCGCATCGAAGATGCCGAGGACGCTTGGACTCATGGCCAGATCTTGTTGGCCGAACTGTTGGCCCCAGGGGTGCCCCCGGAACTGGCCAGCGAGGAACCCGCCACCGGCTGGTGCCGCATCCTGGGCATGCGCACCGGAGAACTCCATCGCGCCTTGATGGAAGACCGGGGCGATGCCGCCTTCACCCCCAAGGCACTGACCGACTCCGTCCTGGAAGCCACGGCGCTCCAGGCCCGCAGCCTGGGAGAAGAGGCCCTGGTCCTCCTGGAACAGGCACTTCCGCAATTGCCCGAGCACGACCAGACCCTGGCCATCGCCATCCTGGCCCGGAAGGAACAGGTCCTGGCCCGTTTGGGCGAGGCACCCTCGGTCGACCCGCGCGCCTTGCGCATCCGCTGCCACGGGGATTTCCACCTGGGCCAAGTGCTTTGGAAGGAAGGCAATGCGCTGATCCTGGACTTCGAGGGCGAACCCGCCCGCCCATTGGAGCAGCGACGCGCCCACCATTCGCCCCTGAAGGACGTGGCCGGGATGCTCCGCTCCCTGGACTACGCGGCGCAAGCGGCCCTGAAGACCTGCGGAGGATCCAGCCTCATCGCCATGAACTGGCGCGACGCCGCTTCGCAGGCCTTCCTGTCGGGCTACCTGGCCGCCGTCACCGGCACGCCCCTGGTGCCCACCGACGCCGTGGAGTTCCGCGCCCTGCTCAATTTCCATCTGTGCGAAAAACTGCTCTACGAGCTGCTCTATGAGCTGCGCAATCGCCCGGACTGGGTCGGGATCCCGCTGGCCAGCCTTTCCGAGCTCCTGGCCTGAATCCGGCTGTTGTCCTCTGCAATTGTGAACAATTGCCGGACAGATCCTGACAGGCCCTTTCGCAATTGCTTTGTTCATAGGCTGTTACACGGTTGCAACGCCTCCCATTTTGTCCTCTGGTTGTGCACAGAATCTGATCAAAAGATCTTGATAAAGTTTGGCTTTGCCTCTTGGCACCCTAACTTCTTAGCAGGAGATCAAGCCATGACCTACTGCGAATATGTTTTTGAACTGTGCACCGAAGCCTCCTCGGAAGAGCTCAAGACGGTCCTCCACAGCCTTTGGGCCGGACCGGGACGCAACCACTGCATCCTGGCCAAGGAATCCACCCGCCTTTGCGTTCTTTCCACCCATGGCATGGAATCCGGAGACGGTGCGCACCTGGAGAAGGTCCTGCGTTTCCTCCGCACCCGTGCCTGCAGCGGCGAAGTCTGGTACATCCGCGACGTGGAGAGCTGGCGCTACGGTGCCCCCATCGGCTCGTCTATTTCCATCACCACGCTGGTGCACGGAGCGGAAAATTCCGGTGAAGATGGCTGGCGCCACCCGATTGCTGCCTGATTCCGCCTTGCGGGTTTTCTAGCTTGCCCAGTCTATGAGCGAAGGCAGCGACAAGAAGCCCAAACGATCCCTCTGGAAGACCCTGAACCGCGAGGTGACCATCCCGCTGGTCATGGCGCTCCTGGTGATCCAGTTCCTCGTCCAGTCCTTCAAGATCCCCTCTGGGTCGATGGAGCGCTCCCTGCTGGTGGGCGATTTCCTGTTGGGCCTGAAATTCGTGTACGGATCCCCCATCCCGTTCACCAACAAGCACCTGCCGGCCATTTCCGACCCCAAGCCCGGCGATGTCATCATCTTCCACTACCCCATGGATCCCGATGTGCCCGGGCGCGATTCGCAGCGTTTCCATCTGCTGGCCAAGGTCCTGCTGCTGGGCGACTTCTACTGGGACACCGAAGAGCACCACGTGGTGCGCTACGAGCCCAAGGACTTCATCAAGCGCTGCATCGCCATCAGCGGCCAGACGGTGGAGATGCACGGAACCCGCCTGACGGTGGACGGCAAGGAGCAGAAGCTCCCGCCCAACGGCCACTACAGCGAACGCGCCTCCAACGTGGTGCTCGAAAAGCCTCGAGATTCCCTGGGACCTCTCCATCTGCCCAAGCCTGGCGAGAGTCTGGACCTGGACAAGCTCTCGCTTGAGGAATTCATCCGCATCTACGGCCTGGCCATCCAGGAACGCCCCGAAGAAGCCCTGCGCTGCAGCCTTTGGGTAGAGCTCAACGGCAAGGCCTTGGCCGACGACACCCTGCGCAACGTGTCGCTTCCACCGTTGGAAGACCGCTACTTCCTGCGCAACATCGCCCTCAATTCGCTGCCCTACCCCGATGGAACGGAGCTTGCCACCATCAACATGGAGCAGTTCTCGCAAGGGCTCTCCCAGTTCCACCTAGCCTTCTCGATTCCCGGCGGCCTCCTGACCCAGATAGAGCACCTCGGCCCTATGCCCTACGGCTCCTCGGTGGTGGAACAGGCCCTCAAGGCCAAGTACGCCGGACACGGCGACAGCCTCAAGGTGGTCCTGCGCAAGCGCATCTTCTGGCAAGACAAGTGGCAGAGCAACTACACCGTCCGCGACCAGGTGCTCCTGATGATGGGCGACAACCGCGACAACTCCTCGGACGGCCGTTTTTGGGGCCTCCTGGCCCGCCGCAACGTCAAGGCCCGCGCCTTCGTACTGTACTTCAGCTTCGACGATTCCGATGACGGCTTCGCCATCCGCAATCCCCTGACCTGGCTTTCCATCCCGCTGCGGATCCGCTGGACCCGGATCGGGCGGCTGGTCGATGATCCGTAAGCTTCCGTTCCTCTTGCCGCTGGCCTTCGCGGCCTGCGCCGTAGTCCAGCCTCCTCCCGGTGGCCCTGTGGATTCCGTCGCCGTGGTCGTGGTGCGCAGCTCCCCTGCCGCCCAAGCCGTGTCGGTTCCGCGCAACAGCGTGATCGAGCTGCAATGGAGCAAATGGGTGGAGCCGACCTCGTTGGGCAAGGCGCTCACCATCTCCCCCACGCCCCCCAGCCGCACCAAGATCGACGTGAACGGCGCGACCATCCGCCTGAGCTTCGCCGAACCCCTCGACAGCCCGGCCACCTACGTGGTGCGATTTGCTCCAGGCATCAAGGACTACCACGACGGGACCACCCGCAAAGAGATCGAGATCCCCTTCGCCACCGGACCCGCGCTGGACTCGGGTCTGGTGGAAGTCAAGGTGCTGCACCCCGGCGCACCGCCGTCGGTGGCGCGCACCGGAGAGCGCCTGGGACTCTATCCGCTGGATTCCTTGCGTCGCATGGGACTCAAGCGCCTGCTGCGCAAGAAGGACAGCCTGGCCTGGCTGTCCCAAGCCCCGAAGCCTTGGCAGGAAAAGCCGTTACTTTCGGCCACGGTGGATTCGCTCGGCATCGCCCACGTCACCCACGTCCCACCCGGACGCTATCTGGTGGTTTCTTGCACCGACAAGAGCAAGGACGGCTTCTGTCGTTTGGGGTCGGACAGCGCGAGCCTGGTGGGCACCATCGACTGGAGCCAAGCCGCCGGAATCTGGAGAGCCACGACGTTGGCCGGGGCCATCGACACGACCACCCCGAAGCCCGCAACACCTCCCGACACGGCCAAGTGGAGCAAGTCCCAGCGCGATTCCGCCAGCAAGGTGGATTCGCTGGCACGTCTCGATTCGCTGCGCCTGGACAGCGCCGCCGCCCGCGACACCGCCCGTCCCAGCGACAGCATGGCCATCGTGCGCCTGAACGATTCGCTCCTGGTCGACTCCCTGCACGCCAAGCTCGACCTCTCTCAGGGGAAGCTTTGGGTCCAGGCCTGGCCGATCGGGCCACGTACCCGCCCGGTGCTGCGCCCGTGGAACGACGCTCGCTTGCCGCTCAAACCGGGCCGCTGGCGGATCGTGGTCTGGCAGGACAAGGACGGCGACCAGCGCCCCAGCCCGTCCAATTTCCTGAAAGACATGGCCAGCGAACCCGTATGGATCTGGCCCGACCGGGACTATCCGGCCGGGTTCGACGGCGCTCCGACGGCGCGCTGAGCGCCGTCGGCACCAGGCCTCAGTGCGACGGGAAGCCGGTTGCGCGTTTCCGATCCAGCACCGTCGTGCCTTGCATCAACCGCACCTCCAGGATCGCCATTCCGGCAGCCTCGGGAAATGCCACCGCCAACGCGCCCGACTCCTTGGCCGTGCCCTGCCCCTTCGCCAGAACCTGACCTGCGAGGTTGTGGACCTGCCATTCGAGCCGCAATCCCTCCGACCCGGCCATCGGGGTGGTGATCTGCCAGCCCCTGCGGACCGCCTGGATGCTCCAGCCAGCGCCACGGACAGACGCGGAGCGGATCGACGAGGGCGAAGCGGCATCGTGCTTGGCGATCTCGTACCACAGCGTGGTGCCCGGCAGCGTGAACTTCAACGTGTCGCCTCTCCAGGTCACTGGGATGGCAGCACGTCGCCGACCGGCCGGATCCAGCGGATAGACGCTCACGGAGTCCTTCACACCGGGGCGCACCCACACGAGGCCCGTCACCGGTTCACAGATGGTGGTGTCTCCGGCCAAGGCAGCCCGCGTGATCGCCGTGTAGCCCGAGTTCCAGGCCGTTCCGGGATTCTCCATGCGGGCCGAGGTGAGCAGAAGGAGCTTGCCTGCCTGGTCCAGCGGCAGGCTGTCGGCACTCACTAGATGCACCGCCGCGAAGTTGCGGCTGCCGGTGGTCTTGAGGCCCGTGCTTCCCAAGCGGGTGACCCGCGCGGCTCCGGACAGGAAGCCGACCAGCCCCTGCCACGAGGCGTTGTCGATGCGCAGGAGACCGCTCTTGTTGTTCCAGTCCAGCTCGCCGGTGTTGGAGACCGCACGGGTACCCGGATCGGCGAAGTCGGTGGGCGTGGTCGATGCCGCCGCGAAACTTCCCCACTTGGTGGGCGTCACCAGCGTCGCCCCGGCGGAACCGGAGAACGGCGAGGCATCGCCCCGTCGGGCCGAAGCCGCCATGTCGGGTTCCGTCACGTCCAGCACCACCTCGGACTTGGCCGGGGAGACGGCGCCCATGCGGAAGAGCCGGGCCAGGTGCTGCTGCGTCAGGAGCAGCGGGTTCATCCCTGAGTTGAAGAACATGCGGTAGGAGCCGCCCTTGAACTTGGACTCGCTGTCGTAGTAGGCGTGAAGAAGTGCGGCATCGGCGTCCAGAAAGCCCAGGTAGCCGTAGTAGAAGGCCGGAGCCTCGCACAGGTACTGGTTGGGCCAGGGGTGGTTGTACTCGCTGGCCACGAAGGGCTTGCCCTTCACGCGGCTCCAGGAGAACGAGGGGATGGTGCCCCAGTTGGGATCCTTGACCATGGGGGTGTTCTTCTGGGTGAAGCCGTATTCCGACCAGCCGTTGGAGAAGTTGGGGTGGTCCCAGTACCAGTGGGCGTCCTGGTAGTCCGCATGGCTCTGGCTTGCGATGGAGGGCAGGCCGAACCAGTTGTTCGAGAAGGTGACCGGCACCTTCACGCCGAGGGAGTCCTTGAGGTATCCCGACAGCGCCCGGACGTACTTGGCTTCCAGTTCGCCGTAGAAGCGCGCCTCGTCGGCAGCGCGGGCCTCGTTGATCGCCCCCAGCGTGCTGCGCGAGGATCTCTTGACGGTTCTTGTCAAAAGGCTCTCGCCTGCGAGC
>Ga0302294_10000403_pt1 | contig 13366 bp, 11 predicted proteins | sample III_Fen_N2_3_FD_194550 | JGI IMG/M metagenome (GOLD analysis project Ga0302294, IMG submission 194550) | Peat permafrost microbial communities from Stordalen Mire near Abisko, Sweden - III_Fen_N2_3 | ecosystem: Environmental > Terrestrial > Soil > Wetlands > Permafrost | place: Sweden: Abisko...
TCGAGGTGGATCAGTTAGGCCGATATATACAGTCAAATACGCGAGCGGAATGATGCAAAGATGAATGCCTCCCTTGAATTGCAGAAGAACCAATATCAACAGGGCAAGTGCTATAGCCACTTTGCTGTTCCAGGGCAAAATATCCCTGAATTTGTAGATGCCAATACCCAGTACAAAATCGAGAACTAGTTCTAATCCAAAGGCGGAGGAATAACCAAAATATATTCCAACCAAGATCAGGCCTGACAAAAATGCAGTGGCCCCAAGGAGAGTGTAGCGACGGACGAAAAGGCCGGATATTCCGATGATTCCTATGGCAATGTAGCAATACAGTTCATATGGAATTGTCCAGAGTTGAGAATTGACAATATTCGGAATCGGGTTGTTCGAAAAAACTCCTGGCAGCGCATATTGGATGTGCCCAACAATATTGAAGAAATAGTGATAGAAAAGCGGATCTTCAATATAAGTATCAAGGCTTAGATTCGTGAGCAGCGGACCTAGAATCAACGCTGATATAAATGTCTCGACTGCGAGTGCTGGAACTATTCGTAGTATACGAAGTCCGTAAAACTCCTTGAATCCGCTGCATCGTTCAAGACTTCCGGCTACTAAAAACCCGCTGAGGGCGAAAAACATTGGTAGTACCACAAGAAATGGGCGGTAATACAAAGAGTGCACGAATGCATCTCGTGCTTCACTTTCGAGAGATACCGTAAAGGTATGCGACAAGATGACGAGAAATGCCAACACAATTCGCAAGTAGTCGAATCCGGAAGTTTTGCCTTTGGTGGCTTCTATTCTTTCAGCAATCGTAATGCCCTGTAATTTCATGGTCATGTAATGCATTTCTGGTTATTGCTGCGCCGATTTGCGCAGAAAAGTGGCAAGTAAATCGTCCACCACCTGTCCTGTATCTACTCTTCACTGATTTTGCAATGTGGATATGTCGAGCACATGACACTGTGAATAGATATGTCCTTTTAAGATGAGGTCAGTAGCTTTTTTCTGCGCGGTGGTTCAGATCATCGTTCATCGGCAACGATGACTGGCCGCCCATCCAGAGGGATTTGCTGGCCCGCTGGTATTCGCTCTGGTATCTGCCCCCAGCGTGTTGCATCGAGATCAAATGCGACCTGAATTGGTTTGATGTTTTTCCCGGCGAACCACACCACCTTGAATTTGCGATCGCCTGCGTTTATGTGACATTGCCAGTAGTTTTCTTTTTCCCGGCAACTGATGGACCTGAATCCGTCAAGCAGGTGAATAGCTGCCGATGCCGCTGTGCTGCCGAAGTCGATATTCGTGCGTGGGCCAAAGAAGCCGAATTCCTTGTTGTCCCAGGCGTACCAGTAAACCCGGCTGATGCCCGCGGAGGCATTGAGCAGGTAAGTCCGCAGAGTCTGCGCGTAGACAAGGTCTTCCAGTGAATATCCCGGCCATTGCTTGTCCTTCATAAAGAATGGAGCGCCAACTTCGGTATTCCACATGGGGACACGGCTGAGCCCATGTTTTGCCATCACTCGCTGCATCGCATGGATGGTCGGCACAACCTGTTCGGGTTCGTCGGAAAAATAGAAGTGCTGGCTGACAACATCGAAATACTGTCCGCCACCTGCAGCCAGGAAATTGTCGAATTTCTCGGCCCAGTGTCCCGAGTTATGAAACGACGGCGACAGCACGCAGGCCTGAGGGTCGGCAAGCTTGATCTCCTCGTAGGCGACCCGAGCCAGATTCACCATGGCTTCGACCGAGCCGGAAAAAAACTGGCCGGGAGTTCCGCCTTCTCCTGCTCGCCGGAATGCGGGGTCAGTCGGGAAACTGACTTCATTCCACGGTTCATAACATTCGATCCGGCCACGAAAAGTTGTCGCGATGGTGCGGACGTAGCGGCGCCAGTCATCGATATTCGCCGGTTCGGCAGCGCAGCCGAAGCCATAGGCACATTTCTCATTGGGGCGTGCCGATGCCCAGCGCGGCGTACCACCTAGAGTCCAGAGGACTTTCAGGTGAGCCTTTTCGCTGGCGGCAAGATAGGCTTCGATGCGTTCGAAATTCCATTGTTCTCGCTGCGGCTTGATGCTTGCCCAGTCGGTCCCTGCGTCCCACAGGCGAATGGCCGTGTATCCGGTGCTGGCAGCAGCTTCGATATGGTTCGGCTGGTGGGCGTGGAAGCCGAGCGTCAGTGCATCAGCAGCGAAAGCGCCTTCACTGGCGGTTGCCACGAGCAAGGCCGACAGCAGGTGCAGCGCCGTTTTCATGTTGGCGAAACAGTTGGTTTGTTCAGGTCATTCGCGTTCAAGAGGCTGCGCAATGCCAGCAGTACCATGACCAATGGCCAAGTCTTGGTAGCGAAAGACGATACCACCGCAGTCATGCCCTGAAGCAGGAAGAGAAACAGAGCCATGGCTCCCGTGCCACGGGCCCATCCAGGCATGTCCGGAATATCGGACATGCGGAAGGTCCTGAGCCAGAGGAGAATGTAGAGCACCGAACCGAGGATGCCCTGAGTGATCAAGGTGTGGAGGTATTCGTTATGGGCGTTGTGTGCCATCTGTCCGATACTGCTGTTTTCCATAGAGACGATCAAATCGGCATACGCACCGCGTCCGAACAGCCATTCCAGTGGTGAATAGTTGGCCAATGCTTCGAACAGGTGTCCCCAGGTCACGTTGCGCCCCTGCGTGAAGCCAGCCTCGTTACTGGTATCGAAACCCAGAAATTTTGTCGGGTCGTAGAGGAGTACGACAACTGCTCCCAGTACAGTAAACAACAGGCCGTAGCGGACCATGGAGCGCAGGCTTACGCCTTCCTTGGCAGCGATGAAGATAGCCACGCAAATGAAGGTCAGGTAATTCAGGCGTGAGTTAGCCAGGATCACCTCTACCGCGGCGATCAGCATCAGTACTGCCAGCATCGGGGTGATCGAATTGCGCGCATAGAAGGCGTAGATCAGTACTGAAAAACTCAGCGCATAGGCCAGGTCGGTCTTGAAGAAGTAATACCCCTTGAATGTCTTCACTGATCCCCAGGTAACCCAGCCAAAGCCGAATGGGAGAAACCCGGCATTGACGACGATGGTAAGTACCGCACCGGCCGCCAGCGCGTAGATCAGCCAGCGATCGGCGCCATAGATCACCAGCGCGAAGAACACGAAGGGACTGACGATCTTGAAAATTTCCGACAGGGTTCCACCGTAGGTGATTGCCTGCCCGAACAAAAATGCGAAGTAGAGGGCGATCAGCCAGATGTAGGCAAACAGCGATTTGTTACGGGGATCCGTCGGGGTGCCACTGAATGTATGCCCAATTTTTGCAAATATGGAGGCAAAGATCAGCAGCAGAATGTAGCCATATTTCACGGCTTCCACTTCGTAGAAGGCATCCGTCAATGGCTTGACCATGACCAGGAAAAGCAGTGGCACCGAGGAGAATGGCGGCAGGTCACGCTTGTTACTGGTGGCCGGGGAGAGCGGCAGGATGGGCAATCCGAACTGAATCGAAGCGCTGCTGTTTGATACAAACGGGTTTTTCAATGCTTGCCCCTTTCAAGCCAGGCAATGGCGGAACCAAGACGGCCCGCGGAGAATTTTTCGCGGACCATGCTCGACAGCGGCCCCCCAAGGAACCACTTGAAGCCCGAGACAAGGAGCAGCAGCATGGCGCAGCAACCGGCAAGCGGCGGCAGCATACCCATGGCCATTGCGTGCGGCAGGTCATGGGCCAGCGCAGTTATAGAGACGCCGACCAGGGTTAGCACGACCGGGCCGCGGAATGCAGCCAGCAAATCCGCAAGGTGCAGTTGAAGGCGTTTCCGGATGGCTGCCACGAGCAGCAGGAAACGCACCAAGTAGGCCAGGGGGACAGCCCAGATGGCGACTGCCAGCGATTCGTCACGCATGATCAGGAAGCTGGCAAAAAGAACAGCGGCAGAGATAAGCACGATGCTCAGCTCAGTGCCTACGCCTCCCGTGCCACGCAGTATCGCCGCGGTGATCGTACCCATCGAGATCAAGGGAATGGAAAGCGCCAACGCCGTCATATAAGGCGCCGCATCTATCCATTTGGCGCCATAAACGATGTGCAGGACAGTTTCGGATTCGAAGGCTACCAGGGCAAAAACAGGTAGCGTGGCGAGGGCAATGGCAGCCATGACGACAAGAAAGCCCTTGCGTACAGCAACCGGGTTGTCGTGCAGTCGGGCTGCGCTGGCAAAGGCAACGCTTTGTGCTGCGGTCATCAGAATCCCTGAAGGGGCCTTGGAGAGGTTGAAAGCGACCGAATACAAACCCAGCGAAAATACGCCCCAGAATTTTCCGACCAGAAAGCGGTCAAGGTTGTCCATGGACCAACTGGTCAGTTCGTTGGCCAATGATTTCAGGCCAAAATGGATCAGAGCCTTGTCGCCACTGAGGCGCGGGCGCAACGTATGTCTGGCAATCGAATAGGTTGCCACCAGGGAAAAGAGGGTTTGGGCGGCGAACCCGGCGACCAGGCTCCAGACGCCCCAACCCAGGATTGCCAATGTCGTCGCGACCCCGCCGAAGCAAAGCGTATAGGCAATCAGGTGGATGATCTGGATGCCTCGCATGTGCAGATCACGCCGCAGCAGACTGGATGAAATGTTTGAAACGATCTGGAATGGAATCAGCAAAGCACAGACTTGAAACACGGGCTCCAGTGAGGCATCGCCAAACTGATTCGCCAGAAAGGGGGCCAGAACGACCATCGCCAACACGATGGCGCTGGAAAACAGCAGGGACCAACCCAATGCCAGGCTGATATCGGCCGTATCCAGCTCCTTCTTCTGGACGAGTGCCGAGCCAAAGCCAGCGTCAGCAAGGATGTAGCCCAGCCCAAAGACAGCCAGCACCGCAGCATATTGGCCAAAAGTGGCCGGATCAAGAAGGCGTGCCAGCGTGATTTGAATCAGCAACTGGCCGGCAATTTTCCCGATTGCTCCGCCGGCGCCCCACAAAATCGCGACGGTGCTGCGCGATGAGACGCTATTTGGAGACATACGCAAGCTCAGACAACTGATTCGGCAAGAAGAGGAAAGCAATATTCTTCATGAGCGCTTGCCGTATCCGATGAGCGCGAAATTTCCCAGTGCGGCGGTGCGGCCCAGGCCTTTTATTCCCTTGCTCCAGGCGCGTACCGATTGCCCAAGACCAAAGGGCAGCAACAGCGCTCCCAGAAGGATGAGCGCTGTTCCGCCAATCAGGCCGATGAAGGCTTTGCGCAGCGCCCAGCTTTTGGGGTGCCCGACATATTCATCGCGCCAGTAGCGTGTTGACGTCCGAAAACAGCGCTCAAGAATGTAGTGCAGATTTTGCCGGTAGAGCGGCACTGACTCATGGACTTCGGCAGTATCACACCAGACGAATTTGCCCCCTTGGCTGGCACACCACCTGAAAAAATCGTGGTCCTCCCCTCCGGATAAGGCAAGACGGGCGTCGAATGGGGCGGGGTGGCGCAATCTCAGCCACCGCGCCTTGATGAGTGCATTTCCGGTACGGCAGGTTTCACTGTCTATTGTCGTTCCGGTTGCAAATCGGGTGCGTTCGAAAAGCCTGCACCTTACCGCCCAGCTACGTGATCCCTTCGGAAATTTTGGGATCACCGGTCCGAGCACGGCGTCAGCCTCCTGGTGCTCCATGCATTCAATGAGGTCAGTCAGCCAGTGACTGGCTGCGCATTCATCGTCATCAATGAATGCCAGCAGTTCGCCGGTCGCCAGTGCAACGGTTCTGTTGCGAGCGTAGGAGATGCCCTGAGCGGGTTCTACGTCGTAGCGGATAGTAAGTGTCGGAAAGTGTTTTGCAGCCTTCACGACTGTTTGCAGGGCAGAGCAGCCAGCATCGTTATCAACCACAATGACTTCGAAGCGGGTGAGCGGTAAGGTCTGGTTCGCCAGGCTTTCGAGCAGTTCCAGAAGCAGGCCGGGCCGTTGGTAAGTGCAGACGCAGACGCTGACTTCGTGCGAGTTTTGATTCGTCATGCGATGCATCTTTCCTGTGGTTCGAGCGCAGATTTTTCGATATTTGCGGGGCTGGCGGTTGTTTGCGAATGCTTTGCCATGGTCGGCAATGGCACGGGTTCAGACTTGCTGATGCGAGGGGAGATTGCGCTGGAAATCGTCATAGGCATTCAGCAAGCCCTGGCTTAGGTTCATCGATGCACTCCAGCCGGCATTTTTCAGGCACGAAACGTCGAGCAGCTTGCGCGGCGTTCCATCCGGTTTGCTGGTGTCGAAGACGATCGTCCCCATGAAACCCACGGCCTGTTTCACTGCCTCGGCCAGTTCTGCGATGGTCACGTCTTCTCCGACGCCGATATTGATGACCGGGGGCATGAACATTCCAGTCCGTGCTTCATCGCTGCCAAGATAGGCGCCGTATTTTTCGTCGGACAGATTCATCAGGTAAACGCAGGCGTCGGCCATGTCTTCGCTGTAGAGGAATTCGCGCTTCGGCGAGCCGGTTCCCCAGACCGTAACGGTCGGTGCATTGGACATTTTGGCTTCGTGGAATTTGCGAATCAGCGCCGGGATGACGTGGCTGTTCTCTAGATGGTAGTTGTCGCCGGGGCCGTAAAGATTGGTCGGCATGACGGCGAGGTATTGGGTGCCGTATTGCCGGTTGTAGCTCCAGCACATTTCAATGCCGGCGATTTTGGCTAGTGCATAAGGTCGATTGGTCGGTTCGAGCGGGCCGGTTAGCAAATGTTCTTCCCGCATCGGCTGCGGGGCCAGCTTGGGGTAGATGCAACTGGAGCCGAGGAAAAGCAGGCGCTTGACGTTATTCGCGTACGCGGCATGGATGACGTTGCCCTGAATGGCAAGATTGTCGCGAATGAACTCGGCCGGATAGGTATTGTTGGCGACGATGCCGCCGACTCTGGCTGCCGCGAGAAAAACGTAGTCTGGCTTTTCCTGCGCGAAAAAGGCGTCGGTGGTGGCCTGATTCGTCAGGTCAAGTTCGCTGTGACGACGCGTCAGGAGGTTGGTATGGCCTTTCTCGCGAAGATTGCGCACGATGGCCGAACCGACCATCCCGCCATGCCCGGCAACGTAGATTTTGGCGTGCTTGTCCATTACCAGCCTACTCGTGGTAATCGAAGGTGGCGTAGCCGTGTTTCTTGACCAGTTCGTCGCGCTCGGCACTCTTCAGGTCTTCGCGGACCATTTCCGTGACGAGGTCGATGAAACTTGTCTGCGGCACCCAGCCGAGCTTTTCCCGGGCCTTGGTCGGATCGCCGAGCAAGGTATCGACTTCGGTCGGACGGAAATAGCGCGGATCGACCTTGACGATAACCCGGCCATTCTGGTCGGTGCCGGTTTCGTCAATACCCTTGCCCTTCCAAGTGATGTGGATGCCGAGTTCGTTGGCCGCCGCATCGACGAATTCACGAACGCTGAATTGCACGCCAGTGGCGATGACGAAATCTTCAGGCTTATCTTGCTGCAGCATCAGCCACTGCATTTCGACGTAATCGCGGGCATGGCCCCAGTCGCGCAGGGAATCGAGATTGCCAAGGTAAAGGCAGTCCTGCAGGTTGAGCTTGATGCGGGCCAGGGCGCGGGTGATCTTGCGGGTGACAAAAGTTTCGCCGCGCAGCGGGGATTCATGATTGAACAGGATGCCGTTACAGGCATAGATGCCATAGGCCTCACGGTAGTTTACGGTGATCCAGTAGCCGTAGAGTTTGGCTACGGCGTAGGGGCTGCGCGGGTAGAAGGGCGTGGTTTCCCTCTGGGGAATTTCTTGCACGAGGCCGTATAGCTCAGAGGTGCTTGCCTGGTAGAAGCGCGTCTTCTTTTCAAGCCCGAGGATACGGATGGCTTCAAGGATGCGCAGCGTGCCGATGCCGTCCGCGTTGGCGGTGTATTCCGGGGTCTCGAAGCTGACTGCGACATGGCTCATGGCGGCCAGGTTGTAGATTTCGTCCGGTTGAACCTGCTGAATGATACGGATCAGGTTGGTCGAATCAGTCAGATCGCCGTAGTGCAGGATGAAGTTCTTGTTGGCGACGTGCGGATCCTGATACAGGTGGTCGATGCGGTCGGTGTTGAAGAGCGAGGAACGGCGTTTGACGCCATGCACCTCATAGCCCTTCGCCAGAAGGAATTCGGCAAGGTAGGCACCGTCCTGGCCGGTGATGCCGGTAATAAGTGCTTTTTTGGTCATTGCTGTTCTCGAAAAGTGATACCGGTTAATTTTTTCCTGCTTTGCGGATCGATGCCGCCAAGCATTTCGGTGATGAATTGCTCTTGCATCTGGTAGGCATGTGCTGATTTGCTGTCGATGGAGGAAACCCGGAAAAGCAGTCCATCGGGGATCTGGCCCCGCAGGCCGTAGCTCATTTCAACAAGTTTCTTGTCTAGCCTCGGACCGACAACACGGTCGCCGACGGTGATCCAGTAGGTGATGGGTTCGTTGCGCTCGCCAAAGCTGGTCTCGACCCGGGTGACGGGAATTTTGCCGCCTCGGATGGAGAGCGTTTCGTAGTGCTTTTCCTTGAGCATGAAACCTTGCGCGGGGTAGCAGATTTCCGGCTTGTGAACCTGATGGGAATCGTCCTGATCTTTGCCATAAGCGATGGCGAGCATCATTCGGTAGCCGTCACGATTGACGTAAGTGCGCGACAGCGTTTGAGCATAGATGCGCTCTATGACCTCTTTCTCCTGCGCATTGACGATCTGGATGTCGGTTTTCGGTTCGTCCTGCCACTCGCCAAAGGTTTTCGGAATCATTACCTCAAGGTTGATCGGCGCTGCATCGTCGGCGATCCGGTGCGTCGGGCGCAGGGCCAAGGACAGGCCGGAGGCTCCCAGCATGAGTATAAAAAGCAGGAAATGCCTGATCGTGGGTTTCATCGCATCACGCCCCGGAAGGTGCTGCCTGGCGGTTGCGACGGATCTTCAAACCAAACTGGAGCAGGGTGTCGACGCCGATGATCAGCATCAGGGCGGTCATGAACAGAACCATGCCGGCAAAACCGTGCAGGAAACCTTGTCCGGCTTCGTCGCCGAAGTAGAAGGTAATCAGTGTCAGCGCCATGACACGGATGACGTTGGCCGTGAATGAAATTGGAACGACGCAGACGGCCAGTGTGACATTGCGGAACAGGGAGTCGTGGCGAACCAGGTTGAGGTAGAGCAGGCCAACCGCTTCAAGGGTGAACAGTGTGTGCAGGCCGGCGCAGGCGTCGGCGACCAGCAGCTTGTACTGGTCGATCATCAGGATGACTCCCTGGCGGGCAATGGGGTATCCCGCCGAGTACAGGACCTGTTCAGCCACGTAGGAGACGGCCATCTTCATGGGCATGGTCACAGCGTCCACCAGGGGGCCGGGCAGGGGAATCATGAAAATCATGAAGAAGAGTGCGAACCACTGTGCCTTCAGGGCTTGAGGGCCACGCTGGATGAGTAGTAGTGCGGCCAGCAGCCAGATGAGCGAACCGATCTCGAAGATCAGGATGTCCTGCGAGCGACCGACGATGTAGAGCAAAAGCCCGATGACAAAAACGGGCCAGCCCCAGGTGGAGGTAGGGCGCCCTTCGCTGGCTTCCCACATGGTTGGCCATTTTTTGTAGATCAGCCAGCAGGAGATGCCCAGAACGATCGGGCCGTGAGCCTGGGCTTCGCTACTCCAGAGTCCATGAAAAAGATCGTTGAAGCTCGGTCCGTACATGGCACAAAGGCCCAGCGCAAGGATGGCCCAGCCGTACCAGGCGGGAGGCTGGGTACTGCCTGGAGCGCGCAATGCTTCGTGGGCGAAGGCCATGGCTGATCAGTCCCGTGTCGTCAGAATTCGTTGAGAACCACACCCACGACCGGGGAGCCGGCCTGGCGGAGCGCATCCACCATGGATTGCAGGCGACGGGTGGAAGTGAAGTGCTTGCGGCTGACGGCGAGGGCTGCGCCGGCCCGGGTGACAATGGTTTCCACGTCGGCGCTGCGGCTGCCATCAGGCGTATCGATGAGCACAATATCGAAGCGTTCCTGCGCAGCCTGCAGCAAGTTGCTGAAGGCCGGACGGCTCAACAGCTCCTGCGGATTCGGCGGCACGACCCCGGCTGGCAGCACGGAAAGGCCGAGCAGATTGGGAATGCGCTGGATTGCTTCATCCATATTGGCGCGGCCAGAGAGGATCGCCGAGAGACCGGACGGGTTTTCGAGGTGAAAAAGCTCGTGCTGGCGTGGGTGGCGCAGATCGGCGTCGATCAGCAGGGTGCGCTCACCGAGTTGCGAGAAGACCACGGCTAGATTGGCTGCGAGGAAACTGCGACCTTCGCCCTGTTCCGGGCTGACGATGGCAAGGCTGCGCTTGTCGCCACGACTTTCATCGTCGAGGTCGAAGCAGCGCAGCATCAATTGGCTGCGCAGGGCGCGCAGGCGCTCCACAGCCGGGGAGTAGGGCTTGAATGCAGCCACCACTTCTTCGCTGACGCTTTTGTCGCCGGGTGCGAGATTAGGGTAGTCGAACTGGCGGGACAGCGCGAAGCGGACATCCATTTCCGTCAGCAGGCCCAGCTTGATGGCGGCATCACCGAAACGCAGGCCGGATTCCTTCTGTACCTTCAGGATGCGCTCGGCAGCTTCCGGTGTCAGGCGGCCGATATCCATGAGGATGGCGCCGATCGAACCGCCGCTCGTGTTGTGGGCGGCGGCGCGGGCAATGACTGCTTCAGGCATGGTGGCTATGTTCATGGCGTTCTTACTCAGGCAGCCCGCAGACGGCGGAGGGGAAAGAGGCGGGGGAGGCGGCCGGGCAGGTGCTGCCAGAATTGCAGCCAACTGCGTTCGCTGGCCTCCGGCTCGAAGATCGCCAGAACCGGCAGGTTCAGGGACTGAGTCAGGTCTTCCGGCGAACGTACGCGGCGATGCGCCAGTTCGACGATCATGGCTGCGCCAACCCCCAGCAGCAGGCCGGCCAGGATGGAAACCAGGATATTCAGCACCACCCTCGGTTTGGATGCCTTCAGGGGTTCATTGGCCGGGTTCAGAACAGAAACATTGGTCTGGACGCTCTGCGACTCCAGTCGGGTCTGGGTGGTGCGCTGGCCGACGGCCTCGAAGGCACGTTGGGCGGTTTCCACTTCGCGCACCAGCAGGCTCATTTCATCGCGCTGCTTCTTGAGCTCGAGGATCTTGTTTTTTTGCGCCGCGACCGAGGCAACGAGTTCGATCCCCTTTTGTTTGCTGATGGTACCGGCGGTTCCGATCGAACTACTGATGCGTGCGATTTCAGCATTCATCTTGCTCTTGAGTTCAGCCAGTTCAGCCGAAGAGCGCTGGTATTGCGGATGGTTTTCGCCGAGATTGCCGGCCATGTCCTTCAGCTTGGCCTCCAGGCGGGCGATATCGCCCTTGAGCTGGCTGACCACGCCGCTTTGCATCACTTCCGGCAGAGTGTCTGCCTGGCCGGCATGACGTTTGCTGGAAGAGTCGGTGCCCTGTGCCTGAGCGACGGTCAACTGAGTGGAGAGTTCGTTGAGCTTCTGGGTCTCGTAATCCAGGCGTTCATCGGTGGCCACAATCCCGGATTTCTGCTGATAGTCGGAGAGCGCAGCCTGTGCTGTATCAAGTCGTTCGCGGGCCTGCTTGGCCTGGCTGTCGAACCAGATGGCATTCTGACGGGCTGGCTCGAGTCGCAATTCCAGATTGACGTCAATGTAAGCCTGGGCGAAGGCATTAGCTAAAGTGGCTGCAAAGCCCGGGTTGCCACCGGAGTAGCTGATGGCAATGACGTTGCTTTCGTGAGAAGGTTTGACCTCAAGCTTCCTCTGCAGCAGTTGCGAGAGCCAGGAAGCGAGCTGGCCCTTGCCTTCGGTGGCTTTCTGCCATTGTTCCTTGATGCTCGGACTTTCATCCAGATGCAGCGTCTTTACGACACGCATGGCGACGCGGTCGCTGTTGATGATGTCAACCTGGGTGGCCATGTAGCCTGGTGCCATCAGTCCGGGCAGCACCGTGCCGGCAATGGGATCGGGTGATTTCACGTCGATCAGGACAGCGGTGCTGGCTGTGTATTCTTCCGGCAGCAGAAGGGTGACCACGGTCGTGCCGATTACACAGATCAGGAACGTGATGAGCACGAGCTTTCGGCGTGCCCAGAGGATGATGAGGAACTGTTGCAGCGTCATTGCCGGGGAACCTTAGAAAATGCTTTCGCGCACATAGATGACATCGTCAGCCTGGACGAGGTCGCTTATTTCCGGCGAAGTCTTGACGATCTTGCCGTCCGCCCCTCGGCGGTGGACGCGGATGAAATACTCGGTGCCACGCATCGTCATGCCGCCGCCCTGGGCCAGGGCCTGCTGGATAGTCATGCCGCGTTCGATGCGGTAGGAGCCGGAGCGCTGAGCTTCTCCGTAGATGTAATACACGGGTGCGCGATGGACATAGACGACATCGCCGGCAGCTACCTGGATATCATCCTGATTCTGGCTGCTGATATAGATGGCCGGGAAGTCGATTTCACGGCGGAAGGGCTTGCCTTCCCTGATGCCAGTGACGATGACTGTATCGGCACCGCTCGGTGAGATACCGCCGGCCAGAGCCAGGGTATCGGAAAGACGGGTGTTGGAAGTTTCCAGCGGGAAGCGTCCAGGGCGGTTGACCTGGCCAAGAACGGATACCTGGTTGCCGCGTACCTGAACGAGCACGATGTTGACCTGCGGTTGCTGAACAAAGCCTCCATCCTTCAGGCCCTTGGCGATCCGCTTTTCCGCAGCTTCGATGGTCAGGCCGCCGATCGCCACCGTACCGATCAGTGGATAGGTAATGGAACCGCTTTCCGAAACTCGTGAGTCCAGTGTCAGATCGGGATTTTGGAAGACCACGATACGGATGGCATCACCCTGTCCGAGCTTGTAGTCGAAATCGGGCTGACTATCGGCCATGGCCATTGTTGCCGAGAGGAGTAGCCAGACGAGCGCCAGTAGGCGATTGAGTGCCTTTGCCATAACGATTATTTTTCCGGGATGTGGGCTGGGCCGATTACTTAAGACCGGCGACGCCCTTTTCGATGGCGATGGCGGCGGATTGCTTGTTATCTGTAGTCGGGACGGATTGGGGGGCAACGGCCGGGGTGGCTGGCATTTCCTTCGGCGTCGCTGCTGCCGCTGGCGTGGCTGGAGCGCTGGCTACGTTGGCAAAATCACCAACGTATTCGACCTTGCCAGCCTCCTTGAGCCTCTTCATTTCATCAGCCACGGCCTTGGTCTTACGTTGGGTCAGCAGATATTGCTCGATGACGGGGCTCGCCGTCTTTTCGTCGACAGATGCCGATTGGGAGGAGGCAATGTGCATCAGAATGACTGCCTTGGGCGTGTCGATGAAGGCGGTCTGACCATCTTTC
>Ga0302294_10000405_pt1 | contig 13352 bp, 11 predicted proteins | sample III_Fen_N2_3_FD_194550 | JGI IMG/M metagenome (GOLD analysis project Ga0302294, IMG submission 194550) | Peat permafrost microbial communities from Stordalen Mire near Abisko, Sweden - III_Fen_N2_3 | ecosystem: Environmental > Terrestrial > Soil > Wetlands > Permafrost | place: Sweden: Abisko...
ATCGCAAGACGCTGGCCGGTTCAATGCCGGTTTTTAGCCGCGTGGATGGAAGCGGCGATGCGCCGCCTTCAAGTCGTCGATGGTGAGCCGTAGGTAACGCTCGGTTGTGGCGAGAGACTTGTGCCCTAAAAGCTCCTGCACGTGGCGCACGTTGGCCTGGTTCTGCAAAAGATGCGTGGCGCAGGTGTGCCGCCAGAGATGCGGCGTTACCTTTTTCTGGATGCCCGCCTGCTTGGCGTAGCGCGCCACGAGGTTGCCCAGGGCGTGTTCGCCCAGGCAATAGTCCTCGCCGGGATGATTGACTGGCGCAACGAAGAGCCGGGCCGACTTCGCTCGGCCAAGGAGTGCCGGGCGCGTCTCGTGCAAATAAGTTTTGAGGCACGCGCAGGCCGTGCGGGTCAGCGGCACGACACGATCCTTGCCGCCTTTGCCACGTCGCACGAACAACACCTCCGAGCTTAAATCAATATCGGCCACCGCAAGCGAGCGCAGTTCCGCCCGGCGCAGTCCGGTGGCATACATGACCTCTAAAATCGTGCGGTCACGTTGTCCGTAAAAGTTGGATACATCAGGCGTGGCGAGGATCTTTTTCGCCTCCTCGGGCGTGAGCACGTCCTTGGGCAGCGTGTCGGGCTGTTTGGCGTAACGAGCACCCATCGCCGGATTGCGCGTGATGATGCCCTCAACCTGCAACCAGGCAAAAAAGAGCTTCAAGAACGAGAGCACGTTGTTTTGCCCGGCAATGCTGCGCGCCGCGCCTCGGGCCGTAGGCTGGTGCCAAAGCCATTGCTGGAAGGCGGCGATATGTGCGGCCGTCACCGCTTCGGGTTTTTGTAGGTTTACTTCGGATACATATTCTTGCCAGCGGCGGAAGTAAGTCGCGACCGTGCGCAACGTGAAGCGCGAGTAGCCGCGCACAAGCAGCGTTTGCTGGTAGCGGGCAAAGAGCAGTTCCGATGCGCTGACCGGTTCCGCGTTCATGCCCTGGGATGCGACGTGCGGACCATGGCGCGCACGTCGGTTGCGCTGACGCGTGTGTAAACCTGTGTAGTTTTAAGCGAGCGATGGCCGAGCAATCGTTGCACGTAAACCAAGCCTGCGCCGTCGCGCACCAGATGCGTGGCGCACGTATGTCGCCACGCGTGCGGACTCACACGGCCCACGCCGGCGCGTTGCGCACAGCGGCACACGGTCAAGGCCACCGCTTCTTTTTGGAGCGGTCCGTGTGGTTTGATCGGTGAGAGCCAGAGCGCGTTTTCGCTCTGGCCGCGCTCCGTTAGCCAGACGGTCCGTGTGGGCAGATACAGCCGCAACGCGTCGATGGCCGAAGCGCCCAACGGCACGATGCGACCACGTCCGCCTTTGCCGCGATTCACCCGAACCACTCCGCTGGTTAAATCGAGGTCGTGGATGGCGAGCGCTGCGGTCTCCTCGCACCGCAAACCTGATGAGTACAGCAACTCCAGGAGCGCCCGGTCGCGCTTGCCCTGGTTCGTCGCCGTGTCCGGTTGCGCGAGCACCCGCGCCACCTCTTCACTCGTGAGCACACGGCGCGGCAACTGCTCGGGCAGCTTCGGCAAGGGCACGCTGATGCACGGGTTAACCAACACCGCATCCATCGTCTCCAACCACGCAAAAAACAAGCGCAGCGCGAGGAGATACCGCCGCACTGAGCTGGGCGTGTGACGACTGGAAAGAAGGGACGCGGCGTAAGTCTGAACGTCGGCGCGGGTGATGGCGCGAAGATCTTTTTTCTCCAGCTGTGCAAGGAACGCACGGATCGGCTGACTCCGACTGCGCAACGTGGCGACCGCGAGGCCGCGCACGCGCAGCGATTCCAAGTAGTCGCGCAGCATCCTTTCCGATTTCGGCAAGCTCATCGGTGGCTCCCGTTGACCGGTATATGCACCCCGTTTAGGCCTGCGAGGTCGGCTTTGCCGAGTCGATTTACCTCTGAAAACGACCTCGGCAAACCATTCTGCGAGGTAGCTGCGAGGTACCCATTTTGACCTGCGAGGTGGCGGTTTTGGGCTGCGAGGTTGGGGCCAAGACCTGCGAGGTTGGCCTCTTTTCGGAGCTGTTCGACCGATTTAATGCCCGGCGCACACCGGCTGCCGGAACGGATTTGTTCGGGTGAGAGGGCGAGCCGGTAGCAAAACGCGCTGCCGTTGGCACCGCTCAGAGGCTGCAAGTATTCGCAGCGCATGAGTTCGCCCAGGTGCAGCCGGAGCCGTGCATCGGTCCACTTGATCGCCTCGCGCAACTCCCGCCGCGTAAAGTCAATCTTCTGCCACGTCGTTTGCCGTGCCGCTGCCTGTGCCGTCACGTAGGCCGTCATCAGTTCCGCCAACTGCCGCCCCGGTGCGGACAGGTCATCGAGCGATGCGCCAAAAAGTTCGGCCGCAAGATCGTTGGCAATGGCGATGTCATCGAGCGTCGCTTCGATGTAGTCACCCAAGACCGGATGTGTTTTTGCCGAACGCTGCAACTGATGCAAAAACGCAATGGCGAGGATGAGGTTTAGGTATTTGGGCTGGTCGCGCCGCGTTGTCAGCCGTTCGTCGCCGTAGCCAAGCAACGGCTCGTAGGGATTCACCACACAGAGCGGACGGAGCAAGCGCTGGAAGGCGTGATGACGACGGCGCACCGCCTCGCGTTCTTTCCGCGCAAGCATCGCGTCGAGCGTGTGCCGGTGCCGCTGCGCTTCGGCGATGAGCCGTGTTTGCTCCGGCGATTCATCGATCGCCAAAAGGAGATAACGCGATTTTGTCTCCGGGTCGGTGTCGGGCTGCGTCGTGGTTTCAAAGACCGCCGTCGGGCCATGCACCGTGTTGGTCTGCGTCTCCATTTTGCCCGTCGCCGGATTTTTCACCGTCGTTTCGATGGTGAGTTTTTTCGCCGAGATGAGATTGCGCAGCGCGTACCGCGCACCTTCCGCGCCCGCCACTTCCTCCAGGGCGAGCACCTTGTGCCGGAGCGAGTCTTCGCCTTTGTAGAACAGAGCTTGGTCCGACAACGACGTGAGCTTGAGCAAGTCTTCCTCGGGGCAAAGCGAGAGCACTGCATCCTGCAAGTGTGACTTGCCGGAGCCCGATGAGGAGAGGATTTGCACCGCCAGCGGGTCATCCATCTTCCGCGAGGTCATCGCAAGATAGACGAGCAGCCGGTTTGTATCCTCGCCAACAATACCGATTTTCCCCAGGTCGCGCTGGATGTCGCCAACTAGATCGGCGCTCTTCCCTAGCTTCATGGCTTCCGATCTGTCCTGCGCGGACAGCGCCGGGGCCTCGGCCCCGGACCCCGTTTGCTCGCTGCGGCGTTCCGCCGCCACGAGCAACTTGACCAGGTCGGCCTCGGTCGTCTCCGATGGTAGGCGGAAGAGCCGCGCCGCCTCCGCTGCAAAGAGTCGCCGCGCCCGCGATGAGTACAGGTCGAGCGTTTCCACATGGAAGCGGCCCGGCTCTGCGCCGATGGCTTTGACTGTGGCTTTCAAGCGGGCTACGCCTGACTTTATCACGGTCATCACTTCGTAGCGACGGTTTGGATACACAAGGGCAAAACCGTTGCCCACGGTTTCCTCGCGTGGCGCGTCACCGGAAGGCGGCGGCTGCTCTTTTTCTCCAGTCGTTTCCGTCTTGGGTGAGAGCAGCGCGGCAAATTCAGCGGCGGCATTTTCACGGCTGGAGAAGAAGATATTGGCGTCCTTCACACCGTCGGGCCACGCAAAGGCCCGCACAGTGCAGGCCGGGGCGAGCGCTCGGATTTTCTCTTTGGCTGCGAGCGTCCCGGTGCGTCCGGCCTCGTCATTGTTCAAGGCAAGAACGATTTCAGATAGTTCGGCTGACTGCACGAGTGCGTCATGGGGCGGCGTCCAACCGCCTGCACCGTACAGCGGCACCGTGTGGCGGAAGCCCGCTTGCCAGAGCGAGAGGCAATCGAAGATCGATTCGACGATGAGCAGGGAACGCGACGATTTGACGGCGGTGCCATTGAAGACGGCGCGATGGCCACCGCTCAGATAAATGTGCCGGGCCGAGTCTGCTGGAAGTTTTGCGCCAGGGCCTTCGACTTTGCGCCCGTATAGGCCGACCACATTGCCGGTGTCGTCTATGATCGGCACGGTCACGCGGCCGTAAAACACTTCGTTGCCGCGTTCGTTGAGGATGCCGAGCGATTTGAGCTGTTCGACCACTTCGCCCGTTTTCGGGAGCGCGTTTTTAAGCGTGCCGTTGCAATAGCCCACGCGGAAGGTTTCCAGCATCGCCGGGTCTATCAACTTCCTAGAGGCAAGATAGTCGAGGCCTGCCCGATCCTCCTTATACAGCGTCCGTGTATAAAAACCGGCCACACGCTCCAACAGGTTCGCCGCGACCTCGGACGACACGGCTGGAGGAGTAGCGGTTTCTTTTTTCTCCAGCTGTGAGGCCCGTTGCACGCCGGGCAACTGTGCGAGCAGACGCAGCGCCGCCTCGTGGTCGGTGATGACTTCTTTTCTCGCCACGAACTGGATCACGTTGCCCGCCGCCTCGCAGGACATGCACCGCCATAACCCTTTGCTAGGTGTAACGCGCAAGGAAGGCTTATGGTCTTCGTGGAACGGGCACAGTCCGACGTAATCCCTGCCCTCTTTTTTGAGTGGCACCCCGTGCGCCTCGATAACCGCCACCAAGTCCGTCGTCCGCTTAATTTCGTCAAAGTTGGGTTGTCTTGGATTTTCGGGCGTCAAGCCCGAAGAAGAAGATTTTGACATGCCGAAGCGTTACAGCTATTACCTGTTTCTATGCAAGCCGTTTCTCTGTTTACGTGTAACGACCCGTATAATCTGGCCATGCAAACCGGACGCCCGGCCAAAACTAAACGCAGTGATTTCGGGTCACGCCTTCACACCGCCCGTGAAGCCAAGGGACTCAGCCAAGCACAGGTCGCCGACAAGCTTGGCATCTCCCAACAGTCGTACGCCGCTTGGGAACGGCGTCACGTTGCACTCACTCCCGACCGCCTGGCTCAAGTTGCCGCTATTTTGGAGATCAGCGTCGATGCATTGCTCGGTAATGCACCCATCAAGACCAAGCAATCTGGCCCAGTCGGCAAGGCCCGTCAGATTTTTGAGGAAGTCAGCACACTCCCGCGTCATCATCAGGATCAAATCGTCAAAGTCGTCACCGCTCTCGTCGCTCAAGCGAAGGCATCCTAATTTTGCTTTCTTATTAGTGACCCCGAGCCAGGGGGGAGCGGGGGCGGCGGCGAGCGCCCCGCTGACGGCGGATACCCACAAAGCGCAGCCGAGCCTGCCTGCCTAATTTTGCGGACAGTTCCCCGGCCTGGCTGCACAGGTGGCAAGCAAAGCGCCGCCCAGCTTTTAACCAGGCGGCGCTCGTTCTGGCCTGATCTCCGTTAGCGCCGCTTTAGCCAGCGCACTTCGACCGTTACTTGAGTTGGGCTTATTTTTATCTTTATCATTTTGGGCCACGCGCTCCGCGTGGATTCTATACATTAGCATGCCCACCTCTTTTTTCCCGAAAGAGGCATTTCGCGGCTGTGACCATGTCGGATTTGCCTTTGCTGAATGCCACCACCAACCTCCCGCCATGCTCCGCCGACTCCTCCAACATCTCAACTTTGTCGGTCGCTGGCGCGCCCGCCAAGCGGAGCGTCGGCGGTTCGATGCGCTGTCTGCGGAGTATCACCGGCAAAGCCGTGCGCGGGTGGCCGAGCTGGCAGCTCAAGGCCGCTCAGACGAAGCACTCAAAGAGAGTCTGTCCGTGCTAGGCATCGACGTGACCAGCAAGGACCGCCCCCGCATCGTCGGCTGCAACGGCGTTCGCTTTCGCGACTAACCCCACACATTCTCTCATGAGTCTACTTCAAGAAGCGCTGGATAATGGTGTTTTCTCAATCGAGCAAATTGCTTCGGCCTTGCGTAATGATGGCTACATCATGGAAGGACGCGATGATATCGGGTCGAGCTGTACCCGGACTTTAATAGACTCCATCGCCTCAGACTTCTTACCACTTTGCAGAACGCAGAAGATTCCTGTCGATGACGATATTGATCTCCAGGCCACCGCAACGGATGAGGGAGACCCATACGGCGGCCATCGTTACATCGTCTTCAACTCGAACCGTTATACTCCTGAGCAAGCCAGAGAGCTATTGGTGATCGTTAATACGGCGGAAAAGAAGATTCGAGACATGGAAGACGAAACGCGTTAAAATGGGCACTTGCTCGCACGACTAATGCGCTCCGCTCGCCGCACTTTTTTTAGCCGCTTTGCGACGCTTCGCCGCGCCGGTCAGGTGACGGCGCAACGCACTCACCGTGACAAGCAGACCGCTCGTTTTCAGTTCGGCCACGAGCTGCTGATAGCTCCAACCTTTGGTGTGCATGTCCAGCAGCGTGTCAGTCACCGGAGCGAGCACGTCGGCGGCTTTTTTTCGGCGCTGCGGCGGCTCTTTCTTGCGCAGTTCTTCCAGCTTTTTTTCGAGCGCTGGATAATTCACACTCGTAGCAACCTTGTCGTAGTCGATGCGTTCGGCCATGGGATTAAGTTTGGTTTTGTGGAGCGCAGCTTGAACGATTTTTCCTGCAAATGGAAGCCGCTAAAGGATGAGCCGCGCTTTGAGCAGGTATTTGCGCAGGTTGAGCGGCAGATTGTTGGATTGAGGCTTGGGCAGGTTCGCAGCGCTTTTTAAGCGGGGTTGGTGTCCTACCTCTTTTTGCTTGGATTGCGGTTCGGATCGCCTCGACTTTTGAGGCGGTTTCTGATCGGTTTTTTCACGAGGAAAAAACCATGTTCACCGCCAAACCACAAAAGAATCGAGGCGCGGCGACTCAGTATTTCGACGAGCATTTAAGCCATAACGACTATTACACTCAGGGCGAGACTCAGGCCGGTTATTGGATCGGACAAGGCGCGGAACATCTGGGTTTGAAGGAAGGCGAGTCGGTCGGACGCACGGAGTTTTTGCGGCTCTGCGACAACCAAGATCCTGAGACCGGAACGAAGCTCACGCAGCTGCAACTGTCGGAGCGGAGGATCTTCTTTGACTTCACTTGCTCGGCTCCAAAGTCGGTTTCGATTCTGGCGGTGACGATGGATGACCGGCGCATTTTGGACGCTCACCGGGAAGCGTCGGACATTGCTTTGAAGGAGTTGGAAGCGTTCGCGGCAACCCGGATTCGCAAGGACGGCGCAATGGATGATCGCACGACCGGCAACTTGATCGGCGCGGCGTTTCGTCACACGTCCTCGCGTGCGCTCGATCCTCAGTTGCACACGCATTTCACGCTTTTTAATGCGACGTTTGATCCGGTGGAAAAACGGTGGAAGGCGCTCCAGTCGTCGCGCATGTACGACGCCATTCGGTACGGGACTTCGGTTTACCGCAACGAGCTGGCCAAACGTCTGCACGGGCTCGGCTATGCGACTCGACAGACGGCTCACGGTTTCGAGGTCGCAGGCGTCGAACCGAAGATCATCGAACGGTTTTCCAAACGCTCAAAGCAACGTGACCAGGCGGTCGCTCGTGAAGAAAAACGGCTCAACCGCAAACTGACCAAAGACGAGATCAGCAACGTCGTTCACAAGTCGCGCCCGAAGAAGCTCAAGGACGCTTCCGAAGACGAGGTGCGCAGCCAACAGTTGGACGAGTTGGGTTTCTTGGAGAAGCGCGCTTTGAAGCGCGTCGTGGCTGAAGCCAACGGCGTCGCTTGGAAGCCGCAAACGCTGGCCGAACAAGTGAACCTCGGGCAGGCAGTGCAGTACGCGCAAGAGCACGTCTTCGCTCGTCAGTCGGTCGCCCCGGAGCACGCGCTTTTGGAGGCCGCTTTGATCAAGGGTTGCGGACAGGTCGCGTTGCCGGAAGTCAAAGCGGCGTTCCGGCAAAATCGTGAGTTTGTGCGCGTGGGCAGCGAGGTTTCGACGCGGACGATTCTTAACGCCGAGTTGAAGCTATTGCGCACGGTCAACGAGAGCGTTGGCACGGTCGCACCGCTCGCGCCTCGGTTTGAAGGTCCGCTGCACTTGTCCGCCGATCAACGCTCGGCCTTGGGTCATGTGTTTTTCTCGCAAGATCGGATCACCGGCTTCCGTGGGCTCGCTGGCACCGGAAAAACAACCGCGTTAAAGGAGTTCGGCCGCGTCGTGGCTCAGGTGGACCATGACGCCGTCTTTTTGGCTCCTACAACCGGCGCGGTGGACGTGCTGCGCAAGGACGGGTTCAAAGGTGCCCTCACGCTGGCCAAGCTTTTGACCGATCCTGAGGCGCAGGTGAAGATTTCACAAAAATCGGTCTTGGTGCTGGATGAGGCCGGTGCGGTCGGCACCGCTGACATGCAGCGGCTTTTCGACCTCGCGCAAAATCGCGGCGCTCGCGTCGTGTTGTCAGGCGATACCGGCCAACACGCCGCCGTCGCCCAGGGCGATGCCCTGCGGCTGATTGAAGAGTATTCCCGCTACCGCTATGCGGTTCTGGGCGAGATACGACGGCAGACCAAGGAGACCTTCCGGCAGGCGGTTAAATTGGCCGCCGAGCAAGAGACCGGCGCGGCCTTCAAGCTGCTGCAAAAGGAAGGTGCGGTCGTCGAGGGTCTGACCGAGAACGGCAAACTTTATACTCAGGCCGCCAAGGCTTATTTGGCCGCCACCGATGCGGGCAAAACCGCGCTGCTCGTCTCGCCCACCTGGGGCGAGATTGCTGCCGTCACCGAGGTTTTGCGCGAGCGGTTAAAGGAACGTGGCGACGTGACCGGCAAAGAGCAGTCGCACCACGTCTTTGATTCGCTCGGCTGGACCGATGCGCAAAAAGGTCTCGTCACTCATTACGAGCCGGGGCTGCAAATTCGGTTCGTAAGGAAGACCGAACATTTCAACGCCGGGGACATTGCCGAGGTGTCCGACGTGCAAGGCCGCACCGTTACGCTGCGTGGGACAGCTGGAAAGGAAGTCGCCTTTCATCCCAGCCGTTCGCCGTCGTCGTTCGACGTGGGCGAGAGTCGCGAGCTGGCTATTGCTTCCGGTGATTGGTTGCTGCTTCAGGCCAACGCAAAAGCGGGCACGCAGTCCTTCACCAATGGCGAGCGTGTCCAGGTTCGGGCCGTGCTCAATGGGCTGGTTTTACTTAAGGATGGGCGCACGCTCCCGCCGTCGTATCAGACTTTCAACTACGGCTATGCCGTCACGTCCCATGCGGCTCAAGGTAAGACGGTGGACGTGGGGCTCTTCGTCGCTTCGTCGCGGTCGTTTGCGGCGGTGAGTAGGGAGAGTTTTTATGTGGGGATTTCGCGGGCGAGAGAGCGCGTCACCGTCTTCACCGATGACGCCGCCACCCTCTCGCGCCGGGTTCAGGAGGCCCACACCCGCAAGGCCGCGCTGGAGTTGCAAGGGCTGCGCGAGGCGTTGCAAAAACATGGCCTATTTCAACCGAGGGAATCGAAGAAGGAAGTGGTCAAACCGGCGCACCGGCATGAGCGTGCGCCTCGGATTACTCGCGCTTTGCGGGCGCTGCGCGTGCAACGGCTCGCGCCCGTGCAGGCCGTGCAGCGGTGGACGCAAGACTTCAAGCGCTGGGTTGGCGAACGGATGGGAGTCGCCCAACCCGTCGAGACGCTGACGCCGATGCAGCGTATTCAGCGTTCCCTGCGCGCCTCGGTCGATCTGCCACGTCAACGGCCCGATGAGCCGCGCCAGAGTCGCGGCATCCGCATGTAATTCTATGTCACTACGAGACGATATCCCCAAAAAACTAGCTGCGGACGCGGCTGCCGCCGCAACCAATGAGCCCAAACCCGCGCCCGTGGCGGGCGCTGAAGAGTCCATGACTGTGGTTCGCTCCGGCGAAGCCGCTTTCATCGAGTTCCACATCGGCCCGGACAACTGCGTCGGCTATGCCGCCAGCCAGCTCATGCATTTTCAACTGGTCACTCGCAAACCGGACTTGGCCGATGATCCGACCAAACCGGCTCAGACGCTCACGATTGGGCTGCAAACGGTCGATCTGGTCATCACCGGCAACAGGCTCAACCTCATCACGGAAGCACTCGGCTCGGCCACGCTCAAAGCCGTCCGCGCCATCCCCAGCAGGTATGCTGAGCTTAATCCTAAACGACCTTATATCGCCAAAATCGAGATCAATGAACTCAACCAAGCTGAGGAGGCATAACGCCATGACTGCACCAACAAAGGAAAAGATCACAACCATTCGCCTCTCGATCGCAATACCCGCACTCGTTCTGAGCTATTTGTGCCTCATCTCAGTTCCTATTCTGGTGATGCTCACGATTGCTGGGCGCAACGGAGCGGCGTTGACGGCTGGTGGATCATCGCCCACCCACAAAAGCCACCTGCTGCTTGAGATTCCGTTTATTACCGGCTCAATCTGCGCCCTCGTCGCTCTAGTCGTAAGCCCTGGCTGGCGATCACGTTTAGCAGCGCTATTTCCCACGCTCTGCTATTTTGGATTCATCGCATTTCTTTCCTGGGCGTTCAGTCATATGAGCAAATAAGGCACCTCCAACGACTGAGACTGAAGACATTCGCACTTAGATGCTCGTCGAGTTACGTCACTTCTTCACCACGTTTTGCACGGGATCATATTCGAGATTTCTCGAACCATTAGTATTGGCATAATACTTAACACTGAAAACCGCCTTGTCCTGGTAGTTCGCAAAGATTTCGACTTCCAAACGGGCATAAATCTTTCCGTCGTTGGATTTCAGATAGAGATGCCTCGTCGCACGATCAGACCACTTTGGGTCACTGGCAGCGACAGTAACTTCGTAGTGTGGCTGGTATCCGCTCTCTGGTGCATAATACATAAACTCGTCTTGAGTTTCGATCACGCCGCCACCGATGCCTTCAACAACACAACTCCAGTCGTATCTAGATTCAGAGCTAACCTGAGCAGGACGATGGATTGAGATTTTGAAGTCACCCATCTTACCGCCCTCGATTTTCTTTTCCCCACGCAAATCTATAGCGTAATTGCGCCCATCCGGTACGACACCGTAAAACTTGTCCCCAGTGATGAGCTTTTCTGCTCCCGACTTTTTCCACATACGAAAGATTTCGGGCTGACCATTCTGGGCCTTGTAGCCGTGGCTGGGGACATCGCGCCAATACCAAAAAGACCGGCCGATTGCATGCGGTGTCGTTTCATAGCCCTCTTTTTCCAACGCTTTCACCGAGAGTACCGCACCCTTGGTATCGGTAAGCGCGAAAAGCCCAGCAACGTCCGTTATCTCGTCGAAGTAGCGGAAGCGGTCATCAGTAAACCCTGGCAACACCTCTTCGGTATACCGCACGCCGAGCTGCACCTTCACTCCTGGTATCGGCTGGTTGTACTGATCGACCACTTGCCCGTAAAATGTGATTGGCTGATTTGCCTGTCGCATAACCTCACGTATTTGAGCAATCAATACGCGCTTCTGTTCATCAGTGCCTTTCAAGGGCGTTCTCTGCAAATCGTCCTCACTAACACTCTCTATTGTTGGCGGGACTAAAGGTTTGGCCACAGTTTGTTTTGCAGTAACCACAGCAGGCTCAGGCTGGGTGACCGTTTTTTGTGGTCTGAACCAAATCCGCCAGGCAATGAGACCAAGCAGCAAAAGGGCGACAATTACGATCCCAGTGCGCTTTTTCATTGCGGCGATTTCAATCCAGTTTCGATCAGGAAACGATTCCAGTACTGCCAACGCTGCGCCATGCTAGATCGAAACTGAGCGCTGTGATATACGTGCTCGGTTCCGTAATTGAGCGAGGTTTTGAGATCAAAGGATTGGTTAGCTGCAAACACTCCGCCTGTCGGTGTTGCGCCAAGTGCCTTTGAACGAGCTGACACGCAAAACGCAAAGATTGTAAATCGATTATCAGGGAACGTGTAGTAGATCGGAGCAGGCATCGCAAACGGGTCATAGCGCTTAAAGCCTTTATCAAGGTTGTAGCCTGTTGAGTAGAGCGTCGGCTTGAGCACTTGGTCGATCATCCACCCAGGATGCCCAAGACTATTGCCCGTAAGCGCGTAGTCGTCTGCATTCCAGAAGTTCACATATTTCACCGCAGCACCGCTCATCTTCACGCTAGCCATGTAAGACGGATTTGTCATCGGCCATGTGTGCGCGAGTGTCGTAGACTGTGGAGGGTCTTGCCCGTCGAGAAGGTAATGCGAATAAACGTCTGGAGTACTTGGCGTGAAGTCCGTTCGAGCCTCGACGCTGGAGTCATAGGAGTGCGCCGGAATAGCCGCCTGTGAAGCTATGTAAGTACGCACCAACTGCGCTCCTGGACCTGCTTGCCGTAGTGCTTCACCCGCTACAACATTGCCCTGGCTATGCGCCAGCATATGCACTCGGAAGCCGAGTCCCTTCAAATTATTCAATAGCTCCAAGAGCCGCGATCCAGACTGCCACGCATGGTTTTCGCTGTCATCATATGGCGGCGCGGACTGCGAACACGGCCACGAAAATTCTCCAACACGGCCCTTATAACCAAGATGCCAGAGCCGTTTGTACGTCGTTTCAAGCCAGCGCTGCTTTTCAAGCTCCTGCATGTTGTAGCCATGCACATAGAGAACGTAGTCTTTTTCTGCATCCGTAGTCGGAGCCGCAAAGGTACCAGATTTGGCATCGACTCGCTGTAGCGATCCAACATCCGTCCTATCGCCGTCGCCACAGCTCCACCGTTCAACAAATTCGTGTGGTTCCTTAAGATCCATCCACACGCCTGGCCCTTCACCAATTTCAGTGTAGCTGTCACCATCTCGTTTTAAGATAACGATCTTTAGCTGGCCTGTCCCAACTGTGCAGCCTTCGAGAAGCAGTGATCTCTTGGAATTGTCACTCGACAAGCCGAACCATAGACCTTGAGGTAAAACAAATACCTCATCCGTAGTTACAACCGTATGGGCAGACGACGACGCAGGATCATCGCTTGCATATTTCGCGTTCAATATCGCGTTTTCTGAAAGCTGCATTGTGGCTTGATAATCATCCGTCACGTAACCCAAAGCACCGGTCGTATCGTATTGCTTGTAGAGCTTGATCGAGGGATGCGTGCTTCCCGTGTCGCTCCACTTCAATCCCATATAAAGATCAGCGTTTTTCAGCATGTCCGTCAGACCCTGCGTAGATATCACGAGCCGTGTGAAATCCTCTAAATCACGCTTACAGGTCGGGATGTTTTTGCGCCAATCCTCCTGATTTTGGCCTGGGCTGGCTATATCATCCTGCTCGACTTCATAGATCCCGCCGCTACCCGGAACAACCCCAGCAAGGTCACCAATAATTCCCCGCAATTGGTCCGCGTTTGTGTACGTCATCGCCGCGTCATTGTCATCATTGATCCAAATAATCCCCA
>Ga0302294_10000421_pt1 | contig 13089 bp, 13 predicted proteins | sample III_Fen_N2_3_FD_194550 | JGI IMG/M metagenome (GOLD analysis project Ga0302294, IMG submission 194550) | Peat permafrost microbial communities from Stordalen Mire near Abisko, Sweden - III_Fen_N2_3 | ecosystem: Environmental > Terrestrial > Soil > Wetlands > Permafrost | place: Sweden: Abisko...
AAAACGCGATGGCACTCAGCGAAAGCACGGCGAGAACGAAGGCGGATTTTAGGCTCATGGCTCGAGGGGGTGGTGGAACTTAGACGAAGGTGTTTGGTAAAAGTTGCGCTAAGCGACGGAACGGAGGTTTGCAGCCTCGGCGCGAGCCTGACGTTGGAGTTGCCAGGAATTCCAAAGGTTATGCCAGAGTACGTAACAGGTGGGGCCAAACGCCACCAGCGGGCTCGCATAAGTGAGCGCGAGGTAAATCGTGAAGGTGGTGTTTTTTTGGCCGAGCGCCTGGCTGGCTTCACGGGCAAATTGCTTTCCACCGATCAGTCGGCCGAGGGTAAAATTAGCCACGCACACAACGAGTGAGATCGCCGCGATCTTCACGAGCAGGCTGCGCGGCAGGTCAGCGTGCTGACGGAGAAAGTCCGAAACACGCGCGGTGATAAGAAAGAGTGCGGCGACCCAGGCGCCAAATGAGACGTTGCTGAGCCGCTTCGGCCAGGCGGACGCGTCAGGATGCACGGTTCGCACGAGCCATGCAGCGACCATCGGGCAAAAAACCACCAGACCGATGCTCGCAAGGATGTCGGAAAAAGCCCGTGGTGCCGACGTCCCGAGCACAAGCGGCATCATCGCAGGCAGCAGCGCGGCGATGACGACATTGGTTAGCAAAAATGCCGCCACCACATAATCGACCCGGCCGCGCAGGAAACTGACGATCACTGGTGCCGCCGTGGCCGTGGGCGTGATGCCGCAAAAAAACGCCGCGAGCGCGATATCACGCCCGCCGATCACCCAACCCACGCCCCAGGCGATAAAGCCCATCGCGATGTTGGCCGCGAGCAGCCAACCATGGCTGCGATGCAACGCCTCGCGCGACAGCCGCGTCTGCAAAAACACGAGAAACAGCATGCCCATGATCAACCAGCGGATGAGCCATGCCGCAGCCTGAGCTTGCGGGATGAGCGCGCCGACGATGAGAGAGAGCAGCAAGGCTGCGGTGCGAAGGAAGCCGGGTTTCACGAGCTCGTCAGGAAAAACTACAGAACCAGTCGATGCAATGCCGCAGCGTTTGCGCCACTCCCCCTTTCCGTTTCTACCGGCAATCTCTTTCGGTAATGGTCTTGGAGGTTTGGATCGAATCGTGTCGGCAAAAAAACTCCTCCATCACTTTTCTGGGTTTTCCGCACAAGCCATTTTAGCGCAAAGACCGCCGAGAAAGACTCGGAAGCAAAGATCACACAGCAAACCCTCCGGCCTTTGCGTTCGTTCGCGCTTTGTGTTCAAAATTCCATGCGCAGTACGGAGCAATGGCGCAGCTGGCAGCCCACGCGCAGATTATGGATTTTGAATCCACGCGATGCGTTCGGCGGGCGCGGCCCCCGCGAGGACGTTGGTGTTTAGCGCGCGCTTCCTGCCGTGGTGGCTATGCCGTCGATTTTACGGGAGTGCGGGCGTGGACGAGGGTGGCGATGACTTCGGCCGCTTCGGTGAGGTGGACGCGTCCGGTGTCGATCACGAGGTCGTAAGCGACGGGGTCTTTGATTGCGGCGTTGAAGTTCGTGCGTACGTAGCGTTCGCGGGCGAGGTCGCGTTTGGCATTGTGGGCGAGGGCGTCGGCTTCGGTCATCTGCTGCAAACGGGCCATGTGTCTGGCGCGATGTTCGGCTGGTCCGACGAGGCGGATATGCACGCCGTTGTTGATTGCGGCAGTGGCAAAATTGGCCCCGCGGCCGACGAGGATCGCATGACCGCCGCGAGCGAGACGGCGCATGAGTTCGTTCGTTTTTTGCACGAGATCCCAGAGGTTTGGATGCAGGCCGACGAGTTCGCCGACGGATGATGAAATTTCGGAGACTTTGTCTTCAGGGAGAAAACGGGCGAGGTGTGGCGATAAGTGATGGTGTTGCAACATTTCCTCGATCAAGTTGCCCGTATACACGGTCCATGAGCGAGGCTCGGGAGTTTCGGCATTGAGGCGGAGGGCGAGAGCCCGGGCGAGGCTGGAACCACCTGCGCCGGATTCGCGCGAGATGGTGACAAACGGGCCTTCGGGTTTTCCAGCCCACGGTGTTCCGGTGCTGCCCATCTGCACGTGCAAATAGGCACCGGCGGTTTCCAATCCAGGGTGCGTGTTCATGGAGTAGCGGGTTGCCTCAAGCTTAAGCGGACCCGACCGTTGCGCAATGCCTGGCGTGAGATGCGGGCGATAAATAGCCGGGCAGCGCCGCTGTTATTCCCCGCGGCGTTTTGTAGTTCCACTGGCAGAGTGATTTTTGTAAATCTGCCCGATGGACATTGAGGCGCTGAGTCGCTAACACCCGTCCTGTTTCTATCATTTTAGAAGAATCACGTTAATACCTTCTCTTGGCCGCCGGCACTTCCAACACCCTCGATTCCCTTGACGCGAAACCAGCCCGCGCGGTCACCTGCGCAGTCCTGCTGGAGATGGCCAAGCCAGCGATTTATGAGGGGAGCTCTTTTCGAGTGCTTGGGCTGTCAGTGTTGGCCGGTCCGCGCGACGTGGCCAAACGCGTCGACGAACTCAGGCTCGCGGAAGAGTTTGGCGCGGGTGCGCCAGACTGGTCGTTTGCGCCGACGCAAGCATTGACGGTTGAGCAGATCCGCACGGCGGCGCAGGAGTTGAAGGAACCGGCGGGGCGGTTGGTGCAGGAGTTTTTTTGGTTCTGGCCGGAAAATTATCCGGAGGATTCGACGGGCGATGAGGCACTGGCTCATCTCGAACGGGGCGAAACGCCGCAGGCGGTCGAGTACTGGCAGGGCGCCGCGATGCAGGGGCACCTCGCGGCCTTGCACAATTTGGCGATCTATTATCATCGGCAGGCCCTGGAGCTGGAATTGCAGGAGTTTCCGCCCGAGGAAGAGTTGATTCAAATCTGGTTCAAGACGCTGCGATTTTGGGAGAAAATTAGTGGTGATGAAGCGTTGTGGACGCGCCTGCAAGCCCGGGTGAAAAACATGGCGGATGCCCGGGTGACCGATGAATTTGTGGCCCAGATGCGCGTAACGCTGCATGAGGCGCTGGCCAAAATCTGCGCGATGCTGGCGTTGAGCCATGGGCGGTGCGGCTGGACCAACCGGGCCTCGTTGCATGCGGCGTTGGTGACACACATTCACGGAGACACGGAGGGAGCTCGCCGGGCGTTGGAGGAATATGCGGGGCCGACTGCACGACGCATTGAAGCACGTTCGGTCGAGGCGGAAAAACGCGTTGCGGGCGAGGCCGCCGCCGGATTGACCGAGGCGGTGGCGTTGCTGCGCCACTGCGACGAAGACCTGTACCTGATCGAGCTGCTGTGCGGGCGTACGGCGGATTATTATATAGAGATTTCACATGGTTTGGTGGACACTGCGCTCGACTGCGTGGTGGGTTATCAACGCGAGACGCACAATGATGTTGGCTGTTTGCCGGTGTTGTTGCGTTTGCTTGATCTGGAAGCCTCGCCGGAATTGAAGGCGCGCGTGGCGCAAACGTTTGATGCGGTGTACCAGAACACATTGTCCGGCGGCAGCCGGCCGCCAGTCAGTCTGCGCGAGCTCGAAGGCGGCGAATCGCCCGATGATTCACGGGCGTTGCAGCTGATCGTTGACGAGATTCTGCCGGGACTGGACCTGCTCGGTCTGGGTGATGCGTCGAAGCAGTTGTGCCTCGTGCGTGTTGCGTCGTTGTTGAAGGCTCTCGCGCTCGATGCCGGCCTGGAGCGTGACAATATAGGGCTGGCGATGCGGGCGTTTGCGGTGGCGTTGGCGCTACCGGTTGGTAACGAATTGCGCGAATCACTGGAGAGCGACCAGGCGCAGCTGCAGCGGAATTTCGTGGAGCGAAAAGAAAAAGAGCTTCAGGTCGAGAGCGAGGGTTCGCGACTGTCCATCGACCGTCATGGCATTTGTTTGAACGATCGCTGGGTCACGCCCGATGATTTCGCCGGTCTGCGGCACGGTGTGCTGCTCGAACCGGAAACAGGCGAGGCTTCGCACGTCATCGCCTGGCGTTCGACCGCGGGTGAAGAATTTGAATTAAACCGCACGAATCTGCTGCCGCCCTCGTCGTATGCGGATGACCACTACCGGCGCATGCTCGACTCGATTTATTATTTTATCGTACCCGCGCTGATCGAACGTCTGGCCGCGGACATCCGTGCCGGACGGGAAGTTTTTTTGGGCCCGACCCGGCTTGGTGCCGATGGCGTGGTTCTGCCGGGGCTGCCCGCCCGCTTCTGGCGCAAGGACCTGCCGGTGCCTTACTCGCGGTTGGAAACAGTTGTTGAAGGCGGCCGCCTAATTGTATCCAGTAAAGACAACCCCCGGCAGGCAGAAGCTCATGACGTGGTCGGCGTATGGAACGCCGCCGTCTTTGGCTACGTGGTCGAGGTTTTGGCCCGCGAATAATTTTATGCAACACTCCCTGCTCGCTCAACTCCTCGCCCGCGATCCGCGAAAGGTTGTGCGTTTCCCCGACGTGCCGCTCGATCAGGCTTTGGCCGTGTTGCAACAGTTGGAGTCGGCCATGCGAGAGCTCAAAGCTGCGCCTCCACCGGCTGCGCCACCCGAACCATTGGGCAGCATGCCGCCCGTCGTGCCGGTGCCCGTCGTAGAAGGTTTGGAGTCATTGGATGGTTCGTTGGCGGGGCTCGCCACGCAGATCTGGCGCGCCCGCAACCGGATTATAGATCCAGAGACAGGCGAGCCTCGTGAGGAAATGCGGCGCGTTTACCGGCATATCGAAGGGGCGCTCGAAATGTTGTCCGAGATGGGCCTGACGATGAACGACTGGTTGAAGCAGCCCTATGATACCGGACTGCCGGTTAAAGTTTTGACTTTTCAGCCCACCCCCGACGTCCAGCGCGACACCGTGCTGGAAGCCGTACGGCCGACGATTATCTGGAAAGACCGGCTCCTGCAGATGGGAGAAGTGATCGTCGCCACCCCACAAAGCATCGAAGAAAAACCTCAATGAGCAGAACGACCATCGACTACGGAATAGATCTGGGAACCTCCAATAGTGCCATCGCGGTTATCGCGGGAACCGGCACTGAGGTTATAAAAAACAACCTCGATGGAGACATCACTCCGTCGGCGATCTACATCAACCGCACGGGCAACCTCTGGGTTGGTCAGAATGCGAAGTCGAAGCTCTCCGACGAGCGGGCAGAGGACGATGTGTTTGTGGAGTTCAAGCGTCGCATGGGCACCGGTTTCGAGTATGCGTTCCGCGCCAGCGGCCGCCACATGAAGCCGGAGGACCTGTCCGCCGAGGTCATGAAGGCATTGCGCAGCGACGTCGCGCAGAAAAAAGGCGAGCAGATCACCGCGGCGGTCCTGACCGTGCCGGCGGCATTCGAACTGCACCAGTGTGATGCCACTAAACGTGCGGCCGAGCTCGCCGGTTTCCGAACCGCTGTCTTGCTCCAAGAACCCGTTGCGGCAGCACTCGCCTATGGCTACCAGAAAGTCGACGCCAAGGCATACTGGCTGGTTTTTGATTTTGGCGGTGGCACATTTGACGCGGCGCTCATCCGCTCGGAGGACGGCAGCATGGTCGTGGCCAATCATGGCGGTGATAACTTTCTCGGCGGCTCCGACATCGACTGGGCCATTGTTGAACAGGTCCTGCTGCCGCGCGTGCAGAAGGAGTTTGGCATGCACGATTTCAAGCGTGGCGCCGCTTCCTATAAGTACGATTTGATGCGCCTCAAGGCCGCGGCCGAAACCGCCAAAATCGAACTCTCGCGCAAGGAGTCCACTTTTCTCGAGGCCACCTTGCGCCGCGTTTCGAGTGACACCGTGACGTTTGAAACCGAGCTCACGCGCAACGACGTGCTGCGTGCGGCCGAGCCGGCGGTGTTGAAAGCCGTCAATATCGCGTTGCGCGTGCTGGCGGAAAAAGGGCTTTCCCCTTCGGCAGTGGAAAAAGTAATTTTTGTCGGCGGTCCCACCCTTGCGCCCTATTTCCGGGACATGGTGAAGGAGCGGCTGTGCATCCCCTGCGACCTGGGCATGGACCCTTTGACCGTCGTGGCCCGCGGTGCGGCAATTTTCGCGAGCACCCAACGCCTGGTGTCCGCCAAAGAGAACAAGGCCGTGGCCGCGGCCGCCGGCCAGTTTTCGATCGAGCTCATCTACAAGCCGGTCGGGTCCGATCCCGAACCACTCGTTGGAGGTCGGACGACCGCCCCCGCCGGGGCCGCCATGGCCGGTTGCACCTTGGAAGTGGTCAATCAGCAGTCGAAGTGGCGCAGCGGCAAGATCACGCTGAATGACAGTGGTGCGTTTCAGCTCACCGTCCGCGCAGAAAAAGGGATCGAAAACGTGTTTCGTATCGAATTTCGTGATACGCACGGCACGCTCTGCACCACGCAGCCGGCGGAATTTAAGTATACAATGGGCGTGGTCGTTGAGGAGCAACCCATCATCAACAACATGGGGGTGGCCATGGCCGACAATAAAGTCGGCGTTCATTTCACCAAGGGACAAGGGCTGCCCGCAAAACACACCCGCGCGTACCGGACCTCGCTCGGGCTGCGTAAGGGCGAAACGGGCAGTGTGATCAAGATTCCGATCGTCGAAGGAAACCGCGAACTCGCCGACCGCAACGTGCTCATCGGCACGGTCGACATCACGCCCGACAAGATTGACCGCGATCTGCCGGCGGGCAGTGAGGTCGAGGTTACGTTGCAGATGGATGCATCGCGCTTGCTCACCGTCATTGCCTATGTGCCTTTACTCGACGAAGAATTCCCGACCAAGATCGAGCTCGGCGGCAAAGTTCGCCAACCCGACGTCGAGGTGTTGCGTCAGGAATGGAACCGTGAGCTGGCGCGCATGGCCGACTTGAAGGCTGGCATCGAACAGTCGCGCGATCTGGATGCGCTTGAATCTGTGCGTTCACTCGAGGCCTCTCCTCTGGTCAAGAAACTGGAGGAGCGTTTCACGGGCGAAGCCACTGATTTCGACGCGCTGTTGCAGGCCGACCGCGAGATCCTGGAATTCAAAGTCAACCTCGACGAGATTGCCGGCCGTGTGGCCTGGCCGAGTGCAGTGCAGGAGGTCGAAACCTGGCTTGGCGACCTGGCCAAGCTCGTTTCGCAACAAGGCACTGCGGAGGAGAAAAAACGTTCCCGCGTGCTGCACGAACAGATCGAGACCATCATCGGCGAAAAAAACGAAGATCGCCTGAAAAAGAAGATGGAAGAAATTTCCGATGTATACTCATCCATCCTCTATCGCCAAACTTCGTTCTGGGTCGACTATTTCGAAAGGCTGGCGGCCAGCCAGGGTCAGATGAAGGAACCGGCGGCTTCCGCGCAGCTTATCGAGCAAGGTCGCGCCCTGGTGAATGCGGACAATCTGGACGAACTTAAGAACATTGTTTATCAGCTGCAGGACATGTTGCCCAAAAAAGTTGTCGAGCAGGCGCGTCGCGGTTATGGCTCAGGCCTCGTCACCTGAACACCATGGCCGACATAACCGGAGAACCGATCGCGACCACGCTGCGCCTAAGCAAAGCGTTGGGTCTGGCGCGTCAGGGCAAGTTGCGCGAAGCCCAGCAGATGCTCGCGGCCGAAGGCACGCTGCCAGAAAATGCCCTCGAATTGCATGCGCTGGCAGCCCTCGCCACGGGCGAAGGCGACTACCCGCGCGCTTTGCGGCTCTGGCGGCTGCTCTTGCAGCGCGAACCCGGTCACGCCGAGGCCAAACGCATGATCGACTCGATCGAGCTGTGGCTTTCTCGCCCCGCGTGGTTTCAGTTCATCCCCATTTTCATGGCCTTGATGGCGCTGGGGATCGTAATCGCCTTTGTGGCATGGGTAATGGGTGGGGATGAACCTGCCCCGGTCCGCCCGCGGGAGCGTCCCGTTATGTCGGCCCCCGCAGTGATGCCGCAATCGTCGCCGCCAGCGGTTGTTTTGCCGAACACGACACCGGCCGACCGTCGCCGTCGCAATCGTTAGCCGTTTCCTGCCATGGGCGGCCCAGATCCGGCAACTGCCGCGGCGTTTTCAAAAATGGCGCTCACGTCGGCGCAGCGGCATGTATTTTTGTGCGTGGGCCCCGATTGCTGTGCGACGAATGCCGGCCTGGCGACGTGGGATGTCTTGAAGCATCGCATCAAGGAAATGGATCTACCGGTCCTGCGCACGAAGGCCGCCTGCCTGCGGATTTGCCGGGGAGGACCGTGGCTTTTGGTTTACCCGGAGGGGGTCTGGTACGGTGGCGTCACGCCAGAGCGGTGCGAGCGCATTGTAAAAGAACACCTCGGCGAGGGGCGGGTTGTGTCGGAGTGGGTGTCGGCGCGGCACGCGTTGCCGGTAATACCGAACCAAAAGACAGAGTAAATCGGTCCTGCTTACACAAACAGTAGCGGCTTGTTTTTCTTGCTGACGTAGAGCGGGTGCTTGGGCTGACCGCTGGCGTTGCGTTCGAGGCAGAAGGTTTTGCTGCGATCCAGATAGGCGAGCACCTGCTGGTCGCGTCCGAGATGGGCGCCATGTTCGCCCCAGCCGAGCATCACGCGGTCGACTTTTCCGCTCCAGTGGGCGATCAGGCGGTCATTGTCGGGACCGATTGGGTCGGCTGTCTTCTTCATGTCGGCCGGTTGGGTCGCCCGCCAGGCGAAGAGATTGAGCATCACAAAAAACGAGTAGCCCCAGGTGGCGGAAAAATCCCGGATGCGCCGCAATGTCGGGTCTAGCTGGTTTTCATCGGCCGTGCTCGGGTTGAGGCAGATCCAGGCGATGCCGTGGTCGGGATTCAGTAGCTCATCCCAGCGGTGGATCAGGGTGTAGCGGTGGTTGCGGTCGGGAGAAAATACACACTCGTTAGGCATGAGGTTGAGTCACGCTAAAGGAATTCCCTCTTTGGATACAATCCCCTCGTCGCCGCCGTGGATCACGGCTGCTTTTCTCAACGCAACTGATTGCGCTGGTTGCTCACGCTTTTGCGTTGAACAACTGACCGACCTTCGACGAGTCCGAGCTCGCAGAGGTGTCTGGCATCACAGATTCGATCAATGCCAATACCTGACTCTGCTCAGTGTTGATGGCTTTTTTTAGCATCAACGCCTGCTGGGTCTCAGTCGCCTGGGCGGACGACGATATAGATGAGATTTCCATACGGGGTAGCGTATCATTCGTGTGCATACGCACCATAGGGACTACGCCCTATTTTCGGCTCCTCATGATTGCCCGGTTAATTTTCTTCCATCCGTCGGCGAAGTTGTCCACAGGCGGCGTCGATGTCGTGGCCACGCGAACGGCGAAAATGCGTGACCACACCTTCTGCCCGCAACGTTGCCAAAAATTCGTCGGCACAACTATCTGCAACCGGCTCATAATTAACGCCGCTCAAGCTGAGGCCCGTGGGGTTGTAGCGCAGCAGGTTCACATGCATGCGCCGCGTCGTGAGCAGGCTGGCGAGTTGGAGCGCTTGGGCAGGCGAGTCATTCACGCCTTTGAGCAGGCAATACTGGATCGTCACCGGACGGCCCGTTCGCACCTGATAACTGTCGGCTGCGGCGAGAATTTCTTCGACCCTGAAACGTTTCCCCACCGGCAACAGGCGCTCGCGTGTTGCGTCGTCGGGCGCGTGCAACGACACGGCGAGATGCACGTTCAGGCCGGACGCGGCGAGCGCTTCGATGCCGGGCACAATGCCCACGGTGGAGACGGTGACTTGGCGCCAGCCGAGTGCGCCGAGATTGTTGTCGGCGATGCGGCGCACGGCCTCGATAACGTTGTCGAGATTGAGCATCGGCTCGCCCATGCCCATGAAAACGACGGTCTGTAACCGGCGTCCACCGCCAACCGCTTCGCGGCGCAACGCGAGAAACTGCTCCACCATCTCCCCTGCGGTCAGGTTGCGCTCAAAACCAGACTTGGTCGTTGCGCAAAAATCGCAGCCCATCGCGCAGCCGACCTGCGAAGAAACGCATCCTGCGGCGCGATCATCGCGAAAGTCGGGCATCAACACCGATTCCACGGTGCGTCCATCGGCAAGGCGAAGCAGCAGTTTGGCGGTGCCGTCGGTTGCGGTCTGACGCGTCGCGAGCGAAGTCGTGCCCATGGTTGGCAGGCGAAGTCTCTCTTCGAGAGCTTTCGGCAGGCGCAGTTTTTCCCAGTCGATCTCGGCGTTGGCGGCATAGCAGGCGCGCAACACCCGCGCAGCGTGCGAAGATTTGAAGCCCCAGGCCGAGAACTGGCCCTGGAGATCCGCGAGACAGTAATCAGAGAGAGCGGTCACGCGTTTACCAACGCAGCGATTTTGCTCAATGCCAAGCCGGTCGTCGCAGTAACGCCGTTCTACCAACCGCGATCGCAGTCGTATTCGTACGGGTGATAAAGGCCTTTCCCGTAAAACTGGGATATTCCAACCGTGATGGAAAATTTCCCCGAAGGGTCGGTCGCCGTGGTGATCATCGAGGCACCATAACCATTGCGACCACTACCAGCCGAAACGTAGGTGAGCGACATCTCGCCGTGGATTTCCATCTTGCGTGGAGTGATTTCTACCCAATTGGCGGATGGCGGCGTTGTGATCACGGGCAACGCAGCCAGTGATTCAGTCGTCGGCGGGCGTTTGGCAACCGCCACCGCGACCAGTCGATCGAGTTGATTCAACTCCGGTGTCATCAGGTGGTCGAGACCGGCCTCCACGCGTTGCTGGGGCGTGCGGCGGTGCGTGAAGGACGTCGCAAAGGCCACCGTGTCGCCCTGCCGGGCCGTGGCGATCTCGCGCTGGATCTGCTGGTCGAGCGCGGCGCATTGCGGTTCGGTCAATTTTACGATGCCGCTCGCCGTCTTATTTTCGGCGGAAAGAGTGGCGGTGAAGCCCGGCTGCGTTACATCGGCGAGAACGGCCGAGGTTAAAACCGCGACGATCAAGGCGCGGAGTATCCAGGAAAAAACGCAGGCGAACTTCACCATGCCTGTGACGGTAGCAGGCTCGGCGAAGTTCCGCGAGATTTGCATGAGCTCATATTCTGCTTCACCAACCCAGAGGCGCGGACGGTTTACCGAAACCTCGTAGCGGCCGTTATCCGCGGCGGATTTCCGAACCCTGGAAGTGGATCTGGATGCGGTAGACTTTTTTCACGCGGCATTTAATCAGGCCGGTGGCGAGGTCGACGTGCTCAGGCACTTCGATGCGGTGCAGGTCGACGACCGCGTGGAAACCTCGTTCGGAGAAAATGTCGATCAGCATGGCCAATGCGAGCGAGTCATCGAGCGTGGTGTCCTCGGTGTTGACGAGGGCGACGCCGGAGATCGCGTGCCGCAGCACGATGGGCATGATTTTCTTCTCGATGAAGGAGGCGACGCGGCTGAGAAGTTCGGGCTGTTCGAACTGGTAGCTGTCCAGGCGGCGCACGAGTTCCTGGCGGGCATGTACGATGATTTCGCTGGCGACAGGCAGGTTGCGCAAAATGTCGTGTGTGCGCGGATCGAGTTCGAGCGAACTCTGGTACTGGAGTTCTTGCAGGATGTTTTGCTCCACCTCGGCAATCGCGCCCTGTGCATTGATGAAGTGGTAATAGAAAATCTCCTTCAACGACTGGAGCGCCGCCCAGGTCTGTTCCTTGAAGACGCGGTAACGGCGTTGTGCGAGGGCTTGGTCAAAGTCGGTGGGGCGGATTTCCTGCAGCTCGCCGATCCCGGTGCGTTTTACTTCTTCGTTGTAGGCGGTGATTTCACGGCCGCGTTTGAGCTGCCGGGCCACACTTTCCTTTTCATCAACAAAGAGCACCATGATGTGAATCGTGGTCTGGCGAAAATGGATTCTGAGCGGAGTTTGGTAAAACTCGCGCCGCAGCTGCTGCATGCGGTTGACGAGGAGCTTCAAACATTCCACCTGGACTTTGGTTCGTGGAAAACCGTCGAGGATCACGCCATCGCGGTACTCGGGCCGCAGGAGGTGGCGTAATAAGATGCCGACCACTTCACGATCGCCCACCATGCCGCCAGCGTCTTTGATGCGCCGGGCCTCGGGAGAATCGAGCAACGAACTCATCACGATGGGGGGGCAGGTGAGCCCGCGCGCCTTGGCGATGAATGCCGTGTTGGTGCCTTTGCCGGCACCGGGCGCGCCTCCGAGCAGAAGCAGTTCTTTCGGGAAACGTAGATCGCTGTGCTTATGCTCTGCCTCAAGTTCCATCCATGCTGATTCAAAGATGAGTTGAGCATCTTTGATCTCAAGATCAGGCAGACGGCCTGCGGGTGTAGGCGCCGTTACGGGTTGAGCGGGAGCGGTGAGGTCTGGGACATTCATGACTCGGAGCGAAAAGCGTGCACGGTTCTTGGGCGGGATTCGATAATAGAAGTGATGAAGGGACATTTGCGTCGTCTGCCATGCAATTTGCGAGAGATTTGCTTTCTGAGGCACCGCATCTTGCACGTCTTTAGGGCAGCGGCTTGGGTCGGTTAAAAATAAGATTTTCGGAGAGAATAACTTATTGCACTGAAGCGCGGTTTGGCACGTGAGCCGCAAAGAAGAAAATGGCTACATTGCTGTCACACGAAATTCTCCAGATGCCATGAATGTAATCCTGCGCCCTCGTCTTGCTTCTGCTAAAAAGAAGGAGGTCCGACCATGAAATCCAATAATGCAAATACATTGAACTGGGCGATCACTCTTGCGCTGATTGCAATTGTTGCTTTTGTTTTCGCGTTTGTTGGAACCGGGAGCGAAACCGCTAGTCTGCTGGGGGGTATCGTTGCTATTTGCTGTCTGGTACTGGCGTTGGTGATGTTTGCGGTGTATGTTGTATATCGCCATCGGCACACCGGTGCGGGGTAGCAAAGTCGGCGAGGTTCTTTCCGATGTAATTTTTTCACTTCCCGGAGGCATCGCTTCCGGGATTGTTAGTTGAAGCTGGACCTGGCGGGGTCGCATAGGCGGCCCCGCCTTGGCTTTTTCTGCATCGAGCCTTGCGAACCGCAACCAACCCTGAGCATCATGCCGCTTTATCCCACGACACCTGAACATGCGCGTATTGATTGTTGATGACGAACCCGGGATTCGAAAAACCACCGGTGTGGCCGTCGAAATGATGGGGCATGAGGTGGTGGCTGCTCCCAACGGCTT
>Ga0302294_10000430_pt1 | contig 12961 bp, 12 predicted proteins | sample III_Fen_N2_3_FD_194550 | JGI IMG/M metagenome (GOLD analysis project Ga0302294, IMG submission 194550) | Peat permafrost microbial communities from Stordalen Mire near Abisko, Sweden - III_Fen_N2_3 | ecosystem: Environmental > Terrestrial > Soil > Wetlands > Permafrost | place: Sweden: Abisko...
GAATTTGATCTGTATGGCGCGAGAGTGAAGCCGAATTTGTGTGACGAAGCGACGGCGTGCGGTGCAGCAGTTCTCTAATTTTTTGCGTACACACAAAAATTATTATGGAAAAGCGAGGCATGAGTGCATTAAGCATTCACCACTTCAGATTTCATGAGCGCTCATTTTTCCCATTTTTTATTTTTCGCGGCGAACCGCCGCGCGCTCTGATCGTCGATGAATACAAACGTTTCTGAAGTCACTGCCAAGGCCAAGGTCCTCCTCGAGGCACTCCCGTACATCCAGGATTTTCGCGGATCCACGTTCGTCGTAAAATACGGCGGAAGCTTTATGGATGATCCCGATCCGGTCGCGCGCACCCGGGTTGCCTACGACATCGCGTTTCTCGCGGCGGTCGGCATCAACGTCGTTGTCGTGCATGGCGGCGGAAAAGCGATCACTCGGGCGATGGCGGAGTCCGGCTTGAAGGCGAATTTCGTGAACGGCCTGCGCGTTACCGATGAAGCGACGATGGAAGTCGTGAAGCGGACGTTGAACGAAATCGTGAACAAAGATGTTTGCGATGCGATCATCACCGCGAAGGGCAAGCCGCATGGTTTGCCTGGCGACTCGGTGCTGACCTGCGAAAAACTCTTGATCGACGACGACGGCAATGCCGTCGATCTCGGTTACGTTGGTGATGTCACTGAGGTTAAGGTCAAGGTCATCAAGAAAGAGATTGCCGATGGTTATATACCGGTGATCTCGCCGGTGGCTGAAGGGCTCGACTCAAAACCTTACAATGTGAACGCCGATGTCGCAGCCGGACGCGTGGCCAGTGCGTTGCGGGCGCGGCGGCTCGTGTACATGAGCGATGTCCCTGGTTTGCTCTCGGCACCGCCTGACCCTTCCACGCTTATCTCGACCCTCAAGATTAACCAGGTCGATGAGCTAAAGAAAAAAGGCATCATCGACAAAGGCATGCGCCCGAAGGTCGCCAGCGCGATCCGCGCGCTGCAAGAAGGCGTGCAGCGCGTTCACTTCATTGACGGCCGCCTGCCGCACAGCCTGCTGCTGGAGATTTTCACCGACAAAGGTATCGGCACTGAAATCGTCCACGGCTGAGCCCCTTCTTTCTCTTTCATCTTTCTCGTTCTCTTTATCCACGGTTCGAGCTGAGGCGGGAGAAAGAGAAAGAATAAAGATAATGAAGAAAGATCAGAAGATTTTGAATATGAACTCGCCCACGATCCTACGCACCAGCACAGCTGATTTGTACGACGCGCATGTTTTGAAAAACTATGCACGCGCTCCGCTTACGCTCGTGCGTGGCCGAGGTTCGTTTGTCTGGGACGACCAGGGGAAGCAATATCTCGATTTCACGTCGGGCATCGCGGTGAGTGCGCTTGGCCATTGCCATCCGCACTGGGTCGTGGCGATCCAGCGGCAGGCGGGCGAACTCATTCATACCAGTAATCTTTTCCGCAATCCCAACCAGGGGGAGCTCGCGCGCCGGCTCGTTGGCTATGCCGGACCGGGTCGGGTGTTTTTCTGCAACAGCGGCGCCGAGGCCAACGAAGCGTTGATCAAGCTCGCGCGGTTGCATGGCGAGGCCAAAGCCGGCGGTGTAGAAGGAAGATGCTACAAGATCATCTGTGCGAAGAACGCGTTTCACGGCCGCACCTTTGGCGGCATGAGCGCCACGCCGCAGGAAAAAATCCAGAAAGGCTTTCGGCCGCTTGTGCCGGGCTTTGAGTTTGGCGAGCTGAACAACTTGCAGAGTTTCGCCGATCTCGTCGACGACCAGACCGCGGCGATATTCATCGAGACGATCCAGGGCGAAAGCGGCATCAATCCTTGCACGCCAGAATTTCTCCGGGGCCTGCGCGAGTTATGCACCAAACATAACCTCTTGCTCTTGGTTGATGAAGTGCAGTGCGGCATCGGTCGAACCGGAAAATTTTACGCCTTCGAGCATGCCGGTGTGCAGCCGGACGCCATCGGCATGGCCAAAGGTCTCGGCGGTGGCTTCCCGATCGGTGCGATGTGGGTCCGCGAAAACGCGGCGGACCTCTTTCATCCGGGCAATCACGGCACGACGTTTGGCGGCACTCCGCTGGCCTGTGCCGCGGCACTGGCCGTGCTCGACGTGATTGAGCGCGAACGGTTGTTGGAGAAAGTGACGTTTAACAGCTCGGTCTGGCATGCGGCGCTCCATCAACTCGTGAAGGATTTCCCGCAACAGGTGCTTGCTGTCCGCGGCCAGGGCTACTTGGTCGGAGTACAACTTGCGGGCGAAGTCGGGCCGGTCCAGACCGCGCTCCGTGAAGCCGGGTTGCTGGTGCCGACGGCTGGCGGCAACGTCATCCGTTTGCTTCCGCCGCTGACCGCCACGCCGCAAGAGCTGGCGCAGTCGATCGAGATCTTTCGTAAGGTGTTGGCTGCTAAAGCCTGACGCCGCGCGACGTTTTTTCTCTGGTCCAGGGGAACGGTCTAGCCTATGACTGACCGTTTCCCATGAAGCACTTCCTCAAAGAAACAGACCTTACGCCTCGCGAAGCGGCGGCGGTCTTCGCGCAGGCCGCGAGCTTCAAGAAATCCCGCGGCCGGAAAACCGCGCCCGTGCTTAACCAGCAAACTTGGGCGCTCATTTTCTCCAAATCCAGCACGCGAACCCGTGTTTCTTTTGAAGTCGGCGTGCATGAGCTTGGTGGCAATCCACTCTTTCTCAACAAGAACGACATACAGCTGGGCCGCGGCGAATCCATTGAACATACGGCGAAAGTTCTTTCACGTTATGTGCATGGCTTGATCGTGCGGACCTTCGACCATGCTGATGTGGTAAAGCTCGCTCAATACTCCTCCGTCCCGGTCGTCAACGCGCTGACCGACTTGTTGCATCCCTGCCAGATGTATTCCGACGCTTTCACGCTCGCTGAGCGCTGGACGAAGCGCGGCAGCAAAAATCTGCTCGGATCGCTCAAGGGCAAGAAAATCGCCTTCGTCGGCGACACCGCCTGCAACATGGCGAACTCCTGGATTCTTGGCGCCAACCACTTCGACATGCAGATTGCGTTGTCCGGGCCCGAAGGGTTCAGGCCTTCGGCGGCTTTCAACTCATTCATTGCAAAGGAAAGCGTCGCGGTTGGCTATGAGTTTTCGACCGATCCTTTCGAAGCAGTGAAAGGTGCCGACGTCGTTTACACGGATGTTTGGGTCAGCATGGGCAAAGAAGAAGAGTCCGCCAACCGGACCAAGCTCATGGCACCGTATACCGTGACTGCGAAACTACTCGCTGCCGCCAAGCCTGACGCGCTTTTCATGCACTGCCTGCCTGCCTATGCCGGCAAGGAGGTCACGCAGGAAGTCCTCGACGACCCGCGCTCGATCATCTTCGACCAGGCTGAAAACCGCCTGCACATGCAGAAGGCGATCATGGCGTTCCTCGCGAAAGCCGCGAAGTCGAAGCGCTGAGATTCTTAACTGCGAAGAACCAAAGAAGCGAAGCACTGTGCTTTAGTCTGCACTTTGTTTCTTCGCTTCTTTGAAGTTTTCCTTTTCCTTTTATCATTATGAAAATCGTCCTCGCTTACTCCGGCGGACTCGACACGTCCGTCATCGTCAAGTGGCTCAAGGAAACCTACGACGCTGAGATCGTCACTTTCGCGGCCGACGTCGGCCAGGAAGAGGAACTCAAGGGCCTCGACAAGAAAGCCAAGAAGACTGGCGCCTCAAAGCACTACACGCTCGACCTCGTTGAGGAATTTGCCCGCGACTTCATCTTCCCGATGATCCGCGCCAACGCCGTTTACGAAGGCCAATATTATCTCGGCACCTCGATTGCGCGTCCGCTGATCGCCAAGGCCCAGGTCGAAATCGCCCATAAAGAAAAAGCCGACACCGTCGCGCACGGCGCCACCGGCAAGGGCAATGACCAGTGCCGCTTCGAGCTCACGTACATGGCGCTTGATCCAAAACTCCAGATCATCGCTCCGTGGAAAATGGAGAACTACCGCGCCGAATTCCCCGGTCGCGCCGAGATGATCGCGTACTGCGCGAAGCACAAAATCCCCGTCGAAGCCTCGCTCAAGAAGCCGTACTCGATGGACCGCAACCTCCTTCACATCTCCTACGAAGCCGGCATCCTCGAGGATCCGTGGTTCGACCCGACGACCAAGGCCAACAAGGGCATGTTCAAACTTTCCGTCTCGCCGGAAGACGCACCGAACAAGCCCGAGTACGTCGAAATCGATTTTGAAAAGGGCAACGCCGTTGCGATCAACGGCAAGAAGCTCACGCCTGGCGCGCTCCTCAAGGCGCTCAACAAGCTTGGCGGTAAGCATGGGATCGGTCGCGTCGATCTCGTTGAAAATCGTTTTGTTGGCATGAAGTCACGCGGCGTGTATGAGACTCCGGGCGGCACGATCCTTATGCAGGCCCACCGCCAGGTGGAATCGCTCACACTCGATCGCGAAGTGCTCCAACTCCGCGACGGACTGATCCCGAAGTACGCGCAGCTCGTGTATAACGGCTTCTGGTTCGCGCCCGAACGCGAAGCGCTCCAGGCGCTCGTCGACGAGAGCCAGCGCTATGTTTCCGGCACGGTTCGACTCAAGCTCTACAAGGGCAACATCATCACCTGCGGTCGCAAATCGAAGTACTCGATGTACGACGACAAGATCGCGTCGATGGAAGGCGTGAAGAGCTGGTACAACCAGAGCGACGCCACCGGGTTCATCCGTCTCAACGGCCTGCGCCTCCGTGCTCGCAACCTCTCGCAGGGCGGCCCCAAGGTTTGATCTTCTGCTCATAGGCGAACCTTTCGGCTAATCTAAATCTTCAGCCAGCCCCGGCAACGTGGCTGGCTTTTTTGTCTCAGTGCGTAAGCGTTACTCCCGCACACATTGACTATTTTTAGAGGCGAATTGAACTGCCTAGAAGCGAAGAAAAGGTAGGGACGACCCGCCGGGTCGTCCGCCAGCGGCCCACATCCAACCGGACGGCCCGGCGGTCCGTCCCTACCGTCCGAACGCCAGACGGTATTATGCGTTTCAAAGAGAAACGGTATGAAATCTCGAACGGTCTCTTTGGTTTCTTCGTAGTTCAAAGAGAAACGAGGACTCTAGGATTCTTCCAGCAACGCGCGGATAGCCTGTTCGAAGTCCACGATGGGAACGGTGAAGTCGGCATCGGTTTGGGGGCTGATCGAGGATAATCGATTTCTTTGGGAGCGGCCGACCAGCACGCCATAGGGCAGTCCGGCCGCGGCGCAGAGGCTGGTATAGAAAGTGGAGTTTTCGTGGTAGGCGATGTCCGTTGGCATCAATTCGAGGACGCGGGTGCCGGTCCGGCAAAACACGAGATTAGCCAGCGCCGCCCCATGTACTCCGACGATGTGCGTTGCTTCTTGAAGAGTTGCGATCGAACCCAAGCCTTGCGTGGGGTCGAACTCCTCGAACCCCAGCGCAGCCAACCGCGTTTCGAGTTCTGCAGCATTTGTGATTTGCCGTACGCCGCGCCGTGGAACGTAAAGTTTGCGCCGACGCGAACCACTGCATGGAGGGAAAAGTGTCCGATAGAAACTGGGCACCCACCAGGCGGTCCACGCGTGATACCCGGGAAACGACGGCTGGACGAGAGTTGCGCACTCGAGTTGCTGATGCCACGTGAGCCGAATGACTTTTTCGGCCGGTATGCCGATTGCGCGTTCGATCTCTCGCGTCATGCGGCTCTGGTGCATTGGCAGAACAACGTGGTCAAAGCAGTCCCACGTATATCCGGCTTGGTGTACGAGATGCCATCGGCTCAACGCATCGACGATCGTGTGGAAGAAGTTATTGAACGAAAAAGCGCTGCTCAGATTTAGCGTAATTCCATCCATGTGCTCGGGTGGCTTGAGCTTGAGCAATCGGTTGACCGCAGACTGCTTTGAAAAACCCTTCCCGCAAAATTCGGCGAGGAACGTATCCTTCTGGCCGACAACCCAGCCGAAATGATCGAGCAGACGTCCGCTAGGAATCTCTGCCACGCCGAATTCCGGCCAGACCAACTGGCTAGGGAGAGGTTTTATGCGCGAATCGGCGCAATAAAAAGGCGCGGGCAGGCGGGTTGACGACGGGCCATAAACCAAGTGCCAGGAGGAAGAATATTGTTTTTGATATTCGCTCCAGCTGGCGACGTGCCTTGGCGGTCCAAATTGCCGTGATGTTCCCGGTAATGCTAAGAGCACGCCACGTGGGGCAAAACGCCAGAAATAGCGGAGGAATAAATCGATCAATGATTGGACGATGGAACGCATTTTCATGCCTCTCTCGCGTTCGACTGAGCTAAAGCCGGTTGCTCAAAGCGCAGGCAGCGATGAGTGAAGCGAGGCGCTTCTGTCGGGTCGACAACTGGCTAGCTTTAACCACCAGCCATGGAACCTTCTTCCAATAACCGGGCGGGAGCGATTCGAAATAGGCCAAAGACATTGGTTGTCGTTTAAATAGATTAATTTCGCCAGCGTCCAGCTCGGGCGTTTCGGTTTGTTCGTACGAGGCCGTTCCTGTTCCAGCTTTCGTGCGTTTCTCGAATGCCGCCATTCCCGGCGGGCATCATGCGGGCCTCGGCCTGAAGCACGGCTACGCGTCTGATATTTACCACGCTCCAGCTCGATCCGGTTTTGCGCGGGACGAATTGAATTTTGTACCGCTGGTCGTCGATACGGTGGCGAACGCCGTCGATCCAGCCGGCACAGAGTGCTTCATCCACCGCTTCGGGCCGGGTTATGCCGGGAAGCCCCGAATTCTTCTTCAGGAACCCGATAACAAGCTCGGTGGCTTCAGCGGCGTGCTTGCCAAACCAATACTTAAGGGCAGCGGCGTCAGCAAAGTAGGTCGGGTCCACGGGCATTGTCCTACAAGGAATTGAAACCTCGGTTTCTTTCAACCACGCCGCAGCGACCATAACCGGTATTAAAATCAATTCCACTCCGTGTGTGAAACCCCGTCGGGGTGTCACGATCGCTGTGCGCCGAGCGCACAAATTACCTCTATGTTCCGTCGCTAGCTCATGCTCTCACAAACCAAAACGCGGTTGAATACCTGCTCGTAATCGGGACGCCATCGCGCCTTGTCTCTGTACGGAACTATGTCTCGGCAGTAGTCGGATCGATAACCGCTTTCACCTCGGACACCTTATTTGCTGGAAAGCCTCCTTGTTTCGCATGCTCAAGGATCATCTCGGAATTTGGAGCAATATACACGCAGTAGACTTTTTCTGAGGTCACAAAACTTTGAACCCACTGGATTTTAGGACCGAGTTTATTCAGTACACCGCATGACGTTTGTGAGATACCCTGAAGCTGAGCTTCGGTAAGATTACCGGCTCCGGGAATGTCGCGCTCGATGACGTATTTAGGCATAGTATTAAAGGATGAGTATCGGTAAAACCTTATAGATAAATTTGACCTGCAATACTGACTACGGGCGCGGCAAGTTGCGTCAGAACTTCAGGAGCGCAAGTGCACGACAACCTTTTTTTTGCCTATATCAATCGCCCTGTAATTAAATGCTGTAGGCCGATATTGGTGATACATGCAGCTGGCGCTTCAGGTTGGCAGGGTGGCTTGGTTTCTCGCGTGCGAACGGTGGCGTAAAAGCCCCTCGGGCGATCTGTTCTCGGATTATCAGCTGCTCTCTTTTGTCTCTCGCGCTGAAGTTCGAAATTCGAAGGAGATTAGTCCATGGCAAATCCATTTGTTCACGTTGAACTCGCTATAACGAATCTGCCGAAGGCGAAGGTTCTTAGGCCAAGCTTTTTGACTGGAAGCTGAAAGACTTGCCGGTGTCCGCGACGTGGACGGGTGAGGAAACGCGAAATTCCGGCTGGTTGTCGCAACCACTCTAAACTGGCCAACGTTTTATGTTATCGTACTCGGTCGGCGGAGCTCTCAAGCACGACATTGGTCAGAACCGTCGTGTCGGACGTAACTGGCAGGTGTGAACAGAAGCCTACGCCGACGTAGAACGGCCCGTCGATCGCCAGGCTGACGGCGTCGCCGACTTGGTGCATCGGTTCACCTTTTTGGCCGACGAAAAGCCGGAAGAAATTGCCGTGTTTTTCGATGCCGATACGGATGGGGGCGACCTCAGTGGAAGCGGCGCCGATGATGCGAAAGGCCTCCTGAATATTGGCGCCCTTCTCGGGGCGAAAAGCCAGGTGGATCAGCCGGCCGCCGTGGAGGGCGCCCATGATTTCCTTGGAATCGTCCTCGAGATCTTGCCGCACGACGAGGACAGCCTTGCGGTCATCGTAACCTTTGGGGTTTGGGAAAGTGACAGTCGCGGCCAGTGATACGTCGCCGGATAACTTTTTCCAAAGATAACGAAACTCGTCGCGGGTATACCAAATGTTATAACTGGCGGAGGTTATCGTATATTGTTTCGTGCTGGGGTTGTAGCTGGCGCTCCCGGGTAGCAACGGTCCGCCAATATCAGACTGTCCCTCGAACAGGCCGAGTGGTGTGGCAAAACTTTTTGTGGGGCGGTGGAAGTCAGCGGGAGGAGGAACCTGTTGATGGGTCGCTGAGCTGGGTTGAGCCCAATCTGGAGCAACTGGCGTTTGAGCCGTCAGCAGGAGAGGGGTGATGCAGAGGATCAGCGTGAGAAACGACCGTCGGCCAGTGGGGTTCATGATGCGAAATGTGGCGGATTATTCACGTGATGGGAAATCCTAATCCATGACGGCAGCGTCCTCATCAAGGTACGCCAAAACGGATCTATCCGGCGGGTGAGGCGCTCTTCAGCGTTTTTACGGCAGGTGTATCCAAGAACTCCCAACGCGCGCGCTGGGTCTCTGGCTCCACGTGGATCTTGGCGCCTAGGTGCAGCACGGGGTTGCCGGCCGACGCTTTGTAGCGCGGCCACTTGGGCACGCTGGGGCCGTTCGGGTTTCCGGTTCGGGCGAAATTCGTCCAGTATTTCATCATCGTCTCGGATATCTTTCGATCCACGGGTTGCCAGGGAGCGTTGGCGGAATCGAGCTGGCCGAACACGTATTCGATTTCACCGGCGTGCCGGGCGCCGATGTCGCGGGCCGTCGGGGTTGCCCCGTTGACGATTGTACCGGGCACAGGTGGCACCGGCTCTTCAAAGAGATAGCGATAGACCGGCGACGCGCCCGTTGCGCGATGCATCTCGATCCATTTCCAGGTTGAGTAAACGATGAACAGGTCATCAGCGAGGTCGCCGGCCGAACGTACGGCCTCGTCGTCATTACTGGCTGGATACAGCGCCAGCGCGGCCTCTGCGGCCGAACCAAACTGCTCATGGACCTGTGCAACAAAACTCTCACGGGTCGGCCGCCTGGAGCCGAAGGTCTGGTAAACGCGGACTTCGTCGGAATTCCAGCCGGCGAGCAATGGCACGTGACCCTGCTCGCCTGCCGCAAAGACCGCGCTCACGGCTTTCGGGAAAAAATACCCATCGATGGTTGGCCTAAACGACCAATCGCCGCCCGTAAGCGCGCCCTGGAGTACCGTGTCTGCGGGCAGCGCGCGGAGTTCTGCGAGTGTTTTTACGCCGAGCGCAGTCGCAAATTTCACGCCCCGTTGTTCGCTCGGGTGCAGGGAATCGTCTTCCGGCGTCTTGTGCGGCGTCTGGAAGAACGCGCCGCTCTCGCCGATCGCACGTTGAAAGAGGCCGCGGGTGAGTGGCGTCGCCATCAGGCCACAGACTGAGAAGGAACCCGCAGACTCGCCGAAGATGGTGACATTGCGCGGATCGCCCCCGAACGCTGCGATATTTCGCTGTACCCAGCGCAAGGCGGCGACCTGGTCGAGCAGGCCATAGTTGCCCGAAGCGTTGTGGCCCGACTCTTGGGTCAATTCCGGATGGGCCAGAAAACCGAAAACACCAAGGCGGTAGTTAATATTAACTACAACCACGCCGAGCTTCGCGAGTTGTTCGCCATCCTGCCGTGGCTCGGAACCGCTGCCGGCCTGAAAACCGCCGCCGTGAATCCAAATCATAACTGCCAGTTTCTTGCCCGCCGGCGCCCAAACATTCAAATAGAGGCAATCTTCACCCTGACCGGCATCTCGGAACTCTATGTCCGAAAACAAGCGCCCCTGCATCGCATGCGGACCAAAAGTCGTGGCGGACCTTACGCCGGTCCACGGTACGACCGGCTGCGGCTCGCGCCAGCGAAGGTTACCCACCGGGGCGGCGGAATAGGGAATTCCCTTGAAGATTCGGATGGCAGGTTTTCCTCCGCTCGTCGTGCCCTCGATCAGCCCAGAGTCGATACGGATCGGTTCGGCTGAAGCGCTTCCGACCAGCGCAAAAATGAGAATGCAAAGCCAGAGTCCGATACTCTGGCTACCGGAATGGAAGCAGGAGCGCTGGGGGTTTTCCATGCGATGTTCCATAGCGGACGTCACTGCTGCGTCGAGCGCTTACTCATGCCGTTACTCCTACAAACGTATAATAACAGGTGAGGACGGGACGGACGCCCCATCTTTCTCCTCATCTTTATCGTTCTCGTTCTCCCCGTCAGGCGGTGGACGAAAGATAAAGATAACGATAACGAGAAAGAAAAAACGGCGGCGCTGGCCCCGCGGTTCGCTCAGGCGAAGTCTTCGACGGGGAGCAGCAGCGACGGGCCTTTGACGGTGGGCAGCTTGGCGATGGCGGCGCGCGCCTTGTCGATTGCTGCGCGGCTGGCTCGATGTGTCATCAAGATGAGTGGCACAGCTTCGCCTTCGTGGCCTTCGGGCTGCACAATTGAGGCGATGCTGATGCCGGCCTTGCTGAGGACGGCGGTGATTTTGGCGATGACGCCGGGTTTATCGACGACGTTGAGACGGAGATAAAAACGCGACGAGGTTTCGCTGAACGGCACAACCGTGCCCTGGGCACAGGTGGTGAAGGCGGGCACGCGGTCGAGTGTGGCGTGGGTGATGTCGAGGCCGGCATCGGCGAGATCGCTGAGCACGGCACTGGCGGTGGCGTCTTTGCCGGCACCACGGCCGTAGTAGAGCGTGTCGCCGATCGGGAAACCAGAGACGAAGACCGCATTGAAGACATCGTTGACGCTGGCGAGCACGTGGCTCTGCGGCACAAGCGTGGGGCTGACGGCCACGCTGATGCGCGCGCCGGCGGTCTTCGCTTTCTTTCCTTTGGTGGCTTTAGTTGGTTCGGCCAGCCTGACTGAACCGAGGAGTTTGATGGTGTAGCCGAGTTGTTGTGCGAAACGAATGTCGAGCGGCGTGAGCGGGCGGATGCCTTCGACATGAATATCGTGGTGATCGACCCAGAAACCGTGCGCGAGCGAGGCGAGTATGCCGGTCTTGTGCGCGGCGTCGTGGCCATCGACGTCGAGGGTCGGATCGGCTTCAGCGTAACCGAGCCGCTGGGCATCGGCGAGCACATCGTCGAAGGCGGCGCCTTCACGTGTCATGCGGGTGAGGATGTAATTGCAGGTGCCGTTGACGATGCCGTAGATGCGCTCGAAACGATTGCCGACCAGGGCCTCGCGCAGCGTCTTGATGATCGGGATGCCACCGGCGACGCTGGCTTCGTAGTAGAGATTGGTGCCGGCCTTCTTGGCGGCGGCGAATAGTTCGGGTCCATGCGCGGAGAGCAGCGCTTTGTTGGCGGTGACGACGGATTTGCCTTTTTCGAGGGCGGCCAGAACGATGACCTTGGCGATGCCCGTGCCGCCGACGAGCTCGGTCACGATCTGGATCTCGGGATCTTCGACCACGTCCTTCCAGTTGAGCGTCATCAATGCCGGGGTGATCGGGTAGGGGCGGGGCTCGTCGAACGCCTTCACAGCGACCTTGCGCACGATGAGGCGGACGCCGGTTCGCGCAGCCATGAGCTCCGCATTCTGTTGGAGGGCGTTGAAGACGCCGCTGCCGACCGTACCACCACCGATCATTCCGAGATAGACTTGTTTCATCGAAGTAAAACGCGATCAAAAGCCTTAGCTGACTGCGCGACAATGCTTGTTTGGTGAAATCGCCGAGACGGAATTGCCCGGTGCCAAAAAAGCACCGCCGTCATTTGTCCTTTTTCTGCGGCCCCGTTCGTTGGGTTATTTCAAACCCCCGAATCCAAAAACAAAACCATGTCTACTCACACCGTCCGTCTACACCGTGTGCTCCGTTCTTCACCGGAGAAAGTTTACCGTGCCTTCCTTGAAGCCGATGCGTTGGCGAAATGGATTCCTCCCTACGGCTTCACGTGCAAGGTCCATCACATGGACGCCAAGGTCGGCGGCACTTTCAGCATGTCGTTTACCAATTTCGGCACGGGCCAGAGCCACTCCTTCGGCGGTGAATATCTGGAATTGGTGCCACGTGAACGCCTCCGCTACACGGACAAGTTCGACGACCCCAACCTGCCCGGCGTGATTACGGTGTCTGTAATTTTGGAAAAAGTATCGTGCGGGACGGAGTTGGCCATCGAGCAAGCGGGCGTGCCTGCCGTCATTCCGGCGGAGATGTGTTACCTCGGCTGGCAGGAATCGCTTGAGCAGCTCGCGAAACTCGTCGAGCCCGAGATCCAGGGCTGAGTCCTGATGGGGTGTCCCGCAAATAGACGAACTGAAGCGGAGACGGTTTAGTCTCTTTGAGCTTAATTCCCTGAAGCTCGCTTCGGCTTGGTAGGGATGCAGGAGCCAGCTTGCAGGCGATTCAGTGACGAAAACTAATCCAGTAAAAAAGACCAAAGTAACCCAATAGGTTACTTTGGTCCGGGGAAACGATTTCGCCAGCAGCTCCCACAAATCGCGAACGAATGGGCAGGCATGGTGGAGCGGTGGTTTGAAAATGCCGCGGAGCTTGCTCCGCGGCATCTTTACCTGGGGACTCAGGTAAACAGGAAGAGAGGGGGAATTTGTCTCTTCGTTCCTGTCTTCCTGGGTTCCACATTTTCTTTCGGAATTGAATCAGTCTTCTGGAGTTTTTTTAGGGGCAGCAAGGCACCCTCCAACTATT
>Ga0302294_10000435_pt1 | contig 12901 bp, 9 predicted proteins | sample III_Fen_N2_3_FD_194550 | JGI IMG/M metagenome (GOLD analysis project Ga0302294, IMG submission 194550) | Peat permafrost microbial communities from Stordalen Mire near Abisko, Sweden - III_Fen_N2_3 | ecosystem: Environmental > Terrestrial > Soil > Wetlands > Permafrost | place: Sweden: Abisko...
TTTCTTCGGGAATAGCCGATGGTTGAAGCTCGTGCTTTCGGCGTCCGCCGACGAGCGCGGACAAAACTTCACCATGAGTCCTATTGAGAATCCGTTTCGCCGAACAAAAATAGTCTTCACGCTCGGTCCCGCGACCGAGAGCGAAGCAATGCTGGAAAAGATCATCGTCGCAGGGGCCGACATCGCCCGGCTCAACATGGCCCACGCCAAACACGAATGGACGCGTGCCATTATCCGCCGCATCCGGGCCGTGTCGAAGAAGGTGGGTCGCGAGATCGCGATCATGATGGACATCAAAGGTCCAGAAATCCGCACCGGTGACCTCGCCGCGCCGATCGAGTTGAAACCCGGCGACATTTTTGACTTTACCGTCAAGCCCAGCACGCCGCGCGAGTCCTCCGAAGAAATCCGGTCCGTCGACGTCAATTACAAGGACCTCATCAACGACATCAACGTCGGCGACACGGTGCTCGTCGACAGCGGTCTGATCCGCCTCGAAGTTCTCGAAAAACAGGATGCCCACATCCGTTGCCGCGTGCTCATCCCCGGTCAACTCACCTCGCGCCGCCACATCAATCTTCCGGGCGTTAAGATCAACCTGCCCTCGTTCACCGAGAAGGATCGTGCTGACACGATGGTCGGCATTGAGGAAGGCATCGATTTCGTTGCACTTTCGTTTGTACGTGAGGCGAAGGATATCGAGCAGTTGCGGGAATTTCTCCGCGATCACAAATCGTCCGCCCACATCATTGCCAAGATCGAGGACCAGTCTGCGATCGAGAATCTCAAGGAAATCGTGCAGGCCTGTGATGCGCTCATGGTGGCTCGCGGCGACCTCGGCATCGAGTGTCCGTTCGAGGATCTGCCGATCATCCAGCGCCGCGCGGTCCGCAAATGTCACCAGCACGGCAAGCCCGTCATCATCGCGACGCACATGCTCGAATCGATGATCACTTCGCCGATGCCGACGCGTGCCGAAATCACCGACGTAGCCAATGCCGTCTTCGAACGAGCCGATTGCGTCATGCTCTCCGGTGAGACGACCATCGGTCGTTATCCGGTCGAGTGCGTAAAAATCCTCGAGAAGATCGCCTGCCGTATCGAGGAAGACCTCACCGAAGACACCGAGGAACCCGCGACCTTCCAGCACGAGAAAATGAAGATCCTTCGCGCGGCCGTGGTCATGGCCAATGAGGTGCCCGGCTCGCAGATCGTGACCTTTACCCGCCAGGGCTTCATCGCCCGCGGCCTTGCCGCGCTCCGCCCGCCGCGCGCGCCGATTCTTGCGTTCACGCCGACGATTGAAGTGCTGCGCCAGCTCAAGCTTCTGCGTGCGGTCGAAGGCTTCCTGCTTCCGTTCGAATCGAATCCCGACAACACGATCCAGCATGCGATTTCGCTTCTGGTGAAAGCAAAACGCGTGCAGCCCGGCGACAAGCTGATTGTCGTGACCGACATCCTCTCGCACGATCGCCTGATCGACAGCGTGCAACTCCGCACCGTGCGCTCGACCGATTAAGCTGAGTCCATTGATCGGACGCCGTTGATCCTGGATTTCGCCCGACGAGCCGCGCCTTAATGGGCGCGGCTACGAGGTTGGAATGGCGAAGTCGGATTGGTAGCGATCAAAGGAGTAGCGACGAAAAAAGGGCAGCGATCAGACGGTGTAGCCGCGCCCATTAAGGCGCGGTATTTTCACGGGTTGTGCGCCTATCGTGATAAAGCCCAAAACGGTGTCCGCCCAGAATAGCCGCGGCACGGGAACGATTATCCCGTTCTTGGACAGACGATTTTTTGAGGGTAGGGCGCTTTATCCCTAAAGCGCCGAGTTGGTGCTGAGCTCGGGTGGCGGCGGACTACGGATAGTCCGCCCTACCTCCAAATGAGCGACTCGTTCGAGGGCAGATCAGTGCGCGGCTACGGCTTCGGTCGAAGCCAGTGCGGGATCGGTTGCTGGAAGCAGCGGTGCGAAGGCGGCTTTGTTCGCAGCTTTCATGTACGCTTCGTGCGGGTCGATTGTGCCGTCCTTCACGAAGGCCATCAGGCTTTGATCCATCGTGTGCATGCCTTCTGCCGAACCACTCTCTATCAGCTGGCGAATGTTGGCGATCTGTCCGGTGCGGATCGTGTTGGGCAACGCCTCGTGTGGGAGCAGGATTTCATGCACGGCGACGCGGCCTTTGGGGATGCGTTTGCAGAGCAACTGAGAAACCACGCCGGCGAGACAACCGGCGAGCATCGTGCGGACTTGATTCTGCTCGTCGGCAGGAAAGGCGTTGATGATGCGGTCGACGGTCTTGGGCGCATTGTTGGTGTGCAGCGTGCCGAAAACGAGCATGCCCATCGAAGCGCAGCTGAGTGCGAGTTTGATCGTTTCGAGTTCGCGCATTTCGCCGAGGAGTACGATGTCGGGATCATGGCGCATCGCGCCTTTGAGCGCGTCGGCAAACGAGACTGTGTGATCACCCACTTCACGATGCACAATGACGGATCGCTTGTTGTGATGCACAAATTCGATCGGGTCCTCGATCGTGATGATATGGCGCGAGAGGTTGCTGTTGATGTAATCGACCATCGCCGCGAGCGTAGTGCTCTTGCCACTACCGGTCGGACCGGTCACGAGCACGAGCCCCTGCTGCAAATGGCAGAGGCCCTTCAAGACTTCGGGCAGCTTGAGGTCGTCGAACGAGAGAATCTTCGAGGGAATCTGGCGGAACACCGCGGCCTGGCCCCAGTGGTTGTAGAGGAAGTTGGCGCGGAAGCGGGCGACGTCGGCGATCTCGTGCGCGAGGTCGAGATCCTTGCGTTCGAGAAATTCCTGCCAGCGTCGGGGCGGGCAGATCTCACAGAGCAAGTCCTCCATCTGCGTGGCGGTGATTCGTTCGCCGCCGATCGGGCAAAGCGAGCCGGAGATACGGGCCTTGGGCGGCAGACCGACGGTCAGGTGCAGGTCGGAGCCCCCCTGTTCCAGCATATCTTTTAGAAGTGTATCGATGGCAGGCATGGTGAGGCGAAATGAAAGGAAGGCAGAACCATTGCTAAGAGGTTTTCACACGAAGAAACAAAGAAGCGAGGAGGTGTGATTTTGTTTCTTCGGTCTTCGCGGTTTCTCTCTGGGTTAAGCGGCGATGCGGGCGCGCATCAGGCGGCTGGAGATGTTGGCCTTGGCGGTTTCGGCGGTGATTTTGCGCCTTTGCCAGAGTTCGAACACGACGCCGTCCATCAGGCACATGCCTTCGCGCACGCCGGTTTCCATGGTGTTGCGCAGACCTTGGGTTTTGCCTTCGCGGATGAGGTTGGAGACGGCGGGGTTGGCCACGAGGATTTCAACTGCGAGCGCGAGACCGCCCTTGGCTTTCGGGAGAAGTCGCTGGCAAATAATCCCGCGCAAACTCTCGGCGACACTGGCGCGGATCTGTGGTTGCTGGGCCGAAGGAAAAACATCGAGCAGGCGATTGAGCGTGGAGGCGGCGTCGCTGGTATGCATGGTACCGATCACGAGGTGGCCGGTCTCGGCGGCGGTGATGGCCATCTCGATGGTTTCTAAATCGCGCAGTTCGCCGATCACGATAACGTCGGGATCTTCGCGGAGAGCGCCTTTCAGAGCGGTGGCAAATGACTTCGTGTGCGGGCCGACCTCGCGTTGTGTGATGTTGCAACGGCGCGCGGGCTGCACGACCTCGATCGGATCTTCGACCGTGATGATGTGATCGTCGCGGGTCTCGTTCAACTCGGCGACGAGCGCAGCGAGCGTAGTGGTTTTGCCGGCACCGACGGGACCGGTCACGAGGATAAGGCCGTTGTGATAACTAAGAAACTTCTGGATGGGCTTGAGGTTGCGCAGGCCGAGTTCGGCGAGGCGCGGGATCTTGGCCGGAACCATGCGGTAGGCACCAGCGGCGCCACCTTTGTGGAACATGAGATTGACGCGGTAACGGTTGTCGGCGTCGAGCGCCAGGGCGTAGTCGTAATCGCGGCGCTCGAGGAAGCCCTTCCGTTGATGCGGTGCGAGGAGCGCGGTGTTGAGACGCAGCGCGTCTTCCGCGGAAAGCGCCTGCTCGGAGAGCATCATGAGCTCGCGGTTTTTGCGGAGAAAAGGTTGAGCGCCGGCCGCGAGATGGAGGTCGCTCGCGCCGTAAAGCGCGGTGTCGCGCATGAACTGGCTGAGTTGCACGACCAGTTCTTCGTCGGAAAGGGAGCTGATGCTGGCAAAGTCGAATTTTGGCAACGGACCCTGCGATATGAACGGCGGAATCGTGTAGGCGGCGGAGTTTTGAGTGGCCGGAGGATCGTCGGGGGGCGGACCGAGCGCAGCTTTAGCCATCGCGGCATCACCGATCGTTTCGAGGCTGCCGATGTCTTCGACTACACCGTCGTCGATGAGACGTTGGGCAAACTCCATCAAGTCTGCCTTGGCACCGACCGCGAGCGCGGTGCTGGCGCATTGCACGTGGGTGAAGAGCCCTTGCTCGACACCGAGCTTAACCAGCCACCGGACTGCGTTGTTCATGAAAGTAAAATGACGATGAGTGAGCATCGGCACGTTACTGGGCGGGGCTTAACCTGAAATTTCTAGGGAATAGTCCCCGGCGGTTGGCACAAGCGGTTGATGGTGTTACGGCATGGTGACGAATATTCCTCAGCTTTGGGGGGTGGGCGTGAAGGCCGTCTTGGTGGCGGTCAACGCGGATCAAAACGGAAAAGCCGCACCTTAATGGATGCGGCTTTGAGATCTACACAGTAGCCGCGCCATTAAGGCGCGGTACTTGGCGAGGGGATGTGAGACTCGGCTTAGAACAGCTTGCCTGCGACGGTGCCGACGGCCGAGATCGGGCCGGAATCACCGAGGCTGTCGACGGCACTGTCGACTTTGCGCAAGGTAGCTTGTGCATCGCGCACGAGCTGGTCGTTGGTGATGAGCTGACCGAAAGAGCTGTTCGGATTGTTAAGCTTCTCGGAAAGGTCGCGGAGGTTTTTGGTCACGATCTTGATGTTGTTGCCCGCCTCCTCGTCGTAAACGAGTGTGCCGAGCGAACCTTTGCCGCTTTTGACCTGATCGATTATACCTTGGGTGTTGGTGAGAAAAGTGCGCGCATCGGCGGCGGCACCCTTGATCTCGTTGACCGTGGCGAGAAGCGAATCGTAGGCGGCGGGGTCGTTGATGAGTTTGCCGATCGTGCCCTGGCCATTGCGGATTTTTGCAGTGATGTCTTCGAGATTGGCCATGGTGGCATTGATCTTCTCGCTGTTTTCGCTGACGAGCTTATCGAGCTTCGAGAGCAGGCCGCCTTTGCCGTCGGCACCACCGCTGAAAGCCTGGCTGATGTTGGCAAGCGCGCCTTTCAAGTCCTGACCCAGATCGCCGAGATCAGACATGATCTGGTTGAGGTCGGGTGCGGTGCGGGTGAGCATTTCGCCGCCCTCGGGTATCGTGCCGAGTTCGGGGTGCCCGAGGTTGATCGAGACATAGTTAGTGCCGATGAGACCGGCCATGGAGATGGCGCCGACGGAATCTTTAGGGATGTGCATTTCCGGCAGGATGCGCAGCACGGCTTCGGCCCGCGTGCTCGCGAGGCGGGTGATTTCAACGCTGCCGATTTTCACGCCGGCCATGCGTACTTCATCGCCGACTTTCAACTCCTTGAGTGTGGGAAAACCGGCCACGATCGTATAGCCATGCTTGCGGTTGATGCTGTTTCCGCGCAACGCGTCATAGGTAACCCAGATGAGCACGACGCCGATGGCAAAAAACAAGCCCACGCGGGCTGACATTTGTGTGTTGTTCATTTAAACCTCCAATTTCAGATAACGAGGATTCTTCAGATCGATTTTCGGATTCAAAAAGTCGACGATGTCGGGATCGGTGACGTTGCGCAGTTCGGCCGGAGTCGCGACGGTCCGCAGCACGCCTTTCATCAAAATGGCGATGCGATCGGCAATGGTGAGCGCGAGGTCGCGGTCATGGGAAACGACGATCGTGGTCACCTGGTGTTCCTGTTTGAGCGTGGCAATGATCTCGGTGATCGTGGCTGACATCACCGGATCGAGCTCCGAGGTGGGTTCATCGTAGAGCATGAGCTGAGGCTCCATCACGAGCGCGCGAGCGATGGCGACGCGTTTTTTCATGCCGCCGGAGAGCTCGGAAGGGAATTTTTTGGCGGCGTTTTCGAGCGAGAGAATTTTCAACGCATGCATCACGCGGTCGCGGATCTCGTGTTTTTCGCAGAGCTGGTGTTCTAGCGGATAGAGCGCGAGATTGTCGTAAACCGAGAGTGAGTTGAAAAGAGCGCCCGCCTGGAAGACGAGGGCAAGGGCGAAGCGGTCGCGCGTTTCCGGCAAGGAGGGATCGTAACCATTGATCCGCGCAGTTCCGCTAGTGGGACTTTCGAGCCCCGCGATCTGGCGCAATAGAACGCTTTTGCCGGAGCCGCTGGGGCCCATGATCACGAAAATCTCCCCGGGCTTCACTGTGAGGCTCACGTCTTTCAGGACCTTCTGAGAACCGTAGTTTTTTGAGAGGTTGGCGACTTCAACGCTGACCGGATTACGATCGGAACGCTCGAGTGGTGGGTTGGGCTTTTTCATTAGGCGAGGGCCTTGGTGATGAAGTAATCGAGAATCAGGATGGTGATTAACGAGAGCACCACGGACCGGGTCACGGCGTAACCGATTTCACGCGGACCACCCTTCGTGCGCAGGCCGGTGTTGCAGGCGATGAGGATGATGCAGAAGCCGAAGACCTCGGCCTTGATCAGACCGTCGAAGACTTTGCGGATGGTCATGAACTGGGTCAGGCTGTGAAAGTATTGCTCGGAATCGACCCCGATGAAGCCGACGTATTCGCAGACAATCGCACCACCGAACCATCCGATGATGATCCCGACCATGGTCAGGACGGGCATGTAAAATAAATTGGCGAGCAGCCGTGGAAGCACCAGGAAACGGGCCGGCGGAATATTCATCGTCTCCAGCGCGTCGACTTCCTGGTAAACCTTCATGGAGGCGAGCTCGGCGGTGGTGGCGGAAGCGACGCGGCCCGCGAGCAGGATGGAAACCATCAAGGGGCCGAGTTCGCGCACCAGGGACTCGCCGACCAGTGTGCCGATCAGTTGTTTAGCGCCAAAGTTCTGAAGGCTGATGCCGGATTGCAGGGCGAGCACCGCGCCGATGAAGAAGCTCAGGATGGAGACGATCGGCAGCGTGGAGTAGCCGGCGAGGTAAACTTGCTCGACCACGCGTTTGATGATGCGCGGGGCGCTGGGGAGCGAAGCGAAGGCCCGGTAGGCGAGCAGGATGGCACTGCCCAAGCCTTCAAAGACGGCGTTCAGGTGTTTCATGGCAGGGAGGAGGCGTTTGTCGCGGACCGTTTAAATTCAAAGGCAAAAAACTGCCAGTGGCTTTCTGGAGTGTCACGCTTCAGGCCGAGCAGGCCGCAGCCGAGGGCGACGCGATTTGCGGAGGATCCCGAGTCGATGCTGATGACCGGGCCGAGGTGAAACTCGCGTTGGCTGGGCGCACGGCGGTAGGAGATAAAATTCCACAACAGCGAGTGCCGCCGGTCGCCCGGTGCTTGTTGGTCAAACCGGTAGAGCGCGAAAAGCGGGTTCCAGACGAGCTGGATCGGTTCGTTGTCGGGGAAGAGCGGGGCAAACGGGCTCAACGCCTGCACCTGTTTGCGTCCGGCGCCATTGTCCCAGATGCTAACCAGCGGCCAGAGGTGAATTTTGCGGGCAGGGGCAAGGGCGGGGTTGCGCACGCTCTGCTGTTTGTTCGAAACGTAGAAAAACCAGACAAACCGGTTGCGCGTTTGGTTAAGGCCGGAATCGGTCCAGGTTTGATGGCACCAGAGCGGCCAGAGCATCCAGGTCTTGTCGACTCCCTTACGGATTGAGTGAGTATAGAACGGACCCCAACGGTTGGTATAGTGGTTGTCGCCGCGACCCTGCACAAAGAAAGGCCAGAAATAGCGGACCTCGGAATAGTGCACCGGAGCGGATCGGTCACTGTATCCAAAAAATGGCCACAGGTACGTTTCACTCGTACCGGTCTGGCTGCTTTCGCGCGCGAAAAACGGCAGGAAGCCGAGTTTGACGTCAGGCTTTGGCTGCCAGAGTGCATGCTCGTCTTTGTAAATCAGCGGCCAGAGATAAAACTGTTCGCGGTAGGCACCGTCTTTTGCGCGCCAGCCGAAGAGCGGCCAAAAATCGAAACCGTGGTTGCCCTCGCCTTGCAGTACTTTGATGAAAGGCCACGGAGCGGTCGTGGTGGTGACATTGCGTTTTTCGAAACGACCATAAAGAGGAAAAAGCACCCAGGTCCACCGATCCATGCCGAAACGCTTGGTCATCGAGCCATAGAGTGGAAACACTGCGTGGTAGGACGTGGCGGCGTCATCCGTCTCGCGAGAAAAATAAACCGGCCACAGATCAAAACCGCCCGAAGCTTGCTCGGTCGAAGGCATGCCGGGATGCGGGTGGTCGGAATCGCTGTAATGATTGATCAGTGAAAGCAGGCTCCAGTGGTGTCCCTCGGGCGTCGACCGGTACGCGAAGAGCGGATACAGAAAATACGTGTCGAGCTTGCCGTGCGCGGAGTCAGCTTTTTGGACGTAAAGCGGGCGAAAACCGCCCGCGGTCTGCCCCGGCGCCTCTGGCGCTGGGATGGGCTGGTGAAAAAACAGAGGACCAGCGGACGACCACGCCTCGACCGGCTCACTTGTTTCACCCGCAGTCTGACCAACCCAGACTGGCCACGCATTGTACTCTGTCGCGCGCGCTGCAACCGCGAGCAAGGCACAAAAGCCGAGCAGGCAGAAAAGGGAAAGCGGTTTGATGGTTTGTAGTTTCAAGCGGGCAGAACAAGGCGCATCGCAGGCGGTGGGTGAGTCGGCAACCGCCGCCCGAGCGATAATCGTTAGGCTCCTAACAATACGGTCAGGCTGGTGATGGCAAAGGTTTTTGCAGATTGCGGATAAATTAAAAAGAAGCTCTCCCGCTGGACTTTCTGCAGGGATCAACGTGAGACGACGAGGTTGCTGCCCGGTTCCAGGATTTGAAAGCTCTCTGAAGGAACCGAGGCTTTGGCCAATGCTGTCTTCAGTTCGATCGGTGGGATGTCGCGGCCTTCATCGGTGAGTTGAAATGTGCCCCAGTGCATGGCGACACTGCGGCGGGCGCCAAGATCGCGGTGAATCTGCACAGCCTCGGCGGGGTTGCAGTGTTGCTCGGCCATAAACCAACGCGGCTCGTAGGCACCGATCGGAACGAAGGCGAGATCGGGCGCGCCGAAGCGGGTTCGAACCTCGGTAAACAGTGTACTGTGATAACCGGTGTCTCCGACAAAATAGAAGCTGGTCTTGCCGGCCCGAAGAAAAAAACCGCCCCACAAACGTCCGCAGCGCCGTCCGCTCAAGCGGTTGCTCCAATGCTGGGAAGGCGTGACGGTGATGCTCAGATCCGGCGTGTGCGCGTGGTTCTGCCACCAGTCGAGTTCGATGATACGCGCGAAGCCGGCGCGGGCGAGCAGGTCGCGGTTGCCGAGCGGCGTGATGGCGATGGGAGCGTGGGCTCTAGAGAGTTTTCGAAGCGTGGGCAGATCACAATGATCATAGTGATCATGGCTTAGGAGGACGAAGTGGATCGACGGCATTTCATGCAACGCAAGGCCAGGCGCATGCACGCGCCTGGGGCCGAACCGGCCAAAAGGTCCAGAGCAACGGGAGTAAACGGGATCGGTAAGGAAATTGCCCAGAGGGGTCTCGATCAAAAAAGTGGCGTGATTGATCCAGGTTGCGCGGGATTCACCTGAGGCGAGGGCTGGGCGGGGCGAGTGCGTGGTCGCGACATAGATCGGCCAGCGAGCAGCACGGCTGGTGAGCTTCCAGCGCAGAATTTGATGGAAACGCGGCCAGACCCTGCCATCGGGATTAAGAAAGATGCGTCCGTTGTAGTGGTCGGAAACAGGAAACGGCGCGGATTTCATGGTCACTTTTGAGGGTGTTTTCTAAACGGTGGGTGGACAACGGACGGGTGATGGACGGCAAATTGGCCGGACTGACGGCTTGCGAAACGGACTGGCTGTGGACTGTCTTTGGTGATGAGCGAAACACTGTGTCCCGGAAAACAGAAAGTTGATCCATGCGCATAAGCGGCGGTCAGGCGCGTGGCGTCACACTGACAGTTCCCAAAGGCGATGCGGTGCGCCCAGCGACCGACGGCCTGCGGCAGGCGGTGTTTTCAAGCCTGGCGGCGCGCGTGCCAGGGGCCATTTTTTTGGATTTATTTGCTGGTAGCGGTGCCTATGGACTCGAGGCCCTGAGTCGGGGTGCAAGCGGGGGAACGTTTGTCGAAAAAAACGCCAAAGCGGCAGTCTGTCTCAGGCAGAACATCACGGCCGTTTGCAAGAGCCTGAAGCGCGACGAGCAAGGCGTAAAGGTGCTGCAAGGCGATGTGCTCGAGTGGACGTTGAGTGCCGTGGAGACACCGCCGGATTTGGTTTTTATCGATCCACCCTACGAAATTATCGAGACGGTCGCGCCGAAAGTTTTTGCCCGGTTAAGTGAGCTGCTCAAAACGGTGCGAGATCCGGTGGTGGTTTTTGAAATGCCGGGCGTGATCACCCTAAAACCCGAAGGCTGGACGTGCGTGAAGCGGCTCGGCGGCAGTGGCCCGAGGCAACCGGCGGTGGCGTTTTTCAGAACCAGCCAAGCGTTGACTTGACGATTGCGATGGCGGCGACGCAGGCCGTCTCGGTGCGAAGTACGCGCGAACCGAGATGTGCGAGGGCGAAACCATTTGTACGCAGTAAATCACGTTCAGCGCCGGTCCAGCCGCGTTCGGAACCCAATGCGAGCACAACTGAAGGTGCAGCCGGTTCCGCTGTATTGGCGGTGGCTAATAGTTTTAGTGTGATGGCAAGCGAAGCTGCGGATTCGTAGTTGTCCAGCGCCACGCGCACGGCCTGAGGCGAAAGGCCGGCGATGGCGTCGTTGAGCTTGCGGGCAAAAGTTACCTCTGGCAGCCGGGTGCAGAATGCCTGGGCGGCTCCGGCCATAAGATGCCGTCGCCACTCTCCGGACGACCAAAGCGTACTGTCGGCGTAGGATGGTTCGGCTCGCGCGGCGGTTACGAAATGAAGTGCACAAGCGCCAAGGGCGGTGGCGTCCTGAAGGATTTTGCGCGCGGTTTGCGGGCGGGGCAGGCCGATCAAAAGCGTGAGAGGGGAAAGTGGCGGCGGTGCTTCGCCCCAAGCGAAGGAGAGCGTGAGAAATTCCTGCTTGACGGCGGTTAGGGTGGCCCGGCCTCGAGGGCCGTTGACCAGACCGACGTCAAATGCATCTCCCGGGCTGCGACGCAAAACGTCGAGCACGTGGCATGCTCGTGGATCGGAACGCGGCAGCGGCGAGGAGATTTCAGCAGGCTCGAAAAGGACGAGGTTCAAAAGGAAGAGAGGGCCGGCGCACCGCGCAAAAACAAGTCGCGGCCGAGGGAGAATAAATGTCTCCGCGATAGAGTTTTGGTGCGGCTGGAGGGAATCGAACCCTCGACACCTGCTTGGAAGGCAGAGGTTTTACCACTAAACTACAGCCGCGAACAGAGCCCAGCTTTTGCCACGCGCGAGGCGGGTCAAGCTTTCGATTTGGGCTTTGGCCCGGGCTGAAGAATCGATTATTTTTTACAGGACAAGGACGGGAAAGGAGTTGCGAGGTTTTTACTACTGCGTTTCATGAAGCACCATGGCATTCATTTCCTCCGCCCCCGCTGCCAAAGGGTCCGCATTGCGCTCGCCGCAAAAAGGCAGGCTAAATTTCAAAGAAGCCCAATCATTTGCCAAACAGAAGTCGCTTGAGAAAAAGGCTAAGAACTACCGGCTCCCGCTTGGCGAACTGGCGCTATTTACCCAACAGCTTTCATCTCTCATCACAGCGGGTTTGCCGCTGGTACAAAGCTTGGATGCGCTGCAGGAGCAAACGGGTGATTTGGTTTTCCGGATTATCATCCGCGACGTGAGGAATGATATTGCAGGTGGTAATTCATTCTCTTCTGCGACGAGGAAATTCCCCAAAGCCTTCAACACGCTCTTTGTGTCCATGGTCGAGGCGGGCGAAGCTTCGGGCGCTTTGGCGGAAATTCTCACCAAGGTGGCGGGTTATTTCGAAGCGAGCGTAAAACTGTCGAAGAAAGTTAAATCAGCCATGACCTATCCTATCGCGGTCATCGGTCTGGCAGTTGTATTGGTAGCGGTGTTGATGATATTTGTGATCCCGGTGTTCGCGGCGATGTTTGCCGATTTTGGCGCTAAACTGCCAGCTCCCACCCAGATGTTGATCGACGTGAGCAATTTCCTCCGCAGTTTCTGGTGGTTAGTGGGGATTATTGTTTGTGGAACTTGGATTGGTACTAGAAAGTATATTGAGACTCCGGCGGGCAGGGCTCACAGGGATCACCTTGTTGTGAGGGCCCCTATTTTCGGGCCGCTCGTTCGTAAGATCGCAGTTTCCCGCTTCTGCCGGACTTATGCCACCCTGATCCGTGCAGGTGTCCCAATTCTGCGCACTTTGGAAATTGTCGCGGCTGCCAGTGGAAAAGTGCAGATTGAAAATACCTGCGGCGAAATCGCAAAGCATGTCAGTCAGGGCGGTCAGGTTTCAGAGGTTCTGTCAGCAGACACGTTTTTTCCACCCGTTGTCATGCACATGGTAAAGGCCGGTGAGGCCACGGGCAATGTCGATGGCATGATGTCTAAAATCGCGGATTTTTATGACACAGAAATTGATGCCACGACCGCTGCGCTTACCTCGCTGATCGAACCGCTGCTGATTGTATTTCTCGGCGTGGTCGTTGGTGGTATTGTCATGGCCATGTTCTTGCCCATATTCCAGATGGGAGCGGTCGTGGGAGGG
>Ga0302294_10000444_pt1 | contig 12758 bp, 5 predicted proteins | sample III_Fen_N2_3_FD_194550 | JGI IMG/M metagenome (GOLD analysis project Ga0302294, IMG submission 194550) | Peat permafrost microbial communities from Stordalen Mire near Abisko, Sweden - III_Fen_N2_3 | ecosystem: Environmental > Terrestrial > Soil > Wetlands > Permafrost | place: Sweden: Abisko...
TCCGACACAGTCGTCGCGGCCTGCGCTGCAACGTCAGGCGGAGCAGGTGAAATTACCTCGAGTGGCTTTGGTTCGACCGTGATCGTAGGCGTAGCTGTTATGGCGACCGCTAAGTCCGGCCGGCTGGCAAACACGAAGCGAATAACATGTGCCAGCGTCGGATAGTCGCGCAGCTTGCGGGTCTCATCGCGCGGAATACTGTAAATCTCACGGATGGCTGCAAACATTTCCGCCTGCTTGACCGTGTCGACTCCAAGGTCGGCTTCCAGATCGAGATCGAGATCCAGCATATCTTGCGGGTAGCCAGTCTTCTCCACCATCAAAGCCAAGATGCGTTCCTCGACCGACTCGCTGTTCACGACTGCCTGGGGGTTCGGAACTGTTGCCGCTGGCGTGGTTACCTCTGGTGTAACGGTTGGCTTCGCGGCGGTGGCCACATCAGCCGGTGCCGATGCAGGAAATTTCCGCTGCGCAAGTTCTGGGCGACTTTCGTAAACGAATCGAATCACGTGTGCGAGCGTCGGATAGTCGCGCAATTTGCGGCCTTCATCACGCGGGATGCTGTAGATCTCCCGGATGGCAGCAAACATTTCCGCTTGCTTGACGGTATCGACGCCAAGATCCGCTTCGAGATCCAGATCCAAGTCAAGCATGTCTCTCGGATAGCCAGTCTTCTCGACTGCCAAATCCAAAATGCGTTCCTTCACTGCATCATCCGCGCCGACGTGCGCAACCACCGGTACCTCAAGCGGGGTGCCGGGGTCAACTGCGGATTCGTCCTCGGTTAACAACACGACGGGTGGCGCTTCGACAACGGCATTAAGTCGCCGCTCGTTCACAAACCGGATTACGTGAGCGATTGTGGGGTAATCGCGCAGTTTGATCTGATCGTCACGGGCGATGCCGTAGGCTTCACGAATCGTCGCCATGACCTCCGCCTGTTTTACGGTGTCTACACCCAAATCGGCCTCAAGATCGAGATCCAGATCGAGCATATCGATGGAGTAGCCGGTCTTCTCGGCCACCAGCGCCAACACGCGGTCTTTCACTGATTCGGTCGAAGTAGTTGGTTTCGGCGGCGCAGGCGGCGGAGTCGGCGCGGTTGCAATCAACTGGACTGGTGGCTCCGCTTTGACGGGCTTACTGTGTGTCGGTACGGGCATAGTGTTGACGACTGCCGGTTTCGACGGAGGCAGCGGTACTTGTATCGCGGGAGTCCGCGTCGCCACTGATTGAACATCCTTTGTGGTCACAACTTCGGCAACACGGGCTGTCAGCCCCTGATCGGGCACCCGCAGCGTACGGTTTACCACTTCCAAGTCGGCCGCTGGGCACCCAGCAATTCTGGTCAACCATGCATCCCACGCCGGTTTGTCGGCAATGCGATAGGCATATCCCAAAGCATCCGGGCCGCGATGGACACCGTCTTTCGTTTTGACCCAATGCAGCAGTGACATGCTGATCTGGGAACCGAAGCCGGCGCCAAGACGCAGCGCGTACTCGACGGGATAGGCGCCACCCTTCGAAAGGTTCAACGCGCCCAGTTCCGGATCGATTTCCTTGAAGTTGGCGACAGGCGGAACCGTCCCCGTTTCCAGTGCTTTGACCGCCACCACTTCCTCGATTCCGGTAGCCATGGCGTGACCGGTGAAGCCCTTGGTGTTGGCGATGACGATTTGGTCAGCGCTGTCGCCAAAGACGCGACGCAGCGCGTGGATCTCCGCCGACGCGCTGCCACCGCGCGCAGGCGTGTAGGTCTCATGGGAGACAAAGACAGTGTGCGGCGCGATTTGACGACGATCGATGCCGCTGTATTTTTCGGCCTGCGAAATCAACTCTTCCATAACCTGGCCGATGTGCTGGACATCGAGTCGGGTTCCATGGAAAGCGCTGTTAGCCGTTACCGCGCTGAGCACTTCGCAAATTGGCTGAATGCCGCGTTCACTCGCCGCTGTTGCGCTCTCAATCACAAGGGCCGCAGCGCCCATGCCCATAATCAGGCCATGGCGGCGGCGATCGAAAGGAGTGGCGGCTTCTTCGACAACTTCATCCGTGGCGGCTGCTCCGCTGGCCAGGAACCCGGCGCCGAACCACCCGATCAGATGGTCGGATGTGACGTCGTCGGCGGTGATGATGACGACGCGACTGCAACGTCCGGCGCGAATCCAGTCCTCCGCCAGACTGATGGCATGGCTGGTGGTTGCGCACGCAGAATTGATTTGCGTGTTCGGACCGCGAGCGCCGATAAACTCGGCGAACTGCGAATGTCCCATCGATAACGTCTTAAGCAGGAAGCGGCGGTCGAAGACGTATGGGTTCTTTTCAATGTCCGTGCGCAATTCTTCAATCTTTCGGACTATCTCCTCGGAGAGTGGCGAATGGCCGTTTGTCCCCGCCACCGAGGCGACCATACCTTCGAGCGACGCTAGTTGCTCCCGACGAGCGTGGTCCTCGTAATAGCGTGCCATCTCATCAGCGTATGAGTCGCAACCCGGGAAGGCTGATCCCATGATCACGCCAGTGTCATCCCGCAGGGCGTCTGGTATGCCCCAGCGGTCGGGCAACTGAGTACCTTTGCTGGTGGTCTTGTACCGCATGACAAGCGGAATTCCGGCATCCCGCATCGCGTCGATTCCCACTCCGATTGCAAGGCGGGTGACACGATCAAGGGCAGCTAGCCGCTCCGCCGACACTCCGAATTCTTTTTCCAGGTCAAATTCCCCTCCGCGTCCGGCAAGCTTGATGACATCGGCTACGTCTTCAATAGTGTCAAACCTGGCCTCGCCGCTGTCACTCTTTACCAAGCGTGTAATGCGTCTGTCGAGCATCTCACGGCGCCGCTGCGCGGGGATTGGCTTGATGAATTGTTCGCCACGCAGAATCCGACCAACATTCGTGTCATCAAAGATTCGCTCCGTGCCGGGCAGGCCCAACGCAGCTCCGGTGATTACTACCGGTGCGACTTGCGATGGCTTTTCTCCGCGATAGATTTCCCACCCGCGCTCCAGAACGTCGGCGAACAGGTGTCCGAGTTCGGCATAACGATCACTGCTCCCTGACATCGGAGCACTTACGGCCGTGACTGCGGGCGTTTTGTATGCGCCCGGTTTCGGCGCGCCGGTAACAGAAGAGATTGCAGGCACTGATCTCGCTTCAAGCTCGGATGAAACTGCGACGCTTCCGCAGCCCAATCCAGCGGCGTACATCCCGCATAGCGCCTGATTGAAGGCGGCAATGTCGCCGATCTTAGGATGATTCGTGAACAACGAAACGACGTCACCGCGGTTGCCGAGCACGTCCTCGGCAAAGCCCTGCAAAGCTTTCTTAGGTCCAACCTCAACAAACACGCGAGCGCCCGCATCATAGAGCGTGGTTAATCCCTTCACGAACTGCACGGGAGAAGCGACCTGCTGAGAAAGCAGGTCCAGCATCTGCGGCACAACATCTGGCCCGGTGGGATAGAACTCGCCATTTACATTCGCGACGATCGGAACCCGCGGCGATTGCAAATGCAGGCGCTGCAACATTTGCCGCAGCGGCGCGCTTGCCGGTGCCACAATCGAAGTGTGGAAGGCGTGGCTGACTGGCAGCTCCACGACGTTGAATCCGCGTTGCAGGAACATCTGTGTAACTTCTGCGACCGCTTGGCTAGCGCCACCGATGACCGATTGGCCAGTGCTGTTAACGTTGGCAATGACGGCATAGCCCTTCACCGTCTTGAGAATCTGTTCAACCTCGGTGAGTGGCGCGAACACCGCTACCATTTTCCCTTTGTCTTCCACCGCTACCTGGGTCATGCCACGGCCGCGGGCGCTGACCGCCTCGAGTGCTTCTTCAAAGTTCATCGATCCGGAGGCGACTAACGCGCCATATTCGCCGAGGCTATGTCCCATCGTCATGTCCGGTTGAATTCCGTATGCGGCTAAGAGACGAGTGATTCCGATATCGATGGCCAGCACGGTTGGTTGAGTTATCTCCGTCTGACGCAGATCGTTCTCTGCTTTTGTAACCGCATTCGCATCGCCGGGATCGACAAAAATGAACGCAGTCAGCGGCTTGCCAAGTAACGGAGTCATCACGCGATCGGCTTCGGCAAAGGTATCGGCGATTATGGGCTCGGTCGCGCAGAGGGTCTTAAGCATGTTGGCGTACTGCGAGCCCTGGCCGGTGTAAAGGAACGCAACCTTAGGAGCCGGCCCACGCCCGCGGAAGATCCCTTGTGCGCGTAGTGCCTTCCAAATAGGAGCTTGGTTTGCTTGTAGTGCTTTGAGGGCTGCAGCTGACTTGGTCGCTAAGTCGGAAGCCTCGGCGTAGTCAATGGCGACACGCTCAGTCGCGCGCAAGTCTGCATCGGTTGGTGCGGCTGGTACCGGTGCTTCGCCTGCGGCGGCAGCCTTCTGGATCGCTGTCAGACGCTCTGCCAATTCGGCATCGGTCGTAGCGCCTATCACCAACGCGCCCCGTAAGGGTGCCTTGCGAGCATACGTGCCGGAAATATTGGGGGAAATCGTGCTGGCATGCATCGTGAGATCCTTCGCCACTGTGGGCGGAATTGCAGGGACGGCCATTGAGCGCTTGCCGTTTCCGTTGAGACTGCCTGGAATGTGTTCTTCCATCACTACGTGGAAGTTCGTGCCGCCGAAACCGAAGGCGCTCACGCCTGCCCGCCGTATGCCGCCATCCGGAACTGTCCATGGCTTCAACACTGTGTTGACGTAGAGCGGCGAGTGGGCGAAGTCGATATCGGGGCTAGGATGATCGCAATGCAAGCTGGGTGGCAGAACTTTGTCCCGCAGTGCCAGCGCAGTCTTCAGTATTCCCGCTGCCCCGGCCGCGCCTTTCAAGTGCCCGATGTTGGATTTGACTGATCCGAGTGCCACTGAGCCTACTGGCAAGTGAGCTTCGTTGAGCACGTCCTTCATGCTCTGCACTTCGACCACATCACCTACCCGGGTTGAGGTTCCATGTCCTTCCATCATGGTCACCGTGGCCGGCGAAAGACCTGCCTTCTCCCAGGCGCGTTCGATAGCCAGCTTCTGGCCTACCGGATTGGGTGCCGTGATGCCTTTCCCCTTGCCGTCACTGGCGCCACCAATACCGCGCAGCACGGCGTAGATCTTGTCGCCATCGCGCTCGGCATCGGCCAGGCGTTTGAGCACAAAGATCGCCGCTCCTTCGCCCATCACGAAGCCATCAGCTCCTTCGGCAAATGGGCGTGTACCGGTCGCGGAGAGGGCCCCGATTTTGCAGAACTTGACGAAGGTTGATGCGCCCATGTTGCGGTCGATACCGCCGGTGATCACTACGTCATAGTCTTTTGCGATGAGCCCTTCCGAAGCCGTACTGATCGCCGCCATCGCCGAGGCGCATGCTGCGTCGACCACATAATTCGGACCGTGGAAGTTGAAGACGTTGGCGATGCGGCCCGCAATGCAATTAGCCAGTTCGCCGGGCATGCTGTCTTCCGTGATGTCGGGGATCCATTTGGCCACCCGATCATGCATCTCGTTAGTAATCCGGTCGCGCGCGGCCGCGGGCAATGCGCCGAAAGTGGCCGCCTCAGCCAGGTGGCTCGCATATTCTGGGAAGTAGACTCGCAATGCGGTGAGATAGTGCTTCTCGCCAGCCATCGCGTTGCCCAGGATCACGGCAGTGTGATCTGTGTCCAGCGGGCGTGCCGGAAAACCATAATCGTCCAACGCTTCACGAGTGCATGCGATGGCCCACTTCTGCGCCTCGTCCATGGCGTCGACCACGCGCGGTGGAATGGGCAGGCGCCACTTCATGGGGTCCCATACGAAGTCACGCACCCATCCTCCGATCTTCGAATACGTCTTGTCTGGCGCACTGTGATCGGCATCAAAATACAGCGCCGGGTCCCATCTCTCGGGTGAAACATCGCTGATGCTGTAGCGACCAGTCTTTACGTTGTTCCAAAATGCTGGTGCGTTCGGAGCGTCAGGCAGGATGGCTCCCACTCCCACGATGGCAATGGCTCGATGTGCGGTGTTTTCCATGACGGTATTCCTCTTCGCGCCGAGCGTACGTCTGTGAAATGGAGGAGAGGCAGACGCACGCTCCACGGGTCTAACTGTGGAGGGCTACTTCCTTAATTTCCTCAGCCCTGCGTTTCTGCGAACGGCCATACAAAACGTCAGCTACGTAATCCATGTCAGCGACGAGGCCGGCTTGCGCTCGATGGATCGCCGAGAATCTCAGAGACTCTTCGAATTGTAGGATGTCTGCGTCGGTCACCCCGCCGGCGCCGACGACACAGCGCAATCCGTCTTGCGCAACCTTCATCGCGGCCTCGCGCGCAAAAATCCGGCTGATCGCAGCCATCGCAGCCGCATCGAAGCGATCGTTCGCTTTTTCATTCAGCCGGTCTTCCGCCGCCAGCGCTGCTCGCCCGGCCAGCGTAGCTGCAGCTTCTGCGTAAGCGATCCACTCGCCGATGCGCAACAAAATGTGTTGATAGCGGGTCAAACGGCCCACGCGCGCTTTCTCCATGACCTCCGCGAGGGCGTGCAGCGCCAATGCCGCGACATCCGCTCCAACGTTCGGATGCGCCGCGTGCAGCGACTCGGCCTGTTTGGCGCGATCATGATAGTGCTGTCCCCGGGTTTTCAGGTGGAGCTGCCAACGATCGCGACTGATCGTCATCTCCATGATCTCGGAAGTGCCCTCATAAATCGTGGTGATGCGCACGTCGCGCTTGATCTTCTCCACCATGTACTCGTGCGTGTAGCCGTAGCCACCCAGCGCCTGAATACTCGCTTCGGCGGCCGTGTTCCCCGCCTCGGTGGATAGGTACTTGGCGATTGCGCCTTCTGTGTTCAGGCTGCCTTCGCCCGCGTCGATTCGTTCGGCCGTCTCCTCGATGAAGGCGCGCCCCGCCTCCAGATGCACGACGTTTGGAACGATCAACTTGTGGGTGTAGCCCTGCTTTTCCGACAGCGGAGACCCGGCCTGGATGCGCTTAGTCGAGTAAGGAATTGCGCGGTCCAGCGCTGACCATCCCGCTCCGAGTCCAAATGCCGCCACCATCAGGCGCGTGTATCCGAATACCGCTTGCGCTTGCAGCAGCCCTTGTCCTTCCACACCGCCGATCAGTCGACCGGCATCGACGTAAGTATCGACAAACGACAGCGCTGCGGTGTTGCTCAGACGGATGCCGTGCTTGTTCTCCGGTTTATCGTGAGTAAAGCCTTTCGCGCCTTTTTCGACAACAAACCAACTCGGCCCGCTCGGCGTATTCGCCAACACCGTGTACAGGTCGGCGATCCCGCCATTGCTGATCCACTGCTTGCTGCCATTGATCTTGTAGCCGACTACGTTGCCGTCTTGCATGACTCGGTCGGCCGTAGTCTTCAACGACCCAAGATCGCTGCCCGCTTCCGGCTCAGTGGCACCGTAGGCAAACAACACGCCTTCGTTGGCAATGCGGCTTAGCCAGAGCTTTTTTTGCTCAGGGGTTGCTCCAACGGTAATCGGATCGCTGCCAAGAAACGTGGCAAACAAAGATGTAGCGAGGCCGAGATCGATGCGTGCCATCTCCTCGCAGATTAGGTAGACATCGAAGGTGCTCCCGCCCAGACCTCCGTATTCCTCGGGAATAAATAACAGTTGAATTCCCAGTTGGTCAGGGTCGCACATCGTGTGGACAATCTCTTCCGGGCACTCGTCGCGTTCGTCGAGTTCGATCAGTACTTCGTCCGGCAGGCGCTTCCTGCCGAAGTCCCGCAGCGACTTCAAACTGAGCTTTAACGTCTTCTTGCTGAGCATTGCTAATACCTCTCTTAGCGGGGCGCGTGCACGCCCTTCGCTTCACGGACTTTGATGGTCAACTCAGGCAGAAATTCCAGGACATCAGCAACGATCCCAACATCAGCCACCTGAAAGATCGGTGCCTTGGGGTTCTTGTTGATGGCGACGATGAATGGGTTGCCTTTGAGTCCAGCCAAATGCTGGAACGACCCGCTGATACCGCACGCCAGGTAGATCTTCGGTTTTACCGTTTGGCCCGACGAGCCAACTTGCCGCGACTTGGGTAGCCACTTCGCATCGACCACAGGACGCGAGCAGCTCACGGCTGCTCCGAGCGCATCCGCGAGGTCCTGCGCAATGGCGAGGTTGTCTTGCTCCTGAATGCCGCGTCCCACAGAAACGAGAACCGCTTCTTTGGTGATGTCCACATCGCCGACTTCAGCAACGATCGTTTCCAAGTAGCGGCGACCTGCTGCGAGTGCACCGACTTCCGCTGACTTGTCGATGACCACACCATTCGCAACCGCGCCCTCAATTGCTGTGAACGCTCCCGGCCGCAGGTTGATTACCGCGCCTGAGGAGATGTCGCAGCGAACATGCGTACTCACCTGTCCGCCGAACTCCTGGCGAACAACTTTGAGAGTGGGACTCTCGACGCCATCAATGCCCATCACGTCCGAGACGAACGCGGCACCGAGCTTCACAGACAATCCAGGGCCCAGATCGATCCCAAAGTGGTTGTGCGCAACCAGCACAATGCTGCCCGCCGGAATGACTGTCACCAGCGCCTTACGGACCAGCTCGGCATTCGGGTAAACGAGACATTCGCTCGAGACCTTCCACACTTCGCTGTAAGTCCCACGCAGGCTTTCACAGACCGCGTCGAGTTCTGGGCCCGTGCCGGTGACAACAGCCGTCGGAGACGCTGCGGCGTCAATCTTCCTCGCCGCGGCTAATAGTTCGGCGCCAGAATCGTCAACCACTCCACCTTCGTGCGCGATGTAGGCAAAAATCCGTGCCGTCATTGCAGGCCTCCTTTGGCTTTCATCCGCTCAACGAGTTTTCCGGCGATCTCTTCGTTACTTCCCTGGAGAATTTCCGCACCCTTGCCCAAGGTCGGCACGAAGTAATCGGCACGCTCCACCTTTGCGGCCACTTCTCCCACCGAGGCCTTGTCAACTCCGAGCTCTACCGCGCCATAAGTGGGAACTTCCAATGACGCCGCCTGCCGGATGCCCCGCATCCCGACGTAGCGCGGCTCGTTGATCCCGGTCTGGATCGAAAGGACGCAGGGAAGATCGATCTCGTTCATCTCTCGGTTACCGCCTTCGATCTCGCGGCCTACTTTCAGTTTGTTGCCGTCGGTTACCTCGATAGAATTGACCAGTGAAGCAAACGGGTAGTCGAGCATTGCAGCCAGCATCCCGCCCACCTGCGCGCCGCCGTCTTCAGCCTGCACGCCGGTGAGAATGAGGTCGTACTTTCCCTTCTGCACGAATCCCTTCAGGACCGTCGCGATGCCCTTGCCGTCCGATCCGCTGAACGAATCGTCCGAGAGCAACACCCCATGGTTCGCGCCCATGGCCAACTCCCGCCGCAGGATCTCCTCGTCCTCGTCTGTGCCAACGGTTGCGACAGTTACGTTCCCTCCAGCCTTGGCGACGATCTGAAGCGCCTCTTCGACCGCGTAGTTGTCGGGTTCGTTGATCGAATACACCAGATCGTCGCGTTCAATGTCGTTTCCCGCACTGTTGAGCTGAATCTCATTTTCCGAAGTGTCGGGCACCCTTCTTGCGCAAACTAGAATTTCCACGTTGACTCTCCTGAATATGCCGTTGCTTTGGTCTCACGCGCTGGCATGAGCCAGTACGTGCTGATCACTGTCCCCGTCGCCCGTCGCTGGTCTCTGCCGTACGAGATGCTCGTCGACTAGCTCCGCGAGATCGATCGCGGACATCTTTCCTTCCATTCCTGAAACTTTGATCGCGTCTTCGATGTTCACCATGCAGAACGGGCAAGCGGTCACAATCACGTTGGCTCCCGCCTCGGCCGCCATCTGCACCCGCTTCACGCCCATCCGCTCGTCTTCTTGTGGCTCGTAGAACAGCATCAGTCCGCCGCCTCCGCAACAGAACGACCTGTCGCGGCACCGGCTCATCTCCACACGCTTCAGTCCCGGAATAGCATCGAGTACTTCGCGCGGATCGTCATAGACCTGATTGTGGCGACCCAAATAGCAAGGATCGTGATAGGCGTACACATTGCTTGCGCTCTCAACGTGATTCAGCTTGAGCTTTCCCGACCTCACTTCGCGCGCGATCACTTGGCTGATGTGTTCCACCGGAGGCAGGTCTTTGTAGTCACTCTTCAGTGCGTTGTAGGCATGTGGGTCGGAAGTTACAATTCGCCGCACGCCAGATTCTTTGATCGCAGCGGTGTTGTGGTCGCGCAGCACCTGGAACAGCATCTCTTCGCCAAAGCGCCGAACGTCGTGCCCGCTGTCTTTCTCGGCTGCTCCCAAGATTCCAAAATTCTCGCCCGTTGCGGCGAGGATCCGCGCAGTCGCACGGCCGATCGCCTGGATGCGATCGTCGTAAGAGGTGATGCTGTCCACGAAATAAAGCGTGTCCGCCGGCGCGCCACCATTTAGCACGCTGACGTTGCAGGATTGCTGAAACTCCTTGTCCTTCGTCCAGTCCGCTTTCTTCTTTTCCAGCTTGCCGTATGGATTGCCGCGGCTTTCCAGCGCCTTCAGCGCCTTCTGGATGGACTTAGGCACATTGCCGTCATCGACCATGCCGCGCCGCAGATCGACGATCTTGTCGATGTACTCGATCAGCAGCGGACACTCCTCTTCACACGCGCCGCAGGTTGTGCACGACCAGATCTCGTCTGCGGAGTAAATGCCGCCAATCAGGGCCACGTGACTTTCGGTGTCTCCGAACACCGGGTAGTGTTGGAAGGCGTAATCGCGTGCCTTAATGCTCAAGAACCTTGGCGATAGTGGCCGCCCGACTGCGTTCGCCGGGCAATTGTCCGAACACCTTCCACAATCCGCGCACGAATAGAAGTCGAGCATGTGCTTCCAGGTGAAATCCTCGAACTTCTTCACCCCGAACGACTTCACCTGATCGAGTTGCTCGTCGCTCACACCCCAACGCACGGGTTTCACGGTACCGCGGTCGAGCTTCGCGAAAAACACATTGAACAGCGAAGTTTCCACGTGGAACTGAACCCCGAATGGCCGATAGCAGAGCAGGAAATAGAACGTCAGAACGTCGACGACGTAGGCGCCAAAATGAAGCCTCCATAACATCGCCGTTGATGCGGCGGCCAGAACTTCCTTCAGCATCCAGGGCAGTGACAACGCCGGCAAGAACTCAGGCACCTCGCCCCTCTGAACCTGGATCGCCACCCGGCTAGCCTCGAACAAACTCTCGGAAAACATCAGGAGCGCGATGAGCCCCAATAAGAAGATGGCGTCGGCCTTGTGGCCCTTACCGAACTTTTCCGGAACTGTATAACGCGCCGGCTTGAATACGATGCGGCGAATTCCTGCCGCCGAGACTGCAAGAAATACGATTGTCGCCGCGTAATCCGCGATTACGTCGTAGGTCCGCCCAATCGCTCCCGTGGTAGCGAAGAGATCAGACAGTCCGAATATAAGAAGGTAGAAGGCCCGCGTAGCTAGTACCAGGAAGCCGGCAAAGATCAGCAGATGCAGCGTGCCCGCAATCCGATACCGTGGATGCTTCCACTGTCCGAACCAATACTTCATCAGCCGTTGCAATCGCACCCATAGCCGGTCAAAACGAACATCGCGCTCGCCACGCGCCAATGGCGCCATGCGTTTGGTAACGATGTATACGAAACAGATAAGGCCAATAATCTGGATCAGCGAGGTCAGGCTAAGTAGGGAAATCCCGCGGTACGACTCGTTCGCGGAAATCAGCATTCCTGCCAACATGCGTTGCAACTCCGGCCTTGCAGCCCGATTTGCGTCCGCGCGGAGCTCTTGTCGAAACGGAGCTGGGCACTTCGTGCAAGACTGTCTCGTCCCTTGGAGGTTCAGTCATTCCTTCAGGAAGTGGCGACCTGGAAAGGCCGGGGGAATTTTCCGGCCTGCGTATTGGAATTATGTGCCCCCCGCTGGTTGCGGTCTGTGAAGCCCATCACACCTATGGGGACGCGTGCTCACGGCCTCGCGTGCGGTCAGTCACAGACATCATGTTCGGCAGGTGGGAGTCTGTATACGAATACGGGTCCGTGCAAGTGTGACCTACAGCTGTAGTGCGACGACAAGAGATAACAGGATCGAGGTTCTCGACTATGTATCATTCTCAATCCTTAACGAGCGGCGCCCGCTACGGCCGCAAATTGGTGGGTGCCGGCATGAGCGGAGTTCGTACGGGTCAGGACTCGGCCCGCGGCGAACGACTGTTATCGAAAGTTGCCACGGAGGCGGCCCAAGGCTCCCTCGCACTGGCCGCCGTTGGAGCTTGCGCCGGGTTGTTGAGCTCTTGCCTGCTGCACCGCGGCAAGCGCTCTTCTAACGCTGTCATCCTTGGTAGTGTCGGCGGCGCACTGGGCTTTTTCGCAGGATTCAGCTGGAAGACACGCAATGTCACATCGAGCGTGGTTAGTTCCGCGGCAAGAGAAGTGCGCAGAGCTCGCGACGAGCACTGGCTGGAGTTAAATCCGATTGACTATGCATAGCGCAGAGTGAGCAACTTCCGCTAGTACTTGTGAAGTTTCGGCGAACCGTAGATTTTTAGGCAGCGTTGACTTCGGTCGGAGCCTTCGTCCCTTGGCCTACAATTCCTCTTGAGACTTAAGGTGCTGTTCACGTGGCACTTCCGGCCGACCCTTTTGCGTTTGGGCCAAAACGCGAGGGCGATTGTCCATCTTGGTCAGTCAGCGTGTCCTTGACGCCCTCGAATTGCGCTCTCTTAGGATTCGTAGAGCGCCATTGTGCTACGGAAGGATACGTA
>Ga0302294_10000448_pt1 | contig 12716 bp, 7 predicted proteins | sample III_Fen_N2_3_FD_194550 | JGI IMG/M metagenome (GOLD analysis project Ga0302294, IMG submission 194550) | Peat permafrost microbial communities from Stordalen Mire near Abisko, Sweden - III_Fen_N2_3 | ecosystem: Environmental > Terrestrial > Soil > Wetlands > Permafrost | place: Sweden: Abisko...
CACCAGCAGCAGTACCACGATGGGCCGGTTGATCGCCGCCTTGTCCGCAGTTTTTGGATACCCGGCGGGTGCCAACGCCGCCTCGTAGGCTTTCGCGTCGAAGCCGGTCACGGTGCGGTCCGCCACGTCCATCATGAGCGGCACATCGGGCCGGGCCGGAGCCAGCGTGAAGGGTACACTGCGGGCGTTGAGAAAGTTGCGCGCCTTATCTGCTTCGGACTGCGTTTTTTTCGCGCCCACGATCTTGCCGGCGGCATCAGCCATGGCCGAGAAGGCGAGTTCGATGTTGTTTCGGTAATCCGTGGTATGAAGCACCACGGGTGAATTATGCATGGCCTGGGCCAGGGCCGGATTGGCGGCAACGGTTAGTTCTCGAAAAATCGGCATGTAGGTGAGCGCCGCCAGCAAGCACCCGGTGAGCATGATCTTCTTGCGCCCGATCCGGTCGGACAGGCGACCAAAAATCAAAAAGAACGGCGTACCGATCACCAGCCCGATCGCGACCAGAGTGTAGGCGTTGATGTAGTCAACCTTCAGTGTGGTGGTTAAAAAATAAAGCGCGTAAAATTGCCCGGTATACCAGACGACACCCTGACCCGCCGTCGCGCCAAACAAGGCACGGAGCACAAGCTGCGCGTTGGGCCAGCGCGCAAAACTTTCGGTCAACGGAGCCTTCGAGGTTTTCCCCTGGGCCTTCATCTCGGCGAAGACCGGAGATTCCTGCAGCTTGAGCCGGATATAAACCGAGACCGCGAGCAGGACGACCGATACGACGAAGGGGATGCGCCAGCCCCAGCTGGCAAATTTCTCGGTGCTCATGACTCCCCGCACTCCGAGAATCACCGCAAGGGAGAGGAAGAATCCGAGCGTTGCAGTCGTCTGTATCCAACTCGTGAATGCACCGCGTTTGCCGCGGGGAGCATGTTCGGCCACGTACGTCGCCGCGCCACCATACTCACCGCCCAGCGCCAGTCCTTGGGCAATCCGCAAAACCACCAGAATGACCGGGGCCAGCCAGCCGATCTGCGCATAGGTAGGCAAAAGTCCGACCAATGCAGTCGAAAGGCCCATCACCAAAATGGTCACCAGAAACGTGTATTTGCGCCCGACCAGATCGCCGATGCGGCCAAAAACAAGCGCCCCAAACGGACGCACCGAAAACCCCACACCGAAAAGTGCCAAGCTCGACAGGAACCCGGCTGTTTCATTTTCCGGTGGGAAAAAAAGCTTCCCGAAGAACACCGCCAGCGTGCCGTAGATATAAAAATCGTACCACTCGAAGACCGTTCCTAGCGACGAGGCGAAGATGACTAGTTTGTGCTTACGATCTAATTCTATGTTAGTTGTGGGATCACTCATGGGGTTATGAAGTTAGCCTTATGCCTGGGGGGAAAGGCTTACTGGATGCACAAACCACAAAGCTTCAAGTCCCCCAACCAATTATTCCCGGTTAAGCCCGGTGTCGGCCGGCTTTGCGCTGCCGAGCAGCCACGCCAGCAGAGCACCCGCTGCGCAAGGCAGGCATCCCATTCTTTGAATCAGGGTTATGAACCCAATACCCGGTTGCTTTTGGGCTTACGCCAGAAATGCGCTACCTTGGCCGTAAAAGATAGCGACGCGGTCTTGAGTTTGAACCAATCCCGGCATCAATAGAGCTGTGAGCGACTCCGATCAAACCAAGGCCCTGCTTGAGCAATATCATGAGCTGTCGGCCCGACGAAAACAGTCGATCAATCCTTCGGAACGCACGCGTTTGACCCAGGAATTAATGAACTTGGAAGGACAGGTGCGAACCGCAGTCAAGACTCACCCGGTCCCAGAGCCTTTGGGCATGGATAAACTCAACAAAATCGCCGACCGCATGGTCGAGCTCGGGCTCGGGATTTTTGCGAACAGACTCCGCGAGCAACACTACAGGCACCCGATCTACGTTCCCTTCAGCGACATGGACCAGCTCCGCAGTTACCTCGCCGAACAGATGGACAACGAGGCCATGTCCCAAATTCCCGAACTCAATGTTAAGGCTAAAAAGCCCAGCCTCCTGGACCGCCTGCGCGGGAAGAAGTAAGCCCGCCACTATTCCCGCTTAAGCTCCCGCCCCATCAAACTGGCGAGCACCTGAGGCGCCGGCTTTCCGCCAAAGAGCAGATCCCGCATCTCGATCAAGATAGGCGCGTCAATGCCGCGCGATACACAGAGTTCCGCAAAAGCCTCGGTCGTTTTGTATCCTTCGACGACCGTCTTCCGGCCCGCCAGCAACTCGGCGACCGAGCGACCCTCTCCCACTCGTTGACCGAACTCACGATTGCGGCTCCAACCGCCGTGGCAGGTTGCAACCAGGTCGCCGAACCCGCTCAGCCCATAAAACGTTTCCGGCCTCGCGCCGAGTGCCTGACCGACCCGGACCATCTCGGCCAGTGCCCGCGTCAGAAGCGCCGCTTTGCTGTTTTCGCCGAAACCCAATCCGTCACAGCAACCAGCTGCTATGGCATAAACATTCTTGAGGCAGCTGCCAAACTCAACCCCGGCCACGTCATCGCTGGTGTACACCCGCAGGGTTGGACCGCTCAACGCGGCTTGCACCGCGGCGATAAACTCATCCATGCGCCCGGCCGCCAGCGTCATGGCCGACGGTTTGCCTCGCGCCACCTCGGCGGCATTGGTCGGGCCGGTGAGCGCGGCCGAAGCGAACTGCGGCAGCACGGCGGAAATCACTTCCGTCGGTCGCAAGTGCGTGCCCAACTCCAGCCCTTTCGCCAGACTCACGATCAATTTCAACTGCGTGGCCAACCCGAGACTCGCCTTAACGTGTCCGCAGGTTTCGCGTATTGCCTGCGCCGGACAGGCCAGCAGCACGACCTCAGCTTCCATCAAGACAGGGGCGAGTTCGTGACCGATCTGCAAACTGGATGGAAGCGCAATGCCGGGCAGATAGTCGGCATTTTCGTGGCTGGTCGACAGCGCCACCGCGTGCTCGAAGCGCCGTGGCATCAGCGTGACCGTGTGTCCGATCCGGCTCAAATGTATGGCAAACGCAGTGCCCCATGCACCAGCTCCGATCACAACAAAGTTCATTGGCGGGATTTTGGGGTTAAGGAAGGGCACGTCAACGAGCGTGTTACCTGCCGTTGAGGCAACCAGTCTGAATCAGGTTTCGGGAAACTGCTTCTGGCGAACAGCCTCAGCGTAGGCCGTAAAACCTTTTTTGAACTGTTCGCCTGCATCCGCAAATTTGCGCGCAAAGCCCGGCACATACCCCGACGAAAGACCGAGCATGTCGGTATAGACAAGAATCTGTCCGTCACATTGCGGTCCGGAGCCAATGCCGATCACCGGCACTTTTGCCGTCTCGCTGAGCGTGCGCGCCAGACCCGGTTCAACCATTTCAATCAGCAACGCGAACACCCCGGCTTTTTCCAGGGCAAGCGCGTCGGCCATCAAGCCCTCGGCCTCTTCGGACGTGGTACCGAACTTTTTGTACCGCCCCAAAGCATGCACTTGTTGCGGTTTCAAACCGATGTGACCCCACACCGGCACGCCGGCCTCCACCAGCCGGGCCACCGTCGGGGCCAGTAATGCCCCGCCTTCGATCTTCACCGCTTCCGCGCCTGATTCCTGCATGAGCCGCTGACAGGCCCGCAACACCCGTTCAAAATCGTAGTGCGCCTCGGCAAAAGGCACGTCGGCCGCGATCATCGCAGCCGGCTTGGCGCGCGCCACCGCCGCCGTGTGGTGGCACATGTCATCGAGCGTCACCGGCACGGTGTTCTCGAAGCCGAGGATCGTGTTGCCCAACGAATCGCCCACCAAAATCACGTCCACGCCCGCTTCGCTCGCGAAACGCGCGGTGATCGCATCGTAAGCGGTGACGCAGACGATCGGTTGCTTGCCCTTGAGTTTTCTCAGCGTGTGCGTCGTCGTTTTCATTTTTACCTCAGGAAGCCCGGCACTTTTTCGGTCGCGATCATGGCCTCAAAGTTTTCTCGGGCGGTGGCCAGTTCAAAAACCGAACCATTAACCACCACCTCAGCGGGCAGCGCGCGGGCATTATAGCGGCTGGCCATGCTGAAGCCGTAGGCACCGGCGCTCATGAACGCCACGTACTCGCCCTCGCCCACTTCCTGAAACTGACGGTCCCGGGCAAAGCAGTCGCTGCTTTCGCAAATCGGCCCGACGACATCGGCCTTGAGCGCCCGTCGCGTCGTGTCGCGGTGCAACGGCACGATCTCGTGGTAACTCTCGTACATCGCCGGGCGCACGAGATCATTAAAACCAGCGTCGAGGATCAAAAAATTCTTTCCCTGGCCACGCTTGAGATATTCGACCCGTGCCAGCAGCACGCCAGCATTGCCAACCAGGAAACGGCCTGGTTCGAGCAGGATTTTAAGCCCCAACGGCTTGAGCAAAGGTACGAGCGCAGCACCGTAGGCTTCGGGCGTGATCGGACGCGTGTCGGCTGGTTGCGCGTCCCACCACGATGACTGGCCGCTGGCCAATGCATCCCGGTAGACGATCCCAATGCCACCGCCAACCGAGAAATAGGTGATGCCGTGCTTGGCCTTCAATTCGGCCACAAATGGCGTGAGTTTCTGCACCGCTTCGACAAACGGCGCGATCTCCGTCAGCTGCGAACCGATGTGCATCTGCACGCCCCTGACTAAAATGTTCTTAAACTTGGCCGCGGCTTCGTAGGCCGCCGGAGCGTATTTGAGCGGGATGCCGAACTTGTTGTCGCTCTTGCCCGTCGTGATTTTTGCGTGCGTGTGGGCATCGACATCCGGGTTGACGCGGATCGCAATCGACGCCTTTACACCCATTTTACCAGCCACGTGGTCGATACGGGCCAGTTCAGGTTCACTCTCCACATGGAAGGAAAACACACCTGATTCGAGCGCCAGTTTGATCTCGGCCTCGGTCTTGCCCACGCCCGCAAACACACTCTTCTTCACGTCGGCACCCGCCGCGATCACGCGCCGAATTTCGCCACCGCTCACCAAATCGAAGCCCGCTCCAAGATTTGCAAAATGCTTGAGCAGAGCAAGATTCGAATTTGCCTTCATGGCATAACAAATCTGCACATCCAGACCACTCAAGCTCCGGGCCAGTCGGTTGTAGTTATCCGCAATGGTTCCGGTGCTATAGATGTAAGTGGGAGTTCCATACAACTGAGCAACCGTCGCGAGGTCGACCGATTCGCAATGAAGATTCTGTCCGACGTAGTTAAAGCGATGCATGTCCAGTGAAAACGACGTGAAAACCGGCAGCGTGCTGATTTCACATTGAAAAAACGAACTCTTTTTTACGATATAAGTCTACCTGCCGACTATGTTATACCCCCTGAAAAATCTGTTTCATCGTCCCGCGATCCGCATGGGTCGCGTCGATAACAGCATGATTCAGACGACCCGTCTGCGGAACGCCCAATTCGTAAGCTTTATGTCGCAAGGCGGCAGTCTCACTCCGATGTCGACCGATCGCTACGACTCAAAACTGCGCCGCCGCAAGTTGCTCAAGCTCGCCTTCGCGCTTTCGCTGGCCGGCGGTCTGGCCTGGGTCATTCTCGAAAGCGCCCACGCCATCACGATGTTCTGAGCGGGCCTCGCGCGCCGTGGCGCGTGCGACCCAGTCCCGATTTCGCTCAGTGTTTCTTTTTGATCGCGGCGCTAAACCAATCGCCACCGAGCGACTGCGCTGGCCGCGGCGCTGGCGGAGTAAAGTTGCTGCCACGCGAACCTGAAGATCCTGGACCGGTGCGCGGCGCCGTCGTCGCGCCACCCGGCGCAGATTTTCCACCGATTTCGGGCCGGCTGCGCATCGAGAGGGCGATGCGTTTTCGCGGCAGATCGATCTCGGTCACCGTCACGTTGACGCGCTGCGAGACTTTCACGACTTCAGAGGCATCCTTCACAAACGTGTCCGCCAACTGGCTGACATGCACCAAACCGTCTTGATGTACGCCGATGTCCACAAACGCGCCAAACGCCGTCACGTTGGTCACGATGCCAGGCAGTTTCATGCCGGGCTTCAAATCCTCGGGCTTGCTCACGCCTTCGGCAAAAGCAAACGCCTCGAACTTCTGGCGCGGATCGCGGCCGGGCTTCGCCAGCTCAGCCACGATGTCGGTGAGCGTGGGCAGACCAACTTTCTCGGTAACGTAATTCTCCAGCTTGATCTTCTTTCGCAGCGCGCCGTCATGCACGAGATCGGCCACGGTCACGCCAAGGTCGGCCGCCATTTTTTCGACAACCGGATAACTCTCCGGATGCACTGCCGAACTATCAAGTGGATGTAAAGCATCGCGAATGCGCAAAAATCCTGCGGCCTGCTCAAACGCCTTCGGCCCGAGGCGCGGCACGGTGAGCAGCTCGGCCCGTGACTTGAACGCGCCCTTTTCATTGCGCCAGGCAACGATGCTCGCGGCCGTGGCGGTGTTAAGCCCCGATACGTAGCTGAGCAGTTGTTTCGAAGCGGTATTCACTTCGACGCCGACGCCGTTGACGGACGACACGACGCAATCATCGAGTGAACGTTTTAATGCGTTCTGGTCGACGTCGTGTTGATACTGGCCGACGCCAATGCTCTTGGGGTCGAGCTTCACGAGCTCGGCCAGCGGGTCCATCAGTCTCCGCCCGATGGATACAGCGCCGCGCACCGTCAGGTCATGGTCGGGAAACTCTTCGCGGGCCGCTTCGCTCGCCGAGTAGATTGACGCACCCGACTCGTTGACCATCACGACCGGAATCTGCGGCGGCAGACCGAGGGAGCGCACAAACAATTCCGTCTCGCGACCAGCGGTGCCGTTGCCGATGGCGATGGCCTCGATCTGGAAGAACTTCACAAAGCCGCTTAGTTTCTCCTTCGCCTCTTCCGTGCGGACCGTGCCCTGATCGGGATAAACCACATCGTTGTGCAATAATTTACCCTGGCGGTCGAGGATCACAACTTTGCAGCCGGTTCTGAAACCAGGATCAATCGCCAACATCACCTTGCCTCCGAGCGGTGAGGCAAGCAACAGTTCGCGCAGATTGTCAGCGAAGACTTTGATCGCCGTTTCGTCGGCCTTCTTTTTCGATTCGAGACGCATTTCCGTCTCCATCGCCGGTGCCAGTAAACGTTTGAAAGCATCTTGAACCGCCAGTCGCACCTGCGCGGACGCCGCGCCTTTTCCTTTCACGAACAGCGGCTCGGCCTCGGCCAGTGCGGCCGTTTCATCGACCGTAATCCGCATCATGAGCATGAGCTCTTTTTCACCGCGGCGCATCGCGAGCAGCCGGTGACTCGGTGTCTTGATCAGCGCTTCGCTCCAATCAAAATAGTCCTTGAATTTCGCGCCTTCGACTTCCTTGCCAGAAATCATCTTGGAGGAAACCACCGCGTCGCGTTGGTAGAGCGACCGGAGCTTCGCTCGCACCGCCGCATCGTCGCTGACGCGCTCGGCCAGGATGTCGCGCGCGCCGGCCAGCGCCTCGTCCATGCTGGAGATTTTCGTTGGTACGTTCTTCCCGTCGTCCGCCGTGTATTCGTGGCCGACATACGCCTGCGCCGCCGCCAGTGGATCGGTGGCGGCATCCTGCGCCCACAAAATCTCGGCGAGCGGCTCGAGCCCTTTTTCGCGGGCAATCGTGGCGCGGGTGCGTTTCTTCGGGCGGAACGGCAGGTAAATATCCTCCAGCAGCGTGAGCGAATCCGCGGCGGCGATTTTTTTTGCGAGATCGTCGGTGAGCAGGTTGCGCTCCTTGAGCGAGGTGATGATGGCGCTCCGGCGTTCGTCGAGCGCGGCGAGCTGCTCCAGTCGGTCGCGAATGGTCGTCACAACCACTTCGTCGAGTTCCCCCGTCACCTCTTTTCGGTAGCGAGCGATGAATGGCACCGTGGCACCTTCGCTCAAGAGCTGGGCCGTGGCGGCAACTTGGTGAACCTTGAGGCTGAGCTCGGCAGACAGGCGGAGCACGTGATCGGGATCGGGCAACTTCATCGGAAAAGAGCCCGCCATAGCAGCGTTCAATGCCGCGCGTGCAAGCGGAAATCCTCCGCGAGTGTTGGCATTTGCGGGTTCGTCCAGCGGCGGACTTGCGTAACTAAAGGAAAACACGTTGCGATGCACAGCCGGAGCTCCTTAATCGGGTTCACACCCACCCTCGCAAGATTGATTAGTTGATGACCCCCAATCGTAGTTCCCACTGGCTGCAACAACTTCACCGCGGCCTGGCTATCGCGCTCGTAGCGCTGGGCGCATCCGTGCTTGCCGGCTGGAGTCCGCAGCTCGACGAGCTCGTGCAATGGGGCGAAAACTGGCTGCCGATCTCTGGCCTCGGCGCGCTGGGATTTGTATTTTTCGGTGTCACGGTGCTCGCAATCGACCTCGGTCACCGGCGCCTGGCCGTGCTGGCAATTTTCCCAGGAATTCTGGGCTTGCTCGCCGTGGCGCAGAATTTCGTTCCGTTCAACCCGGCGCTTGAGTGGCTGGCGCAGAATCGCCTGCTAACGGAGAAACTCATCCCGAGTCCTCTGCCGGTGATCCAGGCGCTCTGCTTTGCACTCGGCGGCGCAACCCTGGCGTTGCTCGCCTGGCCCAAGACAGAACGCCACGGCCTGCTGGGGCTCGCCTTTGGCGGTCCGGCTTTGGCGGCGATTGGTGGTTCGACTTTGCTGGGCTACACGTTGGGCCTGCCCGCGGTTTACCGCTGGGGCACGGCCACAAGCCTGCCCCCCGGCACCGCCCTGCTGCTGCTGCTGCTCGGAGCCGCTCTGCTCATTCTGGCCTGGCGCGACCATCAATCCGGCCAGTCAGGCGCCCCGGCGTGGCTGCCCATGCCAGTGGTTGTCGTCTGCACCACGGTGACATTGGTTCTTTGGATCGGTTTGCGTGAACGTGAAGCGGTTTACCTCGGCACCAACACGCAGATCGCGATGAACAGTCTGGCCAGCTCGGTCAAAGCCGAAGTCGAACGCCAGACCGCGGCGCTCGAACGCGTCGCCCGTCGCTGGGGCCAGGCCAGCGATCTCTCGTCCGTCGTCTGGGAGATCGACGCCCGGATGTTGCTCGACGACTCGCCTGGCTGCCTGGCCGTAACCTGGCTCTCACCCGAACGCCATGCGCTCTGGGTGTATCCCCAAAATGGTTCTGAAGCCCTGATTTCACTGGATCATAATCTGGAGCCGGCGCGCCGTGCCGCCCTGGATTGTGCCACCGAAAAAAACGCCCCCAGCATCTCCGCCTCACTCGCCCTTCAGAACGGCGGTCGCGGTTTTTCCATCTACACGCCAGTCAGTCGCGGGGCAGGTCGTACATTTTACGCCAGCAGCGAGTACTCCTATCAGCGGTTTTTCACCACTCTGGACCGAAAAATGAAATTCAGCGGAGATTACCGGGTCGCGATTTTTGTCGGTAGCGACCGGGTCTACAACTCGACAGACGACGACGACGAAGGCGCACCAGACTACCAGCTGGAATCCGTTTTCAACCTCTTCGACCGCCGGTTGCGGATCTCGATGAGCCCCTCCGCGAAAAATCTCCGGCATAACCGCCACCCGCTTCCCGAGGTCGCGCTCCTCGCCGGCATCGGCATCACCCTCCTGCTCGGCCTCAGCGTTCACCTCGCCCGCAAAGCCCGCACCGGGCTGCGAGACGCCCGCCAGTCCAACCTTCAACTCGTCACGGAAAACGAAGAACGCCGCCGTATCGAAGAGATGCTTCAGGTTTCCGACGAACGCCTGCGCCTCGCTCTCGACAGCACCCAGATCGGCATCTTCGAGTGGAACCTCCCCGCCAACCAGCTCTATTTCAGCAGCGGTGTCTGGTCGATGCTCGGCTACCTTCCCGGCGTGATTCCGCCCACACCGGAAGCATGGACCGCCCTCATCCACCCCGAAGATCTTCTTGGATACCGAACCATTGTTGAGCAGCAACTCAAGGGATCCATCCCGTTCATCGACCCCGAGTACCGCGTGCGCTCGGCCAGCGGCGATTGGCGCTGGCTCTACGCTCGCTCGAAATCCGTCAGCCGTTCCACCAGCGGCACACCGCTCCGGATCATCGGCACCGTGCAGGACATCACCGCCCGCATGGTGGCCGAGCAGGCTCTGCGCGTCAGCCAGGCCGCCGCACGCAAACTCTCCCTCGTCGCCAGTAAAACCGACAACCTCGTCATCATTGCGCACCCCGACGGCACGATTGAATGGGTCAACGAGAGCTTCGAACGCGTGATGGAATATCCTCTCGCCGAGATCGTGTCTAAAAATCCGGTCACCTTCATGGTGGGCCCTGAGACCAATCCCCGCACCGTCCGCCGCATCCAGGCCGCGATGAGGCACGGACGCGGCATCAGCACCGAAATCGTCAACTACTCCAAATCGGGAAAAAAGTATCATCTTCAGCTTGAGATCCAGCCGGTGCGCAACGAAGCCGGCGTGCTTGAAAACTTCATCGCAATCCAGGCCGACATCACCGCGCGCGTCGAAACCGAACACTACCTCCGCCGCGCCAAAGCCGAGGCCGACGCCGCCTCCCGCGCAAAAAGCGACTTCCTCGCCTCGATGAGTCACGAAATCCGCACCCCGATGAACGGCGTGATCGGCATGACCAGCCTGCTCCTCGACACCAAGCTCAACCACGACCAGCGCGACTTCGTGTCCACCATCCGCTCCAGCGGCGAGGCTCTGCTCACCATCATCAACGACATTCTCGATTTTTCGAAAATCGAGTCCGGCAAGATGGATCTCGAACGCCTGCCCTTCGAACTGTCCATCTGCATCGAAGAGGCCCTGGACCTGTTCTCCATGACCGCCGCCACCAAGAAAATCGAGCTGGTCTACCACGTCGACGACGCCGTGCCCTCCTGGATTGTTGGCGATGTTACCCGGTTGCGCCAGGTGCTGGTCAATCTCGTCAACAACGCCGTCAAGTTCACCCCCACCGGCTGCATTTCAATCACGGCAACCCGTCTCAGTGAACCCGATACCAACCCCTCGGTGGCCGGTCCGGTGACGATCGAATTTGCCGTGACCGACAGCGGCATCGGCATACCGGCTGACCGCTTGAACCGGCTCTTCCGCCCGTTCAGCCAGGTCGATTCCTCAATCACCCGCAAATATGGCGGCACCGGTCTCGGCCTCGCGATCTGCCACCGGCTTTGCAGCCTGATGGGCGGCGGCATCGGCGTGACCAGCACTCCCGGCCACGGCTCCACCTTCAAATTCACCGTCCAGACCGAATCAGTCCCCACGCCACCAGGTTGGGGTCTGCCGGAAATGCCCGTGCAGCTCAACTACGGTCCCGTGCTCGTGCTCGAGGACAACGCAACCACTCAAAAGAGACTGGAGACGTTTTTCCGCTGCTGGGGCGGACGCTCCGCGGGCGTCACCACCGTCACAGCCGCGCAGGAATTCCTTTCAGGCAATATCAAGCCATCGGCCGCGATCATCGATCTGGACATTGCCCATGACTCCCCGGGCGATGCATTGATCGCACGATTAACTCAAAAAGAAATTCCCCTGCTTAATCTTCTGCCCTCGGCTCAATCCGCCGCTGACAACCCGCCCGAACTTCGCAAGATCACTGCCATCGCCAAACCCTTGCGCACGCTTTCGCTGGTACGAGGGATGCAGGCGATCTTCAACGCCACGCCCGAGAGCCTGCCTCCCTTTGCCTATTCGCCCGACAAGCGGTTGCTCGCGCACGAAATCCCGCTCGATATCCTGCTGGTCGAAGACAACGCCGTGAACCAAAAGGTGGCACTCCGCTTCCTCGATCGCCTCGGCTACCGCGCCGACGCCGTCGCCAACGGTCTCGAAGCCGTGAACACGCTCGAAACCCGCCGCTACGATCTGATCTTGATGGATCTGCAGATGCCGGAAATGGACGGCTTCGAAGCCAGCCGGCAGATTCGCAAGCGCCTCCCGCTCGACCAGCAACCCCGGATCGTCGCGCTCACCGCCAACGCCCTGCACGGCGATCGCGAACTGTGCCTCGCCGCCGGCATGAACGATTACATTGCCAAACCAGTCAAGCTGCACGAAATCGCCGACGCCATCCGGCGCCAGTTCAGCGGCAGCCGCCCACCCTTCCGCGCCCGCAGCTGAAACCCAATCGAAAGATTGATCTGGAACGATGGAACACTGGAAAAAGCAGCCGGATGCAGACAGAATGAAAAAATCAACCGATTGATCGACGCCTGTGTTTTGCCCTCCGTTCCTGAGTTCCAGCGTTCCAGATTCAATCCGCTTTTCCTACTCCCCGATCGATTCCTGTTTTCCTGACTTCCACATCCACGATCCTAGCGCATTTTCAGTAATACTATAGCGATTGATGAGAGGGGATTGATGTAGCCGGCCTCGCTGAGGCCGGAGCTCGGAGGGTTCCGGGGTCAGCGACCCCGGCTACACCGGAATTTAGTAGGCTCTATTGATTATTTCGTCAGGATCGTTGGCCAGATCGAAATCGAGCCAGAGCGAGCCATCTTCGTTAAAAATCTGCTTCCGTGTTATCGAGCGTCGTCCCTGCCATACGCGCTCACACTGGAGCGGCAGTCGCACGACACTCGGCATCGAGATGGCTGCAAACTCAGTCTCGATCTTCGGCCAGCGACCGCTGTCGACAAAGCCTTCGACCAAGCGAGGCAAATCGACCAACGAAACCGCTTCATCGCACGCCCTAGCCGAACCACCCGGCAGACGCACCAGCAACGGCACACGCACCGACTCCTCATATGGCCAGC
>Ga0302294_10000453_pt1 | contig 12598 bp, 16 predicted proteins | sample III_Fen_N2_3_FD_194550 | JGI IMG/M metagenome (GOLD analysis project Ga0302294, IMG submission 194550) | Peat permafrost microbial communities from Stordalen Mire near Abisko, Sweden - III_Fen_N2_3 | ecosystem: Environmental > Terrestrial > Soil > Wetlands > Permafrost | place: Sweden: Abisko...
TGGGAATTTTCGGCGACTCGGTCACGACCGACCACATCTCGCCGGCTGGTGCGATCAAGAAGTCATCGCCCGCTGGAAAATTCCTTCTGGATCATGGTGTGGCTTTCGAGGATTTCAATTCCTACGGCTCCCGCCGCGGCAACGACCGCATCATGACGCGCGGCACGTTTGCCAACGTACGCATCAAGAACCTGATGCTCGGAGGCGAGGAGGGCGGCAACACCTTCGGGCCCGACGGCGCGAAGACCTCCATCTATGACGCGGCTAAAGCCTACCAAAAACTCGGCACGCCGTTGATTATCATTGCCGGACAAGAGTATGGCACCGGCTCTTCGCGCGACTGGGCGGCCAAGGGTACAAACCAGCTCGGCGTCAAAGTCGTGGTGGCGCAGAGTTTTGAGCGTATTCACCGTTCCAATCTCGTCGGCATGGGCGTGCTTCCGCTCCAGTTTAAGGAAGGAACTACGGCGCAGACCCTCAAACTCGACGGCACGGAAACCTACGATGTCGTCGGCCTGGATGCCTCAATCAAGCCGCAGCAGGATCTTACGTTGAAAATTACTCGTAAAAGCGGTGAAGTCACTGCGGTCTCGGTTCGCTGTCGTATCGATACGCCGATTGAGATCGATTACTATCAACACGGTGGGATTTTGCCCTATGTTCTGCGGCAGATTGTGACGAAGAGTTGAGGAGGAGACGGCGTAGAGAAAACAACGGCAAAAGGATGGCTCGCCACGTCCTTTGGCGTAGTCTTTGATCTTTGCCTCTTCTGTCTCGTATGCCCGAACCCGTTAAACCTTCCTTCCTCGTCGATGCGTATTCGGATCCCGTTGTGGTTCGCATCGTAGGTCGTGCCTCCTTTCAGAACAGCGGCTGCTTGCACGATTTCTTCGCCGAAACCATGAAGCAGGGCAAGAATCGCTACGTGCTGGATTTTCAAACCTGTACGAGCATGGACAGTACGTTTCTCGGTGTGATGGCGGGTCTGGCGCTGGAGCTGCGGAAGAAGACGCCACCTGGCAGTCTCGTGCTGGCACGGGCGAGTCAGCGCAACCTTGAGTTAATCCGCAACCTGGGCCTGCACCGGCTGGTCTCGGTGGATGCCGGTGATTTTTCGATGAACTTCGGCCAGAATGCGACCACGGCGCTAAACTGCACCGGCGACCGGACTGAGCTCGAACATGCGCGCCTCGTCCTGCAGGCCCACGAAAACCTGGTGGCGACCGACGAGAGCAACCGCAGCAAGTTTCAAGACGTGCTCACCTTCCTGAAGAGCCGGGTCGAATAGCGATACCGATTTGTTCGGTTAGGCGAAGGTTTTCGAAATCAGGGTTGGGCGCGCACAACGTCATCCTGAAAGAGCAGTGACACCACGTGTGCCAGATAACGGCGCCAGACGAGAAAGTTGTGACGGCCCGGCGTTTCTTCCCAAGTGTGAAGCACACCCTGGGATTTCAGCCAGGCGCTGAATTTTCGATTGTCGCTGATCAACCCGTCTTCGGAGCCGCAACCGATCCACAGCAGCTTGAGCTTGCCCTTCAGTCTGTCGTTGATCCCGGAAAATCGTTGTTCGTAATCGTCGGGCAGGCCTCCTGCGCTGAAGGCAGCGATCCAGGCAAAACGTTCGGGCGAACCAAGACCAATGAGCAGGGACTGCGTGCCGCCCATCGAGAGTCCGGCGATGGCGCGAGCGTTGCCTTCCGAGGCGACGTTGTAGTTTTTTTCGACGAGAGGGATGATCTCGTTGAGCAACGATTCGCCGAATCTCGCGTTGCTCGCCTGCCACGTTTTTTGCCAGTCAGGGGAACGCAAAAGTGCCCAGCCGCCGGCGATCACCTGGCGGTTTCCGTAGCCGCGCGGCATCACGATGAGCATGGGTTTCGCGGTGCCTTGGGCGATCAGGTTGTCGAGAATCACATTGGCGCGCCCCATGGTCACCCAGGCATCCTCGGCATCGCTGAAGCCGTGGAGCAGGTAGAGCACGGGAAGTTTTTGGGCGGAAGCCGCATCGTAACCCGGCGGTGTGTAGACCCAGACATCGCGCTCCTCGTCTACGATCGCAGAACGGTAGTGGTGGCGATGGAGAACGCCATGCGGCACGTTGTTTACCTCCCACGGCAGCGATTTCGGCCCGGGGACATAAACCAGGTTTTCGGTGGCGAAGAGGTTGTATTTGATCTCTGGATTCGTCGGGTCGAGCACGCGCTGGCCGTCGACCACAAACGAATAAGCGTAAATGTCGGGTGCGACCGGTTCGGTCTTGAACCACCAGACGCCCTGTTGATCTTTTTGCAAGGGGAGTGGCCGGGCCAGCGCTTCGAAATACAGGTTGACCTCCTTGGCGGCCGGGGCGCTGTAGCGAAAGGTGATCGACCGGTTGGCGTGAACTTCCGTGGAGACGAGTGGCTGGGCAACCGCGGTGGAAGCGACGGTGCAGGAAAAGACCAAGAAGGCGAAAAAGGGGCGGAGTTTCATGACAGGTGAGGTGTTCGCGCCGCGGTGGTGACAAGCCGCAGACGGTCGAAGGATAGAAGGGTGAAGCCGCGTCTGCAGTTTGTCGCTAACTTTAACGCTGGTTGGCCGAGCTTATACCCTTTCTCTTTCAAACGCATAATAACCCGCCGTCCGGTTGGATGTGGGCCGCTGACAGGCGACGTTCGCGGACGCCCCGGCGTTCGTCCCTGCCATCCCAACGTCAGAGCATGTGATGTGTTTGAAAGAGAAATGGCCTTACCAGCCTCGGACCTGCATTCTCGTGCGCCGCGTTATGACAAGCTTCCTTTGTCTTGTCTCATCGGGATCCACGACCACGAGGGTCACTTCGTCTCCTTCGCGGCGACCCACAAGGATTCTGCTGAGCTCGCTGCCACTACGAAACGTTGCCTCGAATTGAGCCACAGGCCTGCCATCGATCGAAACGATCATCGCTCCCGGACAAAGGCCGACTTCTTCGGCATTACTTCCGGCGAGCACGCGGTCAACGTACATCGCGACGAGTTGATTCTCAGGCTGGGATCGAGTCACCCGAACACTGAATTGAAAGGATAGCTGAGTACTCTCGGTGATGACGAGGGGCTCGAGTTTGATCGGCTCGGTGTCGGAGCCGCTGGTTGTACGAGCGACATCGGCCACGGCCTGGCCGACTGGTGACGTTGCGGGCGGCTTGGCTTCTGGAGTGCCGTCAGCCGGTTTGACCGGAGTGGACGATGGAACGCTCTTTGGCGGTATTGATGGTTCGTCAGCGGCTTTTAGTGAAGACGCACTACAGGCCAATAACGCGCTTACTGTAAATGCGAGTAATCGAAGGATGGGTTTCATTTTTTCGTAAGTGTTCTAGTGAGGGGGCTGTACGTAACCTTATGAAAGCATTCTGGGCATCGAATGTGGAACTCAGGGAAACGGGGAAAAGCAAAGATGGTGGATTTTCGAGGGTACGCAGGTCCCGGTCTTTTGCGTGTTTAGTCGAGACGATAGTCAGACGGACGAGGTGGTCGATGTCGAGTAGATAACGAATAGTTCGTGTTGGCCTATGCAGGGCTTCAGCCCTCAGCGCTTTTGCCGCCGTAGGTTGCGAGCTTGTCTCGCAACGTGGCGCGACCAGCACGCCACCTACAAGAAACGTAGCCGGGTCCGTTGAGACGCGGGGTTACACGCCTGAGCAGATGAACAACATCCGCCAGATTTTCCGAATTCTTTACCGCGACGGGCTAAATCGTTCACAAGCGTTCGAACGTCTCGCCACGCACGAAGCCGCCGGCTCGGCGGAGTTTAGGCGCATGCTTGAGTTCGCGCAGAAAAGCGAACGCGGCCTCGCACCCGGTAACTGAGGTTTTCGTGAGCCAGCGCTTTTTTTAGAGCGTCATGGCTGCTTGAGGTAGGGGCGCAACAATCTTGTTGCGCCCTTGTTTGCGATTTCCAGAAAGGGCGCAGCGAGACTGTGCCCCTGCGAATGAGCTTACCGTCGGAGTGGCTACAGCTAGATTTAAAACGCTCCGGTGCTCACGTAAATCATATCGATCGAAAGCGTAGCGGTCCTACCAGCGAACCTCCATCCTCGTGTGCCTCCTCACGACGATCTTCTTTTGTCCCATCTCACCGGGATCCACGACCACCAGAGTCACTTCGTCGCCTTCGCGGCGACCGATGAGAATTTTGCTCAATTCGCTGCCGCTGCGAAAAGTCGCCTCGTATTGAGCCACAGGCTTACCGTCGATCGAAACGATCATTGCCCCGGGGTGAAGACCAACTTCATCGGCATTACCCCCTTCAAGCACGCGATCAACGTACATCGCGACGAGTTGGTTATTAGGCTGAAATCGAATTATTCGAACACTGAATTGAAAGCTTAGCTGAGGATGCTCGTTGATGGCGAGGGGCTCGAGTTTGATTGGCTTGGGGGCGGAGTCGCTGGTCGTAAGGGCGGCATCGGCCAGGGCCTGGCCGTCTGATGATTTTGCGGGCGACTGGGCTTCCGGAGTGCCGTCAGCCGGTTTGACCTGAGTGGATGATGGAGCGCTCGTTGGCGGTACGGACGGTTCGTCAACGGCTTTCAGTGAAGACGCACAGCAGGCCAATAGCGCGCTTACCATAAATGCGAGTGACCGGATGAGAGGGTTCATTGCTTCGTAAACGTTTTGGCGCTAAGCCTGCTTTATCGACTTTCGGTGGTTAAAAAGCCCGCGCGTCGGTGCGGAGGTTGAGGGGGTATTTTTCGAGGGCACGCAGGTCCTAGTCTTATGCGTGTTTGATCGAGAGCGTAGCTAGACGGGCAAGGTGGTCGACGGCGAGTAGATAATGGGTAGTTCCGGTTGGTCAGAATGCTGTCCAGAAAAATGATCTGGAGGTAGAGAGGGACCGCAGGGCTTGCTGCGTTGGTTACGGCGCGCCTAGCGATCGCGCCCTACCTCTGACCCGGCAGTTGCGGAACGGCCTAGAGCCGATAGGTAACAGCCCCTTTTCCGGTGATCTCGATATGGCCGGCGTGACGGAGGGCTTCGGTCACATGGGTTGCTTCGGCTTCGGTGATCTTGTTGCCGAAGAGCGCAAGCACATGGCGAGTCAGTGTCTTTTCGCGGGCAGGCCGGTTTTTCGGGTGGCTCTTGAGATGCTCAAGCGTCCGGGCGGCATGCTCATCGAGTGCCGGAGCAACCGGTGCCTGTTGTTTTGCCGCTTTTGAAGGTTTCGGTGTCGCGACATTTTTTGCAGGGACGGGTACGGGAGGAATCGCTGGTGCCGATGCTGCCGGGGCCGAAGGATTCAACCGGCTTTGCAGACTGGCAAAATCGGGGTGGCGGTGCGCTTGCACGTGGTTGCTTCGCAGATGGGCGACGAGCGGATCGTAGCCGGTGTCGCGCGAGATGATGTGAAAGAAGCCGGACGGGTCGAGGACGGCGGCGCGACCGACGTAGTAGGCCAGGGTGAAGTCGAGCGCGTTGCGGCCGGAGTTGGTAAGCCGAACCAGATGGACGGAGCCAGCATGCTGCAGAAGTTTTTCGACCAAGTCGGCATCGAGCTTTTTCTGGTTTGGGCCGAGCAGGAGGGTGAGACGGACCGAATACTGGCCGATGACAGAGAGTTCGACTTCATGCACGTTTTCGAAATCGACAAAAATATGATTTACCGGAGGGAGTTGGTTCATGGGGTGTCCGAAGTTTCGGCGGTGCGGAGGAACAGCGCGGAGCAGAGGCGTTGTCAGTGACAGCTGGGTTACTCGTCTCGTTCACCGGGAGGTAACCGCGTCTTGAGGAAGAGATAAAGACCGATCGAAACAGGCTTCGCTTTCGCCTCCGGATTTTTCTCCAGGAACTCGATCAGTGGTTCCATCTGTGTCGTGCAATCCAATCCGTCAGGAGGGAATATGAACGCACGTTTTTTAGTCGCCGCTTGCGTGATGCGAATCCCATAGACATAACCCTTCAGGTAATCGAAAACGGCAGTTGCTTTCACGGCGTCCTGAAGCGTGAAGTGCGAACAGACGGCGTCCGAGCATTTGTGATCCGTCATCACCTTCCACATCTTTGCGCCGGCTAGCATCTCATCGCCCGTCGATGGAAATTGGTCCGCGCCAGCAAAACAGCCGACGGCGCTAACGAAAAAGGCGATGAGAGTGATGTAGATTTTTTTCATGGAGGATTGAATCTGGGACTCTGGAACTCAGGAACGGATGGAGTATCGATCATCCTTAAAACCGCGATTGAACTACGAAGAATCGAAGAAACTAAGGACGATCGCAGAGATAAACTGCGTTGCGATTCCGCCAATGGAGTGAAGTTTTCCATGCCATTCAAACCACCCGACCTCTTGACCTTTGGTTCTTTGTTTCTTCGTAGTTCAAATCCACTGCGGAACGTACAAGTGATGATTTGGGCCTGGGTGCGAGCGAAAGGCTCATGCCTTCACGAGCTGGAAGCAGAGGGTGCGGAGCACTTCGACTTGCCGTTCGATTCGCCAACCGGTGTTACGGACCAATGCTTCGAAAATTTCGCGTTTGAAAAAGCGGATCGCCGCCCCGCTGAAGCTCTGCGATGCGCGGTTGGCCGGCGTGTCAGGGCTCAATGAACCCGTGAAGGAAAAGCCGCGCCCGGTGCAATCTCTCAGGGTTTCGAGATTCGCCCGGATGACGTCATCGGAAGCGTAATGAAACAGGCCACCTTCGGACGAGCCCAGGCTGATTGCGTTGTCCGGCACGTGGGCGAAAATTTCCCGTAGCGATTCCGGATGGGTCCAGTCGTAGTGGCGGTGCGCGAAGCTGATCTTCAAGCCGCTGAGTGGGCCATCGGGCAGCTGCAACGCGGCGAGAGCATTGCGGCCGAATTGGGGGGCTTCGTCGTGCATATCGAGAACTGCGATTTGAATCGGGTGGGAGGTGAGTGCCGGGGTGGATCTGCGTTGCGCGAGGATGAGCGCGTTGAGGCTGTCCATGGCGGGACCACCGGCAATGTTGAGCAGAAAAATCGGAACGGTTACAGGTGTTGATTGGTTTAGGTCCTGGCAGAGTTTTTCCGCCAATAGATCTGCCATGATCTGGAGCCGAAGGCGCACGTCCATGAGCGCAGCCCCCTTCACTAATCGACGGTCGGCCTTAGTCGCGAAGCTGCTCGCGAGGTGCGCGGAACTCAATTTGAGCAAGTACGTATTCATCCCGCTCAGGAAAGTCCCTTCACTGGACCGCAGGCCGCGCACGAGAACGGACCGCCGGAGAAAAATGAAAAACAAAAGGCGCCGGAGCCAGCGCGGCTTCCGGCTAAAACTCAATGCTTCCGCCGCGGTACGTTCGCGGAGCCTTTGGATCGTGGCTTCGTCGCGATCGACCGTGAAACTGGGATGGGTGACGTCGATGACCGGGAGCTCGACCCCATGTTGGGTCAGCGCATAGGCGACACCGGGAATGCGCTCACGTTTGGGAATGAGGACTGGCATGGAGTATTCATGATTTAGGGATCAGCGAAAGCCGACCTGAAAATTGTCGGCGGTCGAGCGGACAATCGGACGTTCGCATCGGACCGTGGCCGCCGTCACCTAACCCATCGTGACCGGAGAACAGAAACCAGATGGAAGAAGTAAAACCCCAGAATCGAGAACCACGAAGAGAATGGGTGACGTTCTGCCGTTCGACCCAATCGATGAACGACACCGCCAGGCGTGCGACAAAGGTTTTTGGCGGTGGTGGGGGCATAAAACCCTGCTTCGGAGGAGAGGTTGCGGTGTCCGGGGTCATAAGCGTCGAAACGGAATCGCCGCTTAAGACCCCGTCAAATTCCGCGAATGTTTTCTCCTTAGGTCCGGGGGATAGCGGCGCGTCTCATCGAGAGAGTGAACAGGCGCGTTTGTTGCGCTTGGGCACCATCACTGGAAGAAACACTCGCGATTGCTTACAATATCTTTTGCCCTGACTCGTCTGAAGAGGGAAATGGACGCGGTCCGGCAGATTCCAAAATTAATGAGTACCGAGCAAAATCGACGTATCTCCCAAGTTGTGCGCGACCTGGGGCGCGGGCTCATGCGGTTCATCCGGGTGCGGGTGTCGAGTGATGCGGATGCCGAGGACGTCATGCAGGATGTCTGGCAACAGCTCGCCAAAACACTCGATGGCGGACCGGTGGAACAAGTGGGCGCGTGGCTCTACACCGTCGCGCGCAACCGGATCATTGATCGCTACCGGAAACCGCGCATGGCATCGCTCGAAGCGATGACGGCCGAAGCAGAGGAGGGGACAGGCTTCGATTTTGCGGGCTTTTTTCTGCGCGATGACAAGACGCCGCGGACCGAGCATCTACGTTCCCTCTTCTGGGAACAGCTACATGCTGCACTGGCGGAGCTGCCGGAGGAACAGCGGCAAGTTTTCGTGTGGCATGAGCTCGAGGCGCTGTCGTTTCAGGACATCGCTGAGCTGACTGGCGACAACGTGAACACGCTGATCTCGCGCAAGCGTTACGCCGTGCTCCACCTGCGGAAGTGGCTTGAACCGTTGCGCGAGGATTTTCTTTCAACCCAACGCTAACTCATTTTAACCATGAAAAATCACTGTTGTTACAAGTTTCGTTTTCTGATGCCGCTGGGCGTACTCGCCTTCGTGGCGTTGTTCACGTACGCCGTTTACGCGCTTTGGAATGGAGTCCTCACCGACGTGCTCGGGGTAAAAGTTATCACCTACTGGCAAGCGCTCGGGCTGCTGGTTTTGGGTAAAATCCTGTTTGGTGGTTTTCCCCATCGAGGATGTGGCCCCTGCGGTCGTTTCCGCGAGCACCTGATGTCGAAACATTGGGAGTCGGCGACTCCGGAGCAGCGGGAAAAAATGCGCGAAGAGATGCGTCACCGGTTCGGTGACTGGCCGCGCCCGATGTGGTGCGACTCTGACGAAAAAAAGCCAGAAGGGCCCGATAAAGAAACCAAAGCTTAATCCTAACCGCGTCCAGGTGTTACCTCGGAGGCCGCCAATTTAACCGCTTTCATCCACACTCATGGCTCTTCCCGCAATTATCATAATTTTGTTGCTCACCGTGTTCGTAGCTGCCGACACCAGTGAGCATCGCGATTAGGATGCGCCGTAACGGCGGACGACAAAGCTGTGTCTATTCCCGTTCGTGTGAAGTGTGACGCAGCCAGAGGGCAAAAATCTTGAACCCAGCCCGGCTCACTTTTCGATCCCTGCGGTTCACTCGCCGAATTTACTATGAACGAAGAAATTGCTAACGCTGAAGTTGCGACACTGGAGGAGTCGGAGCTGGCTTCGCCGTGTCTGTGCGACAGCCCCATGCAAACAGAGGAGCCATTTCCGGTCGAAGCCGATGTGGACTCGATCTCAGACGCACGGCTCTATCTGGCTGCCATGGGCGCTTTCTTTTCTGGTTTCTCGGGGAAGCGGTTGAAGGTCGATGAGGACGAGTCGTGACTGCGACTCCAGTCCGTGCGATTGACGCCACCAGAAAACAAATCAACGCCCGCTTTTGAGGCGGGCTCGATTATTTTCATATTCAAAATCTGCTTTTGATTTCGATAAACCACTTCGGCTTCATCCGGCCAAAATCTTTGCGTTGGTTTGTGCGTAGAGCTTTCTTTGGATCGAGCACATAGGCGCGGGAGTCTTCGCGTATGAAGACAACCCAGTGCCAGGCGGGACCGGTCTTCTCGACGTGCCACTTTATGGCGAGTAATGCTTGGTTCGGCAACCGTTCCCACGAGCCAAAGTTCTCTTCTCTTGATCCGGCGCGAAGGTTGAAATGGGCAAGGAGCTTGCGCACGTGGCTCGTCGCGTGCCAAAGCGCCGGATCTGCGGCGAAGATACCTAGCTGCGTCGCCGCTTTTTTTGCCGCGGGGTACTTGATGCCGGCCAGAGCCGCGACGCAGGCAATTGCACATCCGGTGCGCTCCTCCTGGACGACGGCGTTCATCGGATCGCGATACGCTGATCAAACCTCCGTCGGAGAGTGGAGTGCGATGCCGTTTCCCTCGGAGTCCAACACTTCCGCGCAAAAACCATAGGGCCCAATGGAGTGTATGTCTTTTTGCACCGTACCACCATTGGCCCGCACGGCTGCCACTGCCTCCTTGAGTCGGCCACTCACGTCGAAATAGATCATCACGCCGTCTGCAGAAGGCTTGAAATCCTTAACCAGCACCACGTCCCCTTGCTGTCCGCCGTCGGGCGTGGGTAACACGCCCATCAGGACGCCGTCGAACTCTTCTTTCTTAATCAGTCTCCCCAGCACCGCAGAGTAGAACCCGAGTGCGCGGTCAATATCCATGGAGGGTATGTCAAACCAGACAATATTTTGTTTCATGGCTATAACGTAAGGTTAGTGACAGACTTCAAAGCTCCGATAGCGCTGTCACCGAAGACCGAATACAAAACCGTCTGCAGATCTGGTGAAGGCCCCGGACAGAATTTGTTGGCCGAACGGATCGCCAACCTCTGGAAGGAGGTGATTGGGCTGTACGACTTCATCGCGGCGGCCACTCGACTCCTTTCAGTTCGGCGGGAAGCTGCTTGGGATCGGTTGGATAAATTGAACTCAAGTCCGGTTTCCCGCTCGGGCCAAACTCGGCGTCGGGGGCACCGATGATGAGCCAAAGCGTTTCTTGGTCGGTATCGTTGAAGACCTGTCGCAACTGGCTCGGACCGACCCATGCGCCGCCATACCGCGGCACGGTGAGCGTTTCCTCTCCGACGCGGATGCGTCCGATGCCCTCGAGAACAAAATAGAATTCTTCTGCGAGGACGTGCTTGTGCAGGGTGTTGGCACTCTTTGGCGGCAGGCGCCACAACCGTGCGCCGAGCATCTGGCTGCCGGTTCGCTCCAGGAAATCTGCGTTGGGGATTTGCATGAGATTCGACGGCCGCCACGTCATATCCTCGGGCCTGATGAGGTGATAACCGGTGATCGCATTCATGGATTTGATCTGCAAGGACGCGGGACGGGCTTTTAATGTTTTAACGGGCCTGCGGCGGAATAACGCGGATCTCCGCGGAAAATTTCCCGTGGGTGAGGGGATCGACAGGTTTGTACTTTACCGCCGTGCGGGCAGGGAAGGAGCCAAGGTAATTTCCTTTCCTCCAGTTGCGCTCCGGCCTTATTGGCCGAGGCACGAAACCGCCGCCGCAATTTGGGCAGACGTTGCCCAGCACGTTTTCCACGCAGTTCGCGCAGAAGGTGCATTCGAAGCTGCAGATGCGGGCTTCGAGCGATTTTGGCGGGAGCTGCTTGTTGCAGTGTTCGCAGGTTGGCCGCAGCGCGAGCGCTTCGATCACGTCGAAATCTTCCTCGGTGATTCCGTATTTGCGGCGTATGTCCTCTTTCGAGGTTGGCATGAGCATGGATTCTTTCACACGAGACGGTGTGCAAAACGGGTTTTTGTGCCAGTGGCGCAGGCGTTTTCTGGAACGCAAGCTCAGCGTTTCGCAGGCGCAGGGGTGAGCCGCGGTTCGGCCCTAGGCAGGGTGGCGGCGATTTCCGGAGGGACTCGCGCGGAGACGCTGAGGTCGCGGAGTTCAGAATTTACTCTCCGTGAGCTCTGCGCCTCTGCGAGAGAAAGGATCGAAAAGGCCGGTGATACCGGGATCGGCTCGGCTACCGTAATCCTAAATTCGGCAGTTGGGGCACGGAGAACCCAGAGCCCTTCGGCAGGCTCAGGGCCTTGAGCGAAGCCGAAGTGGCTCCGACACAGAATTCACGGAGGGAAGACAAACGAAACGATAAACGTTGCCATGCACTCTGGAGGTGAAGCGAAGGCGTTGAATTTTCCATCCAACCAGAATGCCTCGGTGCCTTCAGGATTTGTCTCTGTGATCTCTGTGGCCCAATCTCCTTAACTGCTGTTTTTAGATAATCTAGATACCGCGGAAGGTCGGCATAAGATCGGGATGCGCGGAATGCCCGGGGCTGCTCACGCTGATGCCTATCGCGGTGTTCGCGACGAGCTGGCTAATGCCAGAGTCGCGTCGGGCGCAGATACTCAGATCACCCAGTCGATCAGTTCTTCGAGCAGGGCCTCTTTGTTCTTGCGCGGGCGAATGATCGAGGCGGCATCGCCCTGGTAATACGCGATGCTGTTGGGCGGCATCGTTTGCATAAGCCAGACGTTGGAGCCCACGATGGAATTTTCGCCGACCACAGTGTCACCGCCAAGAATGGTGGCACCGGGATAGACGATGACGTTGTCCTTGAGTTCGGGGTGGCGCTTCACGCCTTTTACCGGATGACCCTTGTCGTCTGTGACGAAGGATTTCGCGCCCAGGGTCACGCCCTGGTAAATTTTGACGTGGTTGCCGATACGGGCGGTTTCGCCAACGACGACGCCGGTGCAATGGTCGACAAAGAAATGCGTGCCGATCTCGGCCCCGGGATGAATGTCGGCGCCGGTGCGTTCATGCGCGTACTCGGTGAGCATGCGCGGGAGCAGTGGCACGCCGAGGCGGTACATGATGTGGGCGAGGCGTTGCAGCGATATCACCAGCACGCACGGATAGGAGAGAATGATTTCCTCGACGCTGCGCGCGGCCGGATCGCCTTCGTAGGCGGCGGCGACGTCGGTCTGGAGAACGCGGCGAAGTGCGGGTAACTGGCCGAGCACGTAGGTGGTCAGCTCGCGGGCACGAGCT
>Ga0302294_10000464_pt1 | contig 12510 bp, 9 predicted proteins | sample III_Fen_N2_3_FD_194550 | JGI IMG/M metagenome (GOLD analysis project Ga0302294, IMG submission 194550) | Peat permafrost microbial communities from Stordalen Mire near Abisko, Sweden - III_Fen_N2_3 | ecosystem: Environmental > Terrestrial > Soil > Wetlands > Permafrost | place: Sweden: Abisko...
TGAATAATACGGATTGGAAAAGTTCGGCGCGAGGATGAGAATGATGCGGCTTTCGTTTTTGCGCAGGTTTCGCGCGGATAAATTGGGTACATAGTGAAGGCTTTCGACCACCTTGCGTACTTTTTCCTGCGTTTGGGGCAATACGCCGCCGGATTCGTTGAGCACGCGGGACACGGTTGCGACCGATACGCCTGCCGCGCGCGCGACGTCCTCAATCTTCACCATATGCGGCATCTTCTCCTTTATGCTGGATTGCGGTTCCAAACTCCATCGATCTAGCTATCTGTTTCTGAACATGTAATGGATTACATGAAGTTTATAAAAGAACAGCGGTCGCTCACCACGAGATTGTGTTATTCGGTCACGATAAATTGGCTCATGTAGCGCTGAGACTGGATGAGAGATTGGTAACGGTGCTCCAGCGTATCTTCGAAGGCTTTGTCCTCCACCTCAACGCAGATAGGACCATGATAGCCCACATCCGTCAGTGCGGAGACGAATTTGCCCCAGTCGATGTCGCCAAGCCCCGGCAGCTTTGGCTGCAGATAGTCGAGCGGTGCGGCAAAGATGCCGACTTCGTCCAAGAGATTTCGATATAACTTGATGTCCTTAATGTGGACATGGAAGAGCTTTTCCGTAAATTCATAGATGGGGCGGATGTAGTCCATCTGTTGGAGCACAAAGTGCGAAGGATCGTAGTTCAGGCCAAAGTTTGCGCTGTCAATCTTAGCAAACATCTCCCGCCAAATGCGCGGGGATATGGCCAGGTTCTTGCCGCCGGGCCATTCGTCCTTTGAAAAAAGCATCGGGCAGTTTTCAATTGCCACGCGAACGCCATTGTCTTCTGCCAGCTTGATGAGATCCGGCCAAACTTTTTCAAACAGCTTCATGTTTTCCGAAACGCTCAAGTATTGGTTTCTTCCTATAAAGGTGTTCACCGCGTGCAAGCCTAGTTTCGGCGCGGAGACGATGAGCTTCTTGATGTGGTTGATCGCTTCTTCCGCTTTTTCCGCGTCCGGGTCGAGTGCGTTGGGATAATACCCCAAGGCGGAAATCTCGACGCCAGTCTCGGCGAGCTTTGCTTGAATTGCATCCACGTGAACCGCATCGAGCGTATCCACATCGATATGGGTCACGCCTGCATAGCGGCGCTCCGCCTTGCCAACCGGCCAACACATCATTTCGACGCAACGATATCCGTTCGCCGCAGCGAAATCGACTACAGTGTCAAACGATTGATCCGGCAAAATTGCGCTGGCAAATCCAAGCTTCATGGTTTTTATTTCTCTTTTCGCGGGTGATTTTTTGAGTGTATCAGGAGGAAGAAAATGAAAAAGATTATCTGCTGTATTTCTTTGCTTGATTTTAATCTATCATCCATTACACAACGTGTCAATATTATTTTCATAATTTACACGATATATTATTTTCTGTTACATTTTTTACATTTAAGCTGGTTTAAGTACAGAATCGAGGTTGATTTACAAAACAGATCAATTATGATATGATATTCTGACGTTGTAAAAAAAGGAACCATCATGTCCCAATTAAAAAAGAAAACTACTTTACAGGACGTAGCGGATGCGGCGGGGGTTTCCATCGCCACGGTTTCGCGCGCAATCAATAATAAAGAAAGCGTAAAGGTAGGCACGTACGATAAAATCGTACAGGCGATCTATGCGCTTGGCTACGATGCAGCAGTGCGCCACGAAAGCCACCTGATCCTCATCCTATTGCCGGACATCGACAACCCCTTTTACTCCGATGTCATCCGCGGCATCTCTTCCGCAGCGGGCAGGCAGGGGTATCAGGAGATCATCGTACGCACTGGCGCGCACCCGCTCACGCTCACCTTCATCGAGGAAATGATCGAAAAAACGCACGCGGACGGCGTGATAACGCTCGACCCCATCCCTTCTGCGAGCACGATCTCTCAGATAGAACTGCATACCCCGCTGATTCAATGCGCCGAATATAATGAAGACAGCCCGACCTCTTTTGTCTCCATCGACGACGTAGCGGCGAGCCGCGCGGTTGTTGAGTATATTCTCAGCCAGGGCAAGCGGCGCGTGGCGCTGATCAACGGTCCTATGAAGTATAAATACGCAAGAAAACGTCAGCAGGGTTTTATCGAAGCGTTAGAAGCCGCGGGCATTACCCCGGCGCAGAACCTGATGGTACAGGTGCCGGAGTTTAGCTATGACGCGGCGGTTTCCATCGCGACCCAGCTACTCAGCATGCCGGAGCGTCCGGACGCGATCTTTGCTGCGTCGGATGTGTTCGCGGTGGCTGCCATCAAGGCGGCAAAGCGCCTCGGTATTGCAATCCCCAAGGATCTCGGCATCATCGGCTTCGACAACACGAATATCTCCGTCATGAGTGAACCCACGCTCACGACGGTCAAGCAGCCGCAGTACCAGCTGGGTTTTCTTGCGTGCGAAATGCTCATTGAGCAAATGCACAGCGAAAACTTTGCTCCGCGGCAGATCATGCTGGACGCGGAGATCATCATCCGCGAGTCACTATAACCAATTTTCAATCATTACCGGAATAACGGCAGAGCGTTCGCAAACAGCGGGCGTTCTTTTTATTACGAAGATATCCACACATTCGTGTTATAATGATCGCAAAATAAAGGAACCGGGGAGCAGCATGGTGCGTTTGTCGCTGCAGATCCGCGGGATTGTACAAGGCGTCGGCTTCCGTCCGTTTGTCTATCGGGAGGCGCTGCGCCACTCTCTCGCCGGGTTTGTACAAAATACAGGATCGGGCGTCACGATTGAAATCGAAGGCGAGCTTGCCGACTGCGAGGCGTTTTTTGCCGCGCTGGAAAAAAACGCGCCGCCGCTCTCTCGCGTGCAGAGCATCGAGAGAACCGAAATCCCGCCTCTCGGCACACGCGGGTTTACGATTCTTGCGAGCAGCGGCGGCGAACGGGACGCGCTGATCTCCCCCGATATCGGCATTTGCGACGACTGCAAGCAGGAGTTGTTCTCCCCTGACGACCGCCGCTATCGCTACCCCTTCATCAACTGTACCAATTGCGGCCCACGCTTCTCCATCATCGAGGATGTGCCGTATGACCGCGCAAACACGAGTATGCGCACCTTTACGCAATGCCCGGCCTGTCAGAGCGAATATGAAAACCCGCTAGACCGCCGTTTTCACGCGCAACCCAACGCCTGCCCTGTTTGCGGGCCAAGGCTATCGTTTCTGATCGACGGGCAAGTGCAAGATGGCGACGAGATCGCGCTGTTTTCCGAGACGATACGCGCGGGTAAAATCGTCGCTGTCAAAGGAATTGGCGGGTTTCACCTCGCGTGCGATGCGACGAACGAATCCGCCGTTCAGCTTTTGCGTGCGCGCAAACAGCGTTATGAAAAGCCATTTGCCGTTATGCTGCGCGATTTAGAGGAAGTACAGCGATATTGCGATCTCTCCAGCGAAGAAGCGGCGCTGCTCACCAGAGAGCAAAAGCCCATCGTACTGCTGCAAACACGGGCGGAAAACCGCCTAGCGCCATCCGTTGCGCCGGGCAACCGCAGACTCGGCGTTATGCTACCTTATACGCCGCTGCACTGCTTGCTACTGGAGCAAAATCCCGCGCTGGTGCTCACAAGCGGAAATGTTTCCGACCGTCCGATGCTCTACCGCGATGAAGACATCCTTACTGCGTTTGCGCAACTTGCGGATGCGGTGCTCACGCACAACCGCCCCATCGTGCGGCGCGTAGACGACAGCGTTTTTGTGGTCAGCGTGGGTGTGCCGCGCCCTTTTCGCCGCGCACGCGGCTGGGCGCCGGAGCCGTTGCCGCTAGCGACAAGCGCGCAGAAAATTCTCGCGATGGGCGCACAGCAGAAAAACACGTTTTGTCTGGTGAAAGACGGACAGGCGTTTATCAGCTCTCACATCGGCGATCTGGATGATCCCGAAACGGAGATCGATTATCGAAGCGAGATTGCATCCCTGCAACATCTATTTGACGTTGAGCCGGAGAAAATCGTTTGCGATCTGCATCCCGACTATGCGTCTACGCGCATTGCGCACGAGACTGGGCTGCCGCTCTTAGCGGTGCAGCACCACCATGCACACTTCGCCTCTGTACTCGCCGAACATAACATTGATTCTCCCTCACTGGGTTTCATTTGGGATGGAACGGGCTACGGTGACGACGGTACGATTTGGGGCGGAGAAGCACTGCTTGGAACAATCGAAAAAAGCAGTCGCGTGGGGCACATCCTGCCGTTTCAACTCCTTGGCGGAGAGGCGGCGGTGCGCGAACCCTGGCGCGTCGCGCTGAGCATAAGCGAACGTGCTCTTGGGCGCGAAGAAGCGCTTCGCCTCTTTCCGGCGCACACAAGTGAAGCCAAGCTGCTGTTGCAGGCGGCGGATGCAGGGCTCAACGCGCCGCAAACCACCAGCATGGGCAGACTCTTTGACGCGGTTGCCGCCCTCTGCGGCATTCGTGACACGGTTTCGTTTGAGGGACAAGCCGCAATCGAGTTGGAGCAATGCGCCGACGAAACCGAGACTGCGAGTTATCATTTCGCGATTTCCTGCGAGTCAGGCTGTTGGATTTACGACTGGCGTCCCGTGATTCAAGCGGTTATACTGGATCTTTCAAATGGCGTGTCCATAGGGCGCATCTCCATGCGCTTTCACCGCGCGCTGGCGGAGTTGCTTGCCGAGGCTGCGGAAATACACAAACGCGAAAGCGGTTGCAATATCGTCGCGCTCTCCGGCGGGTGTTTTCAAAACGAACTGTTGCTCGCGCTTGGAGATGCCGCGTTGCGCGCGCGCGGATTCACCGTGCTCATCAACCGAATGGTGCCCTGTAATGACGGCGGTATCAGTTATGGGCAAGCGGCTGTTGCAGCTGCGCAAGTAATCGAATGAATTTTTTATTGCAATCAAGTTTAGAAATATTATTCTTTAGATTTGTTTTACGAATGAGTAACAGATAAGAAATGTTTTTTAGGTATGAATTGTAAATGAGTTATAGATAAGAAAGGATCGAGCATTATGTGCCTCGCTATCCCCGGAACCATATCAAAAATTGAAGAAGAAACCGCCACCATCGACTACGGCGGCACGACGCGGCACGCGTCCGTTCGGCTCATGCCGGATATTGCGGTCGGCGATTGTGTACTCGTCCATGCGGGGTTTGTCATCCAGAAAATGGATCCCGACGAGGGCGCTGAGCTGGAAGCATTGATGAGAGAAGTGGAGCTCTTGTGAGCAACGTCGAACGCTTAACCGAAAAAATCGCGCGCGCCGCGCAAAATTTGCCGCCTGTGACCATCATGGAGGTCTGCGGCACGCATACGCACGCCATCCGCCGCTATGGCATTCGCCAACTTTTGCCGCCGAATATTCGCCTCGTCTCCGGCCCCGGCTGCCCCGTTTGCGTCACGGCGGAGGAGGATATCGCCCTCGCGCTCGCGCTGGCGAAGCAACCGAACGTCACGCTGTTTTGCTTTGGCGATATGATGCGCGTGCCCTGCGGAAACGCGAGTCTGCTGCTTCTTGGGTCGCGCGGTGCGGATGTGCGCATTGCGCTCTCCCCGCTGGACGCGCTCACTTTTGCAAAAGAGTATCCCTCGCGTGAGGTCGTGTGGTACGGCGTGGGTTTTGAGACAACGACACCGCATTCCGCCGCACTGTTGGAGGCGGCAAAGCGGGACGGCGTGCAAAATCTCTCTGTTTTTTCGGCGCACAAGACCATGCCAAACGCCCTGCGCGCACTGCTGAGCAATGCTTCTCATATAGACGCGCTGCTCTGCCCCGGGCATGTCGCCTCGATAACCGGGGCACAAGCGTTTCGATTTGTACCGGAGGAGTTGCATTTGCCCGCCGCCATCTCTGGCTTCGAGCCTGAAGAACTGCTGATTGGCATTCTCGCGCTCGTGTCTATGCTCAAAAGCGGGAAACCTTCGCTGGTCAATGCGTATCCCCAGGTTGTAAAATCCACCGCGAACGAAACCGCGCGTACATTGGTAGAGGCTTGGTTTACCCCTTGCGACGCGGTTTGGCGCGGGCTGGGTGAAATACCGCAGAGCGGGCTAAAGCTAAAACCCGAGCATGCGTTTTACGACGCGCTCTTGCGACTTTCCCCCGTACCCGATTCGATCACGACACATACCGCCTGCCGCTGCGGAGATGTGCTGCGCGGCAGCATTGAGCCAAACAAATGCGCGCTCTTTGGCAAGACCTGCGTGCCGGAGCATCCGCTCGGCGCATGCATGGTCTCCTCGGAAGGCGCTTGCGCAGCTTATTATCAGTATGAGGGTGTTGGAATTTAACGCTCTCTATTTCAGATTTCAATCAATTTTACCAATTACTTCGTTGGAATTTAACGCTCTCTATTTCAGATTTCAATCAATCTTACCAATTACTTCTAATGATAAGAGGTTTCGCATGACAGACCAAATCACCCTTGCACACGGCTCCGGCGGACGGGACTACCGCGAACTCGTAGAGACTATCTTCGCGCCCGCGTTTCAAAACGAGTTTCTTTCTCCGCTGACAGATGCGGCGATCCTCCCTGCGGGCGAAAAAATCGCGATGACGACGGACGGTTTCGTCGTGAATCCCCTGTTTTTTCCGGGCGGGGACATCGGCAGGCTCGCCGTCTGCGGCACGGTCAACGACCTCGCCGTCTCCGGCGCGATCCCGCGCTATCTTTCCTGCGCCATGATACTCGAAGCGGGGCTTTCGCTGGAGACACTGCGCCGCATTGTTGCCTCCATGGCACAGGCGGCAAAAGAAGCGGGCGTCGTCATCGTCACCGGCGACACCAAGGTAGTCGAGCCGGGCGGATGCGCAGGCATTACGATCACCACCGCTGGCGTTGGCGTGTTTCCCGCAGATAAAGCGATTCCATCACAGCAGCCGCAGATCGGAGACGTGATTTTATGCAGCGCTTCCATCGCCAGCCACGGCATGGCGGTCATGGCGGCGCGGCACAACCTCGCCTTCGAACCCGCGATTGAGAGCGACGCGCGCCCGCTCAACCACGCCATTCGCGCCGTGCTGGACGCGGGGGTTTCGGTGCGCGCCATGCGCGATCCGACGCGCGGTGGCGTCGCGGGCACACTCACCGAGTGGGCGGGAAAATCGCTGGATATCACGCTCGAAGAGGAAGCTCTGCCTGTGCGCGCGGACGTCCGCGCCGCCTGTGCGATCCTCGGCATCGACCCGGTCTACGTGGCAAACGAGGGCGTTGCGCTCTTTTCATTGCCCGCTGATCAAGCGCAAATGGCACTCCTTGCGCTGAAAAAAATCGACGGATGTGAAGAAGCAGCTATCGTCGGCAGTGTCGCCGCCGGGCGCGGAAACGTGTTCGCGAAAACGCGGATCGGTACCTTTCGCCGAATTTTACCGCCTAGTGGAGAACTTTTGCCACGAATTTGTTGAATTTTTGTTCGATTTTTTACGTTATTTTACGTTAACTTTGCTCAATCAGTACCGCACAATCGTATTTCGACCAGTTTCGAAATAAAAATCTTGTTTGATCACCTGACGGTTTTTTCGATCTTTGCCGCAATTTCAACGCGTTCGTATCAAACGGCGCGTTATTTTTTTAGTTTACGAATTGGAAAGATTGAAAGACATAGGGCAATTGACTTTTTTTCTTAAATAAACGGGAACGTTTATCGGTATTTCAGAATCGGTTAGATTTGATGGATTTTCTTGACCTTTTTTCACTGCGGCACTATAATAAACACGCAATTTTTTGCAAGCAAAAGCCTGTCCCGACAACGACTTTGCGGGGTAGGCTTTCATTATGGATAGAGGAAATGGGGCCTATGCAAGCTACGCTTCTCGTCTGCATTTTTTCGCCGCTGATCGGGGCTTGTTTGCTGCCCCTCATCGGACGGTGCGCGCCAAGGGTGAGAAATCTTTTCTCGCTCCTGTTCGTTCTGGTCTCTCTGGTCTGCTCCGCATCGCTCTTGCCCTCGGTTCTCGCCGGGGAAAAGACACTGGTGCGCCTCGCGCTGCCGCTGGGGTTGAGCCTTGGTTTTCAGGCGGACGCGCTGAGCGTGTTTATGGCGATGACTTCCTCGCTCGTAGCGTGCGTCATCCTCATTTACTCCTTCAGCTACATCAAGGATTACGACAACCAAAATGAATACTACTTCATGGCCGTGCTGTTTATCGGCGCGATGATGGGGTTGGTGTATTCGACGAGTTTGATCCTTCTGTATGTCTTTTGGGAAATCAGCGCAATCTGCTGCTGGCGTCTCATCGGTTTTTACCGCGAAGAGTTGACCATCACACGCGCAAACAAGGCGTATGTCGTCACTGTGTTCGGCGCTTTGATCATGCTAGTCGGGTTCCTCGGCATCTGGGGACAGACGGGCACCTTCGAGCTCACCGCCATGCAGGGTGTGCATGTGCCCGCCTGGTGCGTGGCGCTCATCCTCTTTGGCATCCTGACAAAGTCCGCCACGTTCCCGCTGCATAGCTGGCTGCCGGACGCGGGCGTTGCGCCCTCGCCTGTCACCTCGCTGCTGCACGCGGCAGTGCTGGTGAAAATCGGCGTCTATGCCTATGCGCGTCTGTTTGCGCTCACTTTTACGATCGATCCCGTATTCACGCACATCGTGCCCATCATCGCGGCCGTGAGCGCGCTCGTCTCCGCCGGCTGCGCCATGGTGGAGACCGACCTCAAGCGCATCATCGCCTATTCCACGATCAGCCAGCTTGCGTTCATCCTTCTCGGCGTGAGCATCGGCAACGAAACCGGCCTCGTCGGTGGCATGCTGTATATCCTCGCGCACAGCGTGGCAAAAGGCGGGCTCTTCCTCTGCGCGGGCATCGTTGAACACAACCTGCACACCAAAGACATCAATCGTATGGGCGGGCTCTACAAGCGCTTTCCGCTCACGGCGGTGGCATTTGCGCTCTGCTCGCTCTCGGTTATGGGTATTCCGCCGTTTTCCGGCTTTTTTGCAAAGTTTCTCGTCATCAAGGGCGCGGTGGACGCAAACCAGCTATGGATTGCGGGCGTGTTCATCCTCGGCGCATTCATGACGGTGTTTTATCTCTCTCGCGTATTCTTCAAGGTATTTTTAGGGCCAGAAACCAACACGCATGCGCACGAGAAATCGCGCGCCATGGTTGGCAGCGTGGTCTTCTTAGGTGTTCTGGCGCTCGTACTGGGCGTGTTCATATCTCTGCCGGCGGAGCTAGCTTCGCATATCTGGGGGGTGCTGTAATATGACTTCTATTTGCGCCTGGCTCAGTGGCGGTGCAACTCTGCCGCTCATGCTCATCGGACTGCCGATCCTCGGCGGGCTCGTCATTTGGCTTCTTAAGAAATACTATGCCGCTCAAGTGGCTGCGGTGGTCGTCTTCGGGCTTGCCAACGTGTTCCTCTGCCTCGCGCTGTTTCTCGGCGGCGGGGCGGAAGTGACCCTGCCGTTTGCGGGCTATGGGTTTGAGGGAAGATTCGTCTCCAGCGGTCTCTCCGCAGTGCTCCCGCTATTTGCGTCGGTGGTCGCGATTTTGCTCGCGATCAATTCGGTTACGTACTATCGCGGCAAGGCGGAGGGCGGACTATTCCTGCTGTTTTTCTTCGTGAGCGTCGGCTTTGCCAACGGCGCGTTGCTTTCGGATAATTTGCCTGTGATGCTCGTCTTCTGGGAAGGGCTGCTCATCTCCATGAGCGCGCTTTTACTACAGGGGAATTTACAAAAACCGCGCGCGACAATCAAGATGCTCTGGATCAGCGGTATCACAGACCTGATGTTGATGCTTGGCGTCATCATCACCATCAGCGTCTCCGGTCAGAGCAACGTCTCCGCGATGACGCGCTTGCCCGTTACGGGCGTTGGTGCGGTTGGTTGCGTATTGATGCTGCTCGGTGCCATGGGCAAGGCTGGTGCGGTACCATTTCATAGCTGGATTCCGCTTGCGGCAGAGGATGCAAAGTCCCCGTTTCTCGCGTTGTTTCCCGGCGCGCTGGAGAAAATCCTCGGCATCGGCCTTTGCATTCGAATCATCACGCAGATTTACGACGTGCAACCCGGCTCCGGCGTGAGCACATTTGTCATGATCGTTGGTGCCGCTACGCTGTTGATTGGCGACGCGATGGCGCTGATTCAAACGGATATGAAGCGTTTTCTTTCCTATAGCACCATCAGCCAGGTTGGTTATATGATCCTCGGCGTGGGCAGCGCACTCCCGATTGGTATTGTCGGCGCGTTGTTCCACATGATGAACCACGTACTGTATAAATCCGGCCTCTTCCTCACCGCTGGCGCAATTGAGAAGCGCACGGGCACCACCGATCTCAAGCACATCTGCGGACTCGGCCGCTTAATGCCGGTCACAGCCGCGTGTTTCGTGGTCTTCGGTCTTGCGATTTCCGGCTTCCCCGGAATCAATGGTTTCTTCTCCAAGGAGCTGTTGTTTGACGCGGCGCTAGAAAGCAACGTTGCTTTCTACATCATCGCGCTCGTGGGCGCCGTGATTACCGCGGTTTCGTTCCTCAAGCTCGGGGGCGCGGCGTTCTTTGGCGAGCTATCCTTGCCACGGGGCGTCAAGCATGTCAAGGAAGCGCCCGTCGGCATGACGATGCCCGTCGTGGTACTTGCGCTGTTGTGCGTTTTGTTGGGCGTCTTCAACCGCGTTGCGCACACGCTGCTCTTGCAGCCCGCGCTTGGCTATACCGAGTCGTTTTCCGGCTGGCCGAAAAACTGGGTTCTCGTCGCGCTCTCATGCTTAGCGCTGATCATTGCACTGCTCGACCATCTCTACGGACGCAAAAAGACCGGCAGCGCGCTCAGGAGCACGGATCACATTCACTACGCACCGGGCGCAAAGCAAGTTTACGCGTTCGCCGAGGCGGGCAAGCTCGATCCTTACAACTGGCTCACGGCAGCAATCGGCGGCTTTTCCCGCGCGTGCATGTGGCTGGAAAAAGGTGTTTCGTGGGTTTATGACACGGGTATGCCGGGATTGGTCCGCGGCGCTTCCTCTCTGCTGCATCGCGGAGTCAACGGCAGCCTGACGCGCTATCTTGCGCTGGCTGCGGCGGGGCTACTCTGCATCGCGGTTGTGTTCCTCATCGTATTACTATAAGAAAGGCGGCGAACACATGAAATTAGAACTTCTGAATTCTCTGTTTGCTGCTTTCATAGCAGGCAAAAAGGCGGTGCGCATATGACAGCATTAACCGTAATCACACAGTTATTTCTCGCGCTGCCGTTGCTCGTGATCGTGGTGAACAACCTCATTCCGCGCGAAACCATGCGCCACGCAACCATCGGCATGTGCGCGGGCGTCGCAGGTGTGCAGATGCTAGCAGCATTCGCCGGGTTTGCCATGCTCGCGGCCTCCGGTAAAAGCAGCTTCAACTTCGCGCTCGCCTGGGATATTGCAAAGGGGCTTAACTACTTTCACGTCGATCTGGTGACGCTGTTTTTACTCGCCTGCGTCGGCATGGTAACACTGGCCTCCACACTCAACGCTCTGACGACCATTGACGACCACCGCAGTTCGTTTACGAACCTCCTGATGGTCATGATGCTCGGCATGAACGGCATGCTCATCGTACAAGATCTGTTTTCGCTCTATGTTTTCATGGAAGTGGCGGGCCTTGCGAGCTTTGTCATGATCGGCATGTATAAAAGCACGCGCGACCTGGAAGGCGCATTTAAGTACATGACGCTCTCCGCGCTGGCTACCATCTTCATCCTCACCGGACTTTCTCTGCTCTTCATCAAGGCGGGCAGCCTGTCGTTTTCAATGCTCGATCCTGCGCTCTTTTCCGGCACACCAGGCGATCCAAAAACGCTGCTCTGCTGGGTAGCGCTCGTGTTGCTTGCCTCTGGTTACGCCATCAAGAGCGGCGTCGCCCCATTTCATAGCTGGTTGCCGGACGCTTATGAGAGCGCGGATACCGCCGTCTCCATCATGCTCTCCGGCATCGTGACCAAGATCGCGGGCGTCTACAGCCTAATCGTGCTCGTGCGCCTCTTTCCCGGCAACGCTGCGCTGAAAACAGCGCTGCTTGTGCTTGGGCTTTTCACCATCGTCGTTGGCGCGTTGCTCGCGCTGCAACAAAGAAACTTCAAGCGCGTCGCGGCGTATTCCTCGGTCAGTCAGATGGGTTATTTGCTGTTGGGTCTTGCCGCGGATACGCGCCTCGGCCTCATAGCAGCGCTACTCTACCTGCTGACCCATTCTCTGGCAAAGAGCGCCATCTTTACCAACGCCGCCGCACTGGAGCAGCGCCTCGGTACGCTCGATCTCGACGAGATGGGCGGCCTGCAGGCAAAGATGCCGGTAACGGCGTTCTCCTCCGTTTGCGCCTTTCTCTCTATTGCAGGCGTGCCACCGTTGGCAGGGTTCTGGAGTAAGCTTTTAATCCTCATAGCGCTCTGGAGTGCGGGGCTCAAGGGCATTGCCGCCGCGGCGCTGCTACTGAGCATTCTCTCCGGCGCTTACTTCCTGCGCGTGCAAAAGAAAGCCTTCTTCGGCAAGCTCAAGGAACGCTGGAAT